>CAJIAC010000013.1_pt1 | contig 137421 bp, 130 predicted proteins | sample 9198961 | NCBI WGS metagenome assembly CAJIAC01 (sample SAMEA7708276, study PRJEB35096) | sediment metagenome | biome: marine neritic benthic zone biome [ENVO:01000025]; feature: sediment [ENVO:00002007]; material: shallow marine sediment [ENVO:03000034] sea grass bed [ENVO_01000059] ... | reverse complement strand
GACCTGGGGTTCGAGCCGGAGGGGGTGGTGACCTTCCGGCTCACCATGCCCGGCCTCCAGTCGGACTACGGCACTCCGGACGGACGCGCGATGTTCGTGTCCGAGCTCGAGGAGCGGATCGAGGCCCTTCCGGGCGTGAAGAGCGCCGGCGCCGTACAGGTGCTGCCCCTGAGCGGACGGTTCTGGACCTCCCCTTACTCGGTCAAGAATGCGGAAGAGAAGGACTGGGGCGTGCTGGAAGCAGACTACCGTTTCGCCACTCCGGGGTATTTCGAAGCACTCGGCCTCCGGCTCCTGACGGGGAGGTTCTTCAAGCAGTCGGAGAATGACGGGTCGGCCGAGGTCGTGGTCGTAGATCGGGCGCTCGCGGCCCGCGCATGGCCGGGTGAGGAGCCGGTGGGACGATACCTCCAGGCCGTGATCAGCCCGTTCGATGGAACGGGACCCCGCCAGACGTGGGTCAAAGTGGTGGGCGTGGTGGAGGACGTGCGCTCCGAAGATCCGCGCACCACCAGCCGCGAGACCATCTACTTCCCCTACCGGCTCCAGGGAGCCTTCTTCAACGTCACGATGGCGGTGCGCACGGGGAAGGACCCGGCAGCCCTGGTGCCTTCGATTCGAGCCCAGGTCTCCTCTCTGGATCCGAACCTGCCGGTCGCGGCGGTACGCACCATGGGTGAGTACGTGCGGGAGGCCAAGGGCCCGACTCGCTTCGTCATGATCCTCACCGGGATCTTCGCCGGCGTCGCCCTCGTGCTGGCGTCCGTCGGCCTCTACGGAGTGATTTCGTCCCTCGTGAGACAGCGGACCCACGAGATCGGCGTGTACATGGCTTTCGGCGCCGAGAGTCCCCATATCCTGCGCATGGTCGTGCGGCGCGGCGCCACCCTGGCGATCGCCGGTGTGATCGTGGGCCTCCTCGTGTCACTCGTCCTGACGCGGGCGGTGTCGAGCCTCCTGACCGGCGTCACGGCTACCGATCCCGCTACCTTCCTGGCGGTGGGCGTGCTGCTCACCGTCGTCACGCTCCTGGCCAGCTACATCCCCGCCCACCGGGCGGTGCGTGTCGACCCAATGGAGGCTCTCCGGTACCACTGAGGCCTCCCCGGAAGGGTAGGGTATACCTCGCCTGCCGCAGGGTCCGTGCTTCCCCCTTGACGAGTTTCGATATATCGTTACGTTATACTTGTCGATATATCGCGTAATACTCGTAAGAGCCGATGTCCGGCCAAGGGATAGAGCGAATGCACGCCAAGTTCGACAAGGGATCCAACCCCTGGTCTTCCATGTTCGGTCCAGGCGCGACGGGGTTCGGGAAGCCGAACTTCCGCTGGCGCATCTTCGACCGTGGCGATCTCAAGTACATGATTCTGGAGCTGTTGCGGGACCGCCCGATGCACGGCTACGAAGTGATGCGGGCCCTCGAGGAAACCTCCGGCGGCGCGTACACCGCCAGCCCGGGCTCGGTCTACCCGACGCTTCAGTCCCTGGAAGACGATGGCTACGTGAGCAGTGAGGAAGCGGACGGCCGCAAGGTCTACACGATCACGGACGCGGGGAGGGAATTCCTCGACAGCAACCAGGACCGGGTCGAGCAGATCCTCCGTCGCATCGCCGATTACGCCAAGCACTTCTCCGGCGCGCCAATGACCGATGTGACGCGCTCGTTCGTCAGGCTGGCGCACGCCAGCTTCGAGCAGTCGATCCGGCGCGTCGGGGACCAGGATTCGATGGACCGCCTCCGGGAGATCCTGGAGAAGGCGGCAAGGGAGATCGAGAACGTGGGCAGGGGAGAGTCGTCCACGGAACCATCCGGAAGCGGGGCTGAGGAAGAATGATCGGGATTCTGTTTGGCGCGTGGCTCTTCTGCATGGTGTCCTTCTGCGCGGTCGGCGTCGGCTGCCGGATCGCATGTCGCAGCAGGCGGATTCAAGGGCGTGCGTGTATCTGCGGACGCCACGAGCGGGCTCTCAGGCCGCTCAAGGCGCGGGCTGAGGCACGGCCGCTGTCGATCGACGGTCGACCTTCGCGGCTGCGGGCGGCGGAGAGGCGGGTGCGGGCCCTGCAGCAGCGCTACATCGACGGGCGCATGTCGATGGAGCAGTACGAGTCGGAGCTCGATCGCCTGGTGGGCCTGGCATGACCCATCGGTGCTCTTGGGCGGGCACGCGGGAAGACATGCAGGCGTACCATGACCGGGAGTGGGGCGTTCCGATCCACGACGACCGGCGACACTTCGAATTCATAACCCTCGAAGGCGCGCAGGCCGGGCTCTCCTGGGAGACCATCCTCCGAAAGCGCGAAGGATATCGGCAGGCCTTCGCCGGGTTCGATCCGGCGAAGGTGGCGGAGTTCGGCGAGAGCGACAGGGCGGCGCTGCTGGAGAATCCCGGAATTGTTCGCAATCGGCTCAAGATCCGGTCGACGATCGAGAACGCGCGCGCCTTTCTCGAAGTGCAGCGAGAGTTCGGGTCCTTCGACGCCTACATCTGGGACTTCACCGGAGGGAAGCCGATCCGGAACGCGTGGCGTGATCTGTCGGAAATGCCCGCCGAGACCGAAGAGTCCCGTGCCATGAGCCGCGACCTCAAGAAGCGCGGTTTCCGGTTCGTGGGTCCCACCATCTGCTACGCCTACATGCAGGCCGCCGGGCTCGTCAACGATCACGTGGTAGACTGCTTCCGTTACTCCGAGGTCTAAGGCTCCATCCGGGCCCCGACCTTCCATTCTCGCCTCCGCAGGCTATCGTGGAACCGCCGGCCCGTGCCGGGAATCCGCCAGGCCCAATCCGGAGGTCAAAGACGATGCAGCACTCAGGGACGAATCTGCTCGCCGCCGCGGCGGCCGCGGTCATGGCAGCGGGCGCCGTGTCGGCCGGGCCGGCCCAACTGGCCGCTCAGGATGTGAGCGTGGTCGAGTGGCGAGTGCCGTGGGATGGCTCGCGGCCCCGCGACCCGTACGTGGCCCCGGACGGGAGGGTGTGGTTCGTGGGTCAGACGGCAGACTACGCGGCCCGCCTCGACCCCGCCGATGGCAGCTTCGAACGATTCGACCTTCCCGTGGGTGCGGGTCCGCACAACCTGATCGTGGATGCGGACGGGATCGTGTGGTACGCCGGGAATCGGGCTGCGCACATCGGGCGGCTCGACCCCGCGACGGGAGAGATCCTCCAGATCCCCATGCCTGATGACCGGGCATCGGATCCCCATACGCTGGTGTTCGACAGCCGGGGCCTGATCTGGTTCACGGTTCAGCATGGGACGATGGTCGGGCGGCTCGACCCCGCCACCGGCGACGTGCGCCTCGTCGAGGTCCCGACGGCCAGCTCCCGTCCCTACGGAATCGTGGTCGATGCGGCGGACCGGCCGTGGGTCGTGGAGTTCGCGGGAGGCAAGCTGGCTGCGGTGGATCCTGTTTCCCTTGAGCTGACCGAGTACGAGCTGGCGCGGGCCGAGACACGGCCCCGGCGCCTCGCCATCACCTCGGACGGGGGGGTGTGGTTCGTGGACTATGCCGGGGGATTCCTCGGGCGGCTGGACCCGGAGACCGGGGCGGTCCGTGAGGTTCCGTTGCCGGGTGGCGCCGATTCGCGTCCCTACGGAATGGCCGTCGACGGGGAGGATCGGCTGTGGGTGGCGGAGACGGGCCCGCAGCCGAACCGCATCCTGGTTTTCGACACCCGGACCTCCGAGGTGATCGCCGGATCGGACATTCCCAGCGGAGCAGGGTCCATACGCCACATGTACTACGACCCGGTGCGGGAAGAGGTGTGGTTCGGCACCGACGCCAACACGGTCGGTCGGGCTTCGCTTCGATGAGCAGCTCGAGGCCGCGAGCCCTGGTCACTGGAGCGTCGAGCGGTATCGGATACGAGCTCGCCAGGGTCCTGGCGCGGAAGGGAAACGATCTCGTGCTGGTGGCGCGCTCCACCGAGCAGCTCGAGAAGATCGCCGCTGACCTGCACGAAGACTTCGGCGGGGACGTTCGCGTGCTGCCGGCGGACCTGTCGGAGCCGGGGGCTCCGGACCGGATCCAGGAGCGCCTCGATGCGGATGGCCTCGGCGTGGACATTCTGGTCAACAACGCGGGATTCGGAACGCTGGGGCCGTTCGCCTCGCGGGACACGGCATCCCAGGTTGACATGGTGCAGGTCAACGTGGCCGCGCTCACGCATCTCTCGCACCTCTTCATGGGCCCGATGGTGGAGCGGGGAGGGGGGCGGATCATGAACGTCGCCTCCACGGCCGCCTTCCAACCCGGACCCGGCATGGCCGTCTACTTCGCCACCAAGGCCTACGTGCTCTCGTTCTCCGAAGCCCTGGCCGAAGAGCTGCGGGGAAGCGGGGTCACGGTCACCACGCTTTGTCCCGGACCTACGGTCACGGGCTTCCAGAAGCGGGCCGGGATGGAGCGCTCCGCGCTCGGCGGCCGTATGGTGACGGCAAGCGCGGCTTCGGTCGCCCGCGCCGGTTATCGGGGCATGATGAGAGGTCGGCGCGTCGTGATACCCGGCTGGACCAACCGCGTCGGGACTGCTCTTCCGAGGTTCTTTCCGCGTGCTCTGGCCACCCGGATCGTGGCTCGCCTCACTGCCGCGCGAGAGCGCTCCTGAGTCCACTGACACTGAGGGGCGCGAGCCGAAGCCCGCGCCCCCTCGCCGATCCGTCGCCGGTGCCGGGTCTCAGCTGACCGGTTGCAGGTACCGTCCCAGCCAGTCGAAGAACACGCGGTGCCACAGAATTCCGTTCTGCGGCGACAGGATCCAGTGCCCCTCCTCGGGGAAGTAGAGGAACCGGCTCTCGATGCCCTGGAGCTGCGCTGCAGTGAAAGCCTGCATGCCCTCTCCGATCGGAACGCGGAAGTCCTTTTCGCCGTGGATCACCAGGAGCGGCGTATCCCAGTCCTGCACGAAGCGGTGCGGCGAGAACTTCTCGTAGCTGTCCGGCCGGTCCCAGTACGCGCCGCCGAGGTCGAAGTTCACGAAGAACATCTCCTCCGTGGCCGCGTACATACTTTCCAGGTTGAACACGCCCGCGTGCGCAATCAGGGTGCGGAAGCGGCCCTCGTGATTGCCCGCGAGCCAGTACACGGTATAGCCCCCGAAGCTCGCCCCGATCGCTCCCAGGCGATTCGCGTCCACGTACGGCTCGGCGGCGACCGCGTCGATGGCCGACAGGAGGTCCTGCATGGCCTGCCCGCCCCAGTCGCCCGAGATCTGCTCCTTCCACTCCTGTCCGAAGCTCGGGACACCGCGTCGGTTCGGCGCCACCACGATGTACCCGTGTGCCGCCATGAGCTGGAAATTCCATCGATAGGAGAAGAACTGGGAGACCGTCCCCTGGGGCCCTCCCTGTGCGTACAGCAGGGCCGGGTACTGCCGCTCGGGGTCGAAGTCCGGCGGGTAGATCACCCACGTGAGGATCTCCCCTCCGTCCGTGGCCTGCACCATCCGCTTCTCGACCCGACCGAGCTCGACTCCGGCCAGGATCTTCTGGTTGGCGAACGTGACCTGATCGGCCTCACCTGATTCCGGGTCCACCCGGTAGATCTCCGTGGGGGAGGACATCGAGCGCCGGGCCGCAACCAGCACTTGCGAATCGTCGTGCCTTGCCACGTCCAGAGACACGTAGTCGAAGACTCCGTCCGTGACTTGACGGACCGTTCCTCCAGTCGCCGGTACCTCGAACAACTGTACCGTTCCCCACGACTCGCTCGTGAAGTAGATCGAGGCTCCGTCGGTGGACCAGGTCGGCGCGTGGGCATCGTTGTCGTAGTCCGCCGTCAGCTCGACGGACGTGCCCGCACCGAAATCGTGCACGAACAGCCGGTTCCGGTCGGCCTCGTATCCGTCACGTTCCATGCTCAACCAGGCGATCCGTCCGCCGTCCGGAGAGAACACGGGCTCCACGTCGTAGCCCATCATGCCCTCGGTCAGGTTGGTCGTCTCGCCAGACTCGAGGTCGACGACGAAGATGTCCGAGTTCGTGCTGACCGTGTAATCCGTGCCGACGGCTCTCTTGGCCGTGTACGCGATGCGCCTGCCGTCCGGAGCCCACGCGATCTGCTCCACGCCTCCAAACGGGTTCAGCGGCGTGTCGAACCTCTGGCCCTTCATCAGGTCGCGCGCCTCGCCGACCCAGCCGTCCTTGTAGGGTGCCACGAACAGGTGGCTGTAGGCGAAGTCGTGCCAGCTGTTCCAGTGCCGGTACATCAGCCCGTCGATGATGCGTGCGTTCGCCTCCGGAAGGTCCGGGTACAGGTCGTTCACGGTAGGATCCAGCTTGACGTCCGCCGTGAACGAAATGTGCGTGCCGTCCGGCGAGTACCGGAAGTTGGCGATCCCACCCTCGACGTCCGTAACCTGGCGCATCTTCTTGCCGTCGGCCTTCACCTCCCAGAGCTGGGTCGAGCCGCCCTTGCTCGAAAGGAATCCGATCCATTCGCCGTCCGGGCGCCAGGCAGCGGAGCTCTCCGAGCCCTTCATGTCCGTGAGCTGCCGCGGGGATCCGCCCTCGACTCCGACGACGAACAGGTCCGTGTCGCCCTTGTTGGCGTTCACGTCGTACATCCGCACCCCGTACACCAGGCGCCCTCCGTCGGGCGATACCGCGGGTGCCGATACACGCTGCAGCTTCCACAGGAGCTCCGGCGTCATCACCTGCTGGGAGGCCGCGGTTCCGGGGACGCCGAGGACCGAAAGAGCGAGGAACGCCACCATGCGGGCACCGATCCGATGGTTCATATCGAGCTTCCTTCTCGAGTGGTTCGCGGTCCCGCCCGGACCGCCCTAAAGGGGTGTCATGGTGCGACGTGAGGCGCTACCATGCAAGCCGACTTTTTGCCGGTGCGGCGAAGGCGAACCGCCAAAACAAGAGGTGGTCGATGCGCGCAGTGAGTTGGGGCCATTCGGGAGGATTGATCCTGATGATGGGATTCGCGGTTTCTGCCGGCGGTTGTGCGGAGGGCGAGGCGGAGCGGGCCGAGGCGCCCGTGGCCCGGGTGGACTCGACGGAACTCGTGACTCACGGGCAGACGAGGATCGACGAGTACTACTGGCTTCGAGAGAGGGAAGACCCGGAGGTCGTCGCCTATCTGGAGGCTGAGAACGAGTACCTCGCCGACGGGATGGCGCATACGGACGAGCTTCAGGAGACGCTGTTCCAGGAGATCGTGGGACGGATCAAGGAGGACGATCAGTCCGTCCCCTATCGATTCCGCGACTACTACTACCAGGCCCGCTTCGAGGAGGGAAAGGAATACCCTATTCACGAGCGCCGTCCGGGGGCGATCGATGCGCCCGCAGAGGTCATGGTGGACGTGAACCAGCTGGCGGAAGGCCACGATTACTTCTCGGCCAGCGTCGGGGTCCGCGGGATCAGCGAGAACCAGCGCATCCTGGCCTTTGCCACGGATGATGTAGGTCGCCGCAAGTACACGATCCGCTTCCTGGACCTGGAGACGGGCGAGTATCTCGAGGACGTCATCCCGGACGTGACCCCGAACCTGGTCTGGGCCGCGGACGACGAAACGCTGTTCTACACGCGGCAGGATCCGGAGACCCTGCGCTGGTACCAGGTGTACCGGCACACGCTGGGCACCGACCCGGCGGCGGACGTCCTCGTGTACGAGGAGGAGGACGAGGAGTTCAGCGTGTCCGTGGGGCGCACCAAGTCGCGCGACCTGCTGTACATCACGGCCTACCAGACGCTCTCCACCGAGTATCGTTACTTGCCGGCGGCCGAGCCCGAGGGCGACTTCCGGGTGATCCTGCCCCGTGAGGCGGACCACGAGTACTCGATGGACCACTTCGGCGACCACTTCTACTTCCGCACCAACGATGACGCGCCGAACTTCCGACTGGTGCGGGCCCCGATGGGCACCCCCGGGCGCGAGTCGTGGGAGGAGATCATCCCGCACCGGGGCGACGTGCTCCTGGAGGGCTTCGACATCTTCAGTGACCACCTGGTGGCCGAGGAGCGGCGGAACGGCCTCGTGAGACTCCGGGTGATGCCCTGGTCGGGCGGGGAAGAGCATTACATCGAGTTCGACGATCCGGCCTGGATGGCCTTCACGACGGCGAACCTGGAGTACGATACGCCCGTCCTCCGCTTCGGCTATACGTCCATGACGACCCCGTTCTCCACCTACGACTACGACATGGAGACCCGGGAGCGGACGCTCCTCAAGCGCACCGAAGTGGTCGGCGACTTCGATCCCGCGGCCTACCGGTCGGAGCGGCTGTGGGCTCCGGCACGGGACGGCCGGGAGATCCCGGTATCGCTGGTGTACCGCGTGGGGATGGAGCGGGATGGCACCGCTCCCCTACTCCTGTACGCCTATGGGTCCTACGGATCGAGCATGGACGCGACCTTCAGCTCGGCCCGTCTGAGCCTGCTGGATCGAGGTTTCGCCTTCGCCATCGCGCACGTTCGTGGAGGTGAGGAGATGGGCCGCTGGTGGTACGAGGAAGGAAAGCTTCTCAACAAGAAGAACACGTTCACGGACTTCATCGACGCGGCGGATTTCCTGGTGTCCGAACGGGTAGCCGATCCGGGCCGGGTATTCGCCATGGGTGGAAGCGCGGGCGGCCTGCTGATGGGCGCCGTCGTGAACATGCGTCCGGACCTGTGGCGCGGCGTCGTGGCCGCGGTGCCGTTCGTGGACGTCGTCACCACCATGCTCGACGAGACCATCCCGCTCACCACGAGCGAGTACGACGAGTGGGGGAATCCTAACGACCCGGAGTACTACGAGTACATGCTCTCCTATTCGCCGTACGACAACACGGTGGCGGGCGGGTACCCGAATCTCCTGGTGACGACCGGCCTGCACGACTCGCAGGTACAGTACTGGGAGCCGGCGAAGTGGGTCGCACGCATGCGGGCCGTGAGGACCGACGACAACCTCCTGTACCTGCACACGAACATGGACGCGGGGCACGGGGGCGCGTCGGGTCGGTACCGGCGGCACCGGGAGACCGCCATGGAGTACGCGTTCATGCTGGACCTGGCCGGGATCACGGAGTGAGGTAGGGACGGGGCGACGGAGGACTTCGATTGCACGAGCTGAGCATCGCCTTCGACATCTGCCGGATCACCGAGGAGCACGTGGGGGCTTCGGACCTGGGCCGGGTGGTCGAGGTGGGCGTCGAGGTCGGCGCCAACGCGGGAATCGAGATCGACAGCCTGGAGTTCTGCCTCGAGGCCCTTCTGGGCTCCGCGCCGTTCGGCAGGGCGGTGCCGAAGATCGATCGCCTGGAGGGGGACGAGCTGAGGGTCACGTACGTGGAGGTCGAAGATGGCGGTCCGTAGAATCGATGTTCGCGAGAAGGTCATGGCGAAGAACAACGAGCTCGCGGAGGAGGTCCGGGAGCGCCTCGCATTCCACGGGGTACCCGCGCTCAACCTCGTCTCATCCCCCGGGTCCGGGAAGACCAGCCTGCTGGAGCGCACGCTCGATGCCCTCGGGAGCCGGATCCGGATGGCGGTCGTGACGGGAGACGTTCAGACCCAGAACGACGCCGACCGACTGGCCGCCCGGACGGACAGGCTGGTTCAGGCGGTCGTCACGGGCGGCGCCTGCCACATGGACGCGCGCCAGATCTCCACGGCCCTCGACGAGGTCGATCTCGGTGAGACGGACCTGCTGTTCGTGGAGAACGTGGGCAACCTGGTGTGTCCGGCCTCGTGGGACCTGGGTGAGGATGCGAAGGTCGTGATCTTCTCTGTGACGGAGGGGGAGGACAAGCCGCTCAAGTACCCCAAGATGTTCGAGCAGTCCGACTACTGCGTCATCAACAAGATCGACCTCCTTCCATACCTTCCGTTCGACATGGAGCAGGCGGAGCAGTGCGCGCGGCAGGTGAACCCCTCGCTGCGCTTCTTCCGCACGTCGGCGCTCTCCGGCGAGGGGATGGAGGAATGGTACGGCTTTCTGCTGGAGCTGGCGGGCTCCAGGGCCGGTACCCCCGCTTGAAGGAAAGGTCTTCCTCCCGGGAGCCGGAGCGCCCGGACCGCCCGCCGCAGCCGTCCCGGACCGGCCGGCAGGGTCTTCGGGTGCACGTCACCGGCGTCGTCCAGGGTGTAGGCTTCAGACCCTTCGTCCATCGCCTCGCCGTGGACACGGGTTTGGCTGGATGGGTCCGCAACGAATCGGGTGAGGTCTTCCTGGAGGTCGAGGGGCCTGAGGATTCGCTCGAGGCCTTCGTGGCCCGGCTGCGCGACGAGGCTCCCGTTCTGGCCCGGATCGACGGGCTGGAGACCGAGCGCGTTCCGCCCAAGGGAAGCGAGGGCTTCCAGGTCCTCGAGAGCGTGGCCACCGGCGGCCGACTTCCCGTTTCGCCCGACGTCGCGACGTGCGAGCCGTGTCGCGCCGAGCTCTTCTCCCCTGACGACCGGCGCTACGGTTATCCGTTCATCACCTGCACCGACTGCGGTCCCCGCTACACCGTCATCGAGGACATGCCGTACGACCGGGTGCGGACCTCGATGCGAGCCTTTCCTCAGTGCGAAGCGTGCCGCCGCGAGTACACCGATCCCGCGAACCGCCGCTTCCACTCCGAGACCAACAGCTGTGCGGACTGCGGCCCCCGCGTCTGGCTGGAGGTCCCGGGCGGCGAGCCGGCGGAGGTGAATCGGGACGCGATCGAAGCGGCAGCGGCACGGCTGATGGCGGGCGAGGTCCTGGCGATCCGGGGACTCGGCGGGTATCACCTCGCCTGCGACGCGAGAGACGAGAATGCGGTTGCGAGGCTTCGCGAGCGAAAGGCCCGGGACCGGAAACCGCTCGCCGTGATGGTCCCTGATCTGGAGGCGGCCGGGAGGCTCGGGCGCGTCGGTGCGGCGGAGGAGCACCTGCTCCTGTCGCCCGAGAGGCCCATCGTCCTTCTTCGGTCGCGCGAGGACTCGGGCCTGGCGGCCTCCATTTCCCCCGGCCTGGATACGGTCGGCGTCATGCTGGCGTACACACCGCTTCATGCGCTCCTGCTCGAGGACGTCGACCGCCCGTTGGTGATGACGAGCGGCAACCTGAGCGAGCTGCCCATCTGCACGTCGAACGCGGAGGCTCGTGAACGGCTGTCCGACGTTGCGGACGCCTTCCTCATGCACGACCGGGAGATCGTAGCCAGGTACGACGACTCCGTGGTCCGGGTCATGAACGGCGCCCCCGTGTTCATCCGACGGGCGCGCGGCTACGCGCCCCTCCCGGTGCCGTTGCCGGTCGCGCCGGCGCGACCGCTGCTGGCCGTGGGGCCGCATCTGAAGAATACCTTCTGCCTGGCGGCAGACGACGCCGCTTTCGTCAGCCAGCATGTCGGGGATCTCGAGAACGCCGAGACGCTCGATCACTATCGCGAGGCGCTGCACCGTTTCCGGGCCCTGTTCCGAATCGATCCGGAGGTGGTGGTCCGGGACCGGCACCCGGGGTATCTGTCCACTCGCATCGCGGAGGAGATGGGCCTCCCGCAGGTGATCGAGGTGCAGCATCACCACGCGCACATCGCGGCGGTGGCCGGCGAGCACTCGGTCTCGGAGCCGGTGATCGGCATCGCCTTCGATGGCACCGGCTACGGCGATGACGGGAAGACGTGGGGAGCCGAGTTCCTGCTCTCCGATCTCACCGGTTATCGGCGTCTGGCACAGCTCCGATATGCGCCCATGCCCGGTGGTGACCTGGCCGCCCGGTCGCCCTGGAGGGTGGCGGCTGGGTATGCATCGCTGGAGCCCGACCTGGCACCCGTTTTCGAGCGAGCATTCCGCGGAGCGGACGGGGAGACGCGCCGGATCGTGGAGGCGCAGATCGAGCGCAGGATCAACGCCCCGCTGGCCTCGTCCATGGGTCGCCTGTTCGATGCGGCCGCCGCCGTCCTCGGCCTGCGGAGCGAGGCGCGCTACGAGGGGCAGGCGGCGATGGAGCTGGAGGCGCTCGCTTCCCGATACCTGGCCGGGCTCGGACCCCGGGACCTGGATCCGGCCGCGCACGTCCACGAGCTGGCCGCGCGAACCACTCTGCCGGTGTCCGAACTTCCAGTCGCCCAATCCGCGGGAGAGCCGGCCGTCCTGGACCCTCTTCCACTGCTTGTCGACCTCGCGCAGCGGGCCGAGAGCGGGACGCCCGCCGACTTCCTGGCGGCCGCGTTTCACCTGTCAGTGGGCCTGGCAACCGTGGATTTCGCAGCCTCGGCCAGTGCCGAGCACGGGATCGGTCGGGTGGCGCTCGGCGGGGGCGTCTTCCAGAATGCGCTTCTGTTGGCGATCGTAAAGAGAGGGCTCGAGGCCGAGGGACTGCATGTGCTGCTTCCCGAACGGCTTGGGCCGAACGACGGAGCCATCAGCTACGGGCAGGCGGTCGTGGCGGCGGCGAGACTTTCACAGGAGCAGGGGAGGTAGGCCATGTGTCTGGGAATCCCGGGCAAGGTCACGGACGTGTACGGAACCGAAGGACTGCCGATGGGCATGGTGGACTTCGGCGGAGTCCGGCGCGAGGTGTGCATGGCCTACGTGGCGGACGAGGTGGAAGCCGGGGACTACGTGATCGTGCACGTCGGCTTCGCCATCTCGAAGGTGGACGAGGAGGAAGCCCGCCGGACATTCAAGCTCCTGGAGGAGATCAGCGAGCTGGACGAGCTGGAGTGGATGAAGGAAGTGGCGGAGCAGAGCCTCGCGGGACTCGGCGGAGGTGAGCCGGCGGGGGACGCGGGCGACGGCCCGGCGACCGAGGGTCAGCCGTGAAGTACCTCAGCGAGTACCGGGACCCGGCGCTCGCCCGTTCGCTGGTCGACCGCATTCTGGCGACGGCTTCCCGGCCCCGGGTGATCATGGAGGTGTGCGGGGGACAGACGCACACGATCGTGCGCCAGGGGTTGCAGGAGCTCCTCAAGGACGCGGTGGACATGATCCACGGACCGGGCTGTCCGGTGTGCGTGACGCCGCTGGAGCAGATCGATCGAGCTCTCTTCCTTGCGTCACGCCCCGACGTGATCTTCACGTCCTTCGGCGACATGCTGAGAGTGCCGGGGAGCGAGCTCGACCTGCTGCAGGTTCGAGCGAGTGGTGGGGAGGTGCGCGTTGTCTACTCTCCGCTGGACGCCCTCGAGATCGCCCGGGCGAACCCGGACCGCGAGGTCGTGTTCTTCGCCGTCGGCTTCGAAACGACGGCTCCGGCCAACGCGATGGCCGTGTGGCGCGCGCGCGAGCTCGGCGTGACCAACTTCAGCGTCCTCGTGTCCCACGTGACGGTCCCGCCGGCGATCGAGGCCATCCTGGACGCGCCCGAGAACCGGGTCGAAGCGTTTCTGGCCGCGGGTCACGTTTGCACCGTCATGGGCTGGAAGGAGTACGAGCCGCTCGTGGAGCGCTACGGCGTTCCCATCGTGGTCACCGGTTTCGAGCCGGTGGACATCCTCGAGGGCATTTACATGGCGGTTAAGCAGCTCGAGGATGGCCGCGCCGAGGTGGAGAACCAGTACGTGCGCTCGGTACGCCGCGCGGGCAACGAGCCGGCCCAGGAGCTGGTGGCGAAGGTGTTTCAGCTCGTGGACCGCGCCTGGCGCGGGATCGGCGAGATCCCGGCCAGCGGTCTGGGGCTGCGCCCCGAATTCGAGGCGCACGATGCCGAGAAGAAGTTCGAGCTCGCAGGGATTCGAACTGCGGAGCCGTCCGAGTGCATGGCGGGCGACGTGCTGCGGGGCCGGATCAAGCCCTTCGAGTGCCCCGAGTTCGGCGAGGCATGCACGCCCGAAAGACCGCTCGGAGCCCCCATGGTGTCCTCGGAGGGTGCCTGCGCCGCCTACTACAATTACGCCCGATTCCAGGGTGAGCCTGCGGGAGAGACTGCGTGAGCCGTCCCCTCGACGCGGATTCCGCGCCGCCGAAGCCGGCCATGAACCGCGTGGCGCAGGCCGGACTCACGTGTCCGGTACCGGCCGGCGAGACGGACAGGGTGCAGCTTGGCCACGGTTCGGGTGGCAAGCTCAGCGCGGCGCTGTTGCGCGAGCGCTTCCTGCCGCGCTTCGGGAACGACGTGCTGGAGCTGCTGGGAGACGCGGCGGTTCTTCCGGCTCCCGGAGCCGACCTCGCCGTGTCCACGGACAGCTTCGTGGTAAGCCCCCTGGAGTTTCCGGGCGGGAACATCGGCCACCTGGCGGTGCACGGGACGGTCAACGATCTCGCGATGATGGGAGCCGAGCCGCAGTACCTGGCCGCGGGTTTCATCCTCGAGGAGGGACTGTCGTTCGAGGTGCTGGACCGCGTGCTCGACGCGATGTCCGCGGCGGCCCGGGACGCAGGCGTGCTCGTGGTCACCGGCGACACCAAGGTGGTCGAGCGCGGAAAGGCCGACGGGATGTTCATCAACACGACGGGCATCGGCCGGCTGGACCCCGACTTTCGGCCCGACCCCACGCGAGCGTCCTCCGGCGATGCCGTGATCGTCTCCGGCCCGATCGGGAGCCACGGCGTGGCCATCATGGCGGCCCGCGAGGACCTGGGCTTCGAGACCGAGCTGATCAGCGACACGGCATGCCTGGCCCCGCTGGTGTCCGCGCTGAGAGAGGCCTGCGGAGGTGAAGTGCGCTGCCTGCGCGATCCGACGCGCGGAGGGATGGCCAGCGCACTGAACGAAATCGCGGCCTCGTCCGCCGTCGGGATCCGCCTCGAGGAGGGTGCACTGCCGATTCCGGGGCCGGTTCGCGCGGCGTGCGAGATGTTGGGTCTGGACCCGCTCTACGTGGCGAACGAGGGGATCCTGGTTGCGATCGTCTCGGAGGAACGCGCGGAGGAAGCGTTACAGGCCCTGCGTTCCCACCCGGTCGGCCGACCCGCGGCCCGCATCGGAGTCGTCACTGGCGAGCGCCCCGGGCTGGTCCTGCTTCGCACGGGGCTCGGAGCGAGCCGCGTCGTGGACATGTTGCCCGGGGACCAGCTGCCAAGGATCTGCTGACGCCGGCCTTCGGCTCCCTTCGGGCCGCTGGCGGTGGTCCTACTCCAGCTCCGTGCGATCCATCCGCACCTGGGCCGAGGCCAGAACCTGCGCGCCCAGCGCCGCGTTGATGTCCACCTCCCAGGTCGCGAACGCGCACTCCTCCTCGGTGAGATCCGCGAAGCTGAAGTTGACGCTGATCTCCGCGGACGCGCCCGCTCCGATCGAAGAGATCTGGGTGGGGGCGATCTGAACCGACAGCCCCGGACAGGTATACAGGGGAGGGAAGCTGAGCGGGATGCTCCCGGCCCCGATCGCAATGGGACCCAGGGATTCGTCGGACACGTTAAACAGCTCGAGGTCGACCTGCCGATCCGCGCCAATCTGGACGGGCGAAGTCGGTGCGAACACCAGGTCGCCGAATTCGGGGCCGGTGGGGTCATCGCCGCCGCAGCCCGCCAGGAGCAGGACCGCGGCGAGGGCGACCAGCATCCGCGTGTACATGAATTGCCGCATGATCATTCGTCCGGGGTTCAAGTGCTTCTGCAGGGACCCTTACCCTGACTGTCGACGAAGGTTGCGCCCTCGGGTCGCTGCGGCAACGCGGTTGACGAATGCGGTCCCCGGATCCATTTTGTCGTGCTTTGTATCCCGCGGCGATGCGCGGGTGCTCACAGGAATGCGGTAACCAGGTTGGAGTAGACGATGAAGCCAGGGATTCACCCGGAATACACGCCGACGAAGATCACGTGCGCCTGCGGCCGCGTGTCCGAGACCTACGCGACCGTCGACGAGCTGCACGTCGAGATCTGCTCGCATTGTCACCCCTTCTTCACGGGCCGTCAGAAGCTGGTCGACACCGCCGGTCGCGTGGAGCGGTTCCGCCGGAAGTACGGCGCAGGGGCGGGCGAGGAGTTGGAGGAGTCTGAGGCCGGCGCTGAAGAGGCCGTCGCCGTCGCCGAGCCCGAGGCGGAGGCGGAAGACGAGGCGGCCGAACCGACGGAAGAGTGACGGCTGGGGCGTCCAGCGGGCGCCCGGGCCTCGCCCCACTCCTGCACCCCCGCGGCCATGTCTGAAGCACGATCACTCGCCCAGCGCGTGGCCGCGGTTCTCGAGAACTTCGATTCCCTCGCGGCGCAACTCGCGGACCCCGCGGTTCACGGTGACCCGGCGCGGCTCCGAGACGTTGCGCAACAGCACTCCGATCTGACTCCTCTGGCCGAGGCCGGCCGCCAGTACCTCAAGCTGACCGATGACCTGGCCCAGGCGCGCGGGCTCACCGACTCCGGTGACGAGGAGCTCGCGGCCCTGGCTCGATTGGAGGCGGAGGAGCTCGAAGCGCAGCTGGCGGAAGTCGAAGATCGACTGCAGACCCTCCTGGTCCCCAAGGATCCGCTGGATGACCGCCCGGCGGTCGTGGAGGTGCGGGCCGGCACGGGAGGCGATGAGGCCGGCCTCTTCGCCGCCGATCTCTATCGCATGTACGCCCGGTACGCGGACTCCCGCGGGTGGGCGGTCGAAGTGCTGTCCTCCAGTGAGGGCACGCTCGGCGGACTCAAGGAGATCATCTTCCTGGTTCGCGGCAAGGATGCGTATGGGTCGCTGAGATACGAGTCGGGCGTGCACCGCGTTCAGCGCGTACCCGTGACCGAGAGCTCGGGACGGATTCACACGTCGGCGGCCAGCGTGGCCGTTCTTCCGGAGGCGGAAGAAGTGGACGTCCATATCGATGCGGCCGACCTCAAGGTGGACGTGTTCCGGTCGTCCGGTCCGGGCGGGCAGTCGGTGAACACGACGGACTCGGCGGTTCGTATCACCCATCTGCCCACCGGCCTCGTCGTATCGTGCCAGGACGAGAAATCGCAGCACAAGAACAAGGCGCGCGCGCTCAAGGTGCTCCGGAGCCGCCTGCTGGACCGGGTGGTGGCAGAGCAGGAGGCCGAACGCTCGCGCGAGCGTCGGTCTCACGTGGGTACGGGAGACCGGTCGGCCAAGATCAGAACGTACAACTTCCCGCAGAGCCGGGTGACCGACCATCGGATCAACCTGACCGTGCACCAGCTGGAGGCGGTGCTGGGCGGCGACCTGGACGAGCTGGTGGAGGCCCTGCGCGCGGCCGGTCTCGAGGAGCGGATGCAGGACTCGGAATCCACTTGAACGAATTGGCGAACGGACCGAACGAGAAGCTCCGCAGGCTTCCTGCGCCCAACCGGCGCGAGGTCCTCGACGGCCTCGAGGCCGAACTGGAGGCGGGCGGGATCGAGGGAGCCCGGAACGAGGCCGAGCGCCTCGTGTCCCGCGCGCTGGAAATCCGGCGGCAGGATCTCCTCCTCCACCCGGCCGAGCCGGTCAGCCCCGAGGACGCGGGCCGGATCGCGGCCCTGATGCGACTACGGCTCTCAGGCGTCCCCCTGCAGCACATCGAAGGCACCGTCGCCTTTCGCGACCTCGTCCTGGTCTGCGACGACCGGGCCCTGATTCCCAGGCCCGAGACAGAGCAACTCGTACAGCTGGTGGTGGACTGGGCGTTCGCGACCCGGGCGAAGGGCGTCCGTCGCGTGGCACGGCCGGTGAGCGGCGGACCTGCGCCGCTGGAACGCGTCCTGGATATCGGCACTGGAAGCGGCGCCATCGCGCTTTCCCTGCTCCAGGAGGGGGCAGCGAGCCGGGCAGTGGCCGTAGACCTGTCGGTACGCGCGCTCGACCAGGCGCGTGAAAACGCGAGTCGCGCCGGCCTCGCAGAGCGAATCGAGCTCCGGACCGTTCGCTCTTCACCGTGGGATGCGATCGGACCCGGCGAGCGCTTCGACGCGATCGTCTCCAATCCGCCGTACGTCGCGGACGGCGAAATCCCGGAACTCCAGGCGGAAGTGCGCCGCCACGATCCCCACGAGGCTCTGGCCGGCGGTCCCGACGGACTGAACGTGATGCGTCACATCACGGCCGCCGCTGCCGATCACCTCGAACCGGGAGGGGCGATATTCCTGGAGATTGGAGCCTCGCAGGGAGAATCCGTGGCTCGCCTCCTCGAGACGGGGGGCGCCTGGCGCCAGGTGAATATCGAACGCGATCTGGCCGGGAGGGAGCGATTCGTCACGGGGCTTCTGTGAGCGAAGAGCCGGGTCCGATTCGGGCCGGAACTCGTATCGCGAGCCGCGGTTGAGCAAGTTATCTTAATCGACTTCGGAGCAATCGCTCCACGGCGGCGATCACGGATCAAAGGGAGTGAACGGCATGGACGTAGCGGATAGGGACCGGATCCTGGAGAAGGCGACGGAGGTGGGCCGCATGATCTCGCAGACCGCGGAATATGCCTACCTGCGCTCGGCCATGCGCGATATCGAAGGCGACGAGGAGGCGAAGGAGCGACTGGACTCCATCCGTGAGCTGCAGGAGAAGCTGTACGGCTTCCTCGAGAAGGAGGAGGAGCCGCCTGCCGATCTCAGGGACGATCTCGCCCGGATCAGCGAGGAAATGCAGAGCAGTGCGCGCTACCAGGCCCTCATCTCGGCCCAGGCCAACTTCGACAAGCTTGTGGAGAAGGTGAACCTGGCCATCGCGGAAGGGGTGAAGGCCGGCGAGGGGTCCAGGATCATACTGCCCACATGAAGACCCTGAGGGCCGCCCTCGAGAAGGGGCTTCGGGCCGCGATTGACCCGATCATCAACTGGATGGTCAGGGCGCGCGTACATCCGAACACCCTGAGTACGCTGGGCTTCCTGATCACCTGTTCGTCCGGCTACTTCTTCCACCAGCACGAGGTGCGGACAGCCGGCGCACTGATTCTCATCGGCGGGCTCTTCGACCTGTTCGACGGAACGGTGGCCCGCAGGACGGGCCTGGCGTCACCGTTCGGCGCTTTCTACGACTCCACGCTGGACCGGCTTTCGGAGATCATCGTCTACATCGGTCTGCTCTCGCTCTACAACGACTATCGAGCCGACGCGAACGACGTGGTGATGATCTACGTGGTGATCCTGGCCATGGCCGGCTCGCTCATGATCAGCTACACGCGTGCCCGGGCCGAAGCGCTCGGGATCGACTGCACGGTGGGTCTGATGCAGCGTGCGGAGCGGGTGATCCTCATCGGCGCCGCCGCTCTCCTGTTCGGCGAACAGGGCAACGGCGCCGTCCTTCGCGTGGTGCTCTGGGGACTGGCCATCCTCACGAACCTGACGGTGCTGCAGCGCATCCTGTGGGTGTATCTGAACACGCGGCCCGAGGGCATCGCGGTCGGAAACGCGGTATGGAAGATGCCGGACTGGCTGAAGCGTAAATTGGATAAACAGGAAAATTAGCTAACTTTATCTCGAGTGGATTAGAACCAATGAGCGAGCACACGGGTGGAATGGACATCGCGCCGGCGGAGGGACGCCTGGGCATCCTGTTGGTCGGACTCGGAGCCGTCTCCACGACAACCATCGCGGGCGTGGAATCGATGCGCCGGGGCCTGGCGAGGCCCATCGGTTCGCTCACCCAGATGGCGACGGTGCGGCTCGGCAAGCGGACGGAGCACCGGGCGCCGCTCATCAAGGAGATGGTCCCGCTGGCCGAGCTCGAGGACATCGTGTTCGGAGCGTGGGATCCGATTCCGGACGATGCCTATGAGTCCGCGCTCCACTGCGGTGTGCTGAAGCCGCAGGACCTGGATCCGGTCGCGGAGTTCATGAAGACGATCAAGCCGATGCCGGCCGTCTTCGACAAGTCGTACGTGAAGAAGCTGGACGGCACGAACGTGAAGTCGGGGGCCAACAAGATGGAGCTCGCGGAGCAGCTGCGGGCGGACATCCGGCGGTTCAAGGAGGAGAACGGGTGCACCCGCCTCAGCATGGTTTGGGCGGCCTCGACCGAGATCTTCCTCACCCCGGATCCAGTGCATGACACGGTGGAGTCGCTCGAGCAGGCGATGCGGGAGAATCACCCGTCGATCGCGCCCTCGATGATCTACGCCTATGCCGCGCTCATGGAGGGCGTACCGTTCGCGAACGGAGCTCCGAACCTGACCGTGGACATCCCGGCCATGATCGAGCTGTCGGCCCGCACGGGCGCGCCCATTGCGGGGAAGGACTTCAAGACGGGCCAGACGCTGATGAAGACGATCCTGGCCCCAGGTCTGAAGGTGCGTATGCTGGGGCTCAACGGCTGGTTCTCGACGAACATCCTCGGCAACCGGGACGGTGAGGTGCTCGACGATCCCGAGAGCTTCAAGACGAAGGAGGAGTCGAAGCTCGGTGCGCTGGAGTACATCCTGCAGCCCGAGATGTACCCGGACCTCTACTCGGACATGTATCACAAGGTGAGGATCAACTATTACCCGCCGCGGGGAGACAACAAGGAGGGGTGGGACAACATCGACATCTTCGGCTGGATGGGGTATCCCATGCAGATCAAGATCGACTTCCTGTGCCGGGACTCCATCCTGGCGGCGCCGATCGTCCTCGACCTTGCGTTGTTCATGGATCTGGCATCCCGGGCGGGCCTCTCCGGGATCCAGGAGTGGCTGTCGTTCTACCTCAAGGCCCCGCAGGTCGGTGAAGGCCTGTATCCGGAGCATGACATCTTCATCCAGCACATGAAGCTCAAGAACACGATCCGCTGGATGGCCGGCGAGGAGCAGATCACGCACCTCGGGAACGAGTACTACGAGGCGGACGGCTAGCCGTCCGCCCCCGCCGCCCCGGCGGGCGGCGATACAGCGACGAACTCGAATCGGCGCCGACGGCGGGCGCCGATTCCTGCATGTGGAGGACACGGCGCAGGTGAGCGATCCGGCAGGAACCCGCGGTCTGTTGATTGCGTTCGAGGGAGGGGAGGGGGCGGGGAAGTCCACCCACCTCCGAAGGCTCACCGAGCGCCTCGATCGGCTCGGCGTGGCCCACCTGCTGGTGCGGGAGCCCGGCGGCACCCAGGCCGGAGAGCGCATACGACAGATCGTCCTGGATCCGGATACACCCATTTACGCCGAGACGGAGCTGCTGCTCTACCTGGCGTCCCGCGCCGAGTTCGTCCGGCGGGTGGTGGAGCCCGCGCTGGATCGAGGAGAGCTCGTTCTCGCGGATCGGTTCGAGATGTCCACCTATGCGTACCAGGGGATTGCCCGCGCGCTGGGCCTGGAGCGGGTGCGGGACCTGAACGACTTCGCGACCGGCGGGCTGAAGCCGGACGGCACCGTGCTGCTGTCCCTGGACCCGGACGTCGGGCGCGGGAGGCAGACGGGCGCCGAGGACCGATTGGAGCAGGAGCACGCCGAGTTTCACCGGGCGGTGGCGCGGGCCTACGCGGAGCTGGCCGAATCGGAACCCGGGGTGATCACCATCCGGAGCGAGGGACCCGTGGAAGAGGTTCAGGAGCGCTTGTGGGCCGAGCTGTCGGCCCGGTGGCCCGACCGTTTTCCGCCGGAGTCGTGAAACCTTTCGTGTGGCAGAGAGTTTCAAGTGAGTGGGCGCGACGATGAGAGCGCATGGTGTCCGTTGAGCGGAATGGAGGACCGATGAAGTTTCGGAGTTCCTGGACGATCCCGATCGCCGCGTCGTTTGCGGTGCTGGCCAGCGGGGGATGGCTCCTGCAGGCAGCCGGGCCGTCGGCATCGGACGCGCTCCTCGAGACGGTCGTGCGCCGGGTAGCCGACAACTTCGTGGAAGAGGTCTCGCCTCAGGATCTCTACGACAAGGCGATCGACGGGCTTCTGTTCGAGTTAGGAGACCCGTACGCCGCGTTCATCAGGGCCGAAGACCAGACCACCGCGCTGCTGTCGAACAGCTACGGCGGAGTCGGGATGCGGATCCTGGCGGAGGAGCCGGGGATCACCGTCCTGAGCATCATACCGAACAGCCCGTCCGCGGATCTGGATCTCCGACCCGGGGACCGGATTGTGGAAGTGGACGGGGAGAGCACCGTGGGGTGGACGCAGGGTGAAGCCGTCTCGGCTCTCCGCGGCCCCAAGGGCGAGCCCGTCCGGGTGGCGGTGAGCCGGGCGGGAGAGTCCGAGCTGCTCCGGATGGAGATCGTACGCGGGGACGTGCACCTCGTGGCAGCCAAATCCCTGGTACTCTCCGACGACGTGGGATACGTCTACCTCGAGCAATTCAGTCGCAAGGCCACCCAGGAGCTCCAGGTGGCGATCAACGATCTGCTGGCGCAGGGAGCCCGCTCGCTGGTGCTCGACCTGAGATACAATCAGGGCGGGATCCTGCGGGAGGCCGTCGAGATCGCGGACCTCTTCCTCGAGCAGGGAGAGATGGTCGTGGATACCCGGGCCCGCGATCCACGGGACAGCTACACGTTTTCCGCTCCCGGTCCCGATCGATACCCCGGTCTTCCCGTGGTGGTGCTGGTGAACACCTGGTCGGCCAGCGCCTCCGAGATCGTGGCAGGCGCCCTTCAGGATCACGACCGCGCTCTGGTACTGGGTACGCGCACCTTTGGCAAAGGCGTGATGCAGAGCGTCTTTCCGCTTCCCGGCGGCAACTATCTACGTCTCACCACCGGCACGTGGTACACACCGTCCGGTCGGTCCATCCACCGGTCGCGTGGAGAGGGAGACGACACGTTCGCCCTCGGGTCGGACGAGTTCAACGACGCCGTGTCCGAGGCCGTGCAGCTGGGAATGGGAGCCACGGACGGCTTCGTTTCAGATCCCGATCCCGGGATGGAAGATCGGGAGGAGCTCGAGACGTTCGAGACGGTATCCGGTCGCGTGGTCTACGGTGGCGGCGGAATCATGCCCGACCTGGTCGTGATGCCCGACACCCTGACCCTGCCGGAGCAGGAGCTGAGGGAGGTCCTGCTCGAGTCGGAGGTTCCGTTCAACGACCTGGCGTTCCGGTTTGCCGTCGATTACCAGCGACGGCACCCGGAGCTGACCGAGCGGTTTAAGGTCACCCGCGAGATGCGTCAGGAATTCCTCGACTACCTGTCCGAACGGACTGGAGCCGACCTCGACTCCGAGCTGGTCGACGCGGCGGGGGATCTCGTGGACTTCCAGCTCGGCCGACAAATCGCCACTGCGGCATTCGGTGAGGACGCCGGTCTTCGCCGCGCCGTGGAGCGCAGCCGGCAGGTGAACGAGGGTGTGCGCCTCCTGAGCGGGGCCGCCACCCCGGAGGAACTGCTGGCGCGGGGCGAGCAGGAGCGGGACGAGCAGACGGATTCGGACATCGGACCGGAGAGCTGAGCGAGATATGAGGAAGCTGAACAGGAACTGGGTTCCGGCCGTAGCCGTCACGGTCATGGCCATGGGTAGTGGGGGGTGGCTCCTTCAGCAGGCCGCGAACGCCCAGGAGAGCACGGTCTACAGGGCCCGGCTCTTCGACGAAGTGCATCGTCTGGTGGCCGAACGGTACGTCGAGGAGATGGACTCGGCTGAGCTGTACCGGATGGCGATCGACGGCATGCTCGCCGAGCTGGGAGACCCGTACTCGGTGTTCATTGGCGCCGACCAGACCGACGACCTGGAGCTGTCGATCGAAGGCGACTACGGCGGTCTCGGCATTCGAATCCAGAAGGTCGGCGAGTGGATCACCGTGATGGGCGTGATTCCGAACACGCCGGCTGAGCGGCAGGGTCTCATGACGGGTGATCGGATCGTGGGTGTTGAGGGGGAGTCGGCTCGCGGCTGGGACGACACGGAGGCCGTAGAGCGCCTCCGTGGGCCCAAGGGAACGCCGGTGTCGATCTCCATCGGCCGGGTGGGCGCGGCGGAGCCCCTGGACTTCACGCTGGTCCGCGATGAGATCCACGTGGAGACGGTCAAGGCGTTCATGGTCGACGAGCGCGTCGGATTCGTGGACCTGGATCAGTTCAGTCGGGACGCCCGGGATGAACTGCGGGACGCGATCCGCGGTCTGCAGGACCAGGGAGCCGAGGCCGTGGTGCTCGACCTGCGCTGGAATCCCGGTGGACTGCTCGACCAGGGAGTGGCCGTTACCGACCTGTTCCTCGAGCGCGGCATGGAGATCGTGGAGACGCGCTCGCGTGTCGAGGATCAGAACTTCATGTTCGGGGCGCCCAATGACGAGGAGTTCCCCGGCCTTCCGATGGTCGTTCTGGTCAACACGGCGAGCGCCAGCGCATCGGAGATCGTCGCCGGCGCCCTCCAGGACCACGACCGGGCGGTCATCCTCGGGGTGCCCACGTTCGGCAAAGGCTCCGTGCAGACCGTGTTCACGCTGCCCGGTGGCAATCACCTCAAGCTGACCACGGCCGGGTGGCACACGCCCAGCGGTCGGTCCATCACGCGGGACGTGGCCCACGGGTCGGGAGATGACCTGGCTCTCGCCGTCACCGCACAGGTGTCCGCCACCCGAGGGCTCATCGCGGACACCGCCGGAGCCGAGGTCTACTACACGGCCGGCGGCCGGGCGGTGTACGGGGGCGGCGGAATCACGCCGGATCTCATCGTGCCCGATACCACGACGGTCGACGAACGAGAATTCGAGCGACTGGTAGGCCGCGCCGGCTACTCACTGAACCAGCTCGCGTTCCGGTTTGGAGTGGAATGGACGATCGATCACCCGGGCATTGAGGAGGACTTCGCGGTAACGCCCGAGATGAGACAGGCGTTCCTCGAGATGCTCGCCGGCGTCGAGGATCTCGCGATGGACGAGGACCTGTTCCGTCGGGTGGAGCCCCGGATCGATCGCTTCCTGGAGGCGCAGATCGCCAACGCCGCGTTCGGCGAGCTGGCCATGTTCCGGCGCTTCGAATCCCGCAGCCCGATGTACCAGGAGGCCGTGCGGCTGCTGGCGGGGGCGGCGTCCACGGAGCAGCTGTTGGAAGAGGCGGAGGTGGCGCAGCGAGACCGGGACGAGAGGTCCGGCGAGGGGCGGAATGACTTGGCGGCAGGCGAGCAGATGACGCCGGAGGGGAGTCGCTAGAGAGGGCAAGCCCACATCGGGCGGCGCGCGGCGATCCGAAGCCGCCTGCCTACCCTTGAATCGACAGGCGCCCCTGAGCCGACGTTGCCGGCCGCAGGGGCGTCTGTCATCGGAGGCTCGTCACCCCCAGCCTGAAATGTCGTACGACCGGGGTACTAGTCCCGGACGCGATCCTTCAGGCCCTTACCAGCGCGGAAGGAGACACTGTTGCGCGCCGCGATGGTGATCTCCTGGCCCGTCTGCGGGTTCCGGCCCTTACGAGCCTTCGTCCGGCGCGTCTTGAACGTGCCGAATCCCGTGATCGTCACATCGTTGCCGGCATCCAGCTCGATGGCGATGATCCCCTCGCGCGGCTTCGTCGAGAAGATGCAGTCGATGACCTCCATGGCCTTGGCCTTGGAGAGATCGCACTTGCCCGCGAGCTTGTCAGCGAATTCCTGTTTCGTCACGCTTCTGTCTCCTGTTGGGTGAGGAACTGGAGTAACGAATACCTCAGATAGGCCCATTATGTACGATCCATCCGAGGTTGGCAAGGCAAAAAGGCGCGGAACTCGGGGACGGATCGGGGTGCACGTTTATGAAATGCTGAATTCGGTCCCCAACGCGGCCTCCTGGCTAGCCCTTCGCGGTCCCGCGGTCGCGCGGACGACGGGGCAGGAAAGCGCTCGTTCGCGCCACGTAATCGGCGTACTCGGGGCGGCTTGAGCGCAGGCTCTCCTCGAGCAACCGGACGCCCGAAACGCGCACGAGCAGCCAGGTCATCAGGAGGGGGCTGAACACGGTCCACGCTCCGCCCGGAACACCCGCCGCCACCATGAAGAGACCCCACCAGATCAACGAATCCCCGAAATAGTTCGGGTGACGGGTGTAGCGCCAGAGCCCCGTCGAAAGCACCCGCCCCTGGTTCGCCGGGTCCTTCTTGAAAGCGGCGAGCTGAGCGTCCCCAATCGCCTCGAATACGAACCCCACGAGCCATACCGCGGCCCCTGCCAGGTCGAACGCGGTCAGGCGGTCGGGCGCCGGCGCTGTCTCGCCGACCAGGAGCGGCGCGGCGATCATCCACATCAGCAGCCCCTGCAGGAGAAACACCTTGAACAGCTGGGTCCACCAGTACCGATCGCCACCAGTCTCCCGCCACCGGGCGTATCGAGGGTCCTCCGGCTTGCCCCGGTTCCGGAGGTGAATGTGGATGGAGAGCCGGAGGCCCCAGACCGCCGTGAGCGCAAGGAGCAGCAGGGTCCGGGGCGGCCAGCCGCCGCCTCGAGCCGCATAGTAGGCGGCCAGCACCACGAAGCCGAATCCCCAGAAGCGGTCGGCGATCGAAGCGTCCTCCGTCGTCAGACTCACGAGCCACAGGACGGCGGCGCCGACGCATACGATAGCCAGTCCTTCGAGTCCGAGTTGCATCAGCTGCGGCACGGGTCCTCCGGGGGCACGGGTCTCTCGCCTCTCTCCGAAAAAGCTAATCGATTCGCGGCCCGGCCGAGAGGTTTGACGGGCACGGGGTGGAAAGCGGAGATTTGGGCGCCGCCCGGGTCCAGCGCGGCGCGTGTGGCGCATCTACCAGATTAGGAGGAAGACGATATGCTCGGAAGGCGCGTGGCTCCGTGGCTTGTTTCCGCCATGTTCATCGCAGCGACCGTCGCATGTTCCGGTGACAGGGTGGGCTCGCAGTCCTCGGAGGGGGCGGCCGAGGAGACCGCCCCCGCGCCACCCGAGGCCGAATCCGTGGCGGTGACCGTCGGGACGATCTCCGCCGCGGCGCTGCTGGAGACCCCCGACGATCCTCAATCTCCCGGGATCCTGGACGTGCGGAGTCAAAAGGAATTCGATGCGGGGCACATTCCCGGCGCGATCCTCATCCCGTACGACCAGGTCGCGCAGAGGATCGGCGAGCTTGAGGCGTACCGCGACCGTGGCCTGGTCGTGTACTGCCGCACCGGTCGCCGGGCGGGGATCGCCGAAGAGACCCTGATCCAGGCCGGATTCGACCGCGTGTGGGACCTGGAAGGCCACATGGTCGCGTGGCAGGCGGGCGGCCTGCCTCTCGCCGTCCCCGCGCTCAACTGAGCGGAGGCCAACCTGAAACCGATCGACATGATCGTCGAGGTCAGCCGGGGAGAGGCGATCGAGTCTACCCACCGGGTGCAGGGCGTGGTGTGCGGCGCGTCAGGCAGGGAGGAGCTGTGCGCCGGCGACCCGGAAATCCTCACCTACTGGCGCTCGGCCATGAAGCCGTTCCAGGCCATACCGCTCCTCGAGGACGGCGCCGCCGATGCGTACGGTTTCGAGCCGGAGGACCTCGCCCTCGTCTGCGCCTCGCACGGGGGCATGAGGCAGCACACGGAACGCGTGGCCGCCATGCTGCGCCGACTCGGTCTGGCGGAGGACCATCTTCATTGCGGTCCGCACGATCCGTTCGATCGAGACACGGCACAGGTCCTGAGCTGCGCAGGGCGTCTCGCCAGCCGGATTCACAACAACTGCTCCGGCAAGCACGCAGGGATGCTGGCCCTCGCCCTCCACCACGGGTGGCCGATCGAGGGGTACGAGAAGCTGGATCACCCCGTCCAGCAGCGGATCCGGGAGTCCCTCGCCGACTGGATGGACTACGAGCCCGAAGATCACCATTGGGCGCTCGACGGCTGCGGGGTGCCGACTCCGCGCATGCCGCTGCACGAGATGGCGCGAGCCTATTCGCGCCTGGTCCGCCGGGCAGCCGGCGGCAGCGGTGCCGCCCGGGAGGTTGCGAGTGCGATGACGCGCTTCCCACAGCTTACCTCTTCACCGGGTCGAGTCCCGCTGGACATCATGCTGGCCTCCGGGGGACGGCTTCTGGCCAAAGAGGGAGCGGAAGGAGTGTTGTGCGTGGCTGCCGTGGATGACGACTGGGGGATGGCCGTCAAAGTGGAAGATGGATCGATCCGGGCCATCGGTCCGGCAGCCGTCGAGCTGATGCTGAGGTCCGGGGTGCTGCGGGGCGACGAGCAGGACGCCCTCGCGGCCGTGACCGAGAGCTCGATCCGCAACACGCTGGGCGAGGACGTCGGTCGCGTCTATGCCCGCGGCGCAGCAGACTCTGACTGAATGGACGACGCGGCGCGGTCGCTCGTGCGGCTCTCGGCCGCCGTAGCTGGTGGCGATCGCGAGCGCCGGGCCGCCGCTATGAGGGCCGCCGCGGCGCATGCCGAGCCGCGTGAGGTGGAGGAGTCGTTGCTGCAGAGCTACCTGTTTCTGGGTTTTCCGGCTGCGCTGACGGCACTCTCGGAGTGGCGTGAGCTCACCGGGCACAAGCCGGAGCCGCAGACGGCGAACGACGATCCGGGCCAGTGGCTGGATCGGGGGACGGCGGTGTGCCGGACCATCTATGGCCGGGCCTACGAGAAGCTGAGGAACAGCGTTCGGCGGGTGCACCCGGCCCTGGACGACTGGATGGTCCGGGAAGGGTACGGCAAGGTCCTGTCCCGCGGCGGCCTGGATCTCGGGACGCGGGAGTTGTGTATCGTGGCCATCCTGTCCGCCACCGGGTGGGAGCCCCAGCTCCATTCCCATTTGCGCGGGGCTCTGCACGCGGGCTGCGATCCGAACTCGGTCACCGAAGCCCTCGATGCGGGCCTGGAGATTAGGCAGTCGCCGAAGTGGTCGAACGAGGCCCGGTCCCTGTGGAGCCGGGTGCGGAACCGGTATGAACCCGAGGGAGAGGACCACTAGGTAGACCGATGTTCATCGACTTCGCACGGGTACGGGTCAAGGGAGGAGCAGGAGGCGCAGGCGCGGTGGCGTTCCGGCGCGAGAAGGGTGTGCCTCGCGGAGGTCCCGCGGGCGGAAACGGGGGCCGGGGAGGGGACGTCGTGCTGGTCGCGGATACGCAGCTCTCCACTCTTCTCGACTACAGCTACCGCGAGAGCTACGCCGCCGGGAGAGCGGGGCACGGCGAGGGGAGCAACAAGACCGGCGCGGACGGCGATGATCTCGAGCTTCCCGTTCCCCTCGGCACCGTAGTCCGGGACGCGGACAGCGGGGAGCGGCTGGGAGAGCTGCTCAAACAGGGGGACCGGCTGGTGGTCGCCCGCGGCGGACGCGGAGGGCGGGGCAACGCGTCCTACGCCACGTCCACGCACCAGACCCCTCGCGAATGGGAACCGGGCGAGTGGGGAGAGGAGCGTCGCATAGAGCTGGAGCTCAAACTCATTGCGGACGTGGGACTGGTGGGAGAGCCGAACGCCGGCAAGAGCACGCTGCTTTCGGCGGTGTCAGCGGCCCGCCCGAAGATCGCCGACTATCCGTTCACCACCCTCGAGCCGAACCTCGGAGTGGTTGGGCTGTCCGACGGACGATCGATGGTGATCGCCGACATCCCCGGCATCATCGAGGGTGCGGCCGATGGAAAGGGCCTCGGTACCCAGTTCCTGAGACACATCGAGCGCACGCGCACCCTCGCCCTCACGGTTCCGGCGGATGCGGAGGACTTGCAGGCCACCTACGAGCTCCTGCGCGGTGAGCTGCTGTCGCACGACGCCGCCCTCGAGCAGATCCCGCACTGTCTGGTCATCACCAAGTCCGATCTTCGAGCTGCCGATGACCGGGACTGGGGCGTCGATTCGCCTGACGCGTGGGGGTTCTTCGTCATCTCTTCCGTCACGGGTGAGGGGTTGTCGGATTTCCTGCAAGGACTCTGGCGGCAAGTCGACCAGGAGAAGAAGCGGGAACGGGCCGAGTCGCCCGACCTCTTCCCGGAGCTGGAGGAATGGCGCCCCTGAGCCCCGCTTGGAGTGGTACGGGTGCGGACCCGGCAGCGAAGCGGTACGTCCGGCGAGGCCGCCCGGGCTATCCGAGCCGGCTCGAACATCTCTTTCGTCCCCCCCGCGGACTCTGGGTCCGCGGCCCGTGCAACCCGTGTGAACCGCGGATGATCGGGGTGGTGGGTACCCGGCGCGCGACCGACTACGGGCGGCGGATGGCACACGATCTCGCGTTCGACCTCGCGAGGCTCGGATGGACCGTAGTGAGCGGCCTGGCCGCCGGCATCGACGCGGCAGCGCACGAAGGTGCGCTCGCCGCCGAAGGCCCGACGATCGGCGTCCTGGGGTGCGGGATCGATCGCATCTACCCGGCATCCAATCGGCGCCTCTACGAAGCCCTGGCCAGGCGCGGGCTGCTCCTGAGCGAGTTCACTTCGAACGCAGGCCCCACGCGCCTCAGCTTTCCAAGAAGAAACCGGATCATCGCTGCCCTCAGCCAGGCCGTGGTGGTCGTGCAGGCCGGAGAGCGGAGCGGTGCGCTCATCACGGCCGACCAGGCGCTCGATCTCGGACGCGAGGTCCTGGCCGTCCCGGGGGCGGCGGACCAGCCCGCCTCCCGAGGATCCAACCGGCTCCTGCGTGACGGAGCGGGAGTCGTCGAAACGGCGGGTGACATCCTGGAGGCACTGGGCTCAGCCAATGAGGACCCCGACGCCCGGCTGCTGCAGCCGGACCTGTTCACGGAGGCCGCGCCCATGCCCGAGGGGGCTCCAGCGGACCGGCTGCGATTCCACCTCGCGGCCGGGCCGGCCCGTCTCGATGACCTCGCCACGCGTGCCTCACTGAGCGTGCCGGAGGCCCTGTCCGCCCTGAGTGAAATGGAGCTGGGCGGCGTGGTGACGACTCTTCCCGGACAACGTTTCGAGCTCGTGGGGGAGCGTTGAGCGATCTTCGCTTGGAAGGCGTCCCAGGCCCGGTGAGCCTGTACCTGCATTTTCCCTTCTGCAAGCACCGTTGCCACTACTGCGACTTCTCCGTGCACCGCACCGAGAGGGCTCCCGTGGAGAGCTGGCTCGAGTGCATCGAGCGGGAGCTGGGCCAGTGGATGGAGCGGTGTGGCTGGGAACTCCCGCTGCCGCTCGAAACGGTGTTCGTGGGCGGCGGCACGCCGTCGCTGATGGGCCCGGCCATGCAGCGCCTCGCTGCGCTGCTGGAGCGGCGCACGGGCCTTGATGCCGGCGCCGTGGAATGGACGGCAGAGTCCAATCCCGCTTCGCTCGACGAAGGCGTCGCCCGGTCGTGGCGCGAGGCCGGCGTGAATCGCCTGAGCGTGGGAGTCCAGTCCTTCGACGACGGGGTGCTGCGGTGGCTGGGACGGCTCCACGACGCGGCTGGAGCGCGGGCCGCACTGGCGGCCGCACGGGCGGCGGGTTTCGAGAGCCTGAACGCCGACCTGATCTTCGGCCTCCCCGTCTCGGCGCGGCGACACTGGCAGGACGAAGTGCAGATGGCTCTGGACGCGGGGGTGACCCATGTGAGCGCCTACGGCCTCACCGCGGAGCCGCGGACTCCCCTGGGGCGCCAGGTGCGAGCGGGAGAGGTCGTCATGCCGGCGGGCGAACGCTACGCCGACGAGTACGCGGCGGCCGCCGAGGCGCTCCGGCGCGCCGGCTTCGTGCACTACGAAGTGTCGAACTTCGCCCTACCCGGCCACGAGTGCGCCCACAACTGGCATTACTGGGACGGTTCACCTTACCTTGGCCTCGGCCCGTCCGCGCACGGATACGTGGGCGGAAGTCGGGTCTGGAACGTCTTCCGCTGGGAGGCGTACCGGAAGATCCTGGCGGGCGGCGGAAGCCCGATCGAGGGCCACGAGACGCTGGGGGCGGGCGAGAGTCGCATGGAACGACTCTGGCTCGCCCTTCGTACGAACCGGGGGCTTCCCGCGGGGGATCCGCTGGCGGAGCACGTGCTGGAGTCGGCCGCCGACCTTCTCGACTCGTGGCGACGGGCGGGATGGCTGGATGCGGACGAGCCGGGGATCCGCCTGACGGATGCGGGATGGCTTCGCATGGACGAGCTGGTGGCCGCGCTGGACGCGACCGGAGGCTGAGGGCGACGTGATATGGCGTACGAGAGTCTGACAGAGCGCGAACGTACGATCCTCCAGGCAGTGGTGGAAGCGTACATCGAGACCGCGGAACCCGCGGGCTCGCGGCGCATCGTGCGGCAGTACGACCTCGACATCTCGGCCGCCACGGTGAGGAACACCATGGCCGATCTCGAGACCAAGGGGTTCCTGACCCACCCGCATACGTCGGCCGGCCGGATACCGACCGATCTCGCCTACCGCTATTACGTGGACAGCCTGATGGGGCGGTCGGACCTCTCTAGGCGTCAGCGGGCCCGGATCGAGAAGGAGCTTACGGCCATCCCCGTCGCCTCGGAGCTCGAGTCCGTGGTCCAGCGGGCGGCACGGGTGCTCGGGTTGCTGACCGGAGAGCTCGGACTGTCGGTGGGCCCCATCCTCGCGGAGGCCGTTCTTCTGAAGCTGGACTTCGTGCCGATCGACTCGGGCAAGGCCCTGATGGTGCTCACGCTCGGTTCGGGCGTAGTGAGAACCGTCTACGTGGACCTGCCGGCCGCTCTGCCGGCGGAGACCCTGGCCGCGGTCGCCCGGATCATGAACGAGAGGCTCGCCGGCTCTAGCCTCCGCGAGATCCACGGTACACTGACGGACAGACTGAGGGACATCCGGATCGCGGATCCGTCGGCGGAGGCGTTCGTGAACATCTTCGTGGAGTCCGGCCCCGAGATGTTCGAATGGGTACTCGGGGAAGAGGACATCCACCTGGGGAACGTGTCGCTTCTGGCGAGTCAGCCCGAGTTCCATTCCGGGGCCCGGCTCAAGGAAATCATGGAGCTGACGGAGCAGCGGGATCTCCTGGCGTCCGTGCTGCATGGCCGGGCGACGTCGCGCGGCTCCCACATCACAATCGGGGCGGAGCACGGCACTCCAGAGCTCGCGGGACTCACGATCATCACGGCCAAGTACGAGCTGGATCAGGTCGAGGGCGTGGTCGGGGTGATCGGTCCGACCCGAATGCCGTACGAGAAGATCCTGGCCGTGGTGGAGTGCACCTCGTCCCTGGTCTCGAACCTGGTTGCGCACTGACGGACGACACGCGCCATTCAAGCGGCAATCAAGAGGCACCACCATCCCTACCAGGACATACATGGCGGACTACTACGAGCGGTTGGGCGTTCCGCGCGATGCGGATGCCGAAGAGATAAAAAGGGCCTATCGCAAGCTCGCGATGGAGTTTCATCCCGACCGCAACAGTGCTGTGGACGCGGAGGAAAACTTCAAGAGGGTGACCGAGGCCTATGAGGTTCTTCGCGATCCGGAGCAGCGGCAGTTGTACGACCGGTTCGGGGAAGCCGGGATCAGGAGGGGAGCGGGCGGCGGGCCTTCCGGCGGCTTTGGCGGATTCGACTTCGCAGACGCGTTCGAAGTGTTCATGCGAGAGTTCGGGGGCATGGGCTTCGGCGACATCTTCGGCGGGCGGGGCTCCCGGCCCGGGGGGCCGCGCCCGGGCTCCCACATCAAGCTCAGGCTGAAGATTTCGCTCGAGGAGGCCGCACGCGGCGCAGAGCGCAGCGTCAAGGTCAAGATCGCGGACCCCTGCTCGCGTTGCGGTGCGTCCGGAGCGGAGCCGGGTACGTCTCCGGAGCGATGCCGGACCTGCAACGGCGCCGGCGAAGTACGGCAGGTTCAGCGCTCGATGCTCGGCCAGTTCGTCAGCGTCCGGCCGTGCCCCGACTGCGGCGGCAGCGGCGAACGGATTCTGGATCCGTGCTCGGATTGCTCCGGCGAAGGCCGGGTGGTCGAGGAGCAGACGGTCAAGCTGGAGATCCCGGCCGGAGTGTCCACGGATGACTACCTCAAGCTTTCCGGCCGGGGCAACGCCGGTCCGGCGGGCGGGCCGCGGGGCGACGTCCTGGTTCTGGTGGAGGTCGAGGACGACCGGAGGTTCGAGCGGATCGGGGACGACCTCGTGTATAACCTCGCCGTTACCATGAGCCAGGCCGCGCTGGGGGCCGAGGTCGACGTGCCGACGATCATCGATGGGACGGCCAAGCTCAAGGTGCCTTCGGGCATCCAGAGCGGGCAGGCCCTGCGCATTAGGGGCCGGGGGATGGCCCGACTGCGTGGCTCGGGACGCGGCGACCAGATCGTGCGCGTCCTGGTGTGGACTCCGACGGACCCCTCCCGCGAGGAGCGCGAGCTGCTCGAGCGCCTGCGCGAGGTGGAAGGTGCGCCTCCCGAGCCGGACACCGAAGAGCCCGGATTCTGGGAACGGGTGAAGCGCGCCTTCACCGCCTGACGGAATCCTCGGCAGAGACACGTCGAGCCGACGGACTTGCCAACCGCGCACTCAGGCGAAACACTTGGACCCGTTCAGGTCAGTCGCTCTTTCGGTTTGGGCAACCCATCGGAGGTGAGGCGTGAACGGTTTCGACCCCGGTCGGCCGGCGGAGTCCGAGTACGATCCCTACTATCGGCCTATCATCGCGCTGGTGCCCGATGAGCCCATTCTCGAATTCCTCGAGGAACAGCGACATGAGCTCATGGGCTTCCTCGGCAGTCTCGACAAGGCGACCGCGGACTACCGGTACGGTCCCGAGAAGTGGAGCGTGAAGGAAGTCATGGGGCACGTCGTGGACACCGAGAGGATCTTCGGCGCCCGGGCGCTCTGCTTCGCTCGAGGAGAGCAGCAGCCTCTCCCGCCTTTCGAGCAGGACGAGTACGTCCGGTCCGCGGGCTTCGACCGACGCCCGCTCTCCAGCCTTTCCAAGGAATTCGAGGCCATCCGTCGATCCACCGAGTGCCTGTTCCACGGATTCGACGAGGAGCAGTGGGAACGAGGCGGTGTGGCCAACGAAGCGAACATGACGGTGCGGGCCGTGTCCTACATCGTAGCCGGCCACGCGGCCCATCACCTTGGGGTGATCCGGGAGCGCTATCTCGGCGGTTAATGAACCCGCAAGGTCCGCGCTGCGGGCCCTACAGGACGTGAAATGAGCCCCTCTCTCACGCTCGAAGGCTGGACCTGGAAACGGGCCGCCAGCCTCGTCGCTGGAGCGGCGATGGTCCTCGCTTCGTACCTGACCATCCGCCATTTCTTCGCCGCCAACTACCCGGAGTCGATCTGGGAAGGATCCTTCTGCGACATCTCCGCCTTCTTCAACTGCGACAGTTCGGCGTATTCCAGCATCGCCGAAGTCGGCGGGGTACCCATCGGAGTATTCGGCGCGATCGTGGGCGGTCTCGTGGTGCTGGGTGCGCTGCTTCCATCGGTCGCCCTCGAGCGCACGAACAAGACGTTGTCGCTCGTGAACGGTCTCGGCGTGGTGGTGCTCGCCCTGTTTTCCGTCTTCGTGCTCGGGAGTCTGTGCCTGCTGTGCACGGGCTTCTACGTCGCGTCACTGGTCAGCCTGTTCCTGTTCTGGAGGTACGGAATCGACCGGGACGCCGTCGGACCGGCCGGCCGGTGGCTGAGACCTTCGGCGGGCATTCTCGTGGTACTCGCTCTGTTCACCGCAACGCAGGCGTGGGCAGCGGCGCGGTATCACGAGGCGAAGCGCGATGCCCAGAGTGGAGGCGTGGCCGCCCGCGTCGTGAAGCAGTACTTCTCGCTTCCCGAGGTAGCCTGGCCGAGCGAGATCTCCGAGTACCGCACGGCCTCTGCCACGGCCGATTTCCAAGACGCTCCGATCCGCGTGGTCGAGTACGGCGATCCCCTGTGCTCGGACTGCAAGTACCTGCACGAACAGATGCTCCGCCTGAAGGAGGAGTTCGAGGGCCAGATGAACGTGGCCTTCCAGTTCTTCCCCCTGGAGGCGAAGTGCAACGACGTGGTGGACAAGGACAAGCACCCGGGGGCCTGCGAGCTGTCGTACCTGGCGGCGTACGACCCGGAGAAGTTCCCGGCCATCATCGACGAGGTGTTCGCCAACTTCGAGGCGGCGAAGACGCCGGAGTGGAGGGCGGACCTGGCGCGCAGGTACGGAGTCGAATCAGCGACGACCGACTCGGCGACGATCGAGATCGTGGCACGTCAGATCGCAACGGGCGCCGAATACGAGAAGACTTCGGATCAATACGAGCACGGGATTCGCTCTACCCCCACCATGATCATCAATAATCGCATGGTGATCGGCACGTTCCCCTACGAGCAGCTCAGGGCGATCTTCCAGGCGCTGGTGGACGAGGCAGAGGGGGAAGGGCGGTTCATGGAGAGCTGGGTGGAGTGACGACGACCGATGACTCTGGTGGAGCGGCGAGTGTCACTGCGGGCCGCCCGGCCCAGTCTCGAGGACGGGCTCGCGTTCGCTGAATACCTGAACACTGCGGCTGAAGGCTTCTTCCGGTTCTGGCTCGGACGCGGCTTCGCCCCGACGGTCGCTGACGCGTTCACGAAGCCCGGCCACGACCTCTCCTTCCAGCACGTTACCTTCGCCGAGATCGGCGACACCCTCGCGGGCATGGCTTCCTGCTATTCAGAGGCACAACACCGGGTCGCTTCGGATGAACCGCTGAAGAGAGCCTCCGGCTACCGTCCGGTGCGCGCCGCAATCGTCGCGGCCGCCCTTCATCCAATCATGCGGATCCTCGATACCCTGCAAGAGGGCGACTTCTACCTGCAGGCGATCGCGGTCGACGAGGCAGCGCGTGGAGGGGGTATCGGCTCGGTCCTCATCGACGCGGTCGAGGAGCGGGCTCGGACGGCTGGTGCGGCCCGCCTGTGTCTGGACGTTGCGGCGAGCAACGTCCGGGCCCGACAACTGTACGAGCGCCGCGGTATGTCAGTCGTCATGGAGTCGCCGAAGCTGTTCTTTGCCCCCGGCTTCAGGCTCGTTCGGATGGCCAAGACGCTGTAGTCCCCCTACAACGTCGGCGGGGCGATCTCTCCTACCGCCTCGATCAGACGATCCACTTCCTCGACGCTCGTGTAGACCGCGCAGCCCGCTCTCAGCAGGCCCTCGGGCTCGACGCCCAGCCTCCCGGTTACCAGCGAGGCGTAGAAGTTCCCGTGCGACAGGAAGAGGCCCCACTCGGACGACAGGAGGGCGGCCGCTTCCTCGGGGCTGACGCCTTTGATGGTGAGCGACAGGGTCGGGGTCCGGGGCCGGCCCGGTGGAGGCCCATACAGCCGGACGCCGGGAACCGCTCCGAGGCCGTTCCAGAGCCTGGATACCAGCTCGTCTCCCCGCCCGGACAGCTCCGCGTAGACCGTGTCGAGCCGTCCGGCGCGGCTGTCACCGGACGCCAGCGATGCAAGGAAGTCCACCGCGGCTCCGGCTCCCGCGATGCCCTCGTGATTGAGCGTGCCCGTCTCCCAGCGCTCCGGGACCGTATCCGGCGCAGGCGCGAGCTTGGGCGGCAGGACGTCTCGCAGGAGCTCCTCCCGGCCCCAGAGAACTCCGACGTGCGGGCCGTAGAACTTGTAGGGGGAGCAGACGAGGAAGTCGCACCCGAGTCTGCGGACGTCGATCCGCTCGTGCGGCGCGAAGTGGACGGCGTCCACGAAGAGCAGCGCTCCGACCGACCGGGCCAGACCCCGAACTCTGTCCATGTCGACAATCGTTCCGAGAGCGTTGGACGCGGCCGTCACCGCGAGGAGCCTCGTTCGGGCCGAGATCGCCGATTCGAGTGCTTCCCAGTCCAGGTCGCCGGTCTCCGGCGCGAGCGGGACGGTTCGAACCACGATGCCCCGCTCTGTCTCGAGGTCCTTCCAGGGGGAGACGTTGGCCTGGTGATCCAGCTCCGTGACCACCACCTGGTCGCCCCGATCCCAGGTCCGGCCGAGCGCCCGCGCCACGTGAAAGGTGAGGGTCGTCATATTGGGGCCGAGGACGATCTCGTCCTCACTGCCGCCAACGAAGTCGGCGAGGGCAGCCCGGCTGCCCGCAAGGACCTCGTCCAGTTCGCGTGACGTGTCGTAGGCCCAGTGAGCGTTGGCGTTGTGTCTGAGCATCTGCTCCGAGACCGCTTCCGCGACCACCGCCGGAACCTGCGTTCCGCCCGGGGCGTCGAAGTACCCGACCGGGCCCCGCGCATGCGTGCGCTCGAGGGCAGGGAAGGCCGCACGGATCTGTTCCACGGAGGCGACGCCCGCGGTGCCCGTCACCTGAGAATCGGTCATGTTTCCGTCCTGGCGGTTCTGGGGATGGTGGGGACCGGATCGAGAGCGAGCGGCCAACCTACGGGTGGGGCGGGCCGCACGCATCCACCCGTCTGAGGACCGGATCGCGAGGTCCGGACAAAACGTCCCACTCGCCTCGAGAGAACGCCCGAGTCCGAAGTCGGGTTGCGATACGTAACGCATTATATTTAAAAGATATATGGCCGATGATCATCTGCTCTCCGGCTGGCTCGGTTCATGCTGTAGTGACAGGCGATGCACCACTGGACCACCGGGGCCCCGGGAGTACGCGGGGGCCTTCACCCATGGAGTGATGACGATGAGCACGACCTACGACAAGCAGGCCGATCTCGCCGGACCCGGCGTGAGCACCTATGAGGAAGTCGCGAAGATCCTTCCGACCGACTACAAGCCGCTCCTCAGCCCGAAGGAGACCATGAAGGCCCTGTTCGATGTGAAGCGCTACATCGAGGACGGCCTGGCACGCGAGCTGAACCTGATGATGATCCAGGTCCCGCTGATCGTGAGCGTGGACAGCGGCGTCAACGACATGCTGGATCGGGACGGGTCGCGCACCCCGGTGGAATTCGACTGCGGCCTCGGCCTGCCCAGGCCGATCCGCGCCAGCGTCGTGCAGGCGGCCACCAAGTGGAAGCGGATGGCGCTCAAGCAGTTCGACTGTGCGGTCGGCGAGGGGGTCAACACGGACATGAAGGCCGTCCGCAAGGACTACTTCCTCGACCACGACCACAGCTCGTACGTCGACCAGTGGGACTGGGAGAAGGTCATCACGGCCGACCAGAGGAACGTGGCGTTCCTCAAGGACACCGTGCAGCGCATCTGGAAGGTCATCAAGGGCGCGCAGGACTACGCCTTCGAGAAGTACCCGGCGCTGGATGATCCTCGTTATCCGCGGCTGCCGGAGGAGCTGGTGTTCATCCATGCGGAAGAGATCCTGGAAATGTATCCCGATCTTCCACGCAAGCAGCGGGAGACCAGGATCATCCAGGAGTATCCGGCGGTCTTCATTTACGGAATCGGCTGGCCTCTTGCGGACGGGTACCCGCACGAGATGAGGGCGGCGGACTACGACGACTGGATCACGGATACCAGTGCCGAGACGGGCAAGGACACGCACGGCCTGAACGGCGACATCCTGGTCTGGAACCCGGTGACGAAGCGTCGTCACGAGCTCACGTCCATGGGGGTGCGGGTCACCAAGGACACGCTGGTCCAGCAGCTCGAGATGAGCGGCCAGATGGACTACCTGGAGCAGCCGTACCACCAGGCGATCCTGAACGACGAGATTCCTCTCAGCATCGGCGGAGGCATCGGCCAGTCGCGCACGTACATGCTGCTCCTCAGGAAGGCCCACCTCGGTGAAGTGAGTGTGACCGTGTGGCCCGATCAGCTCAAAGAAATCTGCGAGGAGCGCAACATCGTCGTTCTCGAGTAGATTGGAGACGTTCCGGTAGAGAATTGCCGGCCGCGGGGGCTCAACGCTCCCGCGGCCTTGTCGTCGGGACGACCAGCGCAGCCAGGGAGGGTTCGTGGGCAACGAAGCAGCCGGACGGGAGGCATTCGGAAGCGGTGGTCTGGAAAGCACGCTGGGGCGTCCCCGGGTGGAGTGGACCGTAGCGGACCTAGCCCAGCTGTTCCACGGGGGGCAGGCCCGGGGCCTGAGCCTGATGCACGTGGGCGGCGACGGGTGGCTCAAGCGTCTCGACTTCATGCCGCACGACGAATCGCAGCTCAGACAGATCTGCGAGGCCGGTGAGCGAGCGGACGGGTCGAGCCTGTTTCCGGGATCGGGGATCCCCACCGGCGCCTCGGACATCGTGCTCCGTCCACGCGTCGACTCGGGGTTCCTGGACCCGTTTTCTGCCGTGCCCACTCTCGTCCTGATGTGCAGCCACGCCGGCCCCGACGGAGCGCCGCTGCCCCAGTCTCCGGATACGATCGTGCGCCGCGCGATGCAGCGCCTGCGGGAGGAAACAGGGGTCGAGCTCCTGGCCCTCGGTGAAGTAGAGTATTTCCTCGGGAAGAGGAGGGACGAGAGCGACATCTACGGGGCGGACGATCGAGGATACCATTCCGTGTCCCCCTTCGTGTTCGGAGAGCCCCTGCGAAGACGGGCGCTCGAGCTGCTCGTGGATCTCGGACTCAACGTCAAGTACGGCCACAGCGAGGTCGGGTATATCGAGGCGCGGGAGAGCGGCGGCGTGATCTGGGAGCAGCACGAGATCGAACTCGGGCTGGACACGCTTCCGAGAGCGGCGGAAGCGATCCTGTTGACGCAGTGGGTGCTCCGGAACCTGGCCCACAGCAGCGGCATGCGCTGCAGCACAGATCCGATTATGGCCGAGGGCCACGCCGGCAACGGGCTTCATTTTCATCTGGCTCCGTCCCGCGACGGCAAGCTGGTGCCCGTTCGGGAGGACGGGGACGCTCTATCCGATCCGGCTCGCTGGATGATCGGGGGCCTCGTACAGATGGGCGCTGCGCTCATGGCATTCGGCAATCGGGCCGAAGGGTCCATCACCCGCCTGACGCAGGCCAAGGAGGCGCCAAACCGGATCACCTGGGGTGAGTACGACCGCTCCGCCTTGATTCGGCTCCCGGCTCAGGCGATGGACGGAGAGGGGCGCTCCGTGAGTCCGGCTACGGTCGAGTTCCGCCTTCCCGATGGGTCCGTTTTCCCGCACCTGCTTCTGGCGGGAGCCGCGCTGGCGACGATCCGGGGCGCGCGAACCGAAGGTCTCGACGACCTGCTCGATGCGACGTCCGCCGTGACCGTGAAGGCTGGAGGCGGAAGAGCGGCCTCGGTGCCTCGCAGCTTCCCGGAAGTCGCCGCCGCGGTGGCCGAGCACCGGGACAGTTTCGAGACCGAGGGGGTGTTCCCCGGCCCACTGCTGGACCGGCTGCTCTCCGACCTGGAGCAGATTCGGTGAACCGGGCGGCCAGGTCCTGCATTCTGGCCATCCTTCCATGGGTGACGGCCTCGTGTGAGCCCGCTGCGCCGCCGGAGGCGCAGCCAAACATCATCCTGATCGTGGCAGACGACCTCGGCTATGGAGAACTGGGCAGTTACGGCCAGGACAAGATCCGCACCCCGGTTCTGGACCGGCTCGCGGACGAGGGCATGCGGTTCACCCGCCACTACTCCGGGAGCCCCGTGTGCGCGCCCTCCCGGGCCACGCTTCTCACCGGCCTGCACACGGGCCACGCGGTCGTGCGCGACAACGACGAGATGGTGGAACGGGGCGACGTGTGGGGGGACACGCTGATCGAGGGTAACCATCCGCTGCCCGCGGGAACGTACACCCTCGGTCGCATGCTCCAGGATGCGGGGTACGTTACGGGCGTGATCGGCAAGTGGGGACTCGGGGGTCCGGGCGACAGCGGCGAGCCGAACGAGCAGGGCTTCGATCACTGGTACGGCTACATGTGCCAGAGGGAGGCGCACAACTACTACCCGACCCACCTGTGGAGAAACGGAGAGCGCGAGAGTCTGCCGGGCAACGCGTATCTCCGTGCCCATCAGCGTCTGCCGGCGGACGCTGACCCGTACGATCCAGCCTCCTATGCGGAGTACAGGGGCGAGACGTACGCGATGGACGCGATGATGGACGACGCCGTCACGTTCCTGCGCGCTCACTCGAGCGATCGCTTCTTCCTCTATCTGCCTTTCCCGGTCCCGCACGTGTCCTTGCAGGTGCCGGAGGAATCCGTAGCCGGGTATGCCGGGGAGTTTCCGGAAACGCCCTATACGGGCGACCGGGGCTACCTGCCGCATCCCGCGCCGCGGACGGCGTACGCGGCCATGATCACCCGGATGGACGAGGGCATAGGGCGGATCCTGGACGCGCTGGAGGAGCTCGGGGTATCGGACCGAACGGTCGTTCTGTTCACCAGCGACAACGGACCCACCTTCAACGGGGGTACCGACTCGGAGTTCTTCGGGAGCGCCGGCGGCTTGAGGGGCCTGAAGACCATGCTGTACGAGGGCGGCATCCGGGTCCCGCTGATCGTGCGCTGGCCGGGCCGCGTGGAGCCAGGGTCCGTGACGGACCACGTGTCCGCGTTCTGGGACTACCTCCCGACCTTTGCCGAGATCGCGGGCGCCGAGTTCCCTGCGGACCATGCGACGGACGGACTGTCGCTGGTTCCGGTCATGACCGGCGATGCCGAAGCGCAGGAGCGGCACGAGCGGCTGTACTGGGAATACCACGGCGGCCAGGCAATCCTGAGCGGTCGCTGGAAAGCGGTGCGAGCCCATCCCGATTCGGCAATGCAATTGTACGACTTGGGGTCGGACCCCACGGAGTCCTCGGACGTGGCGGCTTCGCAGCCCGGCGTCGCGCGAGATCTCGCCCAGGCCATGGCGGCGGCCCGCACGCCGTCCGCGTTCTTCCCACTGGACCGCTCTGCGGCAGCCGGTCTGCGTCGCGTCCGGCGCGGGTGCGGATTGATCGCCGCTGCGATCCGGGAAGCTACTGAGGCCGTACCCGAGAGCCTGGCGGATCCGGGAGGACCCGGGGCGCCGGCGCCCCGGTGTGAAGTGAATCTCCGGTTCGAAGGCCCTGCGGGACTGCCGTCGGCAGATCTTCCAGGCGTGGTCAGGAGTGCCTTCGACGAGGCGGACTGGGTCGAGGATCCGGGCTCAGCGGCGGACGGAGCCGGCACATCCTCGTTCGCCTGGCAGAAGGATGGCGTTCGCTGCGAGGTATCCGGGGGCCGACCCGCGAGCCTGGTAGACGGAGAGATCATCGAGGAAGGCTATGCGTACGTGCACGCCAGCTGCAGCTAGGGGTCTGGCTGAGTGAAGCGCACATCGATTGGCGACACTTCGCCCCTCGTGCCGGGAACCAGCCCGTGGACTTCGGTCCAGCTCTCCGTTCCCGGCTCACCGACGATCGCCGTGTACGAGCCGGCCGCGTAGACCGGGGGGATGAAGCTGGGTCGGGGGCTTCGCAGGGTGAAGAGAGTCTCACCCGTTCCCTCGGCCACGATACGGACGACCGGTTCGTCCATTCCGTGGATGCGCAGCTCCGGGAGCCAGCCGAATATCTGGCCGCCGAAGCCATCCATCTGGTCGAACGTGACGGGCCAGCCCGGATACGGCTGACCCCCGGCCGCCGGGTCTGACCACCTGGGCCACGCCTCGAGCGATACTCGGCGATCCGATCTGTTGAAGCGGGCCAGACCATACCCGGGCGCGAGATCGTGCAGGGCGGCCGGCTCGATACCGGTGCGAACGGGGTTCGATACCGCGTGGACGGTCATTCGGTTGCCGAAACCGTCAAGAAAGCGCCCGGTGTAGGCGGGTGCCGGGGAGGGTCGGTTCTGTCCGGGCTCAGGTGGGAACCAGCGACGCGGGAAGAAGTTGGCGATGGATGGGACGCAAAGGGCGTAGGCTGCGTCCTCCCAGTCATCGACGCCGTATTGAACCGTGCTCCCAAGGTGCTGATCGCCGGCGATGTGAACCGCGAAGCCTCGGCGCAGGGCGCGCAGGGCCCGGTCCCTCCCGGACCTGGGCCACCCATTCGAGTCCATGTCGGCCATGACGCGGTCACCGGGCGGGTACTCTCCAGGGTCGACGATTCGGAGCACGGGGACGTTGGCGTCGCTCGTCTCCTCGGCGGGAAGGGTGGCCAGGTTCACGAACAGGGTCTGCGATAGGGCCACCTTCATCCATGTTCCATCCGCCCACGAGTCGGCCCACGATTCGAGGAACGCGATCTGCTCGTCCCCGAGCAGGGTGGCGCCCGGAACGTCCGATTCCGCGAGCGGATCGAAACCGGGGGCCTGTGCCCATCCGTTGACGATGCGGGCGTCCGGAAGCAGGGACGCCGGTGCCGATTTGAACTTCCGGTCCTCGAGGACGGCAAAGCTGATGCCACCATATAGAAATTGCGTAAAGTATACGCCAATATCTCCTTTTACCGCATTCGGATAAGACGAATCAGGAAGGTGCGAAGTCTGGGTGCGCTCGACCATGCGGACGAACTCCGCCGGCATGCGATAACCTCCGGCGTCCTGCGCCGCCGTGCCCGTCAGCCCGGGCGGTGTGGCCACGCCTCCGGCGCCCCACACGTTTCCGTGATACACGTCGTGGTCATCCGGAATGGTGACCGAAGGCAGCCGTCGCGTCAGGTCGCTGAACGCCCAGTGCCACAAGTACCACCGGTACAGGTAGTCGAGGTAGGGCCGCTCGCGATCCGGAGATGTGGGGCTGGCTCCCTCGTACACCTGATCGCCGCTGAAGAAGAGGAGGTCGGGATCATGGGAGTTCACGTGGCCGACAAGATCCTCGTGCGGAAACCACACGCCCCAGTCCCATGGGAACCAGCCCCCGTCCACGCCGCTCCAGCGGCCTGGAACGGGCTTGGCGACGTTGTGATTGCCCGTGAAGGCCGCCACGGTGATCGCGTCCTGGTCCCTCGGATCGCGCGGGACGAGACCCTCGAATTCCTTCCCCGCGTGAAGCACGCGCACAGGGTGGTCCCGAGTGTCATCCCAGTCCCGCACCGTGAACGTCGCCGTGAATCCGGGTTCGACGATTTGCGCGGCGCTGACCCCGCGCCACGCTCCGTTCTCCAGGATCTCCAGCAAGGCCTCGCCTCCTTCGGCGGGACCCAGCGGGAAGAACTGGGCGGCCAGCTTCAGCGTCCCCCGATTGAGGGTGTGTTGTATACCCACGACCGGCCCGAGGGCCCGATCCGGATGGAGACGCAGGCGCTCACCCGACGCTACCAGATCATCGAACCAGAACGGTGGCTCTCCGCGAGGCACGTCGGACACCACGGCGAGGTTCCCTGCCACGCGAGCTGCCGGAAGATCCTCGACCCGAAGCCGAGCCGTACTGCCCGCAGCGTCGGTCGCTCTCAGCTCGAGAGTTACGGCGTCGGGTCCGAGCCCGGGCGAGACGGTCAAGCGAAGGGCGACTTCTCCCACGAGGCTCACGCGGCCATCGGTCTCGTCGGGCCGCGCCAGCCACCCGTCCTCCGACTCCAGGTCCCGGACGAAGAGCTGCCCCGCGGCCGATACGCCCGCGAAGAAGCCAGCACCCCGCCCCCAACTGTGGTGGATCAGCGCGGCGGATCGATAGTCCAGGTCCGGCCCGGCCCCAAACAGGATGCCGCCGGCGCCCGCCGCGGCCTCGCGATCGAGCTTATCGGGGGCGTCCAGCAGCCCCAGCCTGACGGCGACCTGCAGGCCGCCCGAAGTCCCTGGGACCCGTGCGGTGAGCACGTGGGCGGTGCGCATGGGCATCGCTGTGGTGCTCTCGAGCCGCCTCCCCTGGACCCTCCAGTCCTGGAGCCGGTTCGCCCACAGGTCGGGCCCGACCCAGCGACGGTCCGGCATGTCGTCCCAGTCGACGGTGAGTGAATCCGGCTCCCCGACGCAGCCCCCCAGGGCGAGGACTAGCGCCAGGACAGCAACCGGCTCCCGCCGGACGCCGGCCGAACCGTTGACCGCCGGTCGGGGACGGCCGAGGATGGGAAGCATGAAGATCCTGCGCATGGTGCTCATCGTCGTGGCGTTCGTCCTCCTGGCTGCGCACTTCAGCCGAGCTGGGGAGGATGGGATCGCGGTCGTCGCCCTGGCTCTTCCGCTGCTCCTCGCGGTGCACAGACCCTGGGCCGGCTGGGCGCTCCGAGTTCTTCTCGTTGCGGGAACGCTCGAGTGGCTGCGCACACTCCTGCGGCTGGTCGCGGAACGCCGGGCAGCGGGAGACGACTGGGTGCGCCTCGCAGTGATTCTCGCCGCGGTGGCGGTCGTCACGCTGCTCGCGGCCTTCGCCGTCCGGATCCGAGCACCTGAAACCGCTCCGGAAGGGAGTTAGGCACCCTCTTCGACGACCCTGGCCAGCGTCGCGAGTCCGTCTTCCACCCGCCAGCCCAGGTGAGCGTGAACCACCGGCCGCCCCCGCTCCCGCAGCGTTCGCACGTCTCCCAGCGCCTGGGCTCGGAGCAGCGTGCCGAGCGAGAACTCGCTGTCGGGCACCTCCCGATCTTCCACCGCGTCGGTCGTGATCACGAGGAACAGGCCCTTGTCCGGTCCTCCCTTGTGCAGCTGTCCGGTCGAGTGCAGGTACCGCGGACCGACGCCGAACGTCGTCGCCTTGCCCGTCCTAATGCGCAGGGCATTCCGAAGACGGACCAGCAGGTCGTCGCGTTCCGGCGTGGCCTCGAAGTAACCGAGCACCGCCAGGTAGCCGTCATCGGTTCCACCCTCCAACCAGCTGGCGAGCGCTTCTGCCGCCGTCGCGTCGCCGGCCGAAGGTTGGCCGTCAGGGGCGAGAATCTCGACGCTCGCCTCCACGGCCCGGACCTCCGAACGGGGGAATCCGCCGCCGACGGCTCGCTCCTCAAGGAGCTCTGCCGTGGCCTGCTTGGCCGCCGAGACGTCCGGCTCGTCAAACGGATTTACGCCCAGCACCACTCCCGCCGCTGCCGTCGCGATCTCCCAGCGGAGGAACTCCCCGCCCAGATCCTCGGGTCGGGGCAAGTCGATCCGAAACACCGGATGACCCGCGGCCGCGAGCGCGTCCAGGGCGGCCGCCGAGGGATCCGGGTCACCCGCCACTGCATAGTGGACGAACACACGGTCCGGCGAGCACTCGTCGACCGCGGGCAAACCCTCGTGCGTCACGGGGACGATTCCACGGCCGTTCTTGCCTGTGCTTTCGGCCACGAGCTGCTCGATCCACAGCGGAAACCGGTCGAGGCCGGGAGTGGCTGACAGGGTCAGCTTGTCGCGTCCCGCCCTGGCGAAGAGGGCAAGGGCCGTGCCGAGACGGACGGCCGGGTTTGCTCTCTCCGGGAGGCCGGGCGAGCACGCGTGCTCCATCTGGCGGACCGAGCTCGAGATTGCATCCAGGTCCGCGCCCATCAGGGCCATGGGGAGGAGCCCAAACGCCGTCAGGGCAGAGTAGCGCCCCCCGACATCGGCAGGCGCCTCGAAGGTCCTCCTGAACCCCGCGCCCTCGCCGCGCTCCACCAGCGGCGACCCGGGATCCGTGATGGCCACGAAGTGTCGACCGGCCGCCGGTACATCTTCGGCCTCCATCACTCCTCGGAAATACCGATACAGCGTGAGGGTCTCGATCGTCCCGCCGGACTTGCTCGCCACCAGGAACAGGGTCCGCATCGGGTCGATTTCCCCGTCCACGGCGTTTACCGCCGCCGGGTCCACGGAGTCGAGCACCGTCAACCGCGGGAAGTCCTCCGCGGGTGGGAAGGCGTCCGCCGCGACCAGGGGGCACAGGCTGCTTCCTCCCATGCCGAGCAGTACTACATCGGTGATGCCCTCGGCCCGGATCTCCTCGGCGAACGCCTGTAAGTCCTCGCGCACGCGGTCGATCTCCTCCGATCCTCGCGTCCAGCCCAGCCGGTTGGCGATCGCCCCGCGGGCTTCCTCGTCCGCGGGCCAGAGTCGGGGGTCCCGGGTGGCCAGGCGGGCTGAAAACCGCTGTTCTCCGAGAGCGGAGAGGGTCGGTCCGAGCCCCGGCGCCTCTTCCTCGGGCTCCTGCATGCGGGGCACGCGCTCAGCCAGCATCGAGTCGCGCTTCTCGGCCAGGCCGGCCATCAGTGCGTCGAAGGGGCCGATGAACTTCTGCGCTCCCTCCGCGAGGAGTTGCTCGTCTACCGCAGCCATGTCGATTCCAACCGCCGCAAGGTCGGTGAAGACGCTCTCGGCGCCTGCGACGTCCTGCTCGACGGCGTCCGCGATGACCCGGCCCTCGGCAGCAAACGCCTCGATCGTGACCTCGGGCATGGTGTTCACGGTATCCCGTCCCACCAGGGGCTCCACGTAGCGCACCGGGTCGTACAGGGGGTTTTTCGTGCTGGTGCTGGCCCACAGGAGTCGCTGCGGTCGGGCTCCCGCTGCCGCCAGGGTCTGCCACTCGGGGCTGCTCGAAATGTCCTGGTAGCTGCGGTACGCCAGCCTGGCGCTCGCCACGGCCGCCCTGCCGTACAGAGCCTGGGCGGCGGGCTCTCCTTCCGGAGAAGGGACCCGGTGGGAGAGGAACTGGTCCACCAGGACGTCGATCCGGCTGAGGAAGAAGCTGGCCACCGATGCCACGGCGTCCAGCGGCTTCCCCTCGCCCGCTCGTCGCTCGAGGGCCCGCACGTACGCCCGGGCGACCGCCTCGTAGGCTTCGACCGCGAACAGGAGCGTCACGTTCACGTTCACGCCCTCGTAGAGCAGCTCCTCGATCGCCGGCACCCCGGCAGCGGTGCCCGGGATCTTGATCATCAGATTCGGCCGGTCCACCGCGGTCCACAGGTGGCGGGCCTCGTCCAGAGATCCCCGGGTATCGTGGACGAGATGAGGCGAGACCTCGAGGCTCACGTATCCATCCACGCCGGCGGAGTCGCGGTACACAGGCTCGAGGACGTCGCACGCCTCGCGAATGTCGGTCACCACCAGGGCCTCGTAGATCTCCTCCACCGAGGCTCCGGCATGGGCGAGCTCCGCGACCTGCTCGTCATAGGCCGATCCCGACGAGATCGCCTTGTGGAAGATGGCCGGGTTGGAGGTGACCCCCCTCAGACCCTGCTCCTGCACCCGCCGCTCCAGCTCGCCGCCGCGAACCATCTCCCGGCCCAGGCTGTCCAGCCAGTAGCTCTGTCCCGCCTGCAGCAGTTCGAGGAAGATCTCCACCGTCAGTTCTCCGTGGGCCGGTTCATGTAATCGTCTTCCACCGCGAGCAGCTTGTTCAGCCTCCGCAGATGTCTACCCTCGTCCAAAAAGCGCGCCGCCATGAAGGCCTCCGTCACGGACCGCGCGACCTCCACTCCGATCACCCGCTCTCCAAGACACAGGACGTTCATGTCGTCGTGCTCGACGGCCTGCCGGGCCGCGTAGGGCTGATGGCAGACCCCCGCCCGAATTCCCGGCACCTTGTTCGCAACGATGCAGACGCCCACCGCGCTCCCGCATACGAGGATCCCCCGGTCCGCCTCGCCACGAGCCACGGCCTCGGCCACGGCCCGCGCGAAGTCGGGATAGTCCACCGACTGCGGCCCGTCGGTCCCGAGGTCGGCGACCTCATGACCCTGTTCACGCAGCATCTCGGCCAGGACCTGCTTGTACTGATAGCCGGCGTGGTCTGCACCTACCGCTACTCGGCTCATGCGCCCTCCGTCAATCGCCGGGCCATCGCCACTACCTGGTCCACGCTGTACCCGAACTGCTCGAACAGAACGCCGGCCGGAGCGCTGGCTCCAAACGAGCGCATGGCGATCACGCCGCCGTCGTCCCCGACCCACTCGTGCCACCCGAGCGCGACCCCCGCTTCGACCGCCAGGCGCCGCTTGACCTCCGGCGGGAAGACCTCGTGCTGGTAGGCGATCTCCTGCTCCCGGAAGATTTCCCAGCTCGGCATGCTCACCACCCGGGTCGGGATCCCTTCATCCATCAGGACCTCGCGCGCCTGGAGAGCCAGCGCGACCTCCGAGCCCGACGCCACCAGGATCAGGTCGGGGTCCGCGTCGTGCGCGTCCTCGAGGATGTATGCTCCCATGCTCAGCCCGATGGCTCGACCCGGGCCGTCCACCCTCAGCACGGGCACTCCCTGGCGGGTCAGGACCAGCATCGTCGGTCCGTCCTGCCGGACGATGGCCTCGCGCCAGGCCTGGACGGTCTCGTTCGCGTCCGCCGGCCGAATGATCCTGAGCCCTGGCATGGCCCTGAGGGCCGCGAGGTGCTCGACCGGCTGATGCGTGGGCCCGTCTTCTCCCAGGCCGATCGAATCATGAGTCATGACGTAGATCACCGGCTGGCGCATGAGCGCCGCCAGGCGAATGGCCGGACGCGCGTAGTCGGTGAACACGAAGAAGGTGGCTGCGAATGGGCGGATGCCTCCATGAAGGGCCATTCCCGTGGAGGCGGCGGACATCAGGTGCTCGCGGATTCCCCAACGAAGGTTCCGCCCGGAGTAATCCGATGCCTGGAAGTCCGAAGACGACTTGATCAGCGTGTTGTTGGATGGAGACAGGTCGGCGCTGCCGCCGACCAACCAGGGAACGCGGTCCGCGATGGCGTTGAGAGCCATCCCGGAAGCCTTGCGGGTGGCCATCGGACCGTCCGCTTCATCGAAGGACGGGAGATCGGCGTCCCACCCCGCGGGAAGTCTCCCGTCGAGGGCCTGCTCGAACTGCTCGGCCAGCTCGGGATGGGCCTGGGCGTAGGCGTCGAATCTATCGCGCCACTCGGCCTCGAGACCCGAACCGCGTTCCACGGCCTCGCGCATGTGGGCCAGCGCCCGGTCGGGGACGAGGAATTTCTCGTCCTCGGGCCATCCGTACGCCCGCTTCGTGAGAGTCACCTCCTCCTCGCCGAGCGGCGATCCGTGCACACCGGCCGTGTCCTGCTTGTTGGGGGAGCCGAATCCGATATGTGACCGCACGATGACGAGGGAAGGCCGGTCCGTGTCCTCACGCGCGCTCTGGAGAGCCGCCCGGATGGTCTCTATGTCGTTGGCCGAGTCGCCCAGGTCCTGTACGTGCCATCCGTAGGCCTGGAAGCGGGACGCCGTATCGTCCGAGAAGGTCAGGTCGGTCGAGCCATCGATCGTGATCCGGTTGTCGTCGTAGACCGCGATCAGCTTGCCGAGCGCGAGGTGTCCCGCGAGCGAGCCCGCCTCGTGCGAAGCGCCTTCCATCATGTCCCCGTCACTGCACAGCACGTAGGTGTAGTGATCCACTACCTCGTGGCCCGGCCGATTGTACACCGCTCCGAGGTGCGCCTCGGCCATCGCCATCCCGACCGCGGTCATGATGCCCTGGCCGAGCGGGCCCGTCGTGGTCTCCACCCCGGCCGTCAGCCCGTGCTCCGGGTGCCCGGGCGTGCGGCTGTCCCACTGGCGGAACTCCTTCAGCTCCTCCAGGGGAAGGTCGTATCCGCTCAGGTACAGGATCGCGTACAGGAGCATGGACGCGTGGCCGGCCGAGAGCACGAATCGATCCCGGTCGAACCACGCCGGATTTCGCGGGTTGTACCGCATCTCCCGGCTCAGCACGTATGCGACGGGTGCCAGCGCCATCGGCGCGCCGGGGTGACCCGAGTTGGCCTTCTGGATCGCGTCGATCGCCAGGGTACGGATGGTATGCGTGGAGAGATCTTCGACCGGAATCGCGTCGAGGAGGGCCAGGTCGGCCCGCTCCTCGGCCCCGGTCTCCGGGCCAGGCGTATTCATGCCACTGTTCATTTCTCTTGTACGTGCCAGGATGCGGGGAGCCCACGGCTCGGGCGCTCGACGCCCCCACGATACCACGGGGGAGTGCGGCGCGCACCTCCCTCCACGGGACGCCCGGGCCCTCCCGGCGGAGGCCCGTTCCCGGTAGGTTTCCGGCTCCGAGTCGAAGCCCCGGTGGAGCCGCTGCCGGGCCGCCGGATGGTATACTGGAGGAGCCGATGACGGGACCGGTCGATGTCCCGCCGCTGACCGCGGCGGATATCGAGTCGTTTGCCGCGGGCCGACACTTTCGGCTGTGGAAGGTGTTGGGCTGCCATCCGGCCGGCGATGGGCAGGGTGCCCAATTCGCCGTGTGGGCTCCCTTTGCTCGCGACGTACAGGTCGTGGGCGACTTCAATGGCTGGCGAGGAGCCGACAGCCCCCTGCGCCTCCGACCCGGGACCGGTATCTGGGAGGGCTTCGTTCCCGGGGTGAAGCCCGGTCAGCGCTACAAGTACCGGATCCGAGGACGCGACAGCGTGTGGCGCGAGAAGTCCGACCCCATGGCGCGCAGCGCCGAGATCTCCCCGGCCACGGCTTCCCTGGTCTGTTGGGACCGGTACGAGTGGGACGACGCCGCCTGGATGAACGAGCGCCGGGAAAGGAACGCGCTCGATCGTCCGATCTCCATCTACGAGCTTCACCTCGGGTCCTGGATGCGCCCGCCCGGGGGAGGCTTCAACAACTACCGCGATCTCGCGCCCCTTCTGGCCGACCACGTGGAGCGACTCGGCTTCACCCACGTCGAGCTGCTCCCGGTGATGGAGCACCCCTTCTACGGTTCGTGGGGCTACCAGGTGACGGGGTACTTCGCGCCGACTTCGCGCTACGGAGCGCCGGAAGATCTGAAGTACTTCGTGGACCTCATGCACCGGCGAGGGATCGGCGTCATCTTCGATTGGGTCCCCAGCCATTTCCCCGGGGACGACCATGGCCTCGCCCTCTTCGACTCTACCCACCTGTACGAGCACGAGGATCCACGGCTCGGCTTTCACCCCGATTGGAGCAGCTGGATCTTCAACTACGGAAGCCCCGAGGTGCGCAGCTTCCTGATCAGCAGCGCTCTGTTCTGGCTCGAGGAGTTCCACGGCGACGGCATCAGAGTGGATGCCGTGGCGTCGATGCTCTATCGGGACTATTCGCGCGAGGAAGGGGAGTGGGTGCCGAACGAGTTCGGGGGAAGAGAGAACCTGGAGGCCGTCGCGTTCCTACAGGACTTGAACCGCGAGGTGTACGGGACCCAGGCCGGCGCCCAGATGTACGCAGAGGAGTCCACCGCGTGGCCCGGCGTCTCCCACCCGGTGGAGACCGGAGGGCTGGGATTCGGCTTCAAGTGGGACATGGGCTGGATGAACGACATCCTCCGGTACATGGCCCTGGAGCCGGTGCGCCGGCAGTGGCATCACGACGACCTCACGTTCCGTCAGCTGTACGCCTTCTCCGAGAACTTCGTTCTGCCGTTCTCGCACGACGAGGTGGTATACGGGAAGGGATCCCTGTGGGGGCGTATGCAGGGAGACGAGGGCGAGAAGCTGGCGAATCTCAGGCTCCTGTACGGCTGCATGTTCGCCCAGCCGGGCAAGAAGCTGCTGTTCATGGGAGCCGAATTCGGGCAGAAGGCCGAGTGGGATCACGAGTCGCAGGTCGAGTGGGCCCTCATGGAGGACCCGGCTCACATGCGGGTCTTCCGCTGGCTCGAGGCGTTGAACCACCTGTACCGCGAGGAGCCCTCCCTCTACGAGCTGGACTGTGACAGCGCCGGGTTCGAATGGGTGGCGCCCGACGATCACCAGGCGAACCTCATCGCCTTTGTGAGGCGTCGCCGGGATGGAAGCGCGCCGATTCTGGTAGTGTGCAACTTCTCGCGGCTCCCCCGGGAGGACTACCGCGTGGGGCTGCCCGTCGGCGGCCGCTGGGTCGAGCGCCTGAGCAGTGACGATGCCCGGTTCGGCGGCAGCGGGCGGTGGAGCGGCTCTGGATTCTCGGCCGAGCCGCGGCCGTTTCACGGGCGCGAATGGTCCGCCGAGATGTCGATTGCGCCTCTATCCGTGGTGTTCCTGCAGGCGGAGTGACGGGCGGGCGCCGGGTCGCGCAGAATTCTACTTGCGGTCCGGGCCGTGCCGCTGGAACAGGACGCGGTTGGTCGCATCCATGACGGCCGCTGCGGCAGCGGCCACGTGAGTGGTGCGCACCGCTACTGCGCCGACGAACCGGGTCCCTTCCACGTCGGGATCACGCAGGGCCACCAGGATCACGTCCGCGTCGAAGGCGTGCATGCGCTTGACGCCGACCAGGCTGAACGGCGGCGTGCCCGTGACCTCGCGGATGGCCTCCAGGGTCGCCGAGGCCGCGAGCCGGATCTCGATAGTCTCCGTCCCTATGCCTTCCGCCACGGATACGTGGGAGTCGCCCTCGAAAGCGACCTCCACGCTGACTCGCACCCGTGATCCCGGCTGCCTCTCGGCGGTCGCCTCGATGAAGCGCACCCGCCTCTCCGGCTGCGGTGAGGTTGGTTCCTGGCTCGGGGCACCCGTGGTAGCCAACAATACTCCTTGCTCTGGACTTCACAGGCTGCACGACGATCGGGCTCGTGGGAGCGCGCACACACGTGCCGCACCATAAGGCGGATCGCTTCCGCGCGCCACATTTGTCAGAGCGCGCCGACCCTGCCGCCGGGCTGGCGACGGAAACACCGCTGGAGCAGATTCGTCGCATGCACAGTGCCCGCTCGGACTCGGATCCTCCCGTACTGTTCTCGCCCGGTATTTCGGGCCGGAGGGATGGAGAGGTGGTACCGCTGGAGAACGAGGAAGTCAGACACGTACGGGCGCTCAGACTCCAGGCGGACGATCCTGTGCGTCTCACCGACGGGGCGGGAACGCTGTGGCGGGCCCGACTGTCTTCCGCCCGCGGAAACTCGGTCGAGTGTGTGCTCGAGGAGCCGGTCGAGCCGGCGCGCAGGCTGCCGGTGACTCTCGCGTTCGCGGTCGGCCAGAAGGCGCACGTACTGTGGCTGGTGGAGAAGGCCACCGAGCTCGGCGTCGCGCGTCTGTGTCCGCTGGAGGCGTCGCGCTCGCGGTCCGTGGCCGACGCCGGGCGGTCGGCCGCGTTCTGGAGGAAGACCGGACGCAGAGCGATCTCGGCGCTCAAGCAGAGCGGAGGTGCGTGGCTGCCATTGGTGGAGCAGCCTGCCGAGGTGGACGAGTTTCTGGCACGAGGCTCGACGGATGGCGGAGGAAAGGCCGGTCCGCGCGTTCGCCTGGACGCTGACGGCCGGCCGCTCAGGAACGTCCTGCACACCTGGAATGGTTACCCGGAGCTCTCACTCGTCGTGGGACCCGAAGGTGGCTGGACCGACGCCGAGGCGGAGGCCTTCGACGCAGCGGGGTACTCCCGGGCGCGTCTCGGTCCGCTGGTCCTCCGCTTCGAAACCGCGGCGTTGGCCGGGCTCGCCGTCGCCGCTCAACAGATCATCACCCGGTCGGGTACGGATGGCACGGCCCGGGCCGGCAGCGGAGGAGGGTAGAAAATGGTCAGCGAGGACTGTCTGTTCTGCCGGATCGTTCGCGGGGAGATCCCTGCCGATATCGTTGCCGAGGGCGACCGCTGGCTCGCGTTCCGGGACATCCAGCCCCAGGCGCCGGTTCACGTCCTCGTGATACCCAGAGAGCACGTGGATAGCGTCGGATCCCTCAGCACCGACGATGGTGGCCTGGCTGGAGAGCTGATGCTGGCCGCCGCGGAGGTCGCCCGGATCGAGGGTGTGGCCGAGTCCGGTTTCCGTGTCGTCACGAACGTCGGCGAGAGGGCGGGACAGAGCGTGTTTCACCTCCACGTTCACGTCCTGGGCGGGAGGCGGATGAGGTGGCCCCCTGGCTGAGCGGACGTTCCGCTTGAATCCCGTTGAGGCGCTGGCTGCAGCCGAGCGACATGCCCTTGGGGTGCTGGAGTTTCCGCGAGTACTCGAGGAGGTGGCGGAGCACGCGACCTCCACCCCGGGCCGGACTCACGTGCTCGCCCTTCGCCCGTGGCGACAGGTCGCCGCGGTAGACGAAGCCCTGGCGGCAGCAGACGAAATGGCCGGTCTGCTCCTGCGCCTCGAGCGGTGGTCACCTGCACCGATACCGGACGCCGATCGGCTCCTGCGGGCGGCGGCCGTGGAAGGCTCGGTCCTGGACGAGGACCAGCTGGCGTCCGTGCTCGTCCTCCTCAGGAGCTCGCGCCTCGTGCGCGCCGACCTGCGGCGCTTTCCCGAAGACCTGCCGCTGCTGCTTTCCCTCGGAGACCGTCTCATCCGCATGCCCGACATCGAGCAGCGTATCGATCGGTCGCTGGATTCCGGCGGGGGACTGGCGGACGCGGCGTCGCCGGACCTCGGCAGGATCCGGAAGTCGTTGCGCGGGAGCCGGTCCGCGCTCGTGCGCCGGCTGGAGCGCTTCGTGCGGCAGCTGCCAGGGCAGCTGCAAGTCCCGGACGGTTCGGTGACGCTACGCGCCGGCCGCTACTGCGTTCCCGTTCGAAGGGAGGGCATGTCCCAGGTCGGGGGCATCGTGCACGATGAGTCGGCGACCCACCGCACCGTCTTCGTCGAACCTCCCGAAGCGATCGAGCCGATGAACCGGATCGCCGAGCTCGAGCGGGAGGAGGTACGGGAGGTACAGAGGGTCCTTCGCGAGCTCACGGACCTCATTCGTCCGCATGCCGGGTCACTGGCCGTCAGCCTGTCGGCCCTCGCCGAAGCAGACAGCCTCTATGCCCGGGCTCGCTACGCGCTGGTCCACGGCGGGGCCCGTCCCACGGTCTCGGAGGAACAGCTTCCCGCAGGCGAAAAATCGTATCGGGCGGTGGATGCTCGCCACCCTCTTCTCGACGGGGGCGGCGACCCCGTGGTGCCTTTCCACCTCGAGCTGAACTCCGATGAGCGGGTGCTCCTGATCAGCGGTCCCAACGCTGGCGGCAAGACCGTCCTCCTCAAGGCGGTCGGCCTCCTTTCCGCGATGGCTCAGTCGGGCATCATCCCACCAGTCGGAGAGGGTACGCGCTTTCCCCTCTTCCGGTCCTTCTTCGCGATCATCGGAGACGAACAGTCCATCCAGGAATCACTGTCGACCTTCAGTGCACAGGTCGAGGGCCTGCGCCACATCCTCGAGGACGCGGACGGCGGGTCGCTGGTCCTGGTCGATGAGCTTGGCGGGAGCACTGATCCAGCCGAAGGGGGAGCTCTCGCGGCCGCGGTCCTCCGCCGTCTTGCCGGACAGGGCGGCCTCGCGGTGGTCACCACGCATCTCGGAGTGCTGAAGGACCTCGCGGCCGAGGAACCATCGATCGTCAACGCGTCACTGCAGTTCGACACCGAGGCCATGAGGCCGACGTTCCGTCTGGTCCGGGACCGCCCGGGCCGGAGCTACGCTCTCGAAATCGCACGTCGACTGGGCCTGCCGGAGGACGTGCTCTCCGAGGCGGAGTCGCGGCTCGGCAGAGGAGAGGTCCGGGTGGAGGCGTTGCTCGGGGAGCTGGAGGAGCGCGAGGCGGAAGTCCGCGGCCTGGCCGTCGAGGCCCGGGTCACCGAGCGTCGCTCCCGGGAGATCGAGCGGGAGCTGGAGGCCTCACTCACCCGGTCGAGGAACCGTGAGAAGGAGATCGAGCGAGACGCGCGGAAGAAGGTTCAGGCATACCTGCGCGATGCGCGACTCGCCGTGGAGGCGGAGATCGATCTCCTGCGAAAAGCAGCCGAGACCTCGCAAGCGCGAGGTGGGGACGATCCCGAATTCGCGGAGGCCGTGCGCGGCGCGCGCTCCCGGGTGGAGAAGCGGCTGCGGGACAGCCGCGCAGATGAGGCTCGGGAACCGCCGCCCGCCCCCGCCCCTCCCACACCCGCAATGGGAGACTGGGTTCGGTCCCAGTCGCTTGCGGTGGAAGGCGAGGTCCTGGAGCTGCGCGAAGGGGAGGCGGTCATTGACTCGGGCGGCTTGAGATTCACGCTGGCCCTGGCCGACCTTCGGCCGGTCCCGAGGTCGGCACGTTCGGAGCCGCCTGCCCGATCCGCTCCGCTCCCGGAGCTTGCGCCCCGGACTGAGCTTGATTTGCGCGGACTCCGGGTGGACGAGGTGGAAGGAGCGCTCGCGGGCGCTGTGGACGCTGCGATCGTGAACGACGTGCCCAGCCTCCGTATCATCCACGGGAAGGGGACCGGGGCGCTGCGTAGCGAAGTGGAGCGTCTCCTGGACCGGGACCGGAGGATCCAGTCTCACCGGCCCGGAGGTTTCCAGGAAGGGGGCTCCGGGGTTACCGTAGCAGAGTTCACGAACCCGGCCGACTGACGTGAGGGCGAGCTAGAGATTGAGGTGTGTGACGGAGGCTCCGGTGAAAGGAGCAGCGACCGCTGATGGTTAGCGACGCGCTGGTTCAGGAGATCCGGGAGCGCGCCGATATCCTGGAGGTCTGCGGCGAGTTCGTCCGACTCAAGCGCTCCGGCAAGACATACCGAGGCCCCTGTCCACTGCACGGCGGAGAGGGGCCGAACTTTTCGGTGGATCCCACGCGCGGGATCTTCAAGTGTTTCGTCTGTGGTGAGGGCGGAGACGTCTTTTCCTTCCTGATGAAGCACCTCGGACTCGACTTCCCGTCCGCTGTCCGCCAGGTGGCCGGTCGCGTGGGTATCGAAGTCCCCGATGAAGCCGAACGCCAGGAGGATCCGAACGCGCACCTGAGGGAGGTGACCGCGTTTGCCGAGGAGTGGTTCCGTTCCCGGCTCCTGGATCCCGACGTCGGAAGCGTCGCGAGGGAGTACCTGCAGGGCCGGGGGGTCGATCCCGGGCTGGCCGAGTCACACGGGCTCGGGTTCGCCCCGGATGGCTGGCGCCTGCTGCGGGAGGCAGCCCTGGCTCGTGGGATCGAGGAATCCCACCTGCTCGAGGCCGGCCTCCTCGCCACGAGCGAGAAAGCCGACGAGCCGTACGACCGCTTCCGCAACCGGGTCATGTTCTCGATCCGGGACCTGCGGGACCGGCCGATCGCCTTCGGGGGGCGAATACTGGGCCCGGGCGACGAGCACTCGCCGAAGTACATCAACTCCCCCGAGACTCCGATCTTTCACAAGAGCCGGACCCTATATGGTCTCAACCGAGCCCGCCACGCGATCCGGAGGGAGGAGCACTCCCTGGTGACCGAGGGTTTCATGGACGCCCTGACCCTCCACATCGGAGGCTTCGCCACGGCCGTGGCTCCGCTTGGCACCGCTCTTACCGCTGAGCAGGCCGACCTGCTCAAGCGGTACGCCAGCCGGGTGTATCTCCTGTACGACAGCGACTCCGCGGGTCTCCGCGCCACGTTTCGAGCGGGGGACGTGCTCCTCGCAGCCGGATGCCACCCGATGGTCGTGACGTTTCCCGAGGGCGAGGACCCGGACTCCGTCCTTCGGAAGGAGGGCCGGGAGGCGCTCCGCGGCTACATCGCGGACGCAGTGGACGTGCTCGAGCGAAAGCTCCAGATCCTGGAGCGGCAGGGATACCTGGACAGCATCGAAGGGAAACGGCGGGCCGTGGATGGGCTCTTGAGCACTCTCCGCGCCGTGAAGGACCCGGCTCTTCTAGACATCTATCTCGGGCGAGCAGCCGAGCGAACCGGTGTGCGAAGGGATACACTCGTCGGCGAAGTCGCTCGGGAGCGGGCGCTTGCGCGGCCCCGGCCTGACCGCGGCTCGCGGCGGAGTGCCGAAGGAAGCACACCGGGCGAGGGCTCCCGGTCCGACGCGGTGGAGCGATCTCTTCTGCTGCTGCTGGCTCGCGACCGGGACCTGCTGGACCTGGCCGTCGAGTACGGTCTCGAGGAGACGCACTTTCGGGACGACGAGATGAGGGCCATTTACAGGGCTCTGCTGACGGCGGGCGATGCGGAACCGGAACTCGCGGAGGACTCGGGGGAGATCTGGCGGTCGATCCTGGAAGACGACAGCGAGATCGTCCACCCGCGGGAAGCATTCGATGAGACGGTGCGGCGGATCGTTCACCGGGCGAAGCTGGACCGCTTGGGGCAGATCGACAGGGAGCTTTCGCTTGCCGAGGAGGATCAGGCCAGACGGTTGCTGGTGGAGAAGGAGGAGCTGGCACGGGAGCTGAGGGGCGCGGGAGTCCCTCTGACTTTCCTCAGACGATACTCGGAGACGGCCCGGGCCTGACGGACCTGCGGGCCATACGATTCACGAGGACGGGGAGGATATGGAAGGTAACACGGTAGAGAGTCTTCTCCAGCTGCAGGAGATCGACGGGTCCATCGGGGAGCGCCAGAGCAGGGTCAGGACCCTGCGGACCGAGTCGGATCAGCTGGTAGCGGAGCTTGAAGAATTGGAGAAGGAGACGGTCGCCCTGAAGTCGCGACTCGAGAGCGTCGAAGCGGATCTGCGGCAAGCGGAACGCACGGTGCAGGCCGGACGCGCGACCCTCAAGAGGCTCCATGCGCGGGCGCAGGAAGTCCACAACATGCGTGAGCACGCAGCGGCGCGCGCCGAGGTCGATGCCGCTCGGCAGAACCTGGAGGCGGCCGAGGACGATCTGCTCGATGCCATGCAGGACCAGGAGACCGCGCGTTCCGCCCTGTCGGATCTCCAGGGGGACATCGCAAGCCGACGAGAGGAATACAGCGATCGGCTCGGCGAGCTGGACGCGGAGCGCCAGAGACTCGAAGAAGAGATCGCCATTGATCTCGACCGCCGCAGCAACAAGGCGCTGCGCATCGATGAGCGGGCCCGCGCTCTGTACGACACGGTCCGAGGCGGTCGGGCCGACAATGCGCTGGCGCCGCTGGTGGAAGGGGTGTGCGGGCACTGCTATACGGCCATCCCGTTGCAGACGCAGCAGGTCATCCGGGCGGGTCGCGTCCTGGTCGTGTGCGAGACATGCGGCGTGATCCTGCACACCACGGATTGACCTCCGCGGGGCCGTTCCGGAAGGCGACCCCGTGAGCCGTCACGGCCCGGGCTCGAGCCGGTGGATCATGCCCCTCCCGCTTCCGGAGGATCGGGTGGCGTCGATGGCGGGCTCTCTGGGACTCCCGCCTGAAGTCTGCCAGGTCCTTCTGCGGCGCGGCGTGGAGACCCCCACCGAGGCGAAGACCTTCCTGCGCCCCCATCTCTCGGCGGTCCATTCTCCGCTCGATCTGCCGGACATGGAGCGGGCCGCAAGTCGAGTGGAGCGTGCCCTCGCCGATGGCGAGACCATCCTGGTCCACGGCGACTACGACGCGGACGGAATGTCCGCGTCCGCTCTCCTCACGGTGGGTCTGCGCGAACTGGGGGGCAGGGCCGATGCCTTCGTCCCGCATCGGACCCGCGACGGGTACGACCTGTCGGACGCAGGGCTTCAGAGGGCTGCCGAACTCGGTGCAAGACTCATCGTGACAGCCGACTGCGGCGTAACGGCCGGTGAAGCCGTTCGTACGGCCACTTCCATGGGGATCGACGTGGTGGTCACGGATCACCACAGGCCGGGTGCCGAGCTTCCCGACGCCGCGGCCGTGGTCAATCCCATGCTTCCCGGGAGCGAATACCCCTTCCGGGGTCTCGCGGGCGTCGGGGTGGCCTTCAAGCTGCTCTCCGTGCTCTACGAGCGGGCGGGAGTCGGGACACAGGCCCTGAATCAGCACCTGGACCTCGTAGCGCTCGGCACGGTCGCCGACCAGATGCCGCTGACCGGAGAGAACCGGATCCTGGTCCGAGCCGGTCTGCGCGCCATGGAGCGAAGCCGAAAGCCGGGTCTGCGCGCTCTCCTCGGAAACGCGGGAATCGGCCCGGATCAGACGATTGAAGCCGAGCACATCTCGTATCGGATCGCTCCCAGACTCAATTCGGTGGGCCGAATGGCCGAGGCGGACTCGGGGCTTCGGCTGCTCCTGGCCAACGATTCGAGTGAGGCGCAGCGGCTCGCCGACCATCTCGAGCGGTTGAACGCGGAGCGCCGCCTCACGGATGCCCGCGTATACGAGGATGTGAGGAAGCAGGTACGGTCCCGCGTGAAGGACGAGGACCAGGCCGTAGTGGTGTGGGGAGACGACTGGCATCCCGGCGTCATCGGGATCGTGGCTTCGCGGCTCGTCGAGAGTACGCACCGACCGTCGATCGTCGTCTCGTTCGATGGAGAGGTGGGAAGGGGATCCGGCCGGTCGGTCGAAGGCTTTCACCTGTTCGATGCGCTCCAGGAATGTGAGTCGCTGCTGGAGCGTTTCGGGGGGCATCGAATGCCGCAGGACTGACGGTCCGCAGGGAGAACGTGGAGGAGCTTGCCCAGCAGCTGCGGGAGATCGCCCGCCGTGACCTTCGGGATCGGGTCCCGACGGAAGAGTTGCGACTCGATCTCGAAGTCCCGCTCGAGAGGGTCGATCCGGTGCTGCACCGCTGGATGGCTCACCTCGCGCCCTTCGGGTCCGGCAATCCGCAGCCGGTCCTGATGGTTCGTGGAGTCGGGCTGGAGCGCGTCGCCCGGGTGGGGAACGAAGGCGGGCACCTTCGTTTTCAACTGGTGGCAGACGGCCGCAGGGTGCCCGCGATCGCATTCGGGATGGGTCGCCGGCTGCAGGAAGCCCGAGCCGCGGGGCGGGCCGACGTCGCAATGGAAATAGTAGAGAACAGTTGGAACGGACGCACCGAGCTTCAGGCCAGGGTGTTGGACTTCCGCACCACAAAGCCGTGAGCCTGAGGATCATCGCGGGCGAATACGGCGGGCGGCTCATCGAGACCCCGCCGGGCCGGGGCACCCGGCCCACCCTGTCCAGGGTGCGCGAGGCATGGTTCAGCGTCCTCGAGGCCCGGATACCCGGAGCTTCCGTGCTGGACCTCTTCGCCGGGTCCGGAGCCCTCGGATTGGAGGCCCTTTCGCGCGGCGCTTCCCACGCCTGCTTCGTGGAGTCGGACCCGAGGGTCGTCTCCGTGCTTCGCTCCAATATCGACAAGCTCGGAGCATCGTCACGGGCCACGATCCAGTGCGCCGGAGCGGATTCCGTGATCGAGGAAGCGATGCAGGGCAGGTCGGGGCCGTGGGACATCGTTCTCGCTGATCCCCCGTACGCCGGAGACCATGCCGTTCGGCTCGCGGCGGCCTTCGACAGAGTGCCGTTCGGCAGTATTCTGTGTGTGGAGCACGCTCCCGGCGTACATTTCCCGCGGGAGCCCGACTGGTCTCGACGATACGGGGAGACCGCGCTGTCGATGTTCCACGACCCGGAGGAAGGAGCCGCTCATGGCTGACGAACGGATCGCCATCTACCCGGGATCGTTCGATCCCCTGACGCTGGGGCACGATGACATCGTGCGCCGGAGCTTGAGGTTGGTGGACCGGGTCATCGTGGCGATCGCCGCGACGACCACGCACGACAAGAACCCGGATTTCTCGCTGGACGAGCGGGTCGAGCTGATCCGCGAAGTCTACGGCGATGAGCCGCGCGTCGAGGTCGTGCCGTTCGAGGGGCTTCTGGTGGATTTCGCACGCGACAGCGGGGCCCGGCTGATCGTGAGGGGTCTGCGAGCGGTGAGCGATTTCGAGTACGAGTTCCAGATGGCCCTGATGAACCGGTCCCTGTGGCCGGAGATCGAGGTCATCTTCATGGCTCCCGCCAGCAGCTACACGTTCCTGAGCTCGTCGCTCGTCCGGGAAGTCGCGAGGCTGGGCGGTGACGTTTCCGGCTTCGTGCCGGCGCCCGTCCTCCGGGAGCTGGCCAGGGTATACGGGTCAACGGTCGCCGGTACGTGAGCTTCCTGGCCGGCCTTCGCGAGCGGGCGGCGGCCCGCTCCGCACGCATCGGGTTTCCCGAGGCTTCCGAGCCGCGAACCATGGAGGCCATTGCCCGCCTGGCCGCTGAAGGCGCCGTGCAACCGATCATCGTCGAGTCCGCGGCCGAAATCGACGAGTCGGCGTTCCCGGGGTCGGGCATCGGAGTCCTGGATCCGTATGCACCCGGCCGGCGCGGAGAGGTGGCCGACCTCCTCCCGGAGATCAGCTCCGGAGGACCGGTGGACACGCTCAGGTTTGCGGTTGCCCAGCTCGAGAAGGGTCGCCTGGACGGAGTCGTAGCGGGAGCGCGCAGCTCGACGGCCGATGTGCTGCGGGCCGGCCTGCGCATCCTCGGGACGGCACCGGGGATTCAAACCGTCTCCAGCTCGTTCTACATGGTCCCGACCGATCCCTCCGCCGATGTACTCACGTTCACCGACGCGGGGGTCGTGCCGTCTCCCACACCGGAGCAGATGGCGGAGATCTCCGAGTCGGCCTGCCGTGCGCGCCGGCTGGTGGTGGGAGATGAGCCGCGGGTGGCCTTCTTGTCGTACTCCACCCACGGATCCGCCGACGGCGACTCGGTGCGACACGTCCGGGAGGCCCTGCGCCAGTTTCGGGAGCGCATGCCGGATGTTATCTGTGATGGGGAGTTGCAGGCGGACGCGGCGCTCGTCCCGGACGTCGCCCGGCGCAAGGCGCCGGACTCGGCCATCGCGGGGAAGGCGAACGTGCTGGTCTTCCCCGATCTGGACGCCGGGAACATCGCCTACAAGCTCGTGCAGCGCCTCGCGGGCTGGCATGCCCTCGGCCCCGTGCTCCAGGGTCTGGCGGGGCCTCTAAACGATCTTTCGCGCGGCGCGTCTGTGGATGACATCGTCCACGTAGCGTACATCACGGCGTTGATGTCGGACAAGACCGATACCGCCAAATCTTCATGAGGACAGGGGATCACATGTTTGGGATCACCGAAATGAACGGAATCACGATAGTGGAGGTGGGTGGCGAGCTGATCGTCGGCAATCGCCAGCAGCTCAAGGACACCGTGCTCGAGCGGCTCGACTCCGGCGACCGCCAGTTCCTGATCGACTTCACCAGCTCGAGCTACATCGATTCCAGCGGGCTCGGGGTACTCGTGAGCCTCTCCAAGAAGATCCGGGAGGTTGGGGGAGCGCTCAGGCTGGCAGGACTGAACGAGGACCTGAGGACGTTGTTCGAGCTCACGAAGCTGGACACCCTGTTCCAGATCGCGGACACGAGGGCCCGGGCCATCGGCGAGTTCTGAGTCGTGACCGGTTCCGAACACACCGTACTGATCTGCTCGAGCCGCACGGCCGTGTCGGACGGGCTCAGCTCGGAGCTCCGGGACCTGGGCGTGGAGTGTGCGGTGGCTGCCTCGAAGCTCGAGTGGCCGGAATCCCCGCCGACCGTGGCGTTCATGGATCTGGCGGACGCCGGTCAGTCGGTGCGCTCCGCGCGGCTGAGGTTCGGGCTCGGCACCGAGCTGGTCGCGATCGTGGACAACGAGTCGGTCGACGGTCTCATCCCGGCCCTGGCGGCCGGATGCGGCGACTATCTGTTCTTCCCGATCAATTCCGACGAGCTCGGTCTCAAGTGGCGTCGCCACCTTGCGGGTGAGGGCGGCACGAGGGCCCGCCGACCGGGAGGACTCGCCGGGAACCTCCAGCTGGAGTTTCCTTCCAGCGTCCGTTTCGTCCGCGAGGTGGTCGCGGAGGTGGTGGAAGCGTGTGAGCGACTCGCCTTCTCGGGTTCCCGGGCCACGTTGAACCTGCGGGTCGCAGTAGGGGAGGCCCTGTCCAACGCCATCCTGTACGGTAATCGGGAGGACCCCGAGAAGCTGGTGAGGGTGTCGGCGGCGCTTCGTCCCGGATCGGCCGAGGTCACGGTCACGGACGAGGGAACGGGCTTCGATCCCGGAGCGATACTCGACCCGACCCGACCCGAGAACCGGGCGCGGAGCCACGGCCGCGGGTTGTTTCTCCTTCGGTCCCTGGCCGATGACGTTCGGTTCAACGAGCAGGGGAATTCGATCACTCTCACCCTGAGGGATTGAGATCGTGCCTCCCGAACCGGGCGCCGAAGTCCAGCCCATCGACCCGAGGTCCAGCCCGGCGGCTGACGCCGAGGGGGCATCCAGGCCCCTTCGCAGCGAGCGACTCGAGGAGTACCTGGATTCCTTCCATCGGCTGACCGGCATTCGCTTCCGTCTCGTGGTCGCCACGGGGGACGTCGACGTGACCGAACACGACTCGCTGGGCGATGACCGCGGGTTGGAGTTCACGGAATCCACCTGGCTCGTCATGCCCACGGTTCGGGTGCGTCTGGCCACGGCGCTCGTAGCCAGTGATGAGGACAGGCGGGCTATCTCCCTGCTGCGCGAGTCCGCGAGCCGGCTCGTGGCGGCCGAGAATGAAGCCCGGTTCTTCTCTACCGAGCTTTCGGACCGGTACGAGGAAATCGAGCTCCTGACCTCGGTCGGAGAGACGCTCGGGTCGGTCATCCACCTCGAGAGGGCGGCCGGACGACTCCTCGAGAGCCTCTCCAGGGTGCTGTCGGCCGACTGCGCGGCCGTTTGGGTGCCGGACGAGAGCGGCGGTCTGCGCCGGCTGGCCGTTGGCGGAGTCCTGGCAGCCGATCTGGCGATAGGTCCTTCGGCAGGAGCCGGGGAGTGGATCGACCGGGCGCTGAAGTCGCAGCTCGCCCAGGTGCGGCCGAGGCGCGGCCCGGCTGAGGAGACTACGGACCGTACGCTCCTTGCCGTGCCACTGAAGCACTCGGCGCTGCACGGGGGCACGCTGCCGGTAGGCGCCCTGGCGGCCCTGGGCCAGCGAGGCCGGGAGACCTTCTCTCCCGGGGACGTCAAGCTCGCCGCGACGGTGGCCGGCCAGCTCGCGGCCGCCATCGAGAACGATCGGCTGTCACAAGAGAGCCTGGTGCAGGAGCGGATCCTGGTGGAGCTGGAGCTCGCCCACCACCTGCAGATGAAGCTCCTTCCCGATCTCGGAGACTTCGAGGGTGTGGCTGACGTCGCCGGAAGGTGCGAGCCCGCGGATTCCGTCGGCGGGGACTTCTACCACCTGTTCCGGCTGCCGGGAAACCGGCTCGGCGTGATGCTGGGAGACGTGAGCTCGCACGGGTATTCAGCCGGGCTCATCATGGCCCTGACCATGAGCGCCGCCTCGATCACGGTTCGCGAGCGCGAAGAACCGTCCGAGGTCCTTCGAGGGATTCACCACGAGCTCGTGCGCAAACTGGAATCCACCGAAATGTACATGTCGCTCTGCTATGCCGTGGTGGACCCGGCGGCGGGGCGGCTGCAGTACGCGAACGCGGGGCACCCGCATGCATTCAGGATCAGCCCCGACGGTGTGCACCGGCTGGATGCCCTGAATCCGCCGCTCGGAATCGCCGAGTTCGACGCGTATTCGCAGCGGGAGACCGAGTGGTCGCAGGGAAGCGACATGCTGCTCATGTTCACCGATGGCATCAGCGAATGCCTGGACAGTGACCGGATGTGGTCGGATGAGGCCCTCACGGAGATGGCGATGCGTCGCTCGGATGCCTCGGCTCGCGAGTTGCTGGACCGGGTCTTCGAGCTGGCGGCAGCTCCCGGCGGCGTGGCCGCGGATGACCGGACGGCGCTGGTGGTGAAATAGGGATGGAGAGGGCCAAGCGGTCTCTCAGCCAGAACTTCCTCGTTGATCACAATATCCGCCGGAAGATCGTGGCCGAGCTCGAGGCGGATCCGCGGGACGCCGTTCTGGAGGTCGGCCCGGGGCACGGCGAGCTCACTGATCTGCTGGTTGGACACGTGGACCGCCTCGTGCTCGTGGAGAAAGACGATGACCTTGCAGCCGCTCTGGTCGACCGCTTTCGCGAACGCCCCGAGGTCACGGTGGTCCACGGAGACGCCCTGCAGGTCGAGCTGGCGGAGGGCCTCGGCCCCGACCGACCGGTGCGGCTGATCTCGAACGTCCCCTACGGCATCACCTCTCCACTGATCTTCCGGTTCCTGGACATCCGGCCCATTCCGGAGCGAATGGTCCTCATGGTGCAGAAGGAGGTGGCCGACAGGATCTCGGCGCCGGAGGGAAGCAAGGTGTATGGGGCGCTGTCCGTCGGGGTTCAGGCACGTGCCACGGTTCGCGTGGCCTTCAAGGTCGGCCGCCAGGCCTTCCGTCCCGAGCCACGGGTCGACTCTGCGGTGATGGTGCTGGAGCCCCGGCCGGACGCTCCCGGTCCGGCAGTAGAGGCCGACCTCCGAGTCCTGACTCGAGTGACGTTCTCTCGTCGCCGCAAACAGCTGGGCACGATCCTCCGGACGGCGCCGGAGTACCGGCTGCCGGCGGAGCGGGCCGTCTCTCTCCTTCACGAGGCGAATCTGTCCCCGCAGGCCCGGCCGGAGACCGTATCGCCGGACCGGTTCATCGACCTCGCCCGACGCCTTCGGGCGATCGGGCTGGGGCACGCCGGCGACTGAAATCCGGGCGGTTGAGAACGACCTCCCACTCGCCTATGTTCTTGTGATTCACTTCACAAGCGGGATAATGGCACGCAAGACCTCTGATTCGACGGTGCGGCGGCTTTCGCGCTACCTGAGACGGCTGCGCAAGCTCGATGCGCAGGACCGAAAGGTGGTTTCCAGCAGAGAGCTGGCGGAATCCACCGGCACGACCGCCGCGCAGGTCCGGAAGGACCTCAGCCACTTCGGCTCCTTCGGGAAGCGGGGGCAGGGGTACTCCGTCGGTGACCTGCGCATCCATCTCGAGGAGATCCTGGGCCTGGACCACCGCTGGACGGTGGGGGTGCTGGGGATCGGTAAGATCGGCTCGGCCCTTCTCGGGTACGGTATCTTCATCGAGCGCGGATTCGACATCGCCGCCGCGTTCGACTCGGACCCATCCAAGATCGGAGCCGAGATCGGCGGGGTTCGAATCCAGCCCATGAGCGAGCTCGAGGAGGTATTCCGCCAGCGTCAGATCTCGATCGCGATCATCGCCACGCCGGTGGAGGCGGCCCAGGACGCCGCATCGCGTGCGGTGTCGGCCGGAGCCAGAGCCATCCTGAATTTCGCCCCGATCAAGCTGTCTCTCCCCGAGGGGGTCGCGCTGCGCGAGATGGACGTGACGCTGGAGCTCGAGGGCCTCTGCTACCTGGTGACGGAAGCGTCCATGCCAGCGGACGGGCCCGAATGATCGGTGTGCGGAGCGAGATCGGCCGTCTCCGCGCAGTGGTGTGCCACACGCCCGGTCCCGAGCTGGCCGTAGTCACGCCGGCCAACCGGGCCGATTACCTCTTCGACGACATCCTGGATCTGCAGTTCGCCCGGCGCGAGCATCGCAGGTTCCGGGAGATCCTGTCCCGGTTCGCCACGGTGCACGAGATCTCGGACCTGCTGGGAGACGTCCTCAGGGATCCGGCGGCGCGGCAGTACCTGTTCGAACAAGCGGGTGGAGACATAGGAGCGCGGTCGGAAGGGGTCGAGCCCGACGAAATGGCCCGACTCTTCATCGAGGGAGAGGAGTCCACCGGGGGCATCCTGGCCGGGCTCGTCAACGAGGCCGGGTACACGCTGCCACCGCTGCCCAATCTGTTCTTCACGCGGGACGCTGCGGCCGTCATCGGCGACCACGTGATGATCGCCTCGATGAAGCACGAGGTACGGTGGAGCGAGGAGATCCTGGCGTGGACGCTCTTCCGCGCACACCCGGAGCTCGCCAACGCGGGCATCCTGTTTGACGGCGCGCACGAGCGACGTCTGAACGTGCGGGTGGAGGGCGGAGATGTTCACGTGCTCCGCCGCGATCTCTTGGCGGTGGGGATGTCCGAGAGGACCACCGCCGCCGGGATCGACGCCCTGGCGCGGGAGGTGTTCGGGGCAACCGAGGTCACGGACATCGTCGTGGTCCTGATGCCCGCGCACCGCGCCGCGATTCACCTCGACATGATCTTCACCATGGTGGACCGGGAGCTTTGCTGCGTGTACCCCCCTTACTTCATGGGGCCCACGCGCCTCCCCGTGCTTCGCCTACGCAAAGGGGACGACGGCGTGCACGAGGCCGCCAGCCTTTTTCATGCGCTCCGTGATGTGGACCTCGAGCTCCACCCCATACCGTGCGGCGGGAACCGGAGGACGATGCAGGAGCGGGAGCAGTGGGCCAGCGGCTGCAATTTCTTCTCCGTCGGCCCGGGTCAGGTGCTCGGCTACGACCGGAACGAGCATACGTTCCACGCCCTCAGGGAGGAGGGCGGATTCGACATCGTGCGCTCAGAGGAACTGCTCGCGGGTGACGTGGAACTGCACGAGAAGTCGCGCTTCGTCATCGGTTTCGAGGGCTCGGAGCTGGTGCGCGGTGGTGGCGGACCCCGCTGTATGACTCTGCCCGTGCTGCGCGAGGAGCCGTGAGTTCCGAGGGGCTTCGGTTCACGGCGCATACTCCGCTGGTTCAGAGGGCGCTCGAGATGGTTTCCGGCGAGCCGACCGGGACGCCGGAACTCGCCCGGGCGGTGTTCGGACTGAAGCAGGCGCCCCAGGGGCTGGCGTCGCGTCTCGTGTTCGACCTGCTGGGTCAGGACGGACGTTTCCAGGTCGATGCGCAGGGAGTGTGGAGGCTGGCCGATCACGAACCGGCCGACGGTCGCCTGGCGCTCGCGGATACGAGATTCGCGGTGGTGGACGTGGAGACCACGGGCAGCTCCGTAGCCCGCGGGGCACGTATCGTGGAGTTCTCCGCCGTCCTCGTGGAGGCCGGCGAAGTGAAGGGCGAGTATACCACGCTGGTGAATCCCGACGAGTGGATTCCGCGCTGGGTTACCCGGCTCACCGGAATCGAGATGGACATGGTTCGGGATGCGCCGAGATTTCGTGACATCGCGGGACGGGTCCGCCAGGCTCTCGAGGGCCGCGTGTTCGTTGCGCACAACGTGGGCTTCGACTGGAGATTCGTGGCAGAGGAGCTTCGGATGGCAGATTCGGTGATGCCCGAAGGTCCGAAGCTGTGCACGGTCCGGCTGGCACGCAGGGTCCTGCCCGGGTTGCGGCGCCGGGGGCTGGACTCGCTCTCGCGCTACTACGATGTGGAGATCGTGAATCGGCATCGGGCCGGGGACGATGCGCGCGCGACGGCGACCATCCTGCTGAGGATGCTGGAAGCGGCGGACCGGCAGGGGATCCTCTACTGGGATGAACTGGAGGACTGGGTGTCCGGGAGGCCGAGAGTGCATATCCCGACCCAAAGACCCGGGGAGGAGCTCAGTGCCTGAAGCGCCGGTTCTGGAGGGTCGCCGAGCCCGCGTGCAGGCGGTCGATGCGGGGTCCCTGTGGCTGGACGGCGGGGCCATGTTCGGGGTCGTGCCCAAGCCTCTGTGGAGCCGCCGCGCCCCACCGGACGATAGGAACCGGATTCCCCTGGCCATGCGATGTCTGCTCGTGGAGACGGAGGAGTCCACGGTTCTGATCGACACGGGGCTGGGCGACAAGGAGGGAGCGAAGTTCCGAGGCATTTACCGGGTGTCGAACGACGGCGACCCGACCCGCTTGCAGAGCTCGCTCTACGACCTGGACGTCGCCCCCCAGGACGTGGACGTGGTGGTGGCGACTCACCTGCACTTCGATCATGCTGGTGGCGGAACGGTTCGCGGATCGAATGGGAGCCTCGGACCCGCGTTTCCTGCTGCGCGGTACGTGGTCAACCGGGGTGAATACGAGTTTGCCAGGCGGGACAACGAGAGAATCAGGGCCAGCTACATGGCCGACAACTTCGAGCCGCTGGCGTCCGCCGGGGTTCTGGACCTGGTGGACGACGGCGCCGAGATCGTGCCCGGCGTCCGGTTCGTGCCCACGCCCGGTCACACTCCTGGCCACCAGTCCGTACGAGTCGATCTGGGGGACGAGGCCGTACTGTTCCTGGCAGACCTGGTTCCAACGGTGGCGCACCTGCCTCTGCCGTGGATCATGGGCTATGACGTCGAGCCGCTCGTGACGCTGGAAAGCAAGCGGGAGACATTGACGGTGGCGGCCGATCAGGGTTGGTGGCTCGCCTTCGAGCACGACCCGTTCGTGGCCTGGGGGAGGGCGGTGAATCCGGCCTCCGGGGGTCAGGGATGCGAACTCGAGGAGGTGCTCGAGCACCCATTGGTACCCGGCGCAGATGGAGCCGGAAGCAAGGAAGACTGAGGAGACCAAATGAGGAAGATCGCGCTGGGTATGGCGGTATTGGGGATGTTCGCGGGTGGTTGGGTACCTGCTGCCACCGCGCAGGAGGCGGAGGACGAGGTACGGGCTGTCGTCGATGACCTGTTCGACGCGATTCGGGCCGCGGATTCGGCGGCGGTTCGGCAGCTCTTTCATCCCGAAATGGAGAAGATGGCCAGCTCCGGGGTCCGCGACGGAGTACCCGGAGTCGGTTTCGGGGCGATCGATGGTTTCGTGCAGACTGTGGGAGGGGCGGAGCCAGGGGCGTTCGACGAGAAGATCGGCCCCGCTGAGATTCGCATGGATGACCATCTCGCCACGGTGTTCACCCCCTATGCATTCCACTACAACGGCAACCTGTCGCACTGCGGCGTAAACGTCTTCCTCATCGCCAGAGTGGGCGACGAATGGAAGATCGTCGGACTGGCCGACACGCGGCGCAGGCAGGGATGCGAGGAGTGGCTCAATGAGTGACATGGATCGGACGGCCGTTATCGTCGGAGCCGCCAGGCTTCCGACCGGACGATTCCTCGGGGGACTCTCGTCCCTGACCGCCCCGGAGCTCGGGGCGCGGGCGATCGCGGGCGTGATCGAGAGATCGGCGATCGAGCCGAATGATGTCGAGGAAGTCATCATGGGCAACGTGGTGCAGGCGGGTGTGGGACAGGCGCCGGCCCGGCAGGCGGCCCTCGGCGCCGGGCTCCGGGACCAGGTACCGGCACTGACCATCAACAAGGTGTGCGGCTCGGGTCTCAAGGCCGTGATGCTGGCGTCTCAGGCAATTCGTGCCGGGGATCTCGGCGTCGCCGTCGCCGGTGGGATGGAGTCGATGTCGAACGCACCATACCTGGTGCGCGGTTATCGGGGCGGCGTGAAGTTCGGGGACCGCTCGATGGTCGATGCCCTGATTCACGACGGGCTGTGGTGCTCGTTCGGTCACTGCCACATGGGCGGACACGCCGAGTACACGGCCTGGAAGGCGGAAGTCAGCCGCGAGGACCAGGATCAGTTCGCTTTCGAGAGTCACATGAAGGCGGTTGCCGCGATCGACGGCGGCGAGTTCGACGCCGAGCTCGTGCCGGTGGAGATCAAGGGGCGGAAAGGCACGACCGTGGTGGACACGGACGAGCCGCCGCGGCGGGACACCACGGTCGAGGCCCTGGGCCGGCTGCGGCCGGCGTTCGGCGGTGATGCTCCCCCCGAGGTCGAGGAGCACTCCGTCACCGCGGGCAACGCCCCCGGCCTGAACGACGGGGCGGCTGCTACTGTCGTGACGTCAGAGGCTTACGCGCGCGCCAACGGGCTGGACATCCTCGGTCGGGTCACGGCATATTCGGTCGGCGCGACGGCGCCCCGGGACCTGTTCTTCGCGCCCGTCGACGCGGTGCAGCGCTTGATGGCGCTGGAGCGTACGTCGATCGACGACTACGGGCTCGTAGAAGCCAACGAGGCGTTCGCCGTGCAGGCCATCGCGGACGCGCGGGCGCTGGACATGGATCTCGATCGCGTCAACGTCCGAGGCGGCGCCATAGCGCTCGGGCACCCGATCGGGGCGTCCGGAGCGAAGATTCTCACGACCCTCCTGTACGCCATGCGCGACAGGGAAGTGGACAAGGGACTGGCAACCCTGTGTCTGGGAGGCGGCAACGCCGTCGCCCTCAGCGTGGAGAGAGTATGAATTCCGAGGCAGCACATTCCGTCCACATCGCGGACGCCGACGCGGCGACGCGGACGCCCGGTGTCGTTCTCGGCATCCTGGGCTTCGCGCTCCTGACGGCTGTCGGAGCCCGGATCGCCGTACCGCTGCCGGGGACGGTCGTACCGATGACCCTGCAACCCGTGGCGGTGCTCCTGGCGGGTGCCGTCCTGGGTTCGCGAGGTGGAGCGGCGAGCCAGGTGGCTTACCTGGCGGCCGGAGCGGCCGGACTTCCCGTCTTCGCCGCCGGCGGCGGGCTGGCCTACCTTCTGGGGCCGACCGGAGGCTACCTCCTCGCGTTCCCGGTTGCGGCAGCGGTCGCGGGGCTCGCGTCCACGCCCGGACGTGGCTGGTTCGGAGCGGCCCTCTGGCTGGCGGTCGCGCTGGGCGTGATCCACCTGGGCGGGCTCGCGTGGCTGGCGATCCTGGGTGGGGAGGCGCTCGTCGCGTCCACCGGCGTAAAGCCATTCCTGCTCGGTGACGCGCTCAAGGTGATTCTGGTCCTGGCCGTCGCTCGCTGGGGCCAGGCGCGCCGGGCCGGCTGAAAGCTCCCGTCATGTTAGAGGGGCTGTGGGCCGTCGGCTGGCGGCTCACGGCCTATGTAGCCCTCCTGGTGGCCGCTCTGCTTCTCCTGCTGGGCGGAGCGGTGGCCCTGGATCCCGATACGCTCGGACACCTTACTCTGGCTGGATCGGCGGCGGCCTGCCTGGCCGCCTGGATCGCCAACTGGGTCATGATGTCCACGGTGGAGTCGAGACCGCCCGCTGCTCTGGGGCTGCCCCTGAGCGCGCGCGGGGCGCGCGACCTCGCCCGGGGGGTCGGATTCGGGCTGACGCTCATCGCGGGGACGGTACTGGTGATGCTCGTCGCGGGCTGGGCGTCGTGGAGTGGAGGACCCGGGTCGGTACTGCCATCCTTCGGGTCGACGTTGTATGTGTCTTTGCTGCTTGTTCTTGCAGCCCTGTTTGAGGAGCTCGCCGTTCGCGGCTACCCTTTTCAGCTGCTCGGCCGGTCTGGCGGCGCCGCACTCGCGATAGGGGGTACCGCTCTCGCCTTCGCGCTCCTTCACGGGGCCAATCCGGGCGTGGGCGGGACGGCCCTGGCCAACACATTTCTGGCCGGGATCTTGCTCGGGATTCTCTACTGGAAGACGCTGAGTTTATGGCTGGTCACCGGCGTCCACTTCGCCTGGAACTGGGCGATGGGAGTGGCCGCTGGACTTCCCGTGAGCGGCCTGGACGTGGGCCGCCGGGTGGCCGGACTCACCGTAGATGGGCCGGAGTTGTGGACCGGTGGCGGGTACGGACCGGAGGGAGGACTCGTCCTGACGCTGGTCACGATCAGTGGAATCGCGTGGACGGCTCTTACCCCCCGATTGTCCCGCGATCCCGAGGTCATCGCTCTCCGCCCCCCGCTGCACGAACACGCCGGAGTACGGATGGCGGCCGCCGAGGGCTTCCGCGGTGGCCCCGAGCCAGTCCGAACCGAATCGGAGGAGTCATGAGCACGAGTCAGTTGGAGACTGTGGGGGTTGTCGGTGCCGGCACGATGGGGAACGGGATCGCGCACGTGTTCGCACTGGCGACCATCGACGTGATCCTGGTCGACGCCGTGCCCGAGGCGCTGGAGCGCGCCCGCGCGAGCATCGAGAAGAACCTGAGTCGCCAGCTTTCGAAAGGTCGGATCGACGCGGCGGACGCTCGCGCAGCGCTGCAGCGTGTGCACACCGGGACCGACCTGCAGGCGCTGTCTCAGGCGCGCATGGTGGTGGAGGCCGTGCCGGAGAGCCGCGAGCTCAAGCACGAGATCTTCGGGCACCTGAATGAGATCTGCGAGCCGAATGCGATCCTCGCGTCCAACACCAGTTCGATCTCGATCACGGAGATCGCGGGAACCGTGAGCCGACCCGAGCGCTGCATAGGAATGCACTTCATGAACCCGGTGCCCGTGATGAAGCTGGTTGAAGTCATCCGGGGCCTCGAGACAGACGACGATACGACGCAGGCGACTCTCGATGCCTGTCAGCGGGTGGGCAAGACTCCGGTCGAGGTCAACGATTATCCCGGCTTCGTTTCCAATCGCATTCTGATGCCGATGATCAACGAGGCCGTGTACTGCCTGCTGGAGGGCGTCGCGGAGGTGGAGGCCATCGACCAGGTGATGAAACTGGGCATGAATCACCCCATGGGCCCGCTCGCGCTGGCCGACCTGATCGGCCTCGACACGTGTCTATTCATCATGCAGGTCCTGCACCGGGACCTGGGTGACAGCAAGTACCGCCCGTGTCCGCTTCTCGCCAAGTACGTGGCGGCGGGCCGCCTGGGTCGAAAGAGCGGCCGCGGCTTCTACGACTACCGCGATGCGTAGATCGCACGCGGGGGCGAGGCTCTCCGAGGAGCAGCGCCAGATCCTGATTCTCGCTCGCAGTTTTGCGGAACGGGAGCTCCGGCCGACGGCGGAGGCGCGTGACGCGAACGAGGATGCGTTCGACCGAGCACCGGTGGACAAGCTGGGGGAGCTCGGATTCCTGGGGATGCTGATCCCCGAAGAGTGCGACGGCCTCGGCCTCGACATGCTCACCTATCTGTACGTGCTCGAGGAGATTGCCTGGGGCGACCCTTCCGTAGCGGTGTCGATGAGCGTCCACAACTCGCTTCCTACCCAGACGCTCCTGAGGCACGGAACGGACGAGCAGAAGGACCGGTGGCTCCGACCCATGGCGCGAGGAGAGATCCTTGGCGCCTTCTCGCTCTCCGAGGCTGACGCAGGCAGCGACGCCGCCGCCATCACGGCTCAGGCGGTTCGAGACGGCGACGGATGGCGCCTCGATGGGGCGAAAATGTGGGTCACGAACGGGGCCTCGGCCGACTTGGTGCTGATGATGGTGCGCACCGACGAGCCGCCGGACCGGAAGGGCTCCCGGGGGATCGGTGCGTTCCTCGTGCCGACGGACGCGGAGGGATACATTCCGGGCAAGAAGGAACGAAAGATGGGATTGCGCGGGTCGGAGACGGTAGCCGTCTCGCTGCAGGGTCTTCGCCTGGGGCCGGAGCACCTCATCGGAGAGCCGAGCCTCGGGTTCCGGTACGCCCTTGAGGCGCTGGAAGGAGGCCGTCTCGGGATCGCGGCGCAGGCGATCGGCATCGCGGAAGCGGCGCTCGACTATGCCCGCGACTACGCTGAGGAGCGCGAACAGTTCGGACGTGCGATCAAGGACTTCCAGGGCATTCAGTTCAAGCTGGCGGACATGGCCACCCGGGTGGAAGCCGCCCGGGGCCTCCTTTACCGGGCGGCGCTGGCCTACGACGCAGATGAACTGCGCAAGCGTAAGCTTTCCAGCATGGCCAAGCTGAACGCGAGCGAGACGGCGACGTGGGTTACGCGACAGGCAATCCAGATCTTCGGAGGTTACGGCTACAGCCGGGAGTACCCGGTCGAGAGGCTGTTCAGAGACGCGAAGGTGACGGAGATATACGAGGGAACCAGCGAGATTCACCGCATGATCATCGCGCGGGAACTTTACCTGGAGAGAGGAAACGACAAGTGAGCACCGATACGAGTGTCGCCGATAGGGTCGCTGAAGCCGCGGAGGGCCGGAGCGAGATGTTCGATCTGATGTCGCGGCATGACCACGAGCAGGTGGTCTTCACATATGATCCGTCCAGCGGGTACAAGGGCATCATCGCCATACACAACACCGCCCTCGGGCCGGCGTTGGGAGGTACCCGGTTCTGGAAGTACGACTCGGACTACGACGCCCTGATCGACGTTCTGCGCCTTGCCCGGGGGATGACGTACAAGGCCGCGGTGGCGGGACTGAATCTGGGCGGGGGGAAAGCGGTCATCATCGGAGACAACCGCACGCAGCAGCGGGAGATGGTGATGCGCGCCCACGGTCGGGCGGTCGAGTCGCTCGGCGGGCGCTACTACACGGCGGAAGACGTCGGTACTTCCGTGGCGGACATGGACTACATCCACATGGAGACCGAACACGTCGTGGGAATGGCCGGAAAATCGGGCGACCCGTCGCCGGTCACTGCGTACGGGACGTACCGCGGTATCAAGGCGTGCTCGCTCAAGAAGTTCGGCACGGACGACCTGGCCGGCCGCTCCGTAGTCATCCAGGGAGCCGGCCACGTAGGGTATTTCCTGGCCGAGGATCTGCGAGCCGAGGGAGCCAAGGTCTTCGTGGCCGACATCGACGCGGAGCGCGTGCAGCGCTGCGTGGACGAGCTGGAGTGCGAGGCGGTGGGCACGGACGAGGTCTACGACGTGGACGCCGATGTGTTCGCTCCCTGCGCGCTCGGGGCGATCCTCAACGACGACACCATTCCCCGGCTGAAAGTGGACATCGTGGCAGGTGCCGCGAACAACCAGCTCGCGAAGGCCCGCCACGCGGGCATGCTCGAGGAGCGCGACGTCCTCTACGCCCCGGACTACGTGATCAACGCAGGCGGGTTGATCAACGTGTATTCGGAGCTCGCGGGCTGGACTCTCGAGAGGTCGAAGCGGAAGGCGGGCGAGATCTATTCGACGCTGCTCGCGATCTTCGATCTGGCAACCGCTGAGGGCATCACGAGCGCTGAAGCCGCCGACGAGGTGGCCATGCGCCGGGTCCAGGCGGTCACCCAACTGCACCGGACGTATGTGTGAGAGAAATGAGTGAAGCCATGATCCACACGGGAGAGACGAGTGTAGCCCCCGCGTGCGAGCACCTCGAAACGGCCGATCCCGCGATCTTCGCGGCCATACAGGCCGAGGCCTCCCGGCAGCACGAGGGGCTCGAGCTCATCGCCAGCGAGAACTTCGTCTCGGCGGCCGTGCTCGAGGCGATGGGGTCCGTTCTCACGAACAAGTACGCGGAGGGCTACCCCGGAAAGCGCTACTACGGCGGCTGCGAGCACGTGGACGTCGTAGAGGACCTGGCCCGGGAGCGGGCAAAGGCACTGTTCGGCGCGGATCACGCCAACGTTCAGGTTCACAGCGGTGCCCAGGCGAACATGGCGGCGTACTTCGCCTTCCTGCAGCCGGGGGACAAGCTGCTGGGCATGGACCTCTCCCATGGCGGACACCTGACGCACGGGTCACCCGTCAACTTCAGCGGACGGCTCTACGATGTGGTCGCCTACGGTGTCCGCGAGGAGGACGGCCGAGTCGATATGAACTCGATTGCCGAGCTGGCGAGGCGGGAGCGGCCGGCCATGCTCGTCGCGGGGGCGAGCGCCTACCCGAGGATCCTGGACTTCGAGGCCTTCGCGTCCATCGCCGCGGAGGTCGGGGCGATGCTCCTGGTAGACATGGCGCACATCGCAGGGCTGGTGGCGGCCGGAGTACACCCGTCTCCCGTCCCGTGGGCCGACATCGTGACGACCACGACGCACAAGACCCTGCGCGGTCCGCGCGGTGGCCTGATTCTCTGCAAGGAGGCGCACGCTCGGGCCATCGACAAGTCGGTCTTCCCGGGGATGCAGGGCGGGCCGTTGGAGCATGTCATCGCGGCCAAGGCCGTGGCGCTCCACGAGGCGCAGTCCCCATCCTTCGTGAGCTACGCCGGCCGAGTGGTGGGAAACGCCAGGGCGCTGGCGGACGGACTGATGGAGCGCGGCTGGAAGCTGGTCTCCGACGGAACCGATACGCACCTCCTCCTGGTGGATCTTCGCGACACGGAGCTGTCCGGGAAGGACGCCGAGGAGTTTCTCGGCGTGGCCGATATCACGGTCAACAAGAACACCGTTCCCGGCGAGACCCGCTCTCCGTTCGTGACCTCCGGCATCCGCATCGGGACGCCGGCGCTCACGACGAGGGGTATGGACGCGTCCGACATGCGGGACATTGCGGACCTGATCGATCGCTCGCTGCGTTCCGGAGGCGATGCGGCCGTGCTCGGGGCCGTCCGGGCCGACGTCCGCGACATGGCCACCGGATTCCCGCTGGTGGCCGACGCGGAGGAGCGACCGACGGGAGTGCAGTGATCGCGGTCCAGCCGGCCTTCAGGCCAACACGGCGGTCGTGAGCTCGTCCGGGGAGTACCGCATCCTGTCGCGCTCGTCGGAGGCGGAGAGCCGGGTCAAGGGCTCCCGGTTCATCTCCGTCTGCCGGTCGGCGACCGACTCCGGCGAGGCCCTGGCCGCGCGCGACGGAGAGCGCCGCCGCTTCCACGACGCAACGCACCACGTGTATGCGGGCCGGTTCAGATCCGGTGAGGAGCGGTTCGATGACGACGGTGAGCCATCGGGCACTGCCGGGCGGCCGGTTCTCGCGTCGATCCACCGGGCGGGCCTGGTGGACGTGGTCGTCGTCGTGTCCCGGTACTTCGGGGGCACCAAGCTCGGTACCGGCGGACTGGGCCGGGCCTACGCCGCTGCGGCTGACCTCGCGCTCGGGGCGGCGGGCAGTCGATCGGTAGTAGCTGCGCGCAAGGTGATCGTGTCATTCGACTACGGAGACACCGGGATCGTGACGCGCTGCGCAGAGGCCGCGGGCGCCGTCCGCCTGGCCGATCAATACGGAGAGCGGGCCGAACTCGAGCTGGCGATCCGTGCGGATCGGGTGGGCCGTCTGCGCGAGGGGGTGACCGAGCTCACGGGCGGGCGAGGCCAGGTCCGCGAGCTCGACGGCGAAATGTGGCTTCCGCTCGACACTTGAGTTGTTTTTCCCGCATTTCTACATTCACGTCCGCCCCGGGGCAGGAGATGGCGCCGGGAGAGGAAGGAAAACCTACGGAGCCGGTTGATGGAAGTGCCGACGCTCAACGAGACGCTGGGCCAGCTGCAGAGGCGCAATCCACGGTATGCGGTGGAAGCGTACCTGTTCGTCCTCGGCGGCCTGCACAGGAGGCTCGCGCAGCTCGATCGGCCCCGCCACATATCGGGCGCCGAGTTGGCGGGCTCCGTGCGGGACCTCGCGATCGAGCGGTTCGGGCTCCTGGCGAGGACCGTGCTCGAGCACTGGGGCGTGCATTCGACCGAGGACATCGGAGAGATCGTTTTCCTCCTGGTGGATCACGGCGTGTTGACCAAGGAGGAGACGGACCGGCGTGAGGACTTCGCCGACGTGTACTCCTTCGAAGAGGTATTCGAATCGGAGTATCCCTGGGAAGCGCTCGGGCGGTAGCGTTTCCCTCCTTTCGGAGTGCCCCGGGATTCGGGCATGTCCGATTCCATTCCTGACGATGTGTGGCCTGCCCGGTTGACTGGGGAGAGGGGTGAGACGTGGAGAACGCAGCGCGGTTTCCGAAGTGTCTGAGGTGCGAAGGTGGTCAGCTGCTGCCGCTGTCCGACTACGGTCGAGACGGAGCGCCGATCCGCTTCAAGGCCTGGGTTTGTTCGAACCCGGAGTGCGGCTACAACATTCGGATCGACAACGGCGAGATCAGCTTCGGCCGGAGCATCAGCCAGTCCTTCAAGTAGCGGGTCGAGGTCGTGGGGCCCGGGACAGATCCCACGACGACGAGGACGGGATCGATGCTTGACGCGCGAGACTCGACCGTGCGAGGTCGCACGGAAGCCTGGGTAGCCGGCGCCAGGACGGTGTGGCTGCCGACCGCAGCCGAGATGGGAGCGCTGGACCGCGAGGCGGTGGCCAGCGGGGCTACGACCGAGCGCACCCTCATCGAAGCGGCGGGCAGGGAAGTCGCTCGCAGGATCCAGCACCACTGGCCGGAGGGCCGCGTCGTGGCGGTGGCCGGTCGCGGCCACAACGGTGCGGACGCTCTCGTCGCTCTGCGCACGCTGCATGCATGGGGCCGTGACGTGGCCGCCGTGCTGGCCTCGGACACCCCGCCGGATCCCGATGTTCTGATCGGCTGGGATCTTCCCCTCCTTCCACGCGAGGACCTGGTGTCCGCGTGCGCCGGCGCCGCCGTAGTTCTCGATGGGATCCTCGGAACGGGTGTGAAGGGAGCTCCGCGTGAGCCGCAGGCGAGCTTGATCGAGGGACTCAACGCTCTCGACGCGCCGGTGGCTGCGGTGGACGGTCCAAGCGGCGCTGACTTCAGCTCCGGAGCCGTGGCTGGATCCTGCGTCAGGGCGAGACTCACCGTCTGCCTCGGGTGGCCAAACCTCGGACTGCTCCGGTACCCGGCACGCGATTTCTGTGGGCGCATCGAGGCGGTCGAGATCGGCTTCCCGCCACCTTCATCCGAAATGGGGGCGCGCGCCATCACAGGCCGGTGGGTGGCCGAGACGCTCGTTCCGCGAGAGGGCGACGCGCACAAGGGCCGGGCCGGCTACCTGACGCTGATCGCGGGGCAGTCCGGGATGGCGGGAGCGGCCGTTCTCGCCGCGCGTGCCGCGCTGCGAGGCGGGGTTGGAATCCTCAAGGTGGTTGGCGATCCGGCGAACCGTGAGATCCTCCAGCGCGCCTGTCCCGGTGCCATATTCGTACCCTGGGATGATCGGAAGGAATGCGCGGCCGCCGTCGAGTGGGCCGGCGCGCTGGCCGTCGGACCGGGCCTCGGTCGGAGTGAGGAGCGCCTCGACCTGGTTGAGCGCACACTGGCCGTGCGGGACTCGCGGCCGCTAGCGCTGGATGCGGACGGCCTCACCCTGTTCGAGGGCCAGCCGGCGCGTCTGGCGGAGCTTCTGCTTCCGCGTGACGTGGTCACCCCACACCCGGGCGAGCTGGCCAGGCTCACGGGAGCGACCGTTAGCGAGGTCCTGGCCGACCCCTCGGAGGCCGCCCGTTCCGCCTCCGAGATGCTCGGTTGCGTGGTGCTGCTCAAGGGCGCGCCATCGGTGATCAGCGAAACGGGGCAGCCGCTGCGAGTCAGCACCACGGGAGGCCCGGAAGTGGCATCGGGGGGAACGGGGGATGTGGTCACCGGCCTGACGGGAGCCTACCTGGCGGCCGGAATGAGCGCTGCGGACGCGGGGGCGGCCGCCCTCTTCCTGATCGGCGTGGCAGCGGCTCGGTCCGATGAACCGGCCGGGCACCTCGCTGCCGATATCCCCGACCGGCTTCCAGCGGTGCGGAAGGAGCTCGCCGGGCTCCCGGGATCCACGGGGCCGCTGATCTTCGTCTCAGGCGTACCGGGTGCATAGAGCCCTCGGGATTCTCGTCTTCCTCATGCTCGGGCCCGGCGGGGCGCTGGCCGACAGCCTCCAGGCGCAGACCGGTGGCTGGAGAACGGACGAGCGGGTCCTGATCACGGACTTCGGAATCGTGACGGCCATGGCGCGGTCTTCGAGCTCCGTGTTCGTGGCGACCACCGGTGGCCTGGTCGAGCTGGACGAGGCGTTTCGAGGTTCGGCTCTTCCGGTCACGGTGGAGGACGGCTATCCGTTGCTGCCGCCGACGGCGATGGCCTACGACCGGCGCGATCGTTCGCTCTGGCTTGCCTCAGGCGTCGAGCTCTACCGCTACGATCCCTTTAGTCGACGGTTCCGTGACCGCCTGGGCGTGGGTCGTCCGGTATCGGCCATCGTGCCGGCCGAAGGATTCGGGTCCGAGCTGTTCGTCCGGATCGGAGCCGACTGGTGGAGCTTCGACACGTTCAGCCGCGAGCTGAGGCAGGCGGAGCGCTCGGAGGTGCTGGCGGCGATCGACGCTCGCGCGGACCTCAGGGCCCGGTGGGAGGCCCTGGGGGACCCATTCTTTCGCGACGGAGCCGAGCAGGCGGTGCGCACCATGTTCGGCCGCCCGGTGCGGATCCTGGACTTCGTTCCGTCGCGCACGGCGTACATGTGGTGGCTCGGAACCGCCGGGTCATTCGTGGTGGAGTACGACGGGGTGGGCCGCGTCGGCGCCCGCGGGTCCTTCGGTCCCGCCGGCCTCGGCATGGCGGCTGTCGAAGCGACGGAGGACGAGGTGTGGCTGGCCCCGGAGGAGCCGCTGGAGGGGCGCTATGGGATCGCGGCGGCCACCCGGGATTTGCAGGCGTGGAGAGCCTGGCGGGCCGACTCTTCGAGCACCGTTCCCGAGCTGACCCGCGCTCTGTATCGAGCCCCGGGCGGAGCGTGGGCGGGCGGTGCCTCAGGGTTGCACTGGCTTGGAGAAGAGCGGCCGGACTGGAGGCAGGAGCGGAGCATCGATCTTTCCTACCGGCCGGTCCTGGCGCTGGCGCAGGCGTCCGGACCTACGGCCGATGCCGTCTGGGTCGGAACGATCCGGGGCGTGCTGCGCGTGCAGGCGCCGGGGGCCGGGATCGATCTGGCGGCGCTCCCATCGATCCCGGTCGGCTCGATCGTAGAGGCCGACGGAGCCGTGTGGCTGGGGACGGAGCGCGGGCTATTCGCCATGCTGGTCCCGGACTCGCTGGGACAGTCCGTCGAGGCGGGAAGGGTCGACGGCCCGGTGGCCCTGCGCTCTCCCGTGGGCGCGCTGGCCGCGGAAGGCGATACCATCTACGTCGGGGTGGATCGGGAGGTGTGGTGGAAACCGGGCCGGGAGTCCAGCTGGGCCCGCCTGGAGTCGATCGGCAAGGCCCGGGGACTGATCAGCGCGCTCGAGATCCGCGACGGCGTTCTCTGGGTGGGCTCCACGGGAGAGCTCACCGTAGTCGAGGTGGCGGGTAGCGTGGCAGGACGCTATGCGTTCGGTCGCGACCTCCCGCCGGACGCACAGGGACGTGCGGCCGTGCTGGACATTGCGGTGGTTTCGGACACGGAAGCCTGGGTGGCGACGCCGGCGGGAGCCGTCCGACTCACCGTCCGGCATTGACCCCTGCCGGGGTGGTACTTTGCGCTCGGTAAGCATGCGGCCAGGCCCGGAATTCGACAGGATCCGATCCGTCATCGGGGCGATCGGTTCTCAGGAGTCGCCTGACGTCCTCCTGGGTCCCGGGGATGACGCCGCCGTGATCCGCGCCGGACCCGACGAGTCGATCGTTGTCAGCTCGGACCTCTCGGTGGAGGACGTCCACTTCCGGCGCGAATGGCTGAAATGGGAAGCGATCGGTTTTCGTGCGGCGGCTTCCGCGCTCAGCGATCTCGCGGCCATGGCAGCCCGGCCGATCGGTGTCCTCCTTTCCGTCGCGGTGCCTCCAGAACTCGATCTCCGCACACTGGATGAAATCGCCAGCGGGGTAGGGGCCTGCCTTCGAACACACGAGACGCCGCTCCTCGGCGGGGACCTTTCGCGTTCACCGGGCCCGGTGATGATCGATGTCGTGGTGCTCGGCGCAGCTCGTGATCCGGTGGGCCGGGATGGGGCTAACGTCGGAGACGAGCTGTGGGTGACCGGCCGTCTGGGTGGAGCCGCGCTCGCCGCGAGCGCCTGGGCGGGCGGCCTGGAGCCGGAGGCCGCCACGCGCAGAGCGTTCGAGAGACCGGTACCGAGGCTGAAGGAGTCGCAGCTGCTCTGTGAGAACGCGGAGGTGCACGCCGTCATCGACCTTTCCGACGGGCTGGCGGGCGATGCGGAGCAGATCGCGGCCGCCTCGGGCGTGTGCCTGCTGCTGGAGACCGAGAGGGTACCCCTCCACCGTGCCCTGGAGGGCTGGTCCGACCCGGCGGCGGCCCTGGCGCTGGCCGTGGGTGGTGGTGAGGACTACGAGCTCCTGCTTGCCATAGCCCCGGGTTCCGCCACCGACGCGCGGCGCCTCCTTTCGAGCGAGCTGTCGGTGGACCTTACGCGGGTGGGGCGCGTGACAAATGGACGCGGTGTGCGTTGGGTGGGAGGAGATGGACGCGACGTGGACGTTCCGACGGGGTTCGATCACTTCGGCGGAGGCGCGTAGGGGAATGCTGCGCACGGTCGTCTTCTGGATCGTCACGGTGCCGGCCACGGCGTTCTTCTCGGCGGTCTCCATCGTCGGGGGATTGCTGCGGGCCCCCGCCAGCTTGCACGACTGGGTCCATCGCCATTGGGGCCGCACCGAGCTGTGGGCGGCCGGCGTCAAGACTACGATCACGGGGCTGGAGAACGTGAGCGTCTCGTCGCCTCAGATCTTCGTGGCGAATCACCAGTCCATCTTCGACATCTTCGCGATACTGGCCAACGTCCCGGCATCGGTCCGTTTCGTCGCCAAGAAGGAGCTTGGGAGAATCCCCATCTTCGCGCTGGCCATGCGGGCGGCCGGCCACATCTTCATCGACCGGAAGGACCGGCTCGGGTCGGGGAAGGCCATGCGAGCTGCGGGAGAGCGCATGAAGCGGGATCGCCTTTCCCTCGGCCTGTTTCCGGAAGGCACGCGCTCGCCGACAGGGCAGCTGCGGGAATTCAAGAAGGGCACGTTCGCGCTGGCGATCCAGACTCAGGTGCCCATCGTCCCGCTCGCGGTGGACGGCGGCTACGAGGTGTCGACCCGCGGCCGCATCCACTCCGGTCACATGCACCTGGCTCTCGCTCCTCCGATACCTACCGCCGGAAAGACACCGGAGGACCGGGATGCCGTTCTGCTGGATGTGCGAGCGGAGATCGAGGGCCTGCTGGAGGCGGGGAGGGCCCCCGCCTCCGACTGACCCGGTCGAGCTTACTGCGTGTCCGGGGTGAAGAAGATGGGCACGCCGCCCTCGGTCGGCGCGATGACGAGGTTGTTGGAGCCCGCGCCGACCTCTCCCAGGACTTCCAGGTAGCGCCAGTACAGGTATCTCTGTCCCTGGACCCCGGTCAGACTCGTCGCGATGATCTCCTGCGCGTCCCGGATCCCGGCCGCCTCGGCACGCTTCTGATTGGCCTGCTCCTCGACGACCTGGGTCTCGTACGCCTCGGCCTGGACCTGCTGCTCGCGGGCCAGCTTGTTTTCGATGGCCTGTCGAATGGTCTCCGGCGGCTCGATCTCACGTACGAAGAAGTCCGTTACCAAGATGCCCCTCGGTTCGAGTCCCCGTGCCATCAGGGTCTCGATCCGGTCGCCGATCGTGGCCCGGTCGCTGGACAGGATGTTGGAGGCCTCCACCTCCGCGATCGCGTCCCTGACGGCTGACCTATAGGTGTTGTAGACGTAGGCATGGATATCGTTGGGGCTGCCCACCGACAGGTACAGGTTGACCACAGAGTCGGCGTTGAGTCGATAGCGGTATGCAGCGTCGACCCCGATCTGGAGCTGGTCGGACGAAAGCGCGGTCAGCCGTTCGGCGGCTCCTTCTCTCGGGTACTGGATCTCACGGGTGGAGTAGTTGGTCCACGACCGGAGGATCGAGTGGTACAGGCCCTGGCGATACGGCTCCGAACTTACGGCGCCCGTCACCGGGTTTCGAACGACCCCCACCTCGTATTCGTCCACGCGGTTGAAGCCGAAAAAGAAGAGCAGTACGACGGCGAGGATGGCGATGCCCGCCCCCACCGTCCCGGCTCTCTGCAGCAGATTCTTCAACATGGTCACCTTCCGTGGTATGCGGTCTCACCTCTATTGTCTGCACTCTCGCGCAGGGGCAATTTGTGACCTTCACGATGAAAGTGACAGACCGAATCCACCACGAAGGCGAGATGATGCCCAGAATCAGCGATATTTCAGCCCGAGAGATCCTCGACTCACGCGGGAATCCGACGGTCGCGGCGGAGGTCGTTCTCGAGAGCGGCGCGATAGGAGTCGCGGCGGTGCCCAGCGGCGCTTCGACGGGCCAGCACGAAGCCGTCGAGCTCAGGGACGGGGACACGTCCCGGTACGGCGGTAAGGGGGTCCTCGACGCGGTGGGCCACGTGAACGGCGAGATCCGGAACGAGCTGGACGGTGAAGACGCCACAGATCAGGCGGCCATCGACCGGGCGCTCATCGAACTGGACGGCACGCCCAACAAGAGTCGTCTCGGTGCAAACGCCATCCTCGCGGTCTCCATGGCCGCGGCGCGAGCGGCGGCGGCTCATCTGGAGGTTCCGCTGTACCGGCACCTGGGCGGGGATTCCGTCACGACGCTACCGGTCCCGATGATGAACATCCTGAACGGCGGGGCGCACGCGGACAACAGCGTGGATATCCAGGAGTTCATGGTTGTGCCGGTTGGAGCGCCGACCTTTGCGGAGGGGCTGCGGGCCGGTGCCGAAGTGTTTCACGCGCTCAAGAAGCGCCTGAGCTCCGAGGGGCACAACACGGCCGTCGGCGACGAAGGCGGCGTGGCGCCGAATCTGGGCTCCGATGGCGAAGCCCTGGACGTAGTCGTCGAGGCTATCCGGGACGCTGGTTACGAGCCCGGTACCGAGGTGGCCGTGTCGCTGGACTGTGCCGCGACGGAGCTGTTCGATCCCGCCAGCGGGACGTACGTGTTCGAAGGATCGGGGAAGCGGGTCTCCCTGTCGGCGGACGATCTCGTGGACATGTACGCGGGCTGGTTGGACCAGTACCCGATCGTGTCGATCGAAGACGGTCACTCGGAAGACGACTGGGAAGGTTGGCGCAGGATGACGGAGCGCCTGGGCGATCGTCTCCAGATCGTGGGCGACGACCTGTTCGTGACGAACGTGGACCGTCTGCGGCGGGGAATCGAATCGGGGGTGGCTAACTCCATCCTCATCAAGCTGAACCAGATCGGCACCGTCTCCGAGACGCTGGCGGCGATCGAGATGGGGCGACAGGCCGGCTACACGTCGGTGATCTCGCACCGGTCCGGCGAGACGGCGGACACGTTCATCGCCGACCTGGCGGTGGCGACGTCGGCTGGCCAGATCAAGACCGGCTCGGCATGCCGCTCGGAGAGGGTCGCGAAGTACAACCGGCTCATGAAGATCGAAGAAGAGCTCGGCGCCTCGGCCCGCTATCCGGGAGCGTCGGTGTATGTCTGAGCGGGTCCGCCGCTGGGGCTTTCGCGGCGTGGTAGCCGGCCTTCTTCTGCTGGCCGGCTATTACGCCCTGTTCGGAGGCGTGTACAGCGTCTTCGACATGCGCGGGATGCGCGCGGAGCGGAAGGCCCTCGTGAGCCGGCTCGACTCGCTCATTGCCCGAACGGACTCACTCGCCCAACGGGGAGACAGCCTGGCGTCCGACCCGCTCGCGATCGAGCGTGAGGCGAGGGAGGAGCACGGGCTCATCAAGGATGGGGAGATCGTCTTCCGCTTCCATCAGCCCGAAGCCGAAGGCGAGCAGGAGGCGCCCCAGGACTGACCCGGGAACCGGCGGAATTCGGGCGCTGAAGAGAACCTTGACGACCCCAGCGTGTACTTCTACCTTGGCGCTCCCGATGCGGGGTGGAGCAGTCTGGTAGCTCGTCGGGCTCATAACCCGAAGGTCGCAGGTTCGAATCCTGCCCCCGCTACTTCGATGTGATTGGCCGGAGACTTTTCTCCGGCCGCTGTGTTTGGCAGGGTAGCTCAGCCTGGTCAGAGCGGGGGACTCATAAGCCCTAGGTCGCGGGTTCAAATCCCGCCCCTGCCATTCCCCACCAATCGTTCATCAGGCCAATCCGGTCGCGGGTAGCTCGCACGCTGCGCGTGCTCAATGTCTCGCTGCGCTCGACTCCAAATCCCCGCCCCTGCCACTCCCACCATCGTCAGGCGGCCGGCCCGTTCGCCAGGTAGGCGAGGAGGAAGACCGCGAGAAGGAACATCTGGTATAGGAAATGGCAGACGCGGTCCACCGTGGCGGGATACCACCGCACCGAAACCCACAGCATCAGCAGGACCCAATAACAGACGGAGGCAATCGCGAACGTACCCATCATGTGCGTACGCTCGGTCGCAGCCGTCACGGCAGAGTCACGCGAGCGCTACCGGTGTGGCTCTACCCTGGCTGTCCAGCGCGGCCAGAGCAGATTCTCGGCTCTTCCAGCCCCTGACCGGAAGGTCGCCGGTAGTGTTGCTCCCTTACCGCAGCATGTCAGCGATGACCGGTCGCGCCTCCCGCAGGGCTTCGTAATCCAGCTCGAGGCCGTACGGGCCGAGCGCCGTGACCAGGTAATCGTAGATCCCCTCGACCGACTCGAAGGGCGCCGAAACGGCTTCGAGGGCCGTCGAACCCGCATTGTTCCGGATGCTCCGATCCGCTCCGGCCTCGAGCAGTGCCTCCACGATCTCGGTACGACCCATGAACGCGGCCGTGATCAGGGCGGTGGAGCCGTCGGCGTTCTGCATGTTCAGATCGGCGCCCGCGTCGATGAGTGCGCGGGCCACCTCCGTGCTGCCGAACATCGAGGCCGTGATCAAGGGCGTCGAACGGGTCCCGGGAGCCTCCTCGTTGACGTCCCCGCCGGCCGCGATGCCTTCGCGCAGAGCTTCGACATCGCCCTCGAGCGCCGCCATGTGAAGGTCGGGGGCGAGTGCCTCGACGGCGGTCCCCTCCGCAGACGGCGGGAATTCCCCCAGCGCCTCATCCAGTAGCTCGACGAGGGCGTCTCGACCGAAGGAGAAGGCGTGCCCTTCGTTGAGCTGTGCCGTCTCCCGCAACGCCTGGCGAATGGTCATCAGCGCCTCATTCTGGTTCGGCACGACCATGTACCGCTGCTTCGGATCGTCGCTGGTGAGGAAGTCGAGCGCGGCCAGGGCTACGTCGTCCGGCTCCTCATACTGAGATCGATCCAGTGGCCCGGCGGTCAGGATGTCCAGCATGGACCCGAAGCGGCTGCCCGCGGCCGAGTAGTCCCGCTCCTCCATCCGCCGCACCATGGACGCCAGAATCTGCGACTTGTAGTTGCCGGGCTCGACGGCGGCCACCTCGACATCGAACCGGGCCATCTCGGCGGCGAGCGCGTCAGTGAACGCTTCGAGGCCGTGCTTGCTCATGCTGTAGGCGCCGCTGAATGGACCCGATAGGATGCCCGCGATCGAGGTGACATTGAGGATCCGTCCCCCGCTCTCGATCAGCAGGTCCGCAAACGCCTGTGTCACCCGGTACGGGCCCGCGAGGTTGATGTCCAGAATGAAATCCATGTCCTCCGCGGGCAGCTCGATCAGTGGCCCGATAACCCCCACGCCGGCGTTGTTCACGAGCCCGTAGAGGCCCCGGCCCTCCGCCCGGATCATCTCGGCCGCCGCGTCGATCTCATCCTGGATCGTCACATCGAGACGGACGGCCTGGACGTTCGGGAGCGCGTCGAGGCGCTCGAGGTCCTCCGCCTTGCGCGCACCCGCGTATACGAAGAAGCCGTTGTCCGAGAGCACCTCGGTCATTCTGAGTCCGATTCCCGAGCTGGCACCCGTGATGAGTACGGCCCGGGGGGCCTGGTCCTCCTGGGCGTCGACCGGCGTGGTCCCCAGGGAAAGTGTCAGCGCGGCGAGGCCGAGCGCCCGCAGGACGGTGCGCAGGGCGGTGGTATTGCAGGTAAGCATCGGTAGGCCTCTCGGGTTCGGCAGCGCCGGGCTACCGGCGGCTGCAGAGGTTACTCGTGCGGCGAAACGTAGTCCTCGTCTCCCACACCCGCGATCTCGAGCGCCGTCTGGAGCTGCGCGTGGCCGATCGCCTCATTGAAGTGGAAATAGACCGGCATCTCGTTTCTGAGGAGGTCCAGGATGTCGGCGTACTGACTGCGGTTGAAGTAGCTGGCCCAATACGCTCCGGTCCAGCGGTTGGCAGGCTTCTGCTGCATGTTGTTGAGGAAGTACAGGTAGGCCCTCTGATCCTGCTGCGGTCCGAGAAGCAGGATGATGTGCGGGACTGCGTTCCCTCCGCTGCCCAGGGACGGTGATCTCACGTACACCGCGTAGCGCTCGATCTTCCAGTGCGCGTCCATAGTCTCCCTCCGGTGCTGATGCGCAGTCGGCCGAACATACGCACGCACCGGTCTTCCGAACAGGAGGCCCGGGAACGTCGGTCGGGATCTTTTCGGGAGCCATCTTGTTACATGTTCCAGAACGGCCAATGAGCACCCAATTGGAGTCCCGATGCTGATACGCAGACCAGACGATATTCGCTCCTCGGAGATCACGCCGTACCGGGTGTACCTGAATCGCCGCCACTTCATCGGTCGCTCGGCGAAGGCGGCGGCCGCGGCTGCGCTCATGCCCGGCCTGCTGACCGCATGCGACGAAAACGTGCAGGCGAGGCCGGCGAGCCGCGGGGACGCTCCGCGCGCCGGGACGGACAAGTTCGACCAGGAAGTCGACTGGGCGTCGGTGCGTTCGGAGCTCGACGAGGAGCTGACTCCGTACGCTGACGTCACCGGGTACAACAACTTCTACGAGTTCGGGACGGGCAAGGAAGATCCCGCCCGCTACGCCGGCTCGTTGGTCACGAAGCCATGGTCCGTGGAGGTCGCGGGCGAGGTCGCCCGGCCGGCCGTGTACGACCTGGATGACCTGCTTTCACCTCATACGGCCGAGGACCGCGTGTACCGGCTGCGGTGCGTGGAGGCATGGTCCATGGTGATTCCCTGGACTGGAATCCCGCTGGCCGACGTGATTCGCAGGCTCGAGCCGACGAGCAAGGCCCGATACGTCGAGTTCACGACCCTGCTGGACCCGGAACAGATGCCCGGCCAGCGGCGGCGGGTGCTCGATTGGCCGTATGTCGAGGGCCTCCGGTTGGATGAAGCGATGCATCCCCTGACGCTCCTCGCGTCCGGTGTGTACGGCCGCGACCTTCCGAATCAGAACGGAGCACCGCTTCGACTGGTGGTGCCTTGGAAGTACGGCTTCAAGAGCATCAAGTCGATCGTGAAGATCCGCTTCGTCGAGGACATGCCGCCGACGAGCTGGGCCGTGTCCGCGCCGCGGGAGTACGGGTTCTTCGCGAACGTCAATCCAGAAGTGGATCACCCGCGGTGGAGCCAGGCCCGGGAGCGCCGCCTCGGCGAATTCAGGCGGCGCCCGACCCTCGCGTTCAACGGCTACGCGGAGCAGGTCGGGGATCTCTACGCGGGAATGGACCTGGGGCGATGGTATTGAGCGGACTCACGGGAGCGGACGCGGCCAGATGAGCGGGGCGCCTTCGCGGCGCAGACGCGTCCTCGTGAAGACGGTCCTTTGGATCGTCTGTCTCGCGCCGGCAGTGGGTCTCGGCATCGGGGCCCTTACGGACGGGCTGGGGGCCAACCCGATCGAGAGAATCACCCATCGCACCGGGTGGTGGGCACTCGTGCTCCTCACCGCCACACTCGCGATCACTCCCCTCAGGCGGCTTCTTCGACGTCCGGATTGGATTCGCTACCGGCGCCTGCTCGGCCTCTTCGCCTTCTTCTACGCGACGCTCCACTTCCTCACGTACCTGGTGCTCGACCAGTTCTTCGGGTGGTCCTACATTCTGGAGGACATCCTGGAGCGACCCTTCATCACCGTGGGTTTCGCCTCGTGGCTCATCCTGCTGGCGCTCGCGGCCACCTCGACCCGCGCATCGATTCGCAGGCTAAAGAAGAACTGGCAGAAGCTGCATCGCTGGATCTACGTGGCTGCCCTCGCGGGGGGGCTGCACTACCTCTGGAAGGTGAAAGCCGATACCAGAGAGCCCCTGTTCTTCCTGGGGCTGATCGCGGTTCTGCTGCTTTTGCGCGTGTGGTTGTCTCGTAAGGGCAGGGTACGGCGCGGAACCCAGGGGGCCGGGGCCTGATGCACGACGGCGCCCCCGATCGGAGCGCCGTCTAAGCCTGCGGAGTCCAGGGCGGCGGGTCAGGTGGCGTAGGCCTTACGCCCCGCCGCCCTTCGCATTTTTCGGCGCTCGACCCGCTGCAACAGGGCATTCGAGCGAGCGCCCTCGTACTGAATCACGCCGTGGATCACCAGACCGTCGTCGCTGATCTCGCCCTTGAAGGACGCGCCGTGCTCGGTGACCACGCACAGGTGTCCCTCGTCGAAGGAAACATCGGCCCCGGTCACGCGGTCGCCTGAACGGACCACCAGCGTGGCTTCCAGCTCTCCGTCAGCGGCCCGGCGAATCTCGAACAGAGGCGCGGCATCGGCTTTCTGCGCAGCGGCGGGCACGAATTGCCACAGGCCCACCACATCCATTCCCTCGGCGCCCAGGTACGAGCCGGGGGCGGTCGCCATGTTGGAGAGAACGAGCCCCGCAGCGATGGCCGCTACGGACAGAAGAGCCCTCAGGCCTTCGTGTCTCTTCCTGGTTGTGTAGTACATGGCTTGCCTCACCGGTCTTCCCTGTCCCCACAGGTCGCGGGCGTCCGCTCGACGCTTGCCTTACTGCCCCATGATCAAGGCAACGAGCATGCCACGCTCGGACGAAACAACTAATCCATATATAAGTTATATTTAGGTATCTTTGACTAAAGTAATACATGAGATCACTGTCGTTCGGATATGGCAGTGAGTGTACCGAAACCGGACACCCGACAGGGACGGGCGGCCTCCTTGCCGAGGTCCGCGTTTTCCGGGTAGTATGCCGCGAGAATCCGCGTCATCTCTCCTCGCACCGGGGCGGGCCGCGGATTCGGGACCTCGAAAGCGTGGAGTTGGACGTGATACCCGATAGCTTCGTTCTGATCGCGATCGTCCTGGCCGTGCCCGCGGTCGGACTCATCGCGGCCCTCGTGGCGTCTCGGATCCCGAGTCGCCGAGCGGACTCCTGACTCGGCCAGCCGACCGCGCACGGGGCCGGTGGTGATTCGAGATGACTGACCCCGCTGGCAGGGGCCTTCCGGCCGCAGGCGATTTCATGCTCCGCCTTACGGGCGAGATTACCACCAAGGGCCGGCGCACCCGTGTGCGGTTTCGGAAGAAGCTCGTGGAGAACATCCGGGACGCAATCGAGAGCTCGGGGGGTACCTGCCGCGTGCGGTCCGACTGGAGCCGCCTGTACGTGCGGTCCGATCCCGGGGCCGCCGATGCGATCAGCCGCGTATACGGGATCAGCACGTTTTCCCGCCTGGAGGCGGAGTGCGACGCGGATCTGTCTCAGATCGTCAGCATCGGCTCGCAGACGTTCGGTGAGCGAGTCCGGGGGAGGACCTATGCGGTGCGGTCCCGTCGGGCGGGCCAGCATTCCTTTGGTTCCAAGGACGTGATGCAGGAGCTGGGCGCGGCGCTCGGGGAACACGCCCGGGTGGATCTCTCCAACCCCGAGATCGAGGTCCACGTCGAGATCCGAGACGAGCGGGCCGTGTTGTACTCGACCAGGCAGCAAGGTGCCGGCGGGCTGCCGCTTGGCGTGGAAGGTCGGGCGGTCTGTCTTCTGTCGGGCGGGTTCGACTCGGCCGTGGCCGCCTGGATGATGCTGCGCCGGGGCGTGGCTCTCGACTACGTATTCTGCAACCTCGGCGGCGATGCCTATCAGCGCATGGTGCTGGAGGTCGGCGCGCTGCTCGCGGACCGCTGGAGCTACGGGACGCGGCCCACCCTTATCTCGCTGGACTTCGGGCCCGTGGTCGACGAGCTCCACAAGACCTTCCGACCGGCCTTTCAGCAGATCGCACTCAAACGCGAAATGTATCGTGCGGCCGCCCACGTGGCTCAGCGGCTCGGGGCCGACGCGATCGTCACCGGTGAGGCGGTGGGCCAGGTATCCTCCCAGACGCTGGCCAACCTGAGGGCGATAGACGACGCGAGCGTGCTTCCCGTTCTCCGGCCCCTCGTGGGGATGGACAAGGAGGAGATCATCGCGCGCTCCCGCCGCATAGGGACGTACGATCTCTCCGCCAGGGTGAGGGAGTATTGCTCGATCAGTACCGGCAGGCCGGCGACCGCTGCTTCTCCGGAATCCGTGACGCAGGAAGAGGCCGGCCTGGACTCGGGCATCCTGGAAGCCAGCCTGGCCTCGCCCCGTCTCTTCGACCTGAGGGCGCTGGACATGGCGCGAGTGGCCGGCGAGAGCGTCTTCACCTCCGACATTCCGGAGGCGGCGCTCGTGATCGACACGCGGCCCCTGGAAGCGTACCACCGGTGGCACTGGCCGGGCTCCGCGCACCGTGAGTACGAGGATCTCCTGGCGGATCACCTCAAACTGCAGTCGGAGCGAACGTACCTGCTGTACTGTGAGTTCGGGCTGAAGAGCGCGCGGATCGCTGAACTGATGCAGCAGGCCGGCTACGAGGCGTACAGTTTTCTTGGCGGCGCGAAGGCGCTGCGCCGCGTCCAGGCTTCCGAGAGTGAGGCAGTTACAGCGGGGAAGGCGAGTCCGGGGGCCATCGATGGCTGAAGCCGAGAAGGATCTCGACCAGCTCCTCGCGAGAGTCCAGCGCGTCGGCGATGTTCCGTCGCACGTCGCGGTCATCATGGACGGCAACGGCCGCTGGGCGGGAGAAAGAGGCCTGCCTCGCTTCATGGGCCACCGCGAGGGCATGAAGGCGGTACGCCGCACCGTGACTGCATGTCTCGACCTGGGCGTCCGTCATCTGACGCTGTACGCGTTCTCCAAGGAGAACTGGTCTCGCCCGGCGGAGGAAGTGGCCGCGCTCATGCGGCTTCTCTCAGAGTACGTGGAGCGCGATCGGGTCGAGCTGGCGGAGAAGGGGGTGCGGGTCTCGGTGCTGGGAGACCGCTCGCGTTTGAGCGAGCCGGCGCGCAAGTCCGTCGAATCGATCGAGGCGTCCACGGCCGGGGGAGGCGAGCTCGCCCTCAACCTGGCGATCAGCTACGGCTCCAGGGACGAGATCCTCTCGGCTGCCAGGACTCTGGCCCGTCGTTGCGTCGAGGGCGATCTGTCACCGGATCGAATTGCACAGGAGGACTTCGAGGCGGCCCTGTTCACGGCCGGATCGCCCGACCCGGACCTACTCATCCGGACCTCCGGGGAGATGCGCGTCTCCAACTTCCTGCTGTGGCAGATCGCGTACGCGGAGATCCACGTCACTCCGGTTTTGTGGCCGGACTTCGGCGAGCGCGACTTCTACGAGGCGGTGCTAGACTACCAGCGGCGCGAACGGCGTTTCGGCCGCGTGACCCGGTGAGTGACCATGGCGTCTGACCTCGGCAAGCGCCTGATGGTGGCGGCGATCGGCATCCCGCTCACGGTGGCGGTCACGTACATCGGGGGAACGCTGTTCGCGATCGGTCTTTCGGTCCTCGCGGTGGTTGCCACCTGGGAGATCGCGCGCATGTTCGGGAGCCGGGGCGACCGGTTCCTGCTCCTGCCGGGTGTATTGCTCGCAGCCTCGTATCCGTTGCTCGCCCACTATCTGGACTGGGGCCACGCCTGGATCGCGACGGTAGTCGGGCTCGTCACCGTCGTCGGTCTGACGACGATGAGGGTCGCCCCGTCGGAGCGGCCGTTTCAGACCGCGGCGCTGACGTTCGGATCGGCGGTCTATGTCGGCGGACTGATATCGTTCGGTGTGACGCTCCGCGAGGGATTCGGGACGACGGCGGCCGAGGGCACCCTGTACTTCTTCCTTCCGGTCGCGCTGACGTGGCTGGCCGACACGGCGGCCTACTTCGGTGGCCGCGCGTTCGGGAAGCGCCCGCTCGCCCCGGTCATCAGTCCCAATAAGACGGTGGAGGGCGCCGTCGCCGCCCTGGTCGCTGGGCCGGCTGGAGCCGTCCTATACGGCGTCGTCCTGCTTCCGTCGCTCGGCCGCTGGCTCGGGGTGCCCGGCCTGCTCGCACTCGGGCTCGTCGTGGCCGCGGCCGCGACCGTCGGCGACCTCGCCGAGTCGACCCTGAAGCGGGAATGCGGGGTCAAGGACTCCTCGAATCTGCTGCCGGGCCACGGGGGCTTGCTCGACCGCATGGATTCCTTGCTGTGGTCCATACCGGCGGCGTGCGCCTTTCTCCTGGTTCTCACGTGACGGAGCCGCGCGGGGTTGCCCTGCTGGGGGCGACCGGGAGCATCGGGGCCTCGGCTCTCACCGTCATGGGCCGCCATCCGGACCGCTTCCGAGTCAGTTCCCTGGCAGCCGGCCGGAGGGCTGCTGAGCTCGACGCCCTCGCCGCGCGCTGGGACCCGGACTACGTAGTCCTGGCCGCACCATCCGACGGCGACTTCGCGCCGGCCTGGGCCGGCGAGTGGAAGTACGGTGAAGACGGACTGGTGGCCGCCGCGGCGGACCCGGCGGCTCCGATCGTGGTGAACGCCCTGGTGGGATTCGTCGGCCTCTCGTCGACGCTGGCCGCGCTGGAAGCAGGGAAGAGGTTGGCGCTCGCGAACAAGGAGTCTCTAGTGGCCGGAGGAGAACTGGTCCTGGGTGCTCTGAAGGCGGGAGGCGGCGAGCTGCTTCCGGTGGACAGCGAGCACAGCGCCATCCTCCAGTGCCTGGGCGGCCGGCCCACATCGGAGATCCACCGCATCACCCTGACCGCTTCAGGCGGTCCGTTCCGCGAGTGGCCGGCCGAGCGATTCGACGCGATCTGCCCCGAGGACGCTCTGGCTCATCCGACCTGGAGCATGGGCCACAAGATCTCGATCGACTCGGCGACCCTGGCCAACAAGGCGCTCGAGGTGATCGAAGCGCACCTGCTGTTCGGTCTCGACTACGACCTGATCGACGTCGTGGTGCATCCGGCTTCGATCGTGCACTCGCTGGTCGAATTCCGCGACGGGTCCACCGTCTCGCAGCTGGGTCATCCGACCATGGAGATCCCTATCCTCTACGCGCTGTCGGCCCCGGAGCGACTGGATAACGCCTTCCGGCCATTCGACCCGGCGGAGACAGGCAGCCTGGAGTTCGAGCGGCTGAGACACGAGGACTTTCCCATGTTCGACATTGGCATCGCCGCTGGCCGAGCGGGCGGAACGGCTCCGGCGGTATACAACGCGGCCAACGAGATCGCAGTGCACGCCTTCCTGGAGGGACGTATTACCTTTCCGGGGATTCCCGCGGTCGTGGAGAGAGTGCTGCGGGAGATGGACGTGTCGCCGGTGGAGAGTCTGGAGCACCTAGTGAGCGTCGACGGAGAAGCCCGTGCCCGCGCTCGAGCCGCGGTCGGAACACCCGCGGCGGCGGGGGGTGAAACGTCTGATTGACCGCGCAACCACGAATCCTGTAGCTGACGGCCTGACTGAATGCTAATCACGATACTGTCCACGATCGTCGTGCTGGGCGTCCTGATCCTGGTCCACGAGCTGGGCCATTTCTGGGCGGCCAAGGCCGTGGACATCGAAGTCTCCCGGTTCTCCATCGGCTTCGGCCCGAAGCTGTTCAGCTTCACGCGTGGCGAGACCGAGTATGTCCTCGCGGCGATCCCGCTCGGTGGCTACGTGAAGATGGAAGGCATGATCGGGGAGGAAGCCATGTCTCCCCTGGAGGGCAAGACCGAGCCGCAGCGGCAGCCCTCGTCCCGTGACTTCGAGGCAAAGCCCCTGTGGGCTCGATTCATGGTCATCGTGGCCGGTGTGGTCATGAACTTCCTGTTCGCGTTCCTGGCTTTCACTTTCGTGGCCAAGTCCAACCCCATAATTGATCCGATCTTGGCCGGTGCCGTTCCCGGCTCGCCGGCGGCAGAAGCGGGTTTCCAGAGGGGCGACGTGATCGTGGCCCTCGATGGCCGGCGCATCCAAGGCTGGGAGGAGGTCCTTCAGTACGTCGGTCTCAGGCCGAATACGGAGATCCGCTTCACGATGGAGCGGGAAGGTCAGCGGATCGACCTGGCCGCCACGACAGAGTCGGCGATCGAGTACAACTCCGTGCTCAGGGACTCGATCGAAGTGGGCGCAGTCGGCGCAGAGCTCTGGGTCGATCGAGCGATTCGCGATCTTACCCTGCCCGAAGCCGTGGCCGCCGGAGCGCACCGCACGGGATCCTGGACCACGGAAATCCTGACCTTCCTTAAGCGGCTCGTCACGGGGCGGAGCTCGGCGAAGGAACTCGGCGGTCCGATCGTGATCGGCCAGCTGTCGGGGGCGGCGGCCCGCCAGGGCCTTTCCTCGTTCTTGAACTTCATGGCCATCATCAGCGTCAATCTGGCCGTCCTGAACCTGCTGCCGATTCCCGTCCTTGACGGCGGACACCTGGTATTTCTGGTGGCGGAGGCCGTGCGTGGAGGGAAGCCGGTCAGTATCGAGAGCCGGATGAGGCTGACTCAGGTGGGCCTCATCCTGGTGATGGGGCTTATGGTGCTGGCGTTCGCCAACGACATCATGCGGCTGGTCGGCATCTGATCGGAACCCGGCCATCGGATCGGCTGCCGCCGTGGTCGAGGGCGCGAGCCTATCCGAAGAGCCGCAGCTGGGCCCCCCCGTTTTGCGCCGTGTCCGACAGCGCCGCGACGTCGTAGAGACGGGACGGCGTGTCCTGTGCGGCGACGTCCACCACGCCCCGGTAGCCGTTCCTCCTCAGCCTGCGGGTCGTCATGTCCATCGCCGCCCGGGGCTCATTGCACTCGTCGCTCAGGTGCGCCAACAGGAAGCCCCCCAGCGCGGGGTGCAGCAGGTCCACGGCCAGGTCGGCCGCCAATCGATTCGAGAGATGGCCCCGCGTGCCCCCGATGCGCTGCTTGACGGACCACGGGTATCCGCTCTCGCGCAGCATGATCTCGTCGTGGTTCGACTCGAGGACCAGGAAGTGACATCCGGCCAGCGCGTTGCGAACGGGGGTGGTCGCCCGGCCCAGGTCCGTCGCGACCCCAACCCTGAGCCCGGTCCTCGGGTCCATGATCATGACCGCCACCGGGTCTGCGGCGTCGTGGCATGTGGACGACGGGTGGATCCGTACCGAGCCGAGCGGGAAGGGCTGTTCTCCTTCGTAGTGCCGGATCGTTTCAGAGCCTCGAAGTAACGGCGCGCAGGCCTTCTCCGTCGCCCGTGTCAGGTAGAGCGGCCAGCCCCACCGACGCGCCGCGATACCGATGCCCGCCGTGTGGTCCCGGTGCTCGTGGGTTACGACCACGGCTTCGATCGACTCGGGCTCGACGTTCAGGAGCTCCAGGCGCCGGGCGATCTCCGAGCCGCTGAATCCCGCGTCCACCAGGAACCGCGTGTCGCCGCACTCGACGTACACCGAGTTACCCCGGCTCCCGCTGCCCAGGGTGGCGACCTTCAATCGACACCCGCCGAATTCGCCGTGGCCCAGCAGGCTCCGAGCCACGCCTCGGTCGCTTCGCTCCACTCGACCTGACGTCGTTCGAGGACTCGCTCGGCCAGCTGGAGGAAGCGGTCGCGCTCGAACGTAGGTGCGTCCGCGCCGTGGCCCCAGGAGAAGGGACGCACCCAGGCGGGGGGGACGGAGTCGCCGAACAGGTTCGCACCGGCGCCCACCACGGTCCCCGTGTTGATCCGCGTCCCGATGGCGGTCTTCACGTGGTCGCCGAGAAGGCAGCCCAGCTTGGTGAGCCCCGTCTCGACGCGACCGTGCGGGCTCCCCAGGCGGACCGGCCCGTAGTTGTTCTTGAGGTCGCTGTTCGTGGTCATCGCCCCTAGGTTGACCCACCTGCCCACGTACGCGTGTCCGAGGAAGCCGTCGTGGGCCTTGTTGGCGTAGCCGAGCACGACGGACTCCTCCACCTCCCCGCGGATCCGGCACACCGGCCCGATGCTGGACGTGCCGATCGCCCCGCCCAGCAGAATCGTGCTCCGGCCCACGAAAAGCGGACCTTCGAGCCGGCAGCCCGCCCGCACTTCGACTCCGTCATCCAGCCGGATTGGTCCGTGGCTCGTGTCGAACACGACCCCGGGCTCCACGCGCGTCTCGGCCCCCAGCATCAGCGGTTCCGATCCGAGCTTCCAGGTACCCTCCGGCAGCCTCGCCACGCCCCCCCTGGACGCCGCATCCCGGGCCAGATCCGCCGACAGGCGTCCGGGGTTCTCCGACACTAGCCGCCAGGCCGCGTCCACGAGGCCGCCCTCCACCGGGCGTGGCTCGCAGGTCACGTCCGCGGGAGAGCCGTTGGGAGCCTCCAGCCACTCGTCGTCCGGTCCCGCTGATCCCGGCGGCACGTAGCAGCCCACCACCACCCCGTCGAGCATCAGGACGAGCGGAGTGTCTCCCCGGCCCTCGAAGCGTGCCTCCACCGAGGGAACAAAGGTCGAGGAGAGAAAGAGGCGCTCCTCGTCGGCTGGCGGTGGGGAACGATGGCGAGCGGGCGGGGCGCCCTCTTCCTGGAACGACGCGAGCCAGGGACGTGTGAGGATGCCGCTCGCCGGTCGGCCGGCGAAGCGCTCCAGTCTCTCCCGCAGCAGCACCGTCCCGAACAGCAGCTCGGACGCCGGCCGGGTCAGGGAGAAGGGGTGCCACGAATCCGTGGCGGCCTGATCGAACAGGTACAGTCTCACCTCACGCGTCTCCTCGCAGGCGGTTGACGAGCCTCTTTAGATCCGGAGCCGAGTCGCGTCGGGTGACGAGCGTGACATCACCGGAGCGGACAACGACCAGATCGTCCACGCCGAACAGGACCACCTCGCCCTCCTCGGACCAGATGATATTCCGGCTGGCGTCGACCGACCGGCCGGATCCGACGATCACGTTGCCCCGGGCGTCGGCCTCACGGGTGCGGGCGAGAGCGGTCCACGAGCCGACGTCGTCCCACGCGAAGGCGGCCAGCACGACCTCGACCGAATCCGAACGCTCCATGACGCCCACATCCACGCTGACAGGCTCGGCCGAGGAGAAGTAGCCTTCTGTGTCTCCGGCCTCGAGGAGCGGAAGGGCGCTCGCGATCTCGGGCGTCAACTCCCTCACCGCCGCGAGGAAATCGGCGGCCCGCCAGACGAAGATCCCCGAGTTCCAGAAGAACCCGCCCTCAGCCAGGTACGATTCGGCCGTCTCTAGGTCCGGCTTCTCCACGAATCTGCGGGCCGCCCAGGTCCGGTCGCCCGTCACGCTTCCCGTTTCCACGTACCCGTATCCGGTTTCCGGTCGGTCGGGCTCGATCCCGATGCAGACGAGCGCTCCCCTGCGGGCGGCCGCGAGGGCCCGGTCCACGGTCTCCACCAGGCCTTCGAGCGGGTGGATGATGTGGTCCGCGTGAAGCGAGATCATGTACGCGCCGGGGCTGGTCTTTTCGATCTCCCATGCGGCCCAGGCGAGGGCCGGCCCCGTGCTTCTGGCCTGCGGTTCGACGAGAAACCGCTCCTCCCCGAGCCCGGGCGCTGCGCCGCATAGCGGGTCCACGAGGGGGCCGCCGGCGATCACGCGAACTCTCTCCGGGCCCACCAGGGCATCGGCGCGCTCCAGGGTATCCCGAATCAGCGGGCGGGGGCTGCCCAGCGGCAGCAGCTGCTTGGGTCGATCCGGCCGGGAAGCCGGCCAGAACCGGCTTCCTTCTCCACCGGCGAGGATGACGGCGAAGCAATCGTCTGTCGAATGGGTCTGATTCACGGGCATGTCGGGATTCAAAACGGGAACAGGATGCGCCGCCGCGAGTAACTGGCCATGCAGTGCAAAGTACTGGACCTCGCGCCGGCGAGAAACTCTGCTATCTTTCGGCCGAGGAACCACTGAGAGGAGCATTTCATTGGCTTTATCACGATATATTCCGGCCGTAACCCTGGCCGTCATCCTCGGAACATCCGCTTGCGGAAACAGCACAGAGCCGATTCTGATACCGGTGCCGGATGAGACACGGGAGGCCGAGCTGGTGGACGTCAGCTCCGGCGCGATTAGCGATCCGTCTGCATTCGACGTGATTACCGGTGAGCCCGTGCGTACGGATCAGTTCTCGGGCTGGGACTTTCTCTTCGAGATCGCTGAAGGTGACGCGACGCTGTTGTGGCCGCGAGCCGCTATCGTCGAGCAGGATCCGGATGCGGGCCTTCGTAAGGCCTCTGTGACATTCGAGCAGCTGACGGAAGCGCCCGAAGAGGGCTATACGAATCTGGAATCCGTACCGGTCGCGGTCGGAGACGTCTTTGTCATGCGGAGCCGACGGGACCCCGCTTTCGGGAACGTGCGCTGCCGCCGGTACGGCAAGCTGGAGATCCTCGAGATCGACGTAGCGGAGGGAACCGTATCCTTCCGTCACCTGGTCAATCCCAACTGCGAAAAGAGAACCCTCGTTCCGGGGGCTGAGGAGTAGGTGCTCGACCTCCGCGCGTTTCGAACGGGGGCGGAGGACGCCCGGGAGCGCCTGGCCCGACGGGGTGATCCCGAGGTCCTTGTTGCCCTCGATCGTGCCCTGGCCATGGACGCGCGGCGCCGCGAGGTCATTGCCGAAGTGGAGGTCCTGAAAGCCCGGCGCAACGATGTCTCGAAGGAGATCGGGAACCGGAAGCGGGAAGGCACGGACCCCGGGGACCTGATCGCGGACATGCAAGAGGTGGCCGACCGGATCCGAGCTCTCGACGCGGACCTGCAGGAAGTCGAAGCCGGTCTGCGGGAAGACCTGCTCAGGATCCCCAACGTGCCGGACGATCGGGTTCCCGCGGGCGGCGAGGGCGAGTTCGAGGTCGTCCAGGAGTGGGGCGACAGGCCGGAGTTCGACTTCGAGCCGCGGCCTCACTGGGACGTCGGCGCGGATCTGGGGGTCCTCGATCTCGAGCGCGGGGCCCGGATCGCCGGTTCGGGCTTTCCCCTCCTCATGGGTGCCGGAGCGCGCCTGAACCGGGGTCTGATCGAGTTCATGCTCGATCTGCACACCCGTGAGCACGGCTATACGGAAGTGGCGCCGCCGTTCCTGACCAACCGCGAGTGCCTCATCGGCACGGGTCAGCTTCCGAAGTTCGAGGACGATCAGTACCGGACGGATCCCGACGATCTGTTCCTCGTTCCGACGGCCGAGGTCCCGGTCACCAACCTTCACCGGGAAGAAATCCTGGACGGGCAGGACCTGCCCCGCGCATACGTCGCTTACACGCCGTGCTTCCGCAGGGAGGCCGGCGCCGCCGGTCGTGATACGCGCGGCCTGCTTCGCGTGCACCAATTCGACAAAGTAGAGCTGGTGCGATTCACGAGGCCCGAGGATTCTGTGGCCGAGCTCGAGCTCCTCACGCGACACGCGGAGACCGTGCTCGAGAGGCTGGAGCTGCCGTACCGGCGTATCCTGCTGTCCGCCGGAGACCTCGGTTTTTCCAATGCCATCACGTACGATCTCGAGGTCTGGTCGGCCGGGGTCCAGCGATGGCTGGAGGTCTCGAGCTGCTCTTCTTACACTGCCTTCCAGGCCCGCAGAGCCGACATCCGCTTCCGACCGGATGGGAAGGGGAAGCCGGCGGCCGTACATACCCTGAACGGGTCCGCCGTCGCGTTGGCGCGCACGCTCGTCGCGCTGCTGGAGAACAATCAGCAAGCGGACGGTAGCGTTCTACTCCCCGAGGTTCTGCACGACTACGTACGACAGGAGCGGCTGACGATCTCGTGATCCGGCGACTGGTACCGTTCGGCATCGTCGCCGCGTTCTCAGCGGTCCTCGTCTCCTACCTCGCCTACACCTGGCAGTTGTCGCAGGAAATGCGGGCCAACGCGGCCGTGTTTAGCCGCATCTACTTCCAGGTGGTTCAGGCCGTGACTTCTCCAGAGGGCATGACCGCCGAGGCCGAGCTCAATCTCATCTTCCAACTCCGTGATCTGGGGATTCCGGTCGTACAGACGGACCTCGACGGCAATCCCACCACGGTCCTGAATCTGCCATTCGACGCCGATCTGGCAGACACGGATGCGGCGGAGCGAGTCCGGCGATACGTGGAGCGCCTGGATGAAAAGAATCCACCACTGATAGACACCGAACGCAACTTCGCGGTTCACTACGGCGACCCGTTGTACCTTCGGAGACTCAGGTGGATTCCGTGGCTCCAGGCGATCCTTCTCCTCGGGGTGGTGGGTACGGGGGTGTGGATGATACGCACCTCTTCGCGCAGCGAGCGGGAGCACATCTGGACCGCCATGGCCCGCGAGTCTGCCCACCAGATGGGCACGCCCCTCAGCTCGCTCGTCGGCTGGCTGGAGCTGCTCGAAGCGACGGCTCCGCAGGAAGCCGTGCGCCCCGATGGAATCCGCGTCCTAGACGAGATGGAGGACGATGTTCGCCGCCTCGAGAAGGTGTCTCGCAGATTCGAGCTCATCGGACGTCGGCCGGCCCTGCGCGCGGTATCGCTGTACGAGGTGACAGAGAGGCTCGGCCGTTACTTCCGCGCCCGGACTCCATCGTTGCGCGGTCAGGTGGATCTCCAGATCGAGATCCCGGCCGATGCGCCGCCGGTCCTGGGCAACGAGACGCTCCTCGAATGGGCATTCGAGAATCTGTTCAAGAACTCACTGGACTCGCTGGCCGGTCGGGATGGGCGGATCGCGCTTACCTGGCTCGGCGTGGAAGGTGACAAGGCTCTCCTTCGATTCGAGGACGACGGACCGGGCGTGGATCACGCGGTCCGTGGCCGGGTCTTCGATGTAGGGGTGACCACCAAGCAGGGAGGCTGGGGGGTGGGCCTGTCCCTCGTGCGACGGATCTTCGTGCAGGGACACAAGGGATCGGTAGAGCTCGAGCCGACGGAGGGGGGAGCCAGCTTCTTGATCTCCGTGCCGCTGGCCGGGGAGCAGGCCGGATGAGCCTCGCGCTGAATGCCGAGCAGCGGCATGCAGTCGAGTACGGCTCCGGGCCTCTCCTGGTCCTCGCCGGCGCGGGATCGGGTAAGACTCGGGTCCTGACCGCCCGCGTCGCCCGCCTGATTCAGGAGGAAGGGGAGAGGGCGGAGAGAATTCTCGCGGTCACGTTCACGAACAAGGCCGCCGGGGTAATGCGTGACCGCATCGCGGACCTGCTCGGCGAAGAGCCGCGGGGGCTGTGGGTGGGGACCTTCCACTCCATCGCCGCCCGCCTCCTGAGAAGGGAGGGAGACCGCCTGAAGCGGGGCGCGAACTTTACGATCTACGCGGAGGACGACTCTCTCCGAGCCATCAAGCGGGCGATGGAAGAGGCGGACCTGGACACCCAGCGCTGGTCACCCAATCTCATCCGGGCCCGCATCTCGGACGCGAAGAACGCCCTCGTCTCGGCGGAGGAGTACGCGGCGTCGGCGTTCGATCTCGCGGCCAAAGCCACGGCGCGCGTGTACCCCGCCTACGAGAGGATCCTCGCGCGCTCGAACGCCTATGACTTCGACGACCTCCTGGCGAACGCGGCGTGGCTGCTCGAGCGAGTGCCGGAGGTGGGCGATCGGTACGCGTCCCGCTTTCGGCACGTCCTGGTCGATGAGTACCAGGACACGAATCACGCTCAGTACCGGATCGTGAAACGCCTGGCCGCGGAGCACGGCAACATTTGCGTGGTCGGCGACGACGACCAGTCCATCTACGGATGGAGAGGGGCGGACATCCGGAACATCCTGGATTTCGAACGGGACTTTCCGGGGGCCGAGATCGTTCGCCTGGAAGAGAACTACCGCTCGACGCCGGCCATCCTCGAAGTAGCGAACGAAGTGATCTCCAACAATCGCGATCGGAAGGAGAAGCGACTCCGCACGCGCCGTCCGGCCGGCGCACCCGTCCAGGTGGTCCGGCTCTCGGACGAGCGGGCGGAGGCGTCGTGGATCATCGAGCAGATCCAGGGCTCCGAGATCGGAAGAGGGCCGGAGGATCACGTCGTGCTGTACCGGACCAACGCCCAGTCCCGGCCGTTCGAGGAGGCGCTGAGGCGAGCCCGGATTCCCTACAGGATCGTGGGCGGCGTTCGGTTCTACGAGCGGCGGGAGATCAAGGACGTTCTGGCTTACCTCCAGCTCGCCGTCAACCCGGCCGACGAAGCGGCCTTTGCACGGGCGGTCTCCTGGCCGCGGCGCGGGGTCGGCGGAGTCACGCTCGATCGACTTCGGGGGGCGGCGACCGAACGCTCCGTAAACCTGCTCGCGGCGGCGGAGATCGCGCGGGACCTCGACGGAGTGCCCCCGGGTGGGGCCCGGTCCCTCCAGGACTTCGCGGCCGGCATCAGCGCACTCTCCGAGCTCGCGCGCGAGGCCACGACCGAAGAAGTGATCCGCGAGTGTATACGCAGCTTCGGCATGGTCGCGGCCCTCGAGCTGGAAGAAGACGGAGCGGACCGGATCGCCAACGTGACCGAGCTGCTTGCGGCGGCCGCGGCGTTCGATCGCGCGGACGTGGAAGACGCCACCGCAGAAGCGACGGACCTCGAGCTGTACCTGCAGTCAGCGGCTCTGCACGCGGACATCGACGATTACGATGATCGCGAGCCCGGGGTGACGCTCATGACGCTCCACAACGCGAAGGGACTCGAATTTCCGGTCGTGTACCTGGTGGGGGTGGAGGAGGGGCTGTTCCCGCTGGCCCGCGCGATGGAAAGCCGCGAAGAGCTGGAGGAAGAGCGGCGCCTCTTCTACGTCGGAGTCACGCGCGCCGAGGACCGGCTGTTCGTGACGCACGCGAACCGGCGCTGGCGTTACGGCAGCGAAGTGCGGGCCGAGCCTTCTTCCTTCCTCGCGGAGTTGCCGGAGGGCCCGGTCGAGCATCGCTCGCTCACGGTCGGAGGGGGTCGGTATGGTAGCGCAGGGTCCGCGAGGGCCCGGGTAGCCGGTCGGCGGGCGGGAGGCGCGACGCGCACGCCCCGTGAGGCCGGTGAATTCGGCGACCCGAAGCGCGCATCTTCCCGGGGAGCGGGGTGGTCGTCAGGCGGGGCCTCCTTCGACTGGCACCGGGGCGGGAGGCGCCAGGCCGAGCCGGTCGGTGGCGGGTCGCTCCGGTACGACTACTCGGATTCTCAGGAGGACCTGCGGCTCGAGTCCGGGGCTCGCGTGGTGCACCCGAGATTCGGCGATGGCCTCATCCTGTCCGTATCGGGGGAGGGGCGGTTGACCCGTGCGGAGATCGAGTTCGAGGACGGGATCCGCAGGAAGGTCATGGTGGCCCACGCCGGCCTGAGGCCTGCTTGACGGCTTCGGCAGGGTAGACGGGACCTTCGTCGGCGGCTGGGAGGTATCCTCCCGCCACGAGTAGTCAGGCGAAGATGGCTTCCAGCTCAGGCGGGGCGCTGCCGCTGCTGCGGACCGCCTGCTCCACGGAATCGATCGCGTTTTCGCTCGTCGCGCCGCGCTCCTCCCACAACCTCGTCGGCCCCTTCGGCAGCGGGAAGTGCTCATCCGCCGTGGCGACGATGTCCTCGGGGCTCGGCCAACCGCCGGCGAGCAGTACGCGCCTCCGGATCTTCTTGGCATCGTTGAGGCTCTGATCGCCGATCGGGTCCTCCTCCGCCGCCCGTGAGAGCTCGTCTCGGAGGAGGAAGTCAGCGACCATCTCGAATCCGTAACGCTGGTATTGAACCACCTCCGTCGGATCCAGGTCCCAGCGCGAATTGTCGATGACTGTGTCGAATATCGAGTGCCAGCTCTCGTTTCCGGAGATCCGGATCATCCCGCGGAAGATCCTCCGGTTGGTAGAGAACGAGAATAGAGTGCTCGAGAGCACCCGGTGAAACAGCGCGTCCGTGCCCGAGTGGTCGAATCGGGTGACGATCCACCGGGCAAGCTGAGCGTACTCGGGGCCAACGTCCACGTCCATCCGGTGCTCCCAGTAGGAGTGTCCGAGGGCCCGGGTCGACGGGGTCAGCGCGAGCATCCGGGGAACGAACGTATTGTGCGCGAGAACGTCTGCGGCCAGATGGCACAGATAGCCCGTCATCGCGGAGCGTAGACGATCGTCGTCGCCAGCAGCCCGGTAGATCTCGCGGGCAACGTGCCAGTGGTGGCAGTGTCGACCGACGGGCGCGTACTTCTTGGCCATGGAAATGTCGGCCGCCAGCTTACCATAGAGAAAATCGATGGGATGCTGGGCCAGGACGGCACCGATGGTCGGAGGGAACAGGTTGAGCGAGCGGAGAATCTCCAGCCCGATCTGGGTGTGGGTGGCCGGCCCCCATGCGAAGGCCGTCTCAGGCGCGAGCAGCAGGAGGGCGGCCGCTGCGAAGATGCTTCCGATCAGCGCTCGTCCGCTCAACCCAGGCGCCTTCGCTCCGTCCGGGACCTCCTGCGGCTCTTCCGTCCCCGTCCCCCAAGCCGCAAGGCCCGCATGATGGCGGCAGTGGAGAAGAACGTCTCCTCGGCCTCCTCCACAGCGACTTCGAGCAGGGCGTTGATCTCAGAGACCCGGTCTTCCGCCAGCTCCACCATGCTCTCCACGGAGCTGGTGGCGCGAATGACGGTCCGGTCGATCCGCTCGACGTCGTCGACGAGAGAGGCAGCCACGCCGCCGACCTGGTCCAGGAGCTGCTGCGACTGGTCCAGAACGGGGACGGCCTTCTTGAGGAACTCGTCGGACATCGACTCGAGCTGCCGGAGAGCGTTGATCAGCCTCGGCAGGAGGCGCAGAAGCCCTATGATCAGCGTGACGCTGAGCAAGATCCACAGGATCAACGACAGGATGACCAAAATCTCGTAGAAGGTCACCGATCCTCCCGATTCGATGAGGGTACCGTGGGCTCAAGATGGCCCCGAACCCTGCTCCGGACAACTTGTTCTGATTCTCAAGCCGCAGGATACGGGCCAGCGGTCCAACACGACCGTCCGGACTTCAGGCGTGAGTGCTCTCGTAGCGGGATATGTGCTCGATCGCCGCCGTCGGGCTGTCGCACTCGCGGAGTCCCTCGACGAAGGATGGATCGCGGGCGAGGCGAGCGATTCGGGCCAGCAGACGCGTGTGGTGTCCGGCTCGGTCGGGCGGGGACAGGAGCACGAAAAAGGCGTACACGGGCTCGCCATCCATGGACCGATACTCGGTCCCCTCCCGACAGATCCCTACAAGTACCTGCGGTTCGGGGATGGCCGTGCTGATGGCGTGGGGAATCGCTATCCCGTGCCCCACACCGGTGCTCAGGACCTTCTCCCTGGCGAGCAGTGCCGCGAGGACGACCTCCGGACGGGCGACCTCTCCCGCCTCGACGACCGGGGCGAGCAGTTGACGCAAGATGCCCCGGACATCGTCATCCTTCACATCCGGAATGATGCGGTCTTCGGCCAGGTATTCGGTCAGCGTCATGCGCCTTCCTCTCGCGGCTCAGGTCCGCGCGGCGGGTGGCTCGTGCGCTCCAGCTCCCGAAGCATAGAGACCGCTCGGAAAACCTGTCAAGATCAATACAAACTGCGTTGCCCGAGTCCCCCGGGGAAACCTAGTTTGCGAGCCAACCGTGCCCGCCCGGGAGTCGGGCTCGAAGTCAGGCAGGAGCGAGAATGCACTATCGGATCGAGGGGCCCGCTACACTCGAGGGCCGGTTTACGCCGGCTGGCAACAAGAACGCAGCGCTGCCGATCCTGGCCGGATCCCTGCTGGCGGACGCCCCGGTCGTCCTGGAAAACGTGCCCGACATCCGCGACGTCCGGACCCTGGTCGAACTGATGTCCAGTGTAGGAGCTTCGATCGATTGGCAAGGGAGCGGGCGCGTCGTCGTGGATCCGACCGGAGTCAGTGGAGGCACGCTCGACCCCGACCTCGCCCGCCGGATCCGCGCATCGATTCTGCTCGCGGGACCGCTCCTGGCGCGTTCGGGCCAGGTGGTGCTCCCGCCCCCGGGAGGGGACGTCATAGGCCGGCGCAGGCTGGATACGCACTTCCTGGCCCTGGGGCGTCTGGGAGCCGAGGTCGAGGTGGGGGATCGCTACGAGCTCCGGGCCCGCCGGCTCGTGGGCACCGACGTGTTCCTCGACGAGCCTTCGGTCACGGGAACCGAGAACGCCATCCTCGCCGCCGTGACGGCGGAGGGCACGACCCGGCTTCGGAATGCGGCGGCCGAGCCCCACGTCCAGGATCTTTGCCGGTTCCTGGCTTCGATGGGCGCTGAGATCGAGGGGATCGGTACCCACGATCTCACGATCCAGGGCGTCGACACCCTGGGCGGGACTACGCACCGGATCGGGGCCGACCACATCGAGATCGGAAGCGTCGTGGGCCTGGCGGCCATCACGGGTTCCGAGATCGTAATCGAGGACGTGGAGCTCCAGCACATGGACCCGCTGCGTGTGGGATTCGAACGTCTTGGCGTCCACTGTGAGCTGCGCGGGTCCGAGCTGCACGTGCCCGCCGATCAGTCCATGGAGATACAGGCGGACCTGGGAGATCAGGTGCCGAGTCTGGGCGATGGACCGTGGCCGGCCTTTCCGGCGGACCTGATGTCGATCGCGCTGGTCGTCGCCACGAGGTGCCGGGGAACGATCCTGATCCACGAGAAGATGTTCGAGTCCCGCATGTACTTCGCGGACAAGGTGATTTCGATGGGAGGGCGGGTCGTGTTGTGCGATCCGCACCGGGCGGTTGTGGTCGGACCTTCGCACCTCCGCGGGTCCACGGTGGAAAGCCCGGACATTCGGGCTGGCATGGCCCTGCTGATCGCCGCGCTCGCAGCTGATGGCGTGAGCCGGATTCACAATATCGGCCAGATCGAGCGGGGGTACGAGCGAATCGACGAGCGGCTTCGCCAGCTGGGCGCGGCCATCGAGCGCGTGGAGGACGACTGCTGACGCCAGTCGAAGCGGTGTTCATTGGCGCGCCGCCGCGCCGCTACGTGGTTGCGGGTTGGCCCGCCGGACACTCGACCGTCGTAGCGGGGGTCACAGCGGTCGAACCTGGGGCCCGCCGGGGATCGGACTCCGACTACGGGGTCACGACGGGCGGAGGCCCGGCTGTGACGCGGCGCCGGTACGAGCGGCTCGCTTCCGCGGTGGGAATGGTCTCCTCGGTCGCGGTGCAGCAGGTCCATGGCACGCGGATTGTCCAGGTTGAGGCCTCCGACCCCGGGTTCCGGCTGGCGGGGGAGGCCGACGGGCTGTCGACTGCCGTGCCTGGCGTCCTGCTATCGGTGACCGCGGCCGATTGCATTCCGGTCTTTGTCGCCGATCGGGAGGGCCGATGCGTGGCGGTGGCGCATGCAGGCTGGAGAGGCGCGGCCGCCGGAATTCTGGAGCGGTCGGTGAAGGATATCGAAGTCCGGTTCGGCGTTCCGGCCTCGGAGCTCGAGCTCTGCCTGGGGCCGGGTATCTGCGGAGAGTGCTACGAAGTCGGCCAGGAGGTCCTCCAGGCCTTCGACAGGAGCGAGGCTTCCCCTGCGCGCATCGATCTCCGCGCCGAGCTCTTCAGCCGGGCGCTTCGGGCGGGAGTCCGGCAGGCCAGCGTCGCGATTCTGGACTGGTGCACGCGCTGCGGACCCGTAGACCTGCACTCCCATCGGGGAAGTGGAGGGGAGGCGGGGCGCATGGCGGCCTTCATCGGGCTGCGGCCGGATCGCGGTTCCTTCCCGGCCACCGGTGCACACGGGGAATTGCGATGAAGCGGCGGCGCTGCTAGGTTTGCGCCTGTAAGATCGCCTTCCGGCTCTGGCCAGCCGGACGGCTCTGGAAGCTGGTTGAAGTGGGGAACCCTTATCGGCCCCACTTTTTTGTTGCGGGTCGCTCGTGGCGGCCGCACCGGGGCGGGTCGAGGGATGGTAGTGAGTTTCGAGAGCGATCTGGAGGATTTCCTCTCCGGCATCGGCTTCGAGCTGGTGACGGTGGAACGAGGCGGGGGGCGACGACGCCCCCTGCTGCGTCTGCGCGTGGACCGGCCGGACAGCCCGCCGGGTCGCTCGACGATTACGGTGGACGACTGTGCCGCGGTGAGTCGGGCGGTGCGGCAGTTCCTCGATGAGCGGGGAACGGGCGAAGAGGAGTGGGTGCTCGAGGTCTCGTCGCCCGGAATCGAGCGTCCGCTCACTCGGCCGCGCGATTACGAGAGGTTTGCAGGTGAAGGCGTGAGGTTGAGGGGCTTTGGCCCGCTGGTCGAGGGAAGCAAGCAGGTGGTCGGGAGGATCGTAGGACTGGAGGGCGAGAACGGAGAAGAGACGGTGGTGCTGGACGCCGCCGGTGATCGGGTAGCCGTGAAGCTCGCGGACATCGCGAAAGCGACGCTCGTCTACGAGTACACGGGAGAGTCTTGAGGGGCGCACGGAGGATAGAGCATCAGATGAGCGATCAGATTCCGGTCGTTGAAGCTTTTCGTGTGATGGCAGCGAACAAGTCGTTGTCAGACAGCGAATTGCACGACCTTATCCGAGATGGGATTCACGCGGCTCTTGCACGACGGTTCGGTGGTCCGGTTGAAGCCGAGATCGAGATTCTGCCGGAAGGGGACATCAAGATCGTCGTCCTGAAGGAAGTCGTGGAAACGGTCGAGGATCCTGCCAGGGAGATACCCCTGGAAGAAGCGCGCTGGGACGACCCGGACTTCCAGGTAGGTGACCTGCTCGAGATCCCGGTGGCGTTCACGGACTTCGGGCGGAACGCCGTCATGGCTGCCAAGCAGCGGATCATTCAGCGAGTGCGCGAGGGAGAGCGGGATCGGATTCGCGAGCAATTCAGCGGAATGGTCGGAGACCTGGTGTCCGGCGAAGTGCAGGCCATCGAGCGCGGCAAGATCGTGGTCATGCTCAACCGGGTCCGTGAAGCGGAGGCGGTGATCCCGTGGCGTGAGCAGAATCCTCGTGAGCGCTTCCGGCAGGGAGAGACGATCCGAGCGGTCCTTGCCAAGCTCGAGGAGACCCCGCGCGGACCGCGCCTGATCCTGTCCCGGGCCGATCCGCTGTTCGTGAAAGCACTATTCGCGATCGAAGTCCCCGAGATTTACCAGAGCATCGTGGAGATCAAGGAGATCGTCCGGGAAGCCGGCGGCCGGACCAAGGTGGCCGTTTCCTCGCGGGACGACTCGGTCGATCCCGTCGGTGCCTGCGTGGGCCTGAAGGGTTCGCGCGTGCAGGCCGTCGTCTCGGAGCTGTCCGGCGAGCGGATCGACATCGTTCCGTGGCACCCGGATCCCGAGATCTTCGCCCGAAGGGCCCTGGCGCCGGCGAGAGTGTCAAAGGTCATCTCGGACTCGGAGCGCCACGTCATCACGGCGATCGTCGACGAGGACCAGCTGTCGCTCGCGATCGGGAGGAACGGGCAGAACGTGCGGCTCGCGTCGCAGCTGATCGGGTGGCAGATCGACCTCTACTCGAGCAGGGACTGGCTCTCTCGCGGGGCCGAGTCGAGCCTTTTTGGCGGCGGCGACGAGTACGAGGTATCGGACTTCCCGCTCTCGGAGCTGGAGGACATCCAGGCGACGACCCTGGCCGCGCTTCAGGCCGCGGGCATCAACACGTTCTTCGACGTGCTGGACATGGACCGGGATGATTTCCTGCAGGTTCCGGGCATCGGAGAGGAAGATGCCGCGGTCCTTCTGGCCCTGATCGACGAGCTGACCGTCGAGGAGGAGGTACCCGAAGGGGCGCCGCCGGCGGGAGCGGAAAAGGCAGCCTCGGCGGCCCCGGCCCCGGAACAGGTCGCCGACGGAGACGACGCCGCGGCGGAAGATGGGGAGCCGGAGGCCGCTGAAACCAGGGAGCCGGAGGCCGCGGAAGCCGGGGAGCCGGAAGCCGAAGAGTCGGAGACACCGGAGCCCGTGACGGCGGCCGTGGCGGAAATGGAATCGACGGAGGACGCGGACGAAGACGCGGACACGACGGTGGCCAGTTAGACGCGATCTCTTGAGCCATGAATCCGAAGAAGGACGAGTACAGAAGGTGCTTCAACTGCTCGGCCTGGCTCGGCGGGCTGGGTACGCCGTGATCGGGACACAGGCGGTGAAGGACGCGCTGCGCAGGGACGAGCTGGAGGTCGTGCTATTGGCTACGGATGCTTCTGAGAACGCTCTCCGGAGAGTTCAGGGCGCGATCGCGGCCTCGACGGTGCGCGTGGCGAGGTGTGCGACCCGCGCCGAGCTGGGGAGGGCGGTGGGAAGGCCCGAGGCGGTAATTGTAGGGGTTCGAGACCGGGGACTGGGTTCCCGGATCTCGGAAGAGTCGGGCGAAATCGTGGAGTAACGGACGGGACACCAAGGAGGACGGGCGTTGGCAACAATCCGCGTCTATGAAGTTGCCGAAGATCTCGGTATAGACAGCAAGCAGCTGATTCACATGCTGCACGAGATGGACGTGCGGGTGCGAAGTCACATGTCCAGCGTGACGGAGGACCAGATCGCTCGTCTGCATGCGCGGCTCGAGAGAGAGCGGCGCACGGGAGCTCAGACCGCCCCTGAGGCGGGTACCGCCGTGCGCAGGCGGCGACGCCGGAAGGCTCCGGAGCCCTCGGAAGTCGAAGCGCCAGAGGTGGAGGAGCCGGCCGGTGAGGAGCCAGCGGTCGTCGCCGATGAGGAGCTCGTCGAGTCCGCGGAGCCCGCTGCACCCGCAGCTGACGTTGAGGTGCAGGAGGCTCCTGCCGAAGCCGAGGCCGAGGTGGAGGTCGAGGTTCCGGACCTGGAAGAGGTCGAGATCGACTTTGCCGAGGACGTCGAGACAGCGGAGCCGGTCGTCGAAGAGGACGAGATCGCGGCCGAGGTTTCCGAGGAGGTCGAGGACGCGGAGCCGGCCGAGGTGGATGTGGCCGAGGGAGCCGAGGTAGTGGAGCCTGCCGATGAGGACCCTCAGGCGACCAAGCGAACGATCAAGCCGAAGCCCGTGCGGCGCGGTCTTCCCCCCACACCGGCGACCCCGGCAGCTCCGGCGGCTCCCGCCGCGTCCGCCGCTCCCGGCGGTACGGTTCGAATCAAGGCGGAGGGGTACACCACCGACGGCCGCAAGCGGGGCAAGCGGGACCGGAAGCGTCGTCGTCGCGTTGACCAGGATGCCGTGCAGGAGAGCGTCAAGAAGACGCTCGCGGCGATGGAGAGCGGCCCTCAACGTCGTCGCCGGCGAGACAGCGGCCCCACGCAGCAGGAAGTGGAGCGCGAGGCGCGCGAAGCCAAGGAAGAGGCCGAGAAGACCCTGGTGAAGGTCAACGAGTTCCTGACGGTGGCGGAGCTCTCGGACCAGATCAGCGCCACGCCGCAGGAGATCATCACTTCGGCCTTCAAGAACCTGGGGCTGATGGTGACCATCAACCAGCGGCTCGACTTCGACCAGATCGAGCTTATCTGCGAGGAGTTCGGTTACGAGGCAACGCGGGAGGAAGGCTACGCCGCGGATCTCGTCGAGTTGCAGCAGGAGGCGGAAGAGGAAGGCGAACTGGCTCCCCGCGCGCCGGTCGTGACCGTAATGGGCCACGTGGATCACGGAAAGACCTCGCTCCTGGATTACGTGCGCGAGACGAACGTAATCGCGGGAGAGGCCGGGGGAATAACGCAGCACATCGGGGCCTACCGGGTGATGGTGCAGGATGGCAAGGCCCTGACGTTCCTCGACACTCCGGGGCATGAGGCCTTCACGGCGATGCGAGCGCGCGGGGCCGAGGTCACGGACCTGGTGATCCTGGTCGTGGCGGCGGACGACGCCGTCATGCCGCAGACCGTAGAGGCCATCAGCCACGCTCGTAATGCCGGTGTGCCCATGATCGTGGCGGTCAACAAGGTCGATCTGCCGACCGCGAACGTGGCCAAGGTGAAGCAGGACCTTCTGTCGCAGGAGGTCATTCTGGAGGAATTCGGGGGGGACGTCCTGTCAGCAGAGGTTTCGGCGAAGACCGGGCAGGGGGTGGATGACCTGCTTGAGAAGGTCCTGCTCCAGGCCGAAATGCTGGACTTGCACGCGATTCCCACGGGAATGGCCCGGGGGACCGTCGTCGAGGCCGAACTCGACCGGGGCATGGGGCCGGTGGCGACCGTGCTGGTCCAGAGCGGTGAGTTGAACGTGGGCGACGACTTCATCTGCGGTTTGCAGGCAGGTCGCGTTCGAGCGCTCCTCGATGAGCGCGGGAACCCCGTGGAGAAGGCCGGACCGGCCATGCCCGTGCGGATCCTGGGACTGGAGGGCGTACCGCAGGCCGGTGACCGCCTGGTAGAGATGGATGCGGCCCGCGTCAGGGAAATCGTCTCGAAGAGGCAGCAGCTCGAGCGCGAGAAGGACATTCGGCGCCGGCACAAGGGCACCCGTCTGGAGGATATCTTCGCTGCCGTCCAGGAGCAGGGGCAGGCCACGCTCAACCTGGTCATCAAAGGGGATACGGACGGATCGCTGCAGGCCCTCGCCGACTCCCTCGAGCGGCTCGGCACCGCGGAAGTCGCGGTGGACGTCGTGCACCGGGGAGTCGGAGCGATCAACGAGTCGGATATCCTGCTCGCTACGACCACGGAGGCCACGGTGATCGGCTTCCACGTCCGGCCGGACGCGAAGGCGAGGGAGGTGGCCGAGAAGGAAAGCGTGGAAATCAGGCTCTATAGCGTGATCTACGAGGCCGTGGAAGACGTCCGCCTGGCACTCGAAGGTCTGCTCCGACCCGAGGAGCGCGAAGTGCTGGTGGGAAGCGCGGAGGTGCGCGAGACGTTCAAGGTGCCGAAGGCGGGCACGGTCGCTGGCTGTTACGTCACGACGGGTACGATTCAGCGAAATCTTCCCGTGCGCCTCCTGCGCGAATACGTGCAGATCTACGAAGGCACGATCGGCAGCCTCCGGCGCTTCAAGGACGACGTTCGCGAGGTACGCGACGGGTACGAGTGCGGGATCGGGATCGAGGGCTTCAACGACATCAAGGTCGGCGACGTCATCGAGTGCTATCGAGTCGAGGAGATCGCGCGCACCCTGGCCGAGAGCGGCCAGGCCACCTGAGACCCGGGGGCAGCGTGGCGGCAGTATACGGCAGGGCCCGCTGGGCTCTTCGGATTCCGGACTGCCGCTCGCTGAAGGACAAGCGGCGGGTAGTACACGGACTCCGGGATCGGGCCCGCAGCCGCCTCAAGGTCTCGGCCGCGGTGACCGATTTCCAGGATGACGTGCAGATGGCCGAGGTCAGCATCGCGTTCGTCTCGTCTGACCGCACGCTGGCTCGTTCGCTTCTCGATCGGGCCGACGCGATGATCTCCTCCGACCCGCGAGTATACGTGCTCGAGACCGAGTCGGAGATCTACTGAGGAACCTCGGGGAACGAACGCTGAGCATGGGATCGAACCGACGCACCATACGCCTGAATCAGCTTCTCCGGGAGGAGCTCGCCGGTCTCGTCCAGGGCGAGATCAAGGATCCTCGCGTTCGATCTGTGACGGTCACACGGGTCGAGGCGACGCAGGACCTGTCGTACGCCGACGTCTACGTCCGGACTCTTACCGACGAATTGCCGATCGAAGAGGCGATCGCGGGCCTGGAGAGCGCCGAGGGATTCATCCGCCGACGCCTCGGCCGGGAGCTGCACCTGCGCCGAATTCCCGATTTCCGCTTCCGTCCGGATCGAGCGCTCGAGCATGTTCAGCGGATCGAGTCCCTGCTCGACGAGGCTCTGGGACAGCAGGAGGAAGATGAGGGACGGTGACGGACCGGCCCTGCTCCTGGTCGACAAGCCGGAGGGCCCCACCTCACACGACGTGGTGCGCGCGGCCCGCCGAGCTCTGGGTGTGAAGCGGATCGGTCACGCGGGCACGCTCGACCCCTTCGCCAGCGGTCTCCTCCTCCTCTGCATCGGACGTGCGACCCGTCTGGTCGAGTACTTCCACCTGCTCTCGAAATGGTATCTGACCACGGCCGTGCTGGGCGTGGAGACCGACACGGAGGACTCGACCGGAGTCGTCACCGCATCGAGCGCGGGATGGCGCGACGTGCGTCTGGAAGATCTCGAGCGAGCGACCGCGGGTATGGTCGGCGAGCAGGAGCAGGTTCCACCGATCTTCTCCGCGCGCAAGGTGAACGGTCGCCGGGCCTACGAAGCGGCGCGGGCCGGGGACACGGTTACGCTGGCCCCGAAGGTGATCACGGTACTCGACTTCGAGATCAGGGAGATACGAATCCCCGAGGTGGACTTCGCCGTGCACGTGTCCACCGGAACCTATGTCCGGTCGCTGGCCCGGGATCTGGGGCGGTCGCTCTCCTGTGGTGCCCACCTGACGACACTCCGACGCACCTCCATCGGTCCGTTTGGAGTCGAGAGCGCCACCACCCTGGAAGATCTCGAGGCGGCGATTATCGATGATGAGGCAATGATCGCTCCGACGCGCGCCGTGGAGTGGCTTCCGACCCGAAGGTTGTCGTCCGGGGAGGTCTCAGAGGTGGAGCACGGGCGCCGTATTCCCAGCCTGCCTGGCGCCGTAGATACGGGGTGGCCGGTCGCGCTGGTGGACGGAGGCCGCCTGGTCGCGATCGCCCGCCGCGAAGGGGGAGAGCTCCAACCCGAGAAGGTCTTCCATGACTGACGCCGAGTCGTGGGAGAGCGGTCTTCCGTCCGACGTATCCGGCACCGTCGTTACGGTGGGCAGCTTCGATGGCGTTCACAGGGGGCACGTCGCGGTCCTCGACGAGATCGCCCGCAGAGCCGGGGAGCGGGATCTCCACAGCGTTCTCGTTACCTTCGACCGGCACCCGCTGACTGTCGTGCGACCCGAGGTGGCGCCCGGACTGCTGACCACCCCCGACGAGAAGAAGGAGATCCTCTCCCAATCGGGTCTCGATTACGTTGCATTCCTGCCCTTCACCCGGACCCTGTCCCGGTATGGACCCGAAGAATTCGTCGCGCAGGTGCTCAAACGCCGTTTCCGGGTCTCGGAGCTCGTCATCGGGTACGATCACGGGTTCGGGCACGGACGGGCGGGGGATATCCGGCTGCTGCGCCGACTCGGTCGACGGTGGGACTTCGACGTCGACGTGGTGCCTGCTGTAGCCTCGGGCGGCTCTCCGGTTTCCTCGACCAGGATTCGGGCGGCTGTGGCCGACGGACAGGTCGAACAGGCCGCGCGCGATCTCGGGCGGCCGTACTCGTTCCGCGGCCCGGTGGTCACAGGACTCGGCCGCGGCCGCGATCTGGGCTTCCCCACGGCCAATATCGAGCCGCCGGTCGGGCGCAAGCTGCTTCCAAAGCAGGGCATCTATGCGGTCCGGGCCTCTCTGCGCACGGAGATCCGGTCCGGACTCCTTCACCTCGGCCCAAGACCCACGTTCGCGGGCTCTCCGCCCTCCATCGAGCTCTACATCCTGGACTTCGACGAGGATATCTACGGGGAACGAGTGCGCGTGGACTTCCTCAGGAGGCTGAGGGACGTCCGGCCATTCGCCACCGCCGCCGAGCTCGTTGAGCAGATGAAGCTGGACCGGGAGATGGCCCGCGACTACTTCGCGGGCCTGGAAGGGTCTTGAGCCAGGGGGTGCGACGCCGGGCCGGAGCTTTACATGACGCGTGGTAACCGCTAACTTTATATGCTTGATATCCGTTGAATAATCGCACTTGAAGGAACTCATACAGATGACGCTGGGCACGGAAGAGAAGAAGACGATCGCGAGCAAATTCGGCTCGCATGAAGGAGACGTCGGGTCGCCGGCCGTCCAGGTCGCGCAGCTGACGGCGCGGATCGAGCACCTGACCGAGCATTTCAGAACGCACCCCAAGGATCACCACAGCCGCCGGGGCCTGCTCAAGATGGTAGGACGCCGCAGGCGGCTGCTGGAGTACATGAAGAAGAACGAGTACGAAAAGTACAGGATGGTCATCAAGGAACTGGGCCTGCGCAGATAGTGGATCTGCAGGCCTCGGAACGCGGCGGTTCGGTGGCGCGATGCGCCCTCGGACTGCCGTTTTTGTTGTCCCGCCCGTGCCCGCTACGAGAACGCGGGAGCTTCGCGGCCGGGATGCGTAAGCAGTTGCAAGCTTGAGAAGAGCGGAAAGAGAAGAAAGAAGAGATGGCACACAGGATCGAGAAAGAATTCGCGGGTCGTAAGCTGGTCCTCGAGACGGGCCGCATGGCGCGGCAGGCAGACGGCGCGATACTCGCACAGTACGGAGACACGGTGGTGCTGGTGACGGCGATGGCGGAGCGGAAGCAGTCCCGCATGCCGTTCTTCCCCCTCACCGTGGAGTACCGCGCGAAGACCTATGCCGCAGGGAAGTTCCCGGGCGGCTTCATCAAGAGAGAGGGCCGGCCGAGCGACAAGGAAATCGTTTCCGCCCGGCAGATCGACCGGCCGCTGCGGCCGCTGTTCCCCTCCGACTACCAGAACGAGACGCAGGTCGCCTGCTTCATCATTTCTGCGGACCAGGAGAACGATGCCGATGTCCTGGGTATGCTCGGGGCGTCCGCTGCGCTGACCATTTCGCCGATTCCGTGGGGCGGCCCGGTGGCCGGCGTGCGTGTCGGCAGGGTGTCCGGAGAGTGGGTTCTCAACCCGACCTTCGAGCAGCTCGAGTACTCGGACATGGACATCGTCGTGGCGGGTACGCAGGAATCGATCGTCATGGTCGAGGGCGCGTCCGTTGAGATCAGCGAGGACGAGCTGGTGTCGGCCCTCGAGGTCGCGCACAACGGCATCAAGGAGCTGGTCGCCATTCAGCACGAGCTGGTGCAGATGATCGGCGGTCCGCCCCAGAAGTTCGAGTATCCCCCGAAAGCGGTCTCGGCGGAGTTCGAGACGGAAGTTCGGGCCAGGGCGGCCAGCAGGGTGGAAGAGGCACTTGCGCTTCCCAACAAGGAGGAGCGCAACCAGGCACTGTCTGCCCTTCGGGAGTCCGTCACCGCGGACCTGCAGGAGGAAGAGGCTTTCGCAGAGCATCTCGATGATCTCTCCAGCGTAATGAAGAGCCTGGAGAAGGAGACGATGAGGCGGCAGATCCTCGAGCGCGGCGAACGGGTGGACGGCCGTGGACTGGACGAGATCCGACCGATCTCGTCGGACGTGGGCATCCTGCCGAGGACGCACGGCTCGGCCCTGTTCACTCGTGGCCAGACGCAGGCTCTCTGCGTGGCGACGCTGGGCACCATTCGCGACGAGCAGCGCATCGATTCCATCGACGTTCGCGAGGAGACGTCGAAGTCGTTCATGCTCCACTACAACTTCCCGTCGTTCTCGGTCGGTGAGGTGAGACCGTTCCGGGGACCGGGCCGACGCGAGATCGGTCACGGCATGCTGGCCGAGCGTGCGCTCCAGTCGCTGCTCCCGGCATACGACGAGTTCCCGTACACCATTCGGATCGTCTCGGACATCCTCGAGTCGAACGGCTCGAGCTCCATGGCCACGGTTTGTGGCGGCTCGCTCTCGCTGATGGATGCCGGAGTTCCGCTTCGCGGTCCGTGCGCGGGCGTCGCCATGGGTCTCGTAAAGGAAGGCGATTCGGTCGCGATTCTAACGGACATTCTCGGAATCGAGGACGCGCTGGGCGACATGGACTTCAAGGTCGCCGGTACCTCGGACGGGATCACCGCGATCCAGATGGACATCAAGATCGACGGGCTGAGCCTGGACACGATGAGGGACGCGCTCGAGCGGGCCAGGAAGGGCCGCCTCCACATCCTCGATGTCATGCAGCAGACACTCGGCGAGCCACGCTCGGAGATGTCCCAGTATGCCCCCCGGATCATGACGATCCAGATCAATCCCGAGAAGATCGGGGAGGTCATTGGACCCAAGGGCAAGACGATCCGCAGCATCCAGGAGCAGACGGGTGCCCAGATCAACGTTGAGGATACCGGCGTAGTCACGGTGTCGTCCGTGTCCGGCGAGGCGGCGGAGAACGCGCGCGCCATGATCGAGGCGATCGTCGAAGAGCCCGAGGTGGGGCGGATCTACGAGGGTGTGGTCAAGAACACGACGACGTTCGGTGCGTTCGTGGAGATCATTCCCGGCACCGAGGGACTGTGCCATATCTCGGAGCTCGAAGAGGGGCGTACCGAGAAGACGGAGGACGTGGTGCAGCCCGGCGATGTGGTGCAGGTCAAGCTCCTGGCGGTCGACGAGAGAGGCCGACTGAAGCTGTCCCGGCGGGCAGCGATGTCCGCGAACTGAGCTGATGTCCCTTTCCTTCGCCTCATCCCCCGGAACGGGGGGGTCGTGAGACCGGCGGAAGAAGGGGTGCTCACCGATCGGCCTGCCGCTGGCTCGCGAGCGGCGGCCACGGAAGTGACGGAGCGCCTGGACCGAGGGGTCCAGCGCTCCGTTCTCTCATCCGGGATCGTGGTACTGTCCGAGAGGATGGAGTCTGTGCGCTCGGCGGCCATCGGTCTCTGGGTTCGCCGAGGAACCGCGCACGAGCGAGCTGAATACCGCGGGATCGCGCACCTGCTCGAGCACATGGTATTCAAGGGCACCGCCCGCCGCAGTTCGTCGGAGATCGCTGCGGCCGTGGAGTGTACCGGCGGTTCGCTGGACGCATACACCACCCACGAGCACACGTCGTTTCAAGCTCGCGTTCCCGCAGACCATCTGTGGACGGGGCTCGATGTGATATCGGATCTCGCGGGCTCCCCTGCGCTTCGCGCGGAGGACCTGGAGCTCGAGAAGGAGGTGGTGCTCGAGGAAATCGCCCGGATGGAGGATACGCCGGACGACCTGGTCTTCGAGCTTCATTCCGAGTTCATCTACGATGGGCACCCGTACGGCGCGCCGATTCTCGGTACTCGGGATACGGTTCAGTCGCTGGACATCGGCCACGTGCGGCGCATCCACGCAGAGGCGTACCGCCCGGCGAACCTCGTGATCGCGGTCGCCGGGCTCGTAGAGCACGAAGCCCTGGTGGAGGCAGTGGAGAAGCTGTGGCCCGGGAGCAAGGTGGACAACGGCTCGGCGAGCGTCCCGATCGTGGGCGCGACGGCGAAGGGGTCACGTATCGTCAAACGGCCCGGAGGACGCCAGGTGCATCTGGTCGCGGGGGCCTGCGGCCTCGCACACGACAGCCCCCTGCGCTACGCGGCGGTCGTGGTGGGGCAGGCCCTCGGCGGCGGGATGAGCTCGCGGCTGTTCCAGCGCATCCGGGAACAGTTGGGCCTGGCCTACTCAGTGTTCTCCTACCAGTCCTTCTACGCGAAGGGCGGGCACGTCGGAGCGTACGTGGGTACGCGTCCCGAGTCGGCGGCGGAGGCCCGATCGGTGCTTCTGGAAGAGCTCTCGGCGTTGAGCGGAGAGGGTCTCGCAAGGGACGAGCTGAACGAAATGAAAGAGCAGATCAAAGGGCAGGTCCTGCTGTCCCTGGAGTCGCCTGCGGCCCGCATGCACAGACTCGCCTCCACGGAGCTCTATAGTGAGCCATACCGGAATCTGGACGCCCTCGTGGGCGTGATCGATTCGGTCGATTCCGGGCAAGCGGCGGAGGCCTCGAAGTTGTATGATCCTGAGGGGGTAGCGGTGCTTGAACTCTGGCCCGCATAATCCCCTCAGCGGGTCGCACCGGTCGTTGCGGCGTCCTCCCGGACGCCGTCCCGGTGAGGCGGGTCTCCCGGCCCGTATCACCTTTGATAGCATTGAAAAAGGAGCTGCACCATGATCGTGGGGGTTCCGAAGGAGATCAAATCACACGAGAACCGCATCGCCGTGGTTCCCGGAGGTGTAGAGGCGCTGGTAGCCCAGGGGCACCAGGTGCTGGTCGAGAAGAGCGGCGGGCTTGGAAGTGGTTTCGAGGACTCGGCCTACGTGGCTGTGGGCGGCGAGATCGTGGCGGACGTGGATGAACTGTGGGCCCGAGCGGACATGATCGTGAAGGTCAAGGAGCCGATCGTCCCCGAGTACGAGCGGATCCGCGAGGGGCAGGTCCTCTTCACGTATTTCCACTTCGCCGCGGACGAAACGCTGACGCGAACGATCCTGGATCGGAAGTGCGTGGCCATCGCGTACGAGACGGTTCAGTTGGAGACCGGCGAGCTTCCCCTCCTCACGCCCATGTCCGAGGTCGCTGGCCGCATGGCGGTGCAGGAAGGGGCCAAGTACCTGGAGAAGAACCAGGGGGGGTGTGGAGTGCTCCTGGGCGGGGTCCCGGGCGTCCTGCCCGCCGAGGTCGTGATTCTGGGTGGCGGCGTCGTGGGGACGAATGCCGCGTGGATCGCCGCTGGATTCGGCGCCCACGTGACCATTCTCGACCTGGACCTGGACCGGTTGCGGTATCTCGCGGACGTGATGCCGGCGAATGTGGACACCCTGTTCTCAAACCGGCGCAACATCGTTGAGCAGATCGCGAGGGCGGATCTCCTGGTGGGGGCCGTGCTCCTGCCCGGTGCGAAGGCGCCAAGCCTGGTGACGCAGGACGATCTCAAGCTCATGAAGGATGGCTCGGTCATCGTGGACGTGGCCGTCGACCAGGGCGGGTGCGTGGAAACGGTCCGGCCCACCACGCACGATGACCCGATCTACGTGGTAGAGGGCGTGATCCACTACTGCGTGGCGAATATGCCGGGCGCCGTGCCGAGGACCTCGACCCTGGCGCTGACAAACGCCACGTCGCCCTACATGCTCGCGCTGGCCAACAAGGGTTGGGTGCGGGCCTGCCAGGAGGATGACGCGTTGGCCCTCGGGATCAATGCGGCCGATGGCAAGCTGACGTATGCCGCGGTCGGCGAGGCTTTCGGTCTCGACAGCATCGACGTCTCGCAAGTCCTGTAACGGGAGCGCGGGGTCTCGGACGGGGCCCCGCCTTTCCTCGTTTTGAGGTGGACCCTACATTCTCGCAGCGGTGGCCCGGCCTTTGCACGTCAGGCGACCGAAGCGAGGTCGTGATCTCTCGATCTCCCGGAAATCCTCAACGGAAACGGCGATGTGGAAACGTCTTCTCAAGGGTAGTTTCCTTCCGATCAACGACGTGGGCGTGGACCTGGGTACCGCCAACACGCTGGTCTACGTCGCAGGAGAGGGCATCGTCTTGAACGAGCCGTCCGTGGTCGCCGTCGAGAAGAGCACGGGGCGCATCATGGGGATCGGGCTCGAGGCGAAGCGCATGCTGGGTCGCACACCGCACGGTGTGGAGGCGGTTCGCCCGCTGAAGGACGGAGTGATCGCGGACGTCGACGTCACCGAGATCATGCTCCGCTACTTCCTGAAGACCGTGACGGCCGATCGCGTCTTCAAGATCCGGCCGCGGGTCGTGGTCGGCGTTCCCTCCGGTATCACCGAGCTCGAGCGCCGTGCCGTCCGATCCAGTGCGCACGCCGCGGGCGCCAAGGAGGTCTACATGGTGTCGGAGCCCATGGCCGCCGCGATCGGCGTGGGCCTGCCCGTGGAGACGCCCACCGGCAACATGGTCATCGACGTGGGCGGCGGAACGACCGAGATCGCGGTCATCGCCCTTTCGGGACTTGTAGCCGAAACCTCGATCCGGGTCGGCGGGGACGAGCTGGACGAGGCGATCGTCTCGTTTCTACGCAAGAATTACAACTTGCTCATCGGGGAGCCCACCGCGGAGGCCATCAAGATCCAGATCGGCTCCGCGTATCCGACCGAAGAGGAACGCGACATGAGTGTAAAAGGTCGCGACCTCGTTTCCGGGATCCCCAAGACGGTCCGCGTGAATTCGGCCGAAGTCCGCGAGTGCATGCTGGAGCCGATTCAACAGATCGTAGGTGCGGTGCGAAGAGCCCTGGAGATCACTCCCCCCGAGCTCGCGGCTGACATTGTCGATCGCGGCATCGTGATGACGGGTGGCGGCTCGCTGATCCGGGGACTGGACAAGCTCCTGCGCGAAGAAACGGGCCTTCCGATCCACGTGGACGAAGAGCCCCTGACCTGTGTGGTGAGGGGAACGGGTCGAATCCTGGATGACATCCCGCGCTACCGGAGCGTGCTTACCACCTGAAGAGGCGTTGCGGAATATCAACTTCGGCCGGCCCGAGAATCAGCGACGTGACCTCGTCATCGTCGCGGTTCTGCTGACTCTCTCCTGGTCCCTTACGGGCCTGGATTCCCCACAGTCACTGGGCGTCACAAGGCTGCTTCGAAGCACCGTGCTGGCTCCGTTCCTGGCCGCGGACGCAGCGTACGAGCGGCGAGCCTCGCTAGCCGAGCGCGCGGCCGTGATGGAAGTCGAGCAGGCTGACCTTTACGCCCGGCTCCAGGTGGCGGTGGACCTGGATAGAGAGAACCGTGACCTCCGCGCCCAGCTGGCCCTGCCGGAGCGTCTGCTGGGATCGTTCGTCGTCGGTGAGCTCGTCCCCGGGCGACCCGCGATCGGGGACTCACACACATTCCTCCTGCGAAGCGATCCGCAGTCCGGGCTTCGCGCTCCCACCGGGATCAGTGTGCCCGCGGGCCTTGTGGGCGTTCTCAGATCGATCTCGGGTGGTACCGGGCTGGGCGAGTTCTGGACGCACCCGGACTTCAGAGTCAGCGTGCGTTCCGCCACCGGTGGAGCTACTGGAATCGTGCGGTCGTTCTCCAGCGAGGGCGACATCCTGATGCTGGTGGAAGGTGTTCCGTACCAGGCCCGCATGGCGGAGGGCGCCACCCTCGAGACCGCGGGGTTGGGCGGTGTGTTCCCCCCCGGGATTCGCGTGGGTACCGTGATCGCCGAGGAGGACTCGAGGTCCGGCTGGTCGCACAGCTATCTGGTCCAGCCCGCCGTGCAACCCGGAGCCGTTCGCGCGGTATCTGCGTGGAAGCGCCCCGTGGAAACGGATGCCGTGATGCCGGTCGATTCCGCGGACGCGGCCGAGCCGCCGCCGGCCGCCGGTGAGGACGACTTCGATGACCTCTAGGGGACGCTGGGCCCCGGACGCGATCGTAGTGCTGGGTCTCCTGGTGCTGCACTTCTCATTGCGACGGTTCCTCGTCGGCTGGCCCGGCATGCCGAGTCTCCTCATTGGCGCGCTGCTGTTGGGCGCCCTGAGGATGCGGGCCGGGACCGCGGCGCTCTTCGGGTTCGTCCTCGGCTTGCTCGAGGCGGCCATGGGCCTCGAGGGCATGGGGAGCATCTCGTTCGTGTTCACGGCAGTCGGGTACCTCGGGGCTCGCTCCCGGGACCTACTGTTCGCCGATGCCCGCCATTACGTCTTCATCTACCTGTTCGTCGGTACCTGGGTCGCGGAAGCGGGCCTTATGCTGGCAATGTCGGGCGAAGCCGGACTGGTGGGCCCTCTTCTTCTCGCCCCCGTGAGTGCCCTCGCGACCGCGATACTGTGCGGCATCGCGGAGGCCGTGGCCGCGGCGTTCCGAAGGCCGTGAGTCCAGCGTGACGGGAGGCGAGGCGGTACGGCTCAGCCGGGCGCGACGGGCGCGAGCCGCCGCCGTGGTGCTCGTGGCCGTCACTCTCGTCCTGGTGGGCGCCTTCTTCAGGCTCCAGGTCCTCGGGGGCGGGACCTACGAGCTCCAGTCTCGGAACAACCGCCTCCGCCCTATTCCGATTCCGGCCGCGCGCGGAGCCATCTACGACCGACACGACGAGCTTCTGGCCGAGAGCATTCCGGGGTACTCGCTCTCGCTGCTGCCCGCTCCGCCGGACTCGGCGCGTGCCACTCTGCAGCGCCTGGCTCCGTACCTGCTCCTGGACTTGCCGTCGATCGACGGCATTCTCGACCGGCGCGCCCGAAACCCACAGCTTCCGGTGCTCGTCCGCGACGACCTCACCTTCGAGCAAGTAGCGGCGGTGGAGGAGCGGCGCCCGGAGTTCCGACTCGTCGTGATCGGGACGCACCCACGAAGGCGTTATCCTGCCGGCGCAGTCGCCGCCCACGTGATCGGGTTCGTCGGGGAAATCAGCGAGGTGGAGCTCGACAGCGACGAGTTCGTCGAATACGAAGCCGGCCGGGTGGTGGGGAAGCAGGGCATCGAACGAACCTACGAGTCGCTGCTGGCCGGAAGCGCCGGAACACGCTACGTGGAGGTCAACGCGCGCGGGTCGATCGTACGCGAGTTCCCATCCGATCTCGCCAGGTCGGCGGAGCCGGGAACGGATCTCAAGCTCACGCTGGATCTGGCTCTTCAGCAGTTCGCGGACTCGATCTTCCCGGAGGGCGACGTCGGCGGTGCCGTCGCTCTCGATCCGAGAAACGGGGAGGTTCTTCTCCTCTACAGCCACCCGACCTTCGATCCGAACCTGTTCGTGGGCGGTATTTCGATGGAGGATTGGCAGTCGATCCGGGATGATCCGGGCCAGCCGATCCTGAACCGGGCCACCGCCGCCCTGTATCCACCCGGATCCGTGTGGAAACTGGTGCTGGCCTCTCTCGCCATGCGAAGCGGCGCAGTGGGGATCGAGACGTACATGCCGACGTCCTGTCGTGGGGCACTGCAGTACGGCCGCAGGCCATTCCGCTGCTGGCGGCCCGAGGGCCACGGCCCGCTGACGCTGTCCGGCGCCATCATGGAAAGCTGCAACGTCTATTTCTATCAGCTGGGCCTGCGGTTAGGACTCGACCCGTTCCTCGACGGGGTGGATGACCTCGGCTTCAATTCGGTTACGGGGCTCGACATTCCGGGCGAGATTTCAAGCCGATTCCCGCCGTCCAGGGATTGGTACGACCGCCGCTTCGGGCGTCGGGGCTGGACGGAGTCCGTGATACTGAACCTGTCGATCGGGCAGGGAGAGACGGAGCAGACCCTCATTCGCATGGCCCAGTTCTATTCGGCGCTGGCCACCGGACGGGCGCCGGTCGTTCCGCACCTTCTTCAGTCCGAGTTGCTTGAGCGCGTGAGGGAGGGGTGGTCACTGGGCCTACCGGAAGCGCGCAGGCTGGAGCTGATCGAGGCACTGACGCGGGTGGTGAACGAGCCCGGCGGGACGGCGTACTGGCACAGACCTCAGGAATGGGAGCTCGCCGGCAAGACGGGGACCGCGCAGAATCCGCATGGGGAGCCGCATTCCTGGTTCGTGGGATTCGCCCCGGCTGATGATCCTCGAATCGTGATCGCCGCGATCGTCGAGAACGGCCACCCGGACAATCAGACTTCGCGGGCCGTGCCGTTCGCGTCGCAGGTCGTGTCCCGCTACCTGCGCAGCGCGGGCGTGCCGCCCGACAACGCGGTGGTGGAAGCCGGCGAGCCGGCCTCCACGACGCTGACGGGGGGCGGGCGGTGAGACGTCATCGCAGCGGTCCCCTGGGGGGCCTCGGAGACCCCTTGTTGCTGGGCGGAGCCCTGTTGATCGCCCTCCTGGGCATCGCCATGATCTGGTCGGCCGGGCAGGTGGACATCCCCTCGGTCGTTACGGGAGCCTGGCGTCGGCAGCTGGCCTGGCTGTTCATTTCCCTGGCTGCCTTCACCGTGGTCGTCCGGGTGCCCATGCGCTGGCTGGAGTGGGCCACGCCCTGGATCTATGTTCTCGCGATCCTCCTGCTGCTCCTGGTCCTGGTAGTGGGCACAGGCCCGAACACCCAGAGCTGGCTGCGTTTCGCGGGATTCTCGTTTCAGCCGGCGGAGCTGGCGAAGCTGGCGACCATACTGATGCTGGCTCGGATCCTCGGCTCCAAGAAGGACCGCCCCACCGGCCTGTTCGATCTCTGGAAGCCGGTTCTGGTGGTGATCGCGCCGTTCCTGCTCGTCATGGCGCAGCCCGACCTGGGCAGCGCCCTGATCTTCGTGGTGATCCTGGTCAGCGCACTCTACTGGGCCGGGATCCCGCTGTTCACGATCTTCATGCTGGTGAGCCCTGGGGTCAGCCTGATTTTCGGTTTCTCGGCACCGGTGTGGGGCGTCTGGTTCGTGGTCGTCGTGATCGCCCTGTACCTGCGCCGCCCGTTCATGGCCGAGGCAGTCGCCGTGGCGCTCGCGAATCTGGCCGCGGGGGCCCTTGCGGCCCCGCTCTGGAATCGGTTGGCCCCGTACCAGCAGCGCCGGTTGCTGGTGTTTCTCGATCCCGATATCGATCCGCGGGGCGCGGGCTGGCACCTGATCCAGTCGAAGGTCGCCATCGGGTCTGGAGGCGTGACCGGGCAGGGATTCGGCCAGGGGCCACAGAAGAGGCTGGCCTTCCTCCCGGAGCAGCACACGGACTTCATCTTCTCGGTCGTGGGCGAGGAACTCGGTCTGATAGGTGTTCTCGCGTTCCTCACGCTGCTCCTGTGGCTCCTCAGGAGGGTATTGAGGATCGCTACGGACTCGGGCCAGGGATTCGGAAGTCTGGTGGTGTTCAGCTTCTTCGCGGTCTGGTTCGCCCATCTCGTGATCAATGTGGGGATGACCGTAGGGCTCATGCCGGTCACCGGCCTTCCGCTTCCACTGATCAGCTATGGCGGCTCGTTCCTCCTGACTACGTTCGTGGGCCTCGCACTGGTCTGCCGGGTCGCCTACGAGACCTGACTCTCCCGAGCGCGAGGGCGGGGGTTCGCGGCAGCTTGTCCGTCCGTTATATTCCCGCTCGCCCATAGCCACGGTTCGAGCGAGGTAGAATGGCCTGGTTCCGAAAAGAGAAGCAGAAGCTGGTCGCGCAGAAGAGAGAGCTGGCGGCCGACGTATGGGAGAAGTGTGACGGCTGCGGGGAAATCCTGTACACGCGTCGGCTCGAGGAGAATCACGGGGTGTGTCCGGAGTGCGGCCACCATTTCCGCATCTCAGCGCCCGAGTACGCGAATCTCCTGTTCGACGATGGTCTCACCGAGGAGTTCGATCCCGGGCTGCGCTCTGCCGACCCGCTCGGATTCGTGGATTCCAAGCCCTACCCCATCCGCATCGTTCAGGCGGAGGAGAAGGTGGGCACGTATGACGCCGTCCTGACGGGCGCCGGGCGAATCGAGGGACGCGAGACGTGTGCGGGGATCATGGATTTCGGCTTCATCGGCGGTTCCATGGGATCCGTGGTAGGAGAGAAGATCGCTCGCATGGTGGAGCAGGGGGTCGAGCGAGGCGCGCCGGTGGTCATAGTGTCCGCGTCGGGGGGGGCACGCATGCAGGAGGGGATCTTCTCCCTGATGCAGCTGGCCAAGACGTCGGCAGCCCTGCAGCGTCTTGCAAAGGCGGGCCTCCCGTTCATCAGTATCCTCACACACCCCACCACCGGGGGCGTCACCGCGAGCTACGCGATGCTCGGGGACGTCAACCTCGCGGAGCCGGGAGCTCTGATTGGCTTCGCCGGACCACGGGTGATCAAGGAGACGATTCGCCAGGACCTCCCTGACGGCTTTCAGCGGTCGGAGTTCCTCCAGGATCACGGTATGGTCGACCGGATCGTGCCCCGGGGTGACATGCGTGACACGGTCGCTCTCCTTCTCCACCACATGTGCTGAGCCGGCCGGTACGCGCCGGCCGTAGGGAATCGACGCCTACTTGTCCGCACTCAGCCGTCTTCTGACTCGTCGGCCCGCCCAACGGATCCGCTGGGGTCTCGATCGGACTCGCGCGATGCTTGCGTCGCTGGACGATCCGCAGGAGGGCTTCGACTGCATTCACGTCGGCGGAACGAACGGCAAGGGCTCGACAGCGGCCCTAGCCGATTCCGTGTTGCGTCAGGCGGGTCACCGGACCGGTCTGTATACCTCACCACACCTGCGCACGTTCGCGGAGCGAATCCGGATCGCTGGGGCACCGGCCGGGGAGCGGCTCTTGGAAGAATGTGCCCGGGACGTGCTACCGCTGGCGGAACGGGAGGACGCGTCGTTCTTCGAATCGACGACGGTACTGGCCTTCGAGGCGTTCCGCAGAGCCCACTGTGATACGGTAGTCGCCGAGGTAGGCCTCGGAGGCCGACTGGACGCGACCAACGTGCTCCTGCCTCGCATCACGGTGATCACGTCGGTCGACATGGATCACGCGAACTACCTTGGGGAGACGCTGGAGGACATCGCGGCTGAGAAGGCGGGGATCCTGAAGCCCGGAGTGCCCGGCGTGGTCGGCTCCCTGGAAGCCGGTCCGCTGGAGGTCGTCAGGGAGCGGGCACGAGACGTGGGAGCGCCCCTCGACATCTGGGGTCGCGACCTCGACGCAGAGAACGTGCAGGTGGATGCGAGCGGTACCCGGTTTTCCTACAGGTCCGTCGGATGGGCGGACGGGCTGTCGGCTCACACGCGGCTGGTCGGGGTCCACCAGTCCATCAACGCGGCACTGGCGATTCGAGCTGTCGAGAGGGTCGACTGGGGTGTACAGGCGCAGGACATCGTGTCGGGTCTCGGCCAGGCGGACTGGCCGGGCCGCTTTGAGACCATAGCCGCCTCCGGGGGAAGCTGGGTGCTCGACATGGCCCACAACCCGGCCGCCATACGGGCCCTGACCGAGGTGCTTCAGAGGGTGCGGGTGCCCTGGCCTCACGTATTCCTGGTCGCGATCCTCGGGGACAAACCGTGGGACCAGATGCTGGGGCCGCTGGGTGAGGCCGGCTCGAACCTGGTTCTCACCATCGCGCCGTCCGCACCGGCGGACCGGCGCTGGGACGTGGTGGAGGCCCTGGCGAGCGCCGGGGAGAACACCGAGGTGGTCGAGGACTTCGGGAGCGCGATGCTCAGAGCGAGGGAACTCGCTGGCCCTGGCACGGTAATCGTGACCGGGTCCGCGCATACGGTGGGAGACGCGAGGGCTTTCTTCGAGAATGACAACGAACGGAGTAGTGAATGAGGTATGATCCGGAAGCCGTGCGGCCGATGAGGGACGAGCTCGTCCGTCTGGGTGCCCAGGAACTCGGGACGGCGGAGGCCGTGGACGAGGTGCTGGATGGAGGCGAAGGCACCACGCTGCTCGTCATCAATTCGATTTGCGGTTGCGCGGCCGCGAACGCCCGTCCGGCGGTGGCGATCGCCACCGGGCACGAGGCTCAGCCCGATCGAATCGTCACGGTGTTCGCCGGGCAGGACGTGGACGCCACGGACCGCGCGCGCGAGTACATGGAGGGTTTCCGACCTTCGAGTCCGTCGATGGCCCTGTTTCGGGACGGGCGGCAGGTGTTCATGCTGGAGCGGCACCAAATCGAGGGCCGCGACGCCGCGGAGATCGCGACCGACCTGAAAGGCGCGTACGACAGGTTCTGCCGGGACGCCTGAGCCTGCCGCGTCGCACCCGGACCTGGCACGGAGCGCCGGCCCCTGTGGCCGGCGCTTTCTGTTGCCGGTCGCTGGAAGGCCTGCATACATTGCGGCCCTCATGAACACGTCAAATTTGCCCGGATTTAGGGACTTCTATCCGGCCGAGATGGCCCTGCGCACGCACATCTTCCGCACGTGGAGGGAGGTGGCGCGGCGGTACGGATTCGTGGAGTACGACGGCCCGCCCCTGGAGAGCCTCGAGTTGTACACGAGGAAGTCAGGGGAGGAAATCGTGGGACAGTTGTACGGCTTCACGGACCAGGGCGGGCGGGAGGTCGCCCTGAGGCCGGAAATGACGCCCACCTTCGCACGGATGGTCGGAGCGAGGGCGGCTGGTTTGGCGAAGCCGATCAAATGGTTTTCGATTCCGCAGTTGTTCCGGTACGAACGCCCGCAGAGGGGACGCCTGAGAGAGCACTTTCAGCTCAACCTCGACATCGTGGGCGAGACGTCCGTGGCCTCCGACGTCGAGGTCGTGGCCGCGGCGATCGACGTGCTTCGGGAATTCGGGCTCGGCCCGGAAGATGTGGTGGCCCGGTATTCGGACCGCGCTCTCGTGTCAGCGGTTCTCTCCCGGCTCGGCGTGGCCGAAGCGGCAGAGCCGGCGGCGTTCGCGGCCCTCGACAAGGCGGACCGCGAATCGGCGGATTGGGTGATCGAGCGGCTGGCGGATGCGGGCATCGAAGTCGACGCCGCGGAGCGCATCCTCGAGGCTACTGCATGGAGCCTGGAAGAGGTTCGAGAGGCCCTCGGGGAGGACCCGGCAGTTCGCGAGCGAGTGGATCGGCTCGAGCGATTCGAATCCATGCTCGGCTCGGCGGGCCTCGGCGAGTTCGTGGAGTTCGACCTGCGCCTGGTTCGCGGGCTGGCCTACTACACCGGGATCGTCTTCGAAGTGTGGGACCGACAGGGAGTATTCCGGGCGATCTGTGGCGGCGGTCGATACGACGATCTTCTCGAGGACCTGGGGGGACCCGCGATGCCGGCCCTGGGATTCGGAATGGGAGACGTCGTCCTGGCCGAGCTCATGCTGGATCGCAAGATGGTCCCGGATTCCGGGGACGCCGTCGACGACTTCGTGATTCACGTGAGCGAGGAGCAGTTGCCGGTCGCTCTGAAGATCGTGCGGTCGCTCAGGGAACGAGGCCGGAGGGTGGGGTTCGATTATCGTAGCCGCAGTGTGGGCCGCCAGTTCAAAGTGGCCAACCAGGCCCGCGCGGACCGTGCCATCGTGGTCGGTCCCGAGGAGGTCGAGTCCGGCCGGTACGTTGTCCGCACCCTGAGCACGGGGGAAGAACGGAAGCTCGGACTGGCGGAGTTGGTCGGGGATGACGATGGACGGTAACGAAACCGCAGCTGGCCTCTCCCACGGGAGACGCCCAGAGGAAGATAGGAATGGCTAAGGGACTGACGCCCCAGAGCGAGGACTTCTCGGCCTGGTACAACGAGATCGTGCAACAGGCGGAACTTGCCAGCCACTCGCCCGTGCGGGGTTGCATGGTGATCCGCCCCTACGGCTATCGCATCTGGGAGCTCATGCAGGGCGCCCTGGACGACATGTTCAAGGCGACGGGCCACCAGAACGCCTACTTCCCGCTCTTCCTGCCGAAGTCGGCCCTGGATCGGGAGGCGGAGCACGTCGAGGGTTTCGCTCCGGAGACCGCGATCGTCACGCATGCCGGCAAGGCGAAGCTCGAAGAGCCTCTGGTGGTTCGACCCACGTCCGAGGCTATCATCTGGCCGATCCTGAGTGACTGGATTCACTCCTATCGGGATCTGCCCGTCCTGCTGAACCAGTGGGCCAACGTGGTGCGCTGGGAAATGCGGACGCGTCCATTCCTCCGCACGACCGAATTCCTGTGGCAGGAAGGTCACACGGCGCATGCCACGACCGAGGAAGCCGAGGAGGAGACCCGGCGGATGCTCGGCGTGTACCGTACGTTCATGGAGGACTGGATGGCGATGCCCGTAATTACGGGCCTGAAGACGGATTCGGAACGGTTCGCGGGCGCCGTGCGCACGTACGCGTGCGAGGGGCTGATGAAGGACAACAAGGCGCTGCAGGCCGGGACGAGCCATCATCTGGGGCAGAACTTCGCTCGGGCGTTCGACGTGAGGTATCAGACGGAAGACGGCGAGCACGTCTACGTCTGGAGTACGTCCTGGGGCGTCTCCACCCGCCTGGTGGGCGGCCTCATCATGACGCATGGGGACGACGAAGGACTCGTACTGCCACCGAAGCTGGCACCGCACGAGGTCGTCATCGTCCCGATTTGGAGGAACGATGACCAGCGGGCCACCGTTCTCGAGGCGGGGGAGCGAGCCCGGAGCGCGTTGGATGCAGCCGGCGTTCGAGTCCATGTCGACGACCGGGAGGGGCTCAACCCCGGTTCGAAGTACTACGACTGGGAGCGTCGCGGCGTGCCGCTCCGGCTGGAGATCGGGCCCAGAGACGTGGAATCGGACAGCGTCATGGCGGTGCGGCGATTCACGCCGGAGGGGGCGGATCGGAAGGTGCCTCACGCGATGGCCGGTCTTGGAGAGTGGATCAGGGAGACTCTCGACTCCGTGCAGGATGAGCTCCTGGAGGGGGCCCGGCAGCGGAGGGACGACGCGACGGTGCGGGGAATCGAGGATTACGGGGAGTTCCAGGACCTGATGCAGGGAAGCGGCGGCTTCGCGTACACGGGCTGGTGCGGCGAAGATGCCTGTGAGCAGAAGGTGAAGGACGACACGAAGTCCACCATTCGGGTAATTCCGGACGAGGAGTTCAGATCTCTGGAGTCACCCGGCCGCTGCCTGTGTGGTGCGCCCTCGGTCGGTGAGGTGGTTCGAGCCAAGGCGTATTGAGAATACGGTAGTCCGCTCCGGACGAGGAGGTCCTGTGGCCGACCTGCGGGAGATTGCCGAGTACCTGGACGACGTTCTCGATGTACACGGGATACCGGACTATCCGGGCGCCTGGAACGGTCTGCAGGTGCACTGTCGCTCCCCGATCGAAACGGTACGGGTGGCGACGGATGCCTGCCAGGCCACGATCGATGAGGCTGCCGCGGACGGAGCACAACTGCTGATCGTGCATCACGGTTTGTTCTGGACCGATCCGCTGCCGGTCACCGGACGCTCCTACCGTCGGTTGAAGGCGCTGATGGACGCGGACATGGCCCTGTACAGTGCCCACATCCCGCTCGACATCCACCCGGAGATCGGGAACAACGTGCTCCTGGCCGGCGCCCTCGGACTCGAGACCGAAGGGACGTTCGGGCGTTGGGGCGAACTGGAGGGGATGGGGGTCTGGGCAACCGCCGATGTCGCGCTCGATGAGATCCTGTCCCGCGTGGAGGGGGCGTGCGGAACCGTGCCCTTCGCGATCCGTGGCGGCCCGGACCACGTGCGGAGGGTGGGGGTCGCCACTGGAGGCGCCGCCTCCCTGATGGAGCAGGCGCACCAGGAAGGTCTGGACACCCTCGTGACCGGGGAGGGGAATCATCATACGTACCACCAGGCCATGGAGACCGGCCTGAACGTGGTGTACGCGGGGCACTACGCGACCGAGACGTTCGGGGTGCGGGCCCTGGGTGAGCGGCTCGCGGAGCGATACGGCGTGGAAGGCAGGTTCCTCGACCACCCCACGGGGCTCTAGGACGGTGGCGAAACTGCAGGAGCGCCTCACGCGGGCCGTGGAGGGTCGCTACGAGATCCTGGAGGAGCTCGGGCGGGGCGGAATGTCGATGGTCTACCAGGCCCGCGACGTTCGGCACGAGCGAACCGTAGCGGTCAAGGTCCTTCTGCCGGAGCTGGCTGCCTCCGTCGGTGCACAGCGGTTCCTGCGAGAGATCGAGATCGCTGCGCGCCTGGTCCATCCCCACATCCTCCCGCTGTACGACTCCGGAGACGCCGAAGGGCTCCTGTATCACGTCACCCCGAGCATCGACGGCGAGACCCTGCGGGATCGGCTGAAGCGTGAGCGCTACCTCTCCATCGAGGAGGCCGTGCGAATCACGGCCGAGGTGGCGGACGCTCTGGACTTCGCGCACGCACAGGGCGTCATACACCGGGACATCAAGCCCGAGAACATTCTTCTGACGCATCGGCATGTGTTCATCACGGATTTCGGAATCGCCCGGGCCATCACCCTGGGGGGCGGTGACCGTCTGACCGAGACGGGAATGGCCGTGGGAACACCTGCCTACATGAGCCCGGAGCAGGCCCGCGGGGAGGCCGAGCTCGACGGCCGGAGCGACATCTACTCCCTGGCATGCGTGACCTACGAGATGCTGGCGGGGGAAGCTCCGCTGGCCGGACGCTCCCCGATGATCACGATGACGCGGCGCCAGGAAGAGACTCCCACGTCACTGAACCTCCTCAGGGAGACCGTCCTGCCTCCGCTGGACGCGGCGGTGCTGAAGGCTCTGAACCGTCTTCCCGCCGATCGCTACTCGACCGCGGGCCAGTTCGGCGAAGCGGTGTCCGCGTCGATCGCGACGGCCAGCGGCCTGCACGTCTCGACGAGCTCTCCGGAGATTCAGCCCCTGCACGCGGCGGCCGGGGTTACGACGACGTCCAGTGCGGTCCCGCCCAGGCTGTCGTTCTGGGAAGAGCTGAAG
>CAJIAC010000045.1_pt1 | contig 194998 bp, 180 predicted proteins | sample 9198961 | NCBI WGS metagenome assembly CAJIAC01 (sample SAMEA7708276, study PRJEB35096) | sediment metagenome | biome: marine neritic benthic zone biome [ENVO:01000025]; feature: sediment [ENVO:00002007]; material: shallow marine sediment [ENVO:03000034] sea grass bed [ENVO_01000059] ... | reverse complement strand
TACCCACTGCTCGAATGCCGGGGCTGGGATTTGGAGTCAGGAGCGTAGCGACTGACGTTCGAGCACGCGGAGCGTGCGAGACTACCCACTTCTAGAGTGCCGGGGGTGGGATTTGAACCCACACTCCGCGTTCGCGGAAAGGGATTTTAAGTCCCTCGCGTCTGCCGATTTCGCCACCCCGGCAAGTCTCAATCCGGCCGCAGAACCACTTCCGTTCGGGTACCGCTCCGGGCCAGGCCGCCCTGCGCCAGTCTCGCCCGGCGCCCATCGAATATAGCAGCTTCCGGTGCGACGCAGGATCGGGGACGGACCGACCCCCGCCGGCCGTTGCTGCAAGCGGCAGCTTCCCCGACATTCGAGCCATGCCTGAACTGCCCGAGTCGAGACGTCGCCCGGTCCAGGCGGGCCGGTTTGTCGCCGGAACGCTGATCGCCTTGGCCGCCGTCCTGGCCTGTCGCCCGGACCGCAGCGAGGCAACATGAGAAGCTCCCGCGCAGCTGTATGGACCTTCCTGGCGCTGGCTCTCGTCTGCGCCGGCGTGTTCATCAGCCTCGGCGTCTGGCAGCTCAGCCGCCTGGCGGAAACGCGGGCGGCGAACCGTCTCGTCGAAACCCGCATGGAGCAGGCAGCCGTAGACCTGGACCTGAACGCGGATGAGGCTCGTGTCGCTGCGGACAGCCTGGCCTGGAGGAGAGTCCTGGCCCGCGGCACCTGGGACTTCGGCCGCGAGATCGTAATCCGGGGCCGAGCGATGCACGGCACGCCCGGGGTGCACGTTGTGACGCCTCTCGTCCTCGGCTCTGGCGACGCAGTGCTCGTCCTCCGCGGCTGGCTCCCGGCCGCGGACGGCTTGAGCGCCGACCTGGCCGGCGCCCGCACGTACGCGGACGGCGAGGAGGTGGACGTCGTCGGATTGGCGGTGTCGGGAGACAACGCGTCCCGGATCCCGGGCCGCACGCACGTCTTCTCCGGCGTCGAGCATCGGGTTCTCGGGTCGCTCGACCTCGCGTCCGCTGAGGCCGCCCTTCCGTATCCGGTGCTGCCCGTATACGTCCTTCTCTCGGAGTCCCAGGCGGTCGAGGGCGGCCCCGCCATCGTCGGTGAACCGTCGCCATCGGACGGACCTCACCTGTGGTACGCGATCCAGTGGTTCGCCTTCGCCTTGATCACCATCGGAGGGTTTCTGGCTTTCGGCAGGACCCAATGGGGACCACCCCAGGAAGGGAGCGCCTCATGAGCTATCGCAAGTTCGTGGACCGGACGGGAAATGCCTGGCGCGTGCGCGATCGAAGCCGCTGGGACTGGCACTTCGAGCCAGAGCCCGGCAATCCGGGATCGACCCGCACGGTGCGGGCTCCCGGCCACCAGGACGATCCCTTCGAGCTCAGCAACGAGGAGTTGCAGCGGCTCCTGGACTCGGCGCCGGCCGGCGACCGGCCGCGGGCCCCGAACCCGTTCAGGGACTGAGCGGTAGCCCCCGAGTCCCCGGTCACCCCTTGCCACTTCAACCCACACGGTGACAGTTTGTCACGTCCTGTGTAGGAATGGGACGTTTCGGCGCGGAAGCCCTGATCGGATTGGGGCGGCGCGTGGCGCCCACATCCGGCCTGGAGGTGCGTAGGAAAGCGCATCCCCGGGGTTTCGAAGGCCGGACGGCCGGGATGGGCCTTCGTGGCACAATTCCGGCAATGTGAGGCGGGACGCCGAGCAGGTATCGGCTGCGGGCGAGGGTCGCCCGCACCGGACGCGCCGACCGGGTGATCCCCCTCACCCGGTCGTGCCGTCCTCTATCCGGGCCGGCTATCGACGTTTGCCGGCCGTGAACTGGGCATGAGACGGAGTGCACATGTCTGAGGAATACACGAAATCCGATGTCGCCCCTCGCGTACTCGTCGTAGAGGACGAGGAGAACGTTCGCGATCTCCTGCTGACCGTCCTCGCGGAGAACGGGTACCGGGTGGACGCGGTACGGTCGGGAGAGGAAGGACTGAGGCAGCTGGACCAGCAGCTGTACGATCTCGTGCTGCTCGACCTGAACCTCCCGGGAATGCACGGCCTCAACGTGCTGGGGGCGGGGCCCGCTCTCCAGACCGACGCCCAGTTCATCGTGATGACCGCCTTCGGATCGATCGACAGCGCGGTCGAGGCGATGAAGCTCGGGGCGGTAGACTTCATCAAGAAGCCGTTCCGCACAGAGGAGTTGCTTCACATCCTGGCCAGGGCCCGCGAGGAGCTTGAGCTCAAGCGCGAAGTCGCCCAGCTCAGGAGCCAGACGAGCGCCGGCGTGCGCGCCCACCTCGTCGGCAAATCCCAGGCCATGCAGCGCCTGTACGGCATGATCGAGCGAGTGGCTCCCACGCGCGCCAACGTGTTGATCACCGGGGACACGGGAACGGGTAAGGAGCTGGCGGCCCGCGCAGTTCACGAGTTGTCCGGGCGCAGCCGGCGTCCGTTCGTGGCGATCAACTGCTCAGCGCTTCCGGAGACTCTGCTGGAGTCCGAGCTGTTCGGCCACATGAAGGGCTCGTTCACCGGCGCGGTGCAGAGCAAGCGCGGCCTGTTCGAGGAAGCCCAGGGCGGGACGATCTTCCTGGACGAGATCAGCACGGTGTCCGAGGGGGTGCAGGTCAAGCTCCTGCGCGTACTCCAGGACCGGAAGGTCACCCGGGTGGGAGGACGAGAGCCCATCACCGTGGACTTCCGGCTCATCGCCGCCACGAACCGGGACCTCGGGGAACTCGTGGAGAAGGGAGAATTCCGGGAGGACCTCTTCTATCGACTCAACGTGTTCCCGATCCGGGTCCCGTCCCTGCGAGAGCGCCGCGACGACATTCCGGTCCTGGCGCAGCACTTCCGGCAGAGGTTCGCCGACGAGAACGGCCTCGAGCCCCCCGAGATCCCGCCCAAGACGATGACACGGCTCATGTCATACGATTGGCCTGGGAACGTCCGGGAGCTGGAGAACTTCATCGAGCGGGCGGTGATCATGCACGCGGGAGCCCGCGCGATCCCGTTTGAGCCGCCAGGACAGCGGCCAGACCCGGAGCGGAATCTCCTCTCCCGTGCTCGCGAAGAGAAGTGGGACCTGGAACGGCTGGAGCGGGAGTACATTCTGGACATGCTCGAGCAGACCCAGTGGCACCAGAGCTCGGCCGCGGAGGCGCTCGGTATCAGCCGGAGGACCCTGTATCGCAAGCTGAAGCGGTATCGGGAGCAGGGAATCCTGCCCGAGCCCCATCACGTGGCCCTCCGCCTCTGAGGTTCTTTCCTTGGAACTCGTCGGGATCGTCAAGACACAAGAGGGGCGCCGCGAGGCGCCCCTTCTCTTTGCAGGTGGCCGGCGCGATACGCGGTTACCCGATCCAGCCGCTCCTCTGCTCGGGCTCCCGGCCGTGCGGCATCCAGAGCGTGAAGGTCGCCCCCTCGCCAAACCGGGACTCCAACGTCAGCGCTCCGCCCATGTAGTGGGCGAGCTGCCGTGACAGGGTGAGCCCGATGCCCATGCCCTTCCGGGCGCGGCGTCCGGTGCCCCCCTTCTCATATTCGCCGAAGATGCGTTCCTGATCCTCCTCCGGAATGCCGGGCCCGTGGTCGCTGACTCCGATCGCGATCCAGCGTTCCGCATCCTCCGGGCCGCCCGGCCCTTCCCTCCTGAGTTCGGCCTCGAGCCGCACGTCCGTTCCTTCCGGAGCGTACTTGATCGCATTGCTCAGGAGATTCGTCACGATCTGGAGCACACGATCCGGATCGGCCACCATTCGCAGGTTGCTGCGGTTCCGCTTGAGCCGGAGACGCATCTTCTTCTTCTCCGCCTCCGGGTGAATCCCGTCCATCGCCGCCTGCAGCAGGTCGTTGACCACGATCATGCGCGGCCAGGTCTCGAGCCGACCCTGCGACAGGCTCTCCAGGTCCAGTACGTCCTGGACGAGCCGCATGGCGTGCTCGCTGCCGCGGCGGATCTTCTCGGGTATGTCCCTCGCCTCGCCCGTCGCGTCCGCCAGCAGACGCTCCGACCACATCATCACGCCGCTGCAGGCGTTCCTCAGATCGTGATTCACGAACGCGTAGAAGCGGTCCCGCTGCTGCTGGGTCTCGCGCAGCTCGTCCAGCAGGCGCTGCAGCGTCTTGAACTGCCGGGCATTCTCGATCGAGACGGCGGCCTGGGCGGCCAACATGGCGACGATCGTCTCGTCCCGGTCCGTGAAGGCCTGCCCGCCCCGCTTGTTGGTGAGGTAGAGGTTGCCGTAGGCCCGCTCCCCGATACGGATCGGGACGCCGAGGAAGGACTTCATCCCGGGGTGAGCACCCGGCATCCCTGCAGATCGGGGATCGGACGTCATGTCGTTTACCCGAATCGGTACTTTGGAGTGGGTCACCGCACCGAGGAGTCCGAGACCCTTGGGAGGCCCGCCCATTCGGCGTCGCTGCTCCTCGTCGATCCCGCTCGTAATGAACAGTTCGAGCTCGTGGCCATCCGGCGCCAGGACACCCATGGCCCCGTACTCGGCGTTCGTGAGATCGCGGGCGCGGTCCGCAACCGTCTGTAGCACGGCATCCAGCTCGAGGTCCGAGGCCACCGCGACTTCCGCCGCGTGGAGGTCCTGGAGGATCGTGATGTGGTCCTCGCTCTCGGCCCGAAGACTGTCCGAAAGCGCGGCCCGTGCCTTCTCTGCGTCCAGGAGCCGCGCGTTCTGGATGGCGAGGCCCGCCAGGTGACCGAACGCGTACAGGAGATCGCCGTCCTCAGGCTCGAAACCCGGAGGCTCGCGCCCCACGACGACCAGCGTGCCGAACGCGCCGGAGCGCTCACGGAGAGGTACCGCGACCACCGTCCGGGGCGTAGTCGGATCGAGGATGAGCGCCTCGAAGAAGGGCTCGTCCGGGACGTCGTTCTCGATGACCGCCCGGTTCTCCTGGATGGCGGTGTGGCTGAGGGTCCCTGCGACCGGGTAACGGGCCGCCCGTGTCCCCTCCAGCGAACCGCTGGCATCCGCTACGAGGAGCTCGAGGGCCTCGGGATCGTAGAAGGCGACGGCCGCGCCCGCTCCGTCGAACAGGCGCCGCGTCCGGTCGGTGACCACGGACAGGATGTCCTGGAGATCGAGGGTCTCCAGGAGGGCACTCCCCGTCTCGCAGAGCCCACTGAGACGAGACGACATGTCGACCGAATTCGTGCTACCCTTGCTACCCAATTCAACTCGTGGGTTGGGGGGAAGCGAGCGAGCGTCTATCCGCCCGCGCGGCCTGCGACGGCCCCACGCGCGGGCCGCCACGCCTGCCCGCGCGTGAGACAATATTTCACATGGAGATGGGGGCCGCCAGAGTCCGGTGGGACAAGATGGCGGCCCGGAACGTCAGGAGAGGGAGCGCGGTCGACCCAGGATCTCCGCGTACACGATGGCGCGGGCCGCAAGCGGAAGAGACTCGAGCCTGGCCAGCCTCGCTGTTGTGGCGGAGCTCGAAGTCTTCCCGGCGCCGGCGCCCACAGCGGCCTTCCTGGCGGCCAACTCCCGCTGAGCTTCCTCCTCCTTCTGCTCGGCGTCCCTCTTCATGGCGGCGTCGGACGGGCGTCGGTCAGCCACAGGCCGAGCCGCCTCACGGTCAGGAGACGACGACCTGCTGACCTCGAAGCCGGGTCGCCTGGCGGGGGGCGCGCCCGAGCCTTGCTCCGGATCCAGCATGCGCGCGATGTCTGCAAACGCCTGCTTGCGCTGCCGCGCAGCCGTCGTACGGCGGCTGATCTGCGCGGGGCGACCTGTCCTCGTCCTCGAGGTCGCGGGCACGGTCTCACGGCCCGCCGAGTGTCCAGAGTCACTCTTCCCCGCCGACAGCCCCTGCTTCGCCTCCCAACGCTGGAGTGCTTCGAGCGCCTTCTTCTGCGCCACGATCGTCTTGTCGCGAGTGGCTCCCGAAATGTCGATCGTGCCACCGGGGCCCGCGTGATCGTCACCGTAGGGATCCTGGCCGGGCAGCCGGCGCTGACCGGCGCCGGCTACGCCCCTGAAGATCCAGAAAACGATGACCGCAATGACGACGAAGAGCTGTTCCATGTCAGATATCCCCGTCGTCTCCCGTCCCGGCGATCGAGTCGCGCATGCGGGTATCCGACTCGACATTCCGGTACTTCATATAGTCCATGACGCCGAGCGAGCCGGCGCGGAACGCCTCGGCCATGGCCATCGGCACCTCGGCCTCGGCTTTGACCACCTCCGCGCGCATCTCTTCGACGCGGGCCCGGTTCTCCTGCTCGTGCGCCACCGCGAGAGCCCGCCGCTCTTCGGCCTTGGCCTGAGCGATTTGCTTGTCCGCTTCAGCCTGATCGATCTGCAGCTCGGCGCCGATGTTCTTTCCGACGTCCACGTCCGCGATGTCGATCGACAGGATCTCGAACGCGGTTCCGCTGTCCAGCCCCTTGGCCAGAACCGTCTTCGAAATCGCGTCCGGATTCTCCAGCACCGCCTTGTGGGAGTCGGCCGAACCGATGGTGCTGACGATACCCTCACCGACCCGGGCCAGGATCGTCTCTTCCCCGGCGCCACCGACGAGCCGGTTGATGTTCGCCCTGATCGTGACGCGGGCGACCGCGATCAACTGGATTCCATCCTTGGCCATCGCGGCGACCCGCGGAGTCTGGATGACCTTGGGATTCACCGAAACCTGCACGGCCTCGAGCACGTCTCGACCGGCCAGGTCGATGGCCGCGGCCTGCTCGAAACCGAGATCGATGTTGGCCTTGTCGGCCGAGATCAGAGCGTTGCCCACTCGGGCTACGTCACCGCCGGCCAGGTAGTGCGCCTCGAGCTCGTTCACGTCCAGGCTCACGCCAGCTTTCGTCGCCGCGATGAGGGGGCGGATGATGCCGGCCGGGTTCACCTTCCGAAGCCTCATCCCGACCAGGCTGCCCAAGCCGACACGGACACCGCTCGCGAAGGCCTCGATCCACAGGCGAACCGGCACCGCCCACGTGATCACCATAAGCAGGAAGAACGCTAGGAATACCGCGAGGATCGCCCCTACGGCTGTGGTCTCATTCATGGCTTCTGCTCCCGTGGTCATGGCCCGTCGAGTCTCGGACCCGGGCCAGTGTCAGTAGTCTGTCTCTTCCGTACTTACACGCCAGCGCCGCTATTCATCGCGCAGCCCCGGCGGTTTTCCTCAGGCGGGCTCGCCCTCGGGCCGGGGTCCGGCTCCTTCATCGGCGGGCTCGGCCTTCCGAACCACGTGCCGGTAGCTCTCGGCCCGAAGCACCACGACGTGATCCCCCTGCTCCACCCATGGTCCTTCGGTCACCACGTCGATCCGCTCGCCGTCGATCGAGACGGTCCCCGATGGCCGAAGATCGGTCAGGGCCTCGCCGATACGTCCCACGAGGTCGGGCCGATCGGGCGCCGACAGGTAGCCGGCCTCCTGCGTGGTCGCCTGGTCGAGCAACACGCCCGACATCGCGCGGCTGAAGGGAAGGTGTCTGAGGACGGCATATGCCAACGCGCCGACCACCAGAATCGACACTGCGATGATCCCTAGTGCGCTGATCACTTCTGACACAGTCGGATAACTCCCTAGCATGCTCAACATGAGGGCGGTCAATACGGTCACACCGCCGGCGAGCCCGGCCACGCCGAACCCGGGAATCACGAACACCTCGAGCGCGATCAGACCGGCCCCCGCAGCGAGCAGGATTGCCTCTTCCATGCCCGCCAGGTGCACGATGAACCGCGCGCCGAAGAAAGCGGTCAGGCAAAGAAGGCCTACCGCACCGGCCAGCCCGAACGTTGGGGTACGTATCTCTATGACGAGCCCCATGAAGCCCAGGCTCAGCAGCAGGGGCGCCAGCATCGGGTTCGTCAGCAGGCGCACGATGCGCTCAGCCCAGTTGGGACTCATTTCCTGCACCGGAGCGCCCTCCAGACCCACGGACGCGACCAGGGCCGGCCAATCGTCCACGACCCCGGTCGCCACCCCAAGGTCGACGGCTTCCGACGTCGTCAGAGTCAACAGCCGACCTGCCTCCGAGATACCCTCGACGGCCACGTTCTCATCGACCATGGCCTCGGCGATCGCGGGATCGAACCCCCGCTCTTCGGCCAGGGCCCTGAACTCAGAGCGCATCGCGCTCACCATCTTCTCGGACGCCCGCTCGCCTTCTCCTACTACCGGCGTAGCTGCGCCTATGGTGGAGCCGGGACGCATGTACAGGCCGTCAGCGGACAGGGCGATCATGGCGCCCGCCGACAGGGCCCGGCGGTTCACATACGCGTACACGGGCACGCCGGCATCCCGGACCGCATCGATGATCTCCCAGGCCGCGTCGATCCGTCCGCCCGGCGTGTCGATGTCGAGGACCACCGCGGACGCTCCGGCCGCAGCCGCTTCTTCCAGCGCCCGGTCCACGAACGGAGCGAGGCCCATCTCCACTGTGCCCGTGACGGGGACCCGGTGGACGGCCCCGCGATCCTGGGCCTGGAGAATCGGCACCGCTGCAGCGAGCGCGATCGCCAGCGCCGCCAGCCACAGCCGATCGCGGTGCTTCAGGTGGGAATCCATGTAGAGAAAACTAGCGACCGCGACGGCGCTTACCAAGACGTGGACCCGACACGTGGGTGGCGGGAAGCCCCGTCCGATTGTGGCTGCGACACCTCTCTCGCTAGGTTGGGAGGCTGCGAGGATGACGGCATCACATTGAACGGAGAGACCCACGAAATGGCGGACAAGCTGATCCAGTACGAGGTGGTCGACGGAGTGGCGGTCATCACGATGGTTGACCCTCCTGCCAACACGTACACGCACGAGATGATGCGGGAGATGGATGAGGCGATCGTCACGGCCCGGTTCGACGAATCGGTACACGTGATCGTGCTCCGCGGCGCAGGAGACAAGTTCTTCAGCGCGGGCGCGAACATTAGCATGCTCCAGACCTCCGACCCGTACTTCAAGTACTACTTCTGCCTGCACGCGAACGAGACGCTGAATCGGCTCGAGCAGACGCCGAAGCTGGTCATCGGGGCGCTCAACGGACACACGGTGGGAGGCGGGCTCGAGATCGCCATGGCCTGCGACATCCGGATCGCAAAGGCGGGCGGAGGCAAGATCGGCCTCCCCGAGGTGAATCTCGGTGTCCTCCCCGGTACCGGAGGCACGCAGCGACTGGGCCGCCTGCTCGGTAAGTCGAAGGCGATCGAGATCATGGTCGAGGGCGGCACGTTCGGCTTCGACGAGGCGCTCGAGCTGGGGCTCGTGAACAAGATCTACGAAGCGGACGGTTTCTTCGAGGCCGTGATGGATTACGCCCGGCAGTTCGTGCCACCCAACAAGGCTTCGCGGGCCGTGGGCCGCATCAAGCGGGCGGTGTGCAGCGGCGTCGAGGTGCCCTTCTCCGAGGGGCTGGCGATCGAGCGCGAGCTGCAGCAGCTCCTGTTCCAGGGAGATGACGCCCGGGAGGGCCTGGACGCGTACATCGAGAAGAGGCCGCCCGAGTTTACCGGTACCTGATCCGGCCGCTGGAGTCCGGCCCGGGGCCAAGCCTCCGGGCCGGAGTCTGGCCTCAGCTTTTCAACGTCTGACCCCCCCGAAAGGAACCCATGGAGCTGCGGACGAAGCTGTGGATCGGAGGCGAGTGGGTGGACGGGAGCGACCGCTTCCCCACCGTAAACCCGGCCACCGAAGAGATCATCGCGGAGGTGGAGGAGGCGGGCCCCCGCGAGGTGGACGCAGCGGTGCGCTCCGCGCGGGAGGCCTTCGAAGATCCCGCCTGGCGGGACATGGATCCGCACCGCCGGGCGGCCCTGCTGTGGCGACTCGCGGACCTGGTCGAGGAGAACCTCGCGTTCATCGCGGAGACGGAAACGCGGGACAACGGGAAGCCGGCGTTCGAGTCCGCCAGGGTAGACCTTCCGTTCGTGGTCTCCAACTTCCGCTACTTCGCCGGGTGGGCCGACAAGCGCTCGGGCGACGTGATTCCCGTGTCTGGACCGTTCCTCAACTACACCCTGAGAGAACCGATCGGCGTCGTCGGGGCCATCGTGCCGTGGAACTTTCCCCTGAACATCGCGTCGTGGAAGCTGGCGCCGGCCCTGGCGTGCGGCAACGCGGTCATCCTGAAGCCGGCGGAGGAGACTCCGCTCACCGCCCTGCTCCTGGGTGAACTGGCCCTGCAAGCCGGTTTTCCTCCGGGCATCGTAAACGTGATTCCGGGCCACGGACCCGTCACCGGCCAGGCGATGGTCGAGCACCCCGGCATCGACAAGATCTCGTTCACCGGCTCGACCGAGACCGGCCGCGTCGTGATGCGGACGGCCGCTGAAACCCTGAAGAAGGTGTCTCTCGAGCTCGGCGGGAAGTCACCCAACGTCGTATTCGCCGACGCAGACCTGGAGGCGGCGGTTCGCGGCGTGACAACCGGGATCTTCTACGGCAAGGGCGAGGTGTGTGCGGCGGGCTCCCGGCTGTTCGTGGAAGCCTCCGTCCGGGACGAGTTCATGGAGAAGCTGGCGGCGCGTGCCGCGGGAATGACCATCGGGGATCCGACACACCCGAAGACCCGCCTCGGCGCGATCGTATCCAAAGCGCAGCACGAGCGTGTTCTCTCGTACATCGAGTCGGGAGTGGAGGAGGGGGCCACGCTCCGCGCGGGCGGAAAGGCCGCCAAGGTGGATGGCCGCGGGTTCTTCGTGGAAGCCACCGTGTTCGACGACGTCACACCGGACATGAGAATCGCCAGGGAGGAGATCTTCGGCCCCGTGCTCGCCAGTCTCACGTTCGACGACGTGGACGACGCGGTGGCCCAGGCCAATGCGACGATCTACGGATTGGCGGCGGGTGTCTGGACGCGCGACGTGGGCAAGGCACACCGGTTCGCCGGCGCGGTGCAGGCAGGAACGGTCTGGGTGAACACCTACAACCGGTACGATCCGGGATCTCCCTTCGGGGGATTCAAGCAGTCCGGGTTCGGACGCGATCTCGGGGAACGAGCCCTCCAGGAGTACACCCAGACCAAGAGCGTCTGGGTGGCACTCGACTGAGCGCACGGAGGAAGTGATGAACGGTCGGGCGCCGGACCCGAGAGATGCGCTGATCTGCGGGGCCGTGCGCACCCCCGTGGGCCGTCACGGAGGCGCCCTGGCCTCCGTCCGCCCCGACGACCTTCTCGCCCTCACCATCGCCGAGCTGGTGAAGCGCACTGCGGTGCCCGTCGATCGCGTCGAGGACGTCGTGATGGGGTGCACGAACCAGGCCGGCGAGGACAACCGCAACGTGGCCCGCATGGCGTCGCTTCTGGCGGGGCTCCCCGTGGAGGTGGCGGGCCAGACGGTCAATCGCCTCTGCGGCTCTGGCCTGCAGGCCGTGGTCAGCGCGGGCCATGCCATCCGCTGCGGGGAGGGAGACCTGTTCATCGCCGGCGGGGTGGAGAGCATGTCGCGCGCTCCCTGGGTTACGCTGAAGCCGGGCGCCGCGTATCCGCGCGCCGCGCCGGACTCCGAAGACACGACGGTCGGCTGGCGCTTCACCAACCCCCGCATGCCGCCTGAGTGGACCGTATCCCTGGGAGAGACGGCCGAGGTCGTGGCCGAGCGCTACGGGATCACGCGGGAGGAGCAGGATGCTTTCGCGGCGGAGAGCCAGGCGCGTGCTGACCGCGCGATCCGGGACGGACGGTTCGACGCGGAGATCGTTCCCGTCGAGGTGCCGCAGCGGAAAGGCGATCCGGTGCGGGTGGCCCGGGACGAGCACCCGCGACCCGAGGTCACGGCGGACGGACTGAAGCGGCTCAGTCCCGCGTTCCGCGGGGACGGCACGGTCACCGCCGGGAACTCCTCGGGAATCAATGACGGAGCGGCGGCGGTTCTCGTGGCCAGCCGCGAAACGGCACGAGAGCTTGGTCTCCGGCCCATGGCCCGTCTCGGAGCCGCCGCCGTCGCGGGGGTGGACCCCGCGTGCATGGGGCTCGGGCCCGTCCCGGCGGTTCGAAAGGCCCTGGCGAGGGAGGCCCTCACGGTAGACCGGGTCGACCTGGTGGAGCTCAACGAGGCGTTCGGCGCGCAGGCGCTGGCCTGCATCCGGGATCTCGGCCTGGATCCGGAGAGGGTCAACGTGAACGGCGGCGCCATCGCGCTGGGTCACCCGCTCGGCTGCACGGGCGCCCGCCTGCTCACGTCCATGGTATACGAGATGGCGCGCCGGGAGGCGGACACCGGACTCGTGACCATGTGCATCGGCGTGGGACAGGGAATCGCCGCCATACTTCACAGAGCAGTTGATGTATGACTAGTGATACGCATGTAATCGTTACGGTTACAGACTCCATCGGTACCGTTACGCTGAACCGTCCAGACAAGCTGAACTCGTTCTTCGGGAGCATGCGGGACGAGATCGCAGAGGCCCTGGAGGAAATGGCCCGGAGATCCGACGTGCGCGTCGTCGTGGTCACGGGGACGGGCAGGGCCTTCTGCGCCGGCGCCGACGTCTCGTACATGGCCGACCTCCTGGAGCGCGGTGCCCACGACGAGGCCAACCTGCTGGTCACGGCGGGGCGAAGGGTGATCCGCGCCATCATCGAGATGCCCAAGCCGGTCATCGCGGCCCTCAACGGTCCTGCGGCCGGCGGCGGGGCCAACCTCGCGCTGGCGTGCGACCTTCGGATCGCCTCTGACCGGGCGGCGATCGGACAGACGTTCAACCGTATCGGACTGGCCCCCGACTGGGGTGGCAGCTGGCTCGTCCCCCGACTGGTCGGCCGCGCCCGGGCAGCTGAGCTGTTCTTTCTCGGGGACATGGTGGACGCCGAGGAGGCTGAGCGGATCGGCCTGGTGAATCGGGTGGTGCCGCATGACCAGCTGCAGGCCGCCGTGGACGAGCTGGCTCGCCGGCTGGCGGCCAAGCCCCCCCTGGCCCTGGCGCTGGCGAAGGAGGCCCTGCGCAGATCGCTGTCCTCCACGCTCGAAGATATGCTGGACTTCGAGGTAACGGCTCAGGACACGGCGTTCCGATCCGCCGATGCGCTGGAGGGCACACGGGCGTTCGTGGAGAAGCGTGAGCCCCGGTTTGGAGCCGGATCCGGAGGAAACGAGACATGACCGTTGAGAAACGGGTGCGCAGGGCGACCCTAGACGACCTGGATGAGATCCTCTCGCTGTGGGTGCATTACATCCGGGTGCACCGGGTGAATCCTGCGTACCGGAACATGCCTCCGGATGCCCTCAAGCGGCGGCGCAAGCTGTTCGAGACCCACATCCGTGAATCCACATCCGAGGTCTTCGTGGTGACGGGAGGAGACGGAGGCCTCGAAGGCATGCTCACCTGCTTCGAGGAAGAGAACGCCGACTACTTCCACCCCCCCAAGTACGCGCGAGTCCAGACGCCTTTCGTCCGACCGGAGGCGAGGGGACAGGGTCACCTGAGACGCCTTCTGGACGAAGCCTACCGGTGGGCCCGGGAACGAGAGCTCACGGAGGCCAGGCTCTACGTGAGCGCGATGGCCGAGGCGGCCAACCGAAGGGCGGAAGAGCACGGCTTCGAAGCGATCGCGGTCATTCGACGCCGGGCGATCGAATGGGACTACCCCTCCGATCCGGGCCGGCGCGCGTGAGCTGCGACACGTTCGGGCCGGTCACGGGACCGGTCGCGGTCATCGGCGCCGGAACCATGGGCCACGGAATCGCTCAGGTGGCCGCGATGGCCGGCTTTGCGACCCGCCTGTACGACGTAGACTCAGACGCCCGGGAACACGGGCTCGCCCTGGTCGAGGCCAACCTGGACAAGGGCGTCGAGCTCGGGAAGCTCGAGCCGGCGGCGCGCAACGCTGCGCTCGAGAATCTCTCGGCAACGGGGGAGGCCGCCGAGGCGGCGGACGGCGCGGACCTCGTGATCGAGGCCGTTCCGGAATATCTCGCGCTCAAGCAGCGAGTGTTGTCGGAGTTCGCCGTGTACGTGGCTCCCGACTCGCTCCTGGCTTCCAACACGTCCTCCCTGTCGATCAGCAGGATCGGCGAAGGCGTTCCGGGCGCTGAGCGGCTGGTCGGGCTCCACTTCTTCAACCCCGTGCACATCATGTCGCTGGTGGAGGTGGTACGGGGCGACCGCACGGCGGAGAGGGCACTGGAGCAGGCGCGGCACTTCGTCGAGGTCCTGGGCAAGGAACCCATCGTGGTGAACGACTCGCCCGGCTTCGCGTCGTCGCGCCTCGGTGTGGCCATCGGACTCGAGGCGATCCGGATGCTGGAGGCCGGCGTGGCGTCCGCGCACGATATCGACCGAGCCATGGAGCTTGGCTACCGCCATCCGATGGGACCGCTGCGTCTCACGGACCTGGTCGGACTGGACGTGCGACTGAACATCGCCCGGTACCTGCATGCCGAGCTCGGGGAGCGTTTCCGCCCCCCTGCCCTGCTCGAGCGGCTGGTCCAGGAGGGCAAACTCGGACGGAAGAGCGGACAGGGATTCTACACGTGGTGACACGGAGGGTGGTGACATGAGTGAGGTTCTGCTGCTGGAGAAACTGGAGGGTCGAGTCGGCCTGCTCACGGTGAATCGGCCGGACAAGATGAACGCTCTCAACCGGCAGGTCCGCGAGTCGCTGTTCGATGCGCTGGAGTCCCTGCGGCACGACGACGACGTTCGAGTGGTCGTCATCACCGGGGCCGGAGACCGGGCCTTCATCGCCGGGGCCGACATCGGGGAGTTCAAGGACGCCGGGGCGGTCGAGCAGTACCGCTCCATGCAGGAGAGCGACATCTACTCCCTGATGGAGGAATTCCCGAAGCCCATCATCGCGATGATCAACGGGTACTGCCTCGGCGGAGGCTGCGAGCTGTCGATGGCCTGTGACATCCGGCTCGCGTCGGACCGGGCGAAGCTCGGACAGCCCGAGGTCAACCTCGGGATCATTCCTGGTGGCGGAGGGACGCAGCGCCTTCCTCGCCTCGTAGGAGAGGGCCGAGCCGCACTGCTGATCATGTCCGGAGTCCTGATCGGAGCGGACGAGGCGCTGGACATCGGACTGGTGGATTCGGTCTTTCCGGCAGACGAACTGCGGGAGAAGGCCCTCGAGATCGCCCGCACCATCGCGTCGAAGTCTCCGGTAGCCCTGCAGGCGGCCAAGGAGAGCATCCTCGCCGCCCGCCGAATGCCGCTGGACGAGGGGCTCAAGTTCGAGCGTGCGTGGTTCGGTCTGCTGTTCTCGACCGAAGACAAGAACGAGGGAGTGGGAGCGTTCCTGGAGAAGAGGGAGCCGGAGTTCACGGGCCGGTAGCAGCGCCTCAGTCTCGTCTCCCTGAAACGCAGAACGGCCCTGACCGATCGTCGGTCAGGGCCGTTCGCACCTGTGGTTCGATACGGCCGCCGGGCGGCCCCGTCCTCAGCCCTCGACGATGCTCACGATCTTCCGCCCACCACGCTGGTCGGCGAACTTCACGCGCCCGTCCGCGAGAGCGAACAGTGTGTCGTCGTTGCCCCGGCCCACGTTGCGGCCCGGGTGGATGCGGGTGCCCCGCTGACGGACCAGGATGTGACCGGCAAGTACATGCTCACCGCCATACTTCTTCACACCCAGGTAATTCGGGTTGCTGTCTCTACCGTTTCGGCTGGAGCCGACGCCCTTCTTATGTGCCATGACTACGCCTCGTCACGTTCCTTGATGGCCTTCTGAACATCGCTCTTCAGGATGCGGCCTTCCTTCCCGGTACCCTTCACGCCGGACAGGTCGAGGCCGGCTTCCTCCGCCAGTGTACGGGCCGAATCCGTGATATCGAACTCGGGGGCCGCCTGAGCCTCCGCAGCGGGAGCCGCCTCTTCGACCGGAGCCTCGACCACGGCGGCTTTGGCCTCGGCCTTTGGCGCCACGGACTTCGCCTTGCCCAGCACGATGTCCACGACCCGAACTTCTGTGAAACCCTGCCGATGACCCTGCTTGCGGCGATAGCCCTTCCGGCGCTTCATCTTGTAGACGATGATCTTGTCGTCGCGCCCGTGCCGAAGGACCTCCGCCGCGACAGCCGCTCCATCCAGCGACGGCTGCCCCACGATGATCGTGTCATCGGCCTGCGCCAGCAGCACGTGATCGAACGTCACCCGGTCGCCCGGCTCCGCATCCAGCGTGGGCAGCCGAAGCGTCGCGTCCGGCTCCGCGCGAAACTGTTTTCCCTTGGCCTCGAATATCGCGTACATCTGCCTTCTTCACCTGTGTCCGTTATTTGGTCCGTAGCCCCTAATAATAGGCGCATTCAATCAGTGCGTCAATGTGAGAAACTCGAAAATCCGGAGTCCCGCCTTCCCAGGCCGCTGACCCCGGGTCGGAGAAGTCAGGCCACGGCGTATTTGCCCGTGATGTCCGTGTCCGCGGGACCCGCAAGGAGCTTGTATTCGTCGTGCCCCATCAACGGATCGTCGCGAATGTCGAGCTCTATACTCAGCTCGCTGGCGATCCGACGGAGGAACCTCGGTTCTTCCTCGAGAAGGTAAAGGGCCACCTCGGGATGGACCCTGACCTTGAGGTCCCTTCTCTCTCCCGCGGATCGCGCCCGCCGTATGGCTCGCTCGAGCCGGCGGACCACCGTGTCCGGAGCCAGCACGCGTCCGGTGCCGCCGCAGCTGGGACACGGCTGCGTGGCCGTCTGAATGAGGCTCGGACGCACGCGCTGCCGGCTCATCTCCAGCAGCCCGAGCTCCGAGATTCCGAACACCTTGGTCCGGGCCCTGTCCCGTCCGAGGTGGCTCCGCATCTCGTGCTGGACCCGGTCGCGGTGCTCCTGCTCGTCCATGTCGATGAAGTCGAGCACGATGATCCCGCCCACGTCCCGCAGCCTGAGCTGTCGAGCAATCTCGGCTGCCGCCTCGATGTTGGTCTTGACGATGGTCTTCGCGGGGTCTTTCCGACCTGTGTAGCGACCCGTGTTCACGTCCACCGCCACCAGCGCTTCCGTGTGCTCGATGACGATGTAGCCGCCCGATTTCAGGTCCACCCGGCGACGAAAAGCCGCCCGAATATCCTCCTCGATCCCGAACTCATCGAAGATCGGCACGTCCCCCCGATACAGCTTCACCCGGTCGAGCAGCTCCGGACTCACCTGGCCCAGGTACGACTTGATCTCCTGGGCCAGCTCATCGGAATCGACGGTGAGCGAATCGACCTTCTCGCTGAACAGGTCCCGGATGATGCCCGAGGTGAGCGTTGCTTCACGGTGCACGGAAGCCGGAGCTTTAATGGAGGCCACGCGCCGCTGGACTTTCTCCCAGGTCTTGCGGAGCGACTTGAACTCGGCCACCAGCGTCTTCTTGGTCAGCTCCTCGCCCACGGTCCGAATGATGACACCGCCCTGGTCCTTCCCGATCGCCTCGCGAGCCATCTTCCGCAGACGCGTCCGCTCCTCCCGGTCGTCGATCTTGCGGCTGACGCCCACGTGCCTGGAGTCCGGCATGTAGACGATGAAACGGCCGGGAAGCGACACCTGCGTGGTGACCCGAGGGCCCTTGGTACCGATCGGCTCCTTCGTCACCTGGACGAGAAGCTCCTGGCCGCGCTCGATCACGTCCTGGATGGGAGGGTATTTCCGGTTCCGGCGTCCGCCGTTTCGACCGCCGTTGCCGTTGTCATCTTCATCTTCCTCCACTTCGGACACGTCCGATACGTGGAGAAACGCCGACTTCTCGGTGCCGATGTCGACGAAGGCGGCCTGAATGCCGGGCAGGACGGCCTCTACCTTGCCCAGGTAGAGGTCTCCGACGATCCGGTCCTCGTCCGACTGCTCGTTCATGAGCTCGACGAGGCGTCCGTCCTCGATGATGGCCACCCTGGACTCGCTGCCCAGGGCGTTGATCACGATCTCGCGTTGCATGTGTGGTCGTATCCCGTCTTCCCCGATATATCGGGGGGGAGCCGCCGGCGCCCTGGCGCGAGCGACTGAAGTCCGGCGCAACGCCGTCCGGTCACCCCCTGGGGGCCGGCGACGAGACGCTCGTATTCTCTGTTCTCATAAAGGAAACGGGGCCGCGATCTGGTGCGCACGGCCCCGAGTCCAACCCGCAATCTACGGCACGATCGGTGCCGCGGCTACCGACGGGGGGTGTCAGGGCAGGTCGTTCATCAGCTCTCTGGCGATGACCATCCGCTGAATCTCACTCGTTCCCTCGCCGATCTCCAGGATCTTCGCGTCCCTCATCATTCGCTCGACCGGATACTCCCGCGAATAGCCGTAGCCACCGTGAACCTGGACGGCTTCGATGGTGGCGTCCATGGCCGCCTCGGATGCGAAGAGCTTGGCCATGGAGGCCTCGCGTTTGTGCGGCCGGCCTTCCTGCCGGAGGCGCGCCGCGTGGTACGTCATGAGCCGGGCCGCGTGGATGCGCGTCGCCATGTCCGCGAGCTTGAACTGGATGCCCTGAAAGCGGTTGATCTTCTTCCCGAATTGCTCTCGCTCGTCGGTGTACCGCAGAGCCTGGTCGAGCGCGCCCTGCGCGAGCCCGACCGCGTGCGCCGCGATCCCTATGCGACCCCCGTCCAGGGTATCCAGGAACACCCGGAAACCATCGTCCTGCTCACCCAGCAGGTTCTCGGCAGGCACGTCCACGTCCTCGAAGATCAGCTCGCGCGTGTCAGACGCGTTCCACCCCAGCTTTCGCAGCTTGTCGCCGGCGCTGAACCCGGGCATCGCCTCGATCTCATCGCTGTGCCCGAACCCGACCTCCTTCGCCCGCTCCAGGTCACACGTCTCCTTCGTCATGATGAACGCGCTGACCCCCTTGTTCCCCTGTCCGGGAGTGGTCACGGCCGCGACCACGAACACCTCGCCCACGCCGGCATGCGTGATCCAGGTCTTCTGTCCGTTCAGGACATACCGGTCGCCGCGGCGCTCGGCCGTGGTCAGCATCCCGCTGGCGTCAGAACCCGAGCCAGGCTCCGTCAGTCCGAAGCCGCCAAGTACCTGTCCACTCGCGAGCGGCGTGAGGTACTTCTGCTTCTGGGCGTCCGAGCCCCAGCGATAGATCGGAACGCCGCAGAGCGAGGTGTGCGCGCCGACGGTGATGGAATGGCTGGCATCAACCCGAGCCAGCTCTTCGGACACGATGACCGAGGCCATGAGGTCCATCCCCGCCCCGCCGTACTCCTCGGGCCACGGGATCCCGAACAGGCCCAACTCGGCCATCTTCGCTGCATTGGCCCAAGGGAATTCCTCGCGATCATCCAACTCGGCCGCGACCGGAGCGATCTCTGCATCCGCGAATTCGCGGACCAGGTCCCGCAGCATCAGGTGGTGGTCTTCCAGGTACAGGTCGAAGGCGGTCATCTATAGTGCTTCCCTTTGGATTCGGTGGGAGCCGGCAGTCCTAACCGGACTGCGGGCCCTGTACGGACGAGCGGGCGGCCCAGGTGGGCGCCGCCCGCTACAAACTAGCCGTCCTCCGGCACGGCGGAAACTGATCTTGCCGGCCTCAGATCGCAGGTCGCTCGTACCTCTCCAGCCACTGGAAGCCCAGGTCATCCCAGCGAGTCAGGTACACCGTCCCGTCGCCGAATGCTCGCACGTGGCTCCTCGCCGGGACGGTGACCGACGCCAGATGCCGGCCGTCGGGACCGAACACGTCCACCACCGGACGATCGCCGGCGGGGACGTGTCGCTCGACCCATGCGTACCCAAGCGGATCCACGCGCACCCACTCCGGGGCGAACGGCGGTTTGACCTCTGGCCACTGGAACCGGTCCACCGCTGGCGTGCGCCCTCCGCCGCGGCGCATGCTCGCGCTCATGGCTCCGTTCTGGTTCGTGACCATCATCATCATCCCGTTGGCCGCGAGCTCCTCGGCCCAGGCCTCCTTGTCGGCCTCGCGCACGGCTACGGGCTCGTGGGGCACCGGAGGACCGGCGATCACCGCTCCGTCGGGTCTCGTCCACTCCACGTGGTAGTCCGCGCTGCGCACGACTACGACCGACCCGTCCGGGCCCACGGCCCAGCCGTCCTCCGGACTGAGAGGCACCGGAGTCACCTCCTGGCGCAGGTTGTTCCCCCCGCCGGACGTGCGTTCCGTGACGTCCCTCAGCTTGATACGGACTACCGGCTCGGGCGCACCGTCGGAGCCGGGAATCCAGCGCACGATGTCCGCGGAGTCGCGGATCACGCCATCGCCCCGCGGCTGGTAGTACAGCCGTCCACCCTCGTCCACTCCTTGCGGGATGATGATCTGCAGACCGGCCGCCTCCTGCTGCACTACTGGAATCGTACGCCCGAATTCGTGATCCGGGGCGACGATCGTCATGCGGCCGTTGCCCAGGTCCACCATCAGCGTGGAGTCGCCAGGCCATGCGAAGAGACCGTCGGGCTGACGGTATTCGTCCGGCCCCTGCCCCTTCCCGGCAACGGTCTCCTTCGCGCCCAGATCGGCGTCGAGCACGTAGAGCGCCTCCTCGAGCGCGTCGGACACGAGGACGCGACCGTCGTCCAGCTCGCGGATTCCGCCAACCAGGCTGAAGGGCTCACCGTACGACGCCGCCGGGCTGTCCAGCGAGACGGACTGCTGGGCGCCGAGGGACGCGGGACCCATGAGCAGCAGAAGGATGGGTACTGCGGCCGCTGCTTCCCGGCGGCCCAACCGGCGTGGCATCATGGTTCCTCCGTGTCTGTCGATCCGGCGGGTGGTCGCCCGTCCCGCCTCATGTCAAAACGTAGACGTCTGACCCACGGCAACGGTTGCCCCGTCGCATAGCAGCGATCGCAGCCCGAGCATGCCGGGGGGCGCTCACCGAAGTAGCTCGAAATGTACGAGCGCCGGCATCCAGAGGTGGAAACGTAGCCCATCATCGCCCGCAAACGGGCTTGCGCCCGGCGCCGGTGCGCAGGCCCGCGGCCGCTTCCCCGGGCCAGCAGAGCATGGATTCGCCGATCGCGCGGTGTGGCCAGCAGCAGAGCCACCGCCCGCTCCCCATCGCGCCCGGCTCGGCCCGCCTCCTGAACGTACGATTCGAGTGCACCCGGCATTCCGCAGTGACAGACCAGGCGGATCCGAGGGTGGTCGATTCCCATCCCGAAGGCACTCGTGGCGCAGACCACGGACAGATCTCCCGCCAGGAACCGGTCCTGAACGTGGCGCCGCCCATCCGCGTCCAATCCCGCGTGGTAGTACGAGGCACGAATCCCCAGACGGCGGAGGGCTTCAGCTGCATGCGCGGCCGTCCGGCGCGTGGGCGCGTACACGATCGCCCCGGTGCCTGGCCGGCTGCGGAGCGATTCCAGGACCGCCGTGCCGGCCCGATCGATGGCCTCCGGAAGGCTCCGCACGCGTGCCGCGACCCAGTGGAGGTTGGGCCGATCCACTGACGCGACGACCCTGAGCGGACTGCGGAGGCCGAGGCAGTCCTCGACATCCGACCGGGTGGCCGGAGTGGCCGTCGCGGTGAAGGCTGCCAGCGGAGGTCGGCCCACGGTCCGGGCGAAATCTCCGATCCGCCGGTACGAGGGCCGGAAGTCGTGACCCCATTCGCTGATGCAGTGAGCCTCATCCACCACGATCCGGCCCGGTGGCGAGGACTTGCAGAGAGACCGGAAACCCGGACTCGACAGCATTTCCGGAGACGCGTACAGGAGGCGGATCTCGCGAGAGGCCAGGGCGTCCACGGCTCGTCGCCTGGCGGCTACCGGGGTCGCCGAGCTCAAGTCCGCGGCCGCGAGACCGCGGCGTCTCAGGCCCGCGACCTGGTCCTGCATCAGAGAGATGAGCGGGCTGACCACGAGGGTGAGGTCGGGGCGCATCAGGGCCGGCAGCTGAAAGCAAATGGACTTGCCGGCACCGGTTGGCAGCACCGCGATCACGTCGCGGTCCGCCAGCATCGCCAAGACGATCGGTCTCTGGAGGCGGCGGAAGCGGGAGTGGCCGTACAGGCGGAGAAGTGCGGCCTCGGGAGCTTCGCTCTCACCGTGTGGGACGGCGCTTCGACTCGGGCTCATGGGGACGTCTGCCCCTCCGGCCTCAAGGCCTCCTCATCCGGCAGTGGCGCCCGCTCCCTTGAGGGATCGATGAGCGAGCCCCGGCAAGGTCCCGCCGCGGCCCGGACCTGCAGCGGGAGGTGGAATGGCAAAGCGGAGCCCGGGGCAGCTCGCCCTCGATATCCTGGTTGCAGCTGCGGCCGTGCTCGCCCTCACGCTCCTGGTGCGGGAGAGGGTCGTCCCCTGGATCCTGGAGCGGACCGTCCTCGATCCGGGGGAGACCGTCAAGGAGGACCCCGCCTTCCTGGACGCACGCAGCGGCGATTCGCTGGGACCGGCGAGCGGTACCGGTTCGCTGCTGTTCGTCTTCCGCTCCACCTGCCCGGTGTGTGATCAGGCGGTCCCCGCCTGGAAGCGGCTCGCGGACGCCGGCGATTGGCAGACCACAGCCGTGGGACTCGAGGACCCGGAGCCGGCGGCCGCGTATATGGACGAGCGCCTGCCCGGAATTCCCGTGGCCATCCCCGTCGACCTCGACCGGTTTGCCCGACGATTCCGTATCACGGTCGTCCCGACGACCCTGCTCATCGATCGCGAGGGCCGGCTGGCGGCGCGTCATGCCGGACCTCTGGAGGAGCCCGTCGTGCGGGAACTCCGCCGACTGGCCGCACCTCCATCCCCCGACTCCGAATGAAAGGAGACCCGGATGAAGAAGCTCTGGCTGGTGGCCATCCTGGCAGTTCTGTCCACTCCCCCGCCCGCGCACGCCGCGGACAAAGCGGACCCGGAGAGGTGCCAGGACTACTGCGCGGAACTGGCGGCGAGGAATTGCGACCGGATCGATTCCTGGAAGTGCACGTGGTACATCCTGGGCTGCCTCGCCGGCTGCAACATCGCTTCGCTCTGACACACTCGAACGCGGAAGGAGGATGCCATGTGGAGGAGATCGGCGATGACGTTCGCGGCCCTGGTGTTCGTGGGTCTCGGAATAGGCACTCGGCCGGCGGATGCTGCGGCAGCCGGGAAGACCTGGTGCATGACCTACTGCGACACCGTGCACCTCGGATGCCGAAAGACCCTGGGCTGGTTCGACATGGAAGCCTGTGACAGGTGGCTGGAAGGCTGCCTGGACGGGTGCAAGGTCAACGACTGAGCGAGGGCTCGCCGGGGGCGCGATTCGACGTCGCGCCCCGGCGGGCTCCGGCCACTAGTCTTCGCGTTCGGCGCGGCTCCTGAGGAGCCTCAAGGCCAGGGCAGAGATGAGCACCCCGACCCCAATGCCGGACGTGAACTCGCTGCTGATCACCGCGCCCACGTACCAGAGAACGCCGCCAGCGGCGGCCAGCCCGAGCTGAAAACGCAGCCAGTACCCCCCCCCGGAGGTCAATCTGCCTTCCTCGCCCTCCCGGTCATTCGGCCAGGGGATCGCTCACCGGCGCCAGGTCGGTTTCACCACCCCAGGAGATCACCCCGGCCGCCACGATCCCAGCGAGCGCGTTCCCGGCGATCACAAGGACGAAAGTGAGCAGGCCCTGTCGGACGCCCAGGAAGCCGAGGCCGAGGAAGACGGGATAAACGACGAGCAGAGTGTAGAGACTCGGGAGCAGGCTGAAGACGAAGCCTTTGCCGACCATGCCGTCCCCCGGCACGACCGGGTAGAGAATGCCGAGCGCCACTCCCCACACCGATCCGTACAGGGCGCGCACCAGGTACTGGGCGGCGGAGAGATCCACGTCCACCCCGACTCCCATCAGAAGCGTGAGGCCCACGCCTCCGGCTACCTCCGTCAACAGTCCGTGGAACAAGCCGGCGAGCACTCCGCCGAGCACTCCGAGGCCGAGTCGGCTCGACAGGTCGAGTACCCCCTCTACCCTCGGGCCGTAGGGCCGACCGCCGACGCCCACTGCGAACAGGCCGAGTCCGGCCACGAGCAGCAACACACCGGCTTCGATACCGAACCTTAGCCCCGTGTCCAGCATGCCGATTCCGCCTAGTAGCGCGGCCACCCCCACCACGCCCATGCCCGCGTGCATGACGGAGAAGCCTCTCTCCTCGGCTCCGTCCCCCGCGACCTGTTGACTCATTTGTCTCCGTTCCTCGTTGTTCGCTGCGGCCGAACTTGACTCCGGCTACCTCCGTTCGAGGAAGCGACGGATTCCGGCCTGGCAGTCCTCGGTGAGACGGGCCACCACGTTGACCTGCGCCCCCGCCTCGATCGCTTCGTCGAACGTCGCTCCGTCGATCTCGTACAACAAGCGCTTCGACATTTCCAGCGCGCTCGCGCTCCTGGACGCCAGCGCCTCCAGGAATTCCGTGGCGTCGGCCTTGAAGCTCGCCGCAGGAACCACGCGATTGAAGAGGCCGTACTTCTCCGCTTCGGCCGCCTCGACCGTCTCTCCGAGAGCCACCATCTCGAACGCGCGCTTCTCGCCGATCGATCGCCTGAGAATGGCCATCACCATCGCAGGGACGAATCCGAGCTTGACCTCGGGATAGCCCAGGCGCGCCTCGTCCGTCGCCAGGACCAGATCGCAGGCCGTGGCAAGGCCTGCACCACCAGCCAGGGCGCGGCCGTGCACGAGGGCTACGACGGGCTTTCCGAGCCGCCGGATGCGGATGAACAGGTCGCCCAAGGCGCGCGCGTCGGCCAGGCTGGCGGCCTCTCCTGCCTCCACAGCCTCCTGGACCTCCCTGAGGTCGGCGCCGGCGCAGAAATCCGGGCCCGCGCCCGCGATGCCGATGACCCGCACCCGGTCGTCACGCTCCGCCCGATCCAACTCTTCCTTCAGCCTGTCGACGAGCGCACGGTTCAGTGCGTTTCGGTGCGCCGGTCGGTTCAGAGTCAGGCGGGCGACACCTGTGCGCTCGTCTACATCCGTAAGAACGTGGTCGGTCATTCCTGTCCTTCCGCCGCCGGACGACCGGGCTCGATTCCGGCCGACACCCGGTCGCATGCCTCGACCACCGCTTCCGGCACCTCCACATCCATGCCCAGGATCCCAGCCCCGAAGGTCTTTCCCTGCGCGTCGAGCATCAGGGAGACGGTGCCGCCGCCACCCAGCGACTCATGCAGCAGGAAGTTGAGGGCGTACAGGTTGGGCAGCTCGAAACGTTCTACGTTTCCGTGACATACGCCCGCGAAGTGCTCTTTCACGCGGGCCGGCGTCACCTCCTGCACCAGGTACTCGTAGGCCGACGGTGACAACGCGATGACGCCCACGTTCGCCGTGTCTCCCTTGTCGCCGGAACGGGCGAAGGCGACGCGCGACAGCTTCACCTTCATGGTCCCCCCGCAGAGCCGAAGATCGGGTCAGGCATCGGTCACCTCGACGCGGAGCTCCGCTTCTACCGCCGAGCGGTCGATCAGGGCCGGCCAGTAGGCCATCACGTCCTGCACCCGCGGTCGCCCGCCCGCGAATCCGGTAACCGTCGGAGGACCCGCCAGGATCAGGGGTGCGATCTCACGAGTGAATGCCTCAACCGGTGCCCGCTCTGCGGCTCGCACCCCCACGCGCAGGCCAACCTCCGGAAGGTCATTCGCTCCCGGACCCGGCTCGAGGCCCAGGCAAGCGCCCGCTCCGACGAACTCCGTGCGAATCTCGTCGAACCGCAGGCCCGCCCGGTCGAGACGCGCCCGCAGGATCGAATCGGCGCGGCGGGCCTTGGCGACCGCATCGGGTCCCGCGTACGTGAGTCCTCCTGTGGCCTTGAATCCTGCGTGGTAGGCGATCGAGACCTTGAGCAGGTCCGTGCGCGGTCCGCCGCGCACGCCGGAGATCCGCACTCGGTCTCCTCCCTCGTCCCGCACCATGACCGTGCCGAAGTCGGCCACGCAATCCGGCGTAATGTAGTCGGCCGGGTCCCCCATCTCGTAGACCAGCTGCTCGGTGACCGTGGCCCACGTCACCCGGCCCCCGAGGCCCGGATGCTTGGTCACCACGAACGATCCGTCTTCCGCCGCGTCGATGATGGGATAGCCGGGAGTCGCGAGATCCACGCTTTCCCAGTCGAACAAGGTGTTCCCGCCAGCCGCCTGGGCGCCGCACTCGTTGATGTGTCCGGCCACAACGCCGGCGGCGAGTCGATCCCAGTCGTCCTCCGCCCACCCGAACTCATGCGCCAGCGGTCCGTACGTCAGGGCCGTGTCGGTCGAGCGACCGGTCACCACGACGTCGGCTTCCTGCTTCAGGGCCTCGAGGATGGGCTCCATCCCGATATACGCGTTCGCGCTGTAGACGCGGTCCCGAATCTCCTCCAGCGGCGCGCCGGTCTCCATGTTGCGCAAGGAATGCCCGGCGCCCAGGAGCTCGTCCAGCCGGGCCATCAGGTCGTCGCCGGTCACGATCGCGATTCGCAGCGGACGGCTCGTCTCGACTCCGGAGAGTCCCTGTACCAGGGCGTCCCGGCACGCGGCCGGGTTGACCCCGCCCGCGTTGGTCACGACGCGGACGCCGCCATTCACCAGGTCCGGGGCGAGATCCAGGATCAGGGGCACGAAGTCCCGGGCATACCCCGCGGCAGGGTCCTTCACACGCTGCTTCTGGAGGATCGACATGGTGATCTCGGCCAGGTAGTCGAGCATCAGGTAGTCGATGTCGCCACTCCGCACCTGCAGCTTCGGAGCCTCCTGCCAGTCTCCCCAGAATCCCTGGCCGGACGCGACGCGCACCGTCCGCCGGTCGCTCATGCCGAGTCCGGGAGGGTGAACGGCCCGATGTGGGGCGCCGGGTTCTCAAGAGCGGTGCGGAGGGCCAGGTCGAGCACGTCCCGGGTCTCCTCGGGCGCGATGATCGCGTCCACGTAGCCGCGAGCCGCCGCGTAGCGAGCATCGAGGCTCCGCTCGTACTCGGCGCGGGTGGCTTCCATGGCGGCCTCTGTCTCGGCATCGATCGGGACGCCTTCCGCGCGAGCCTGATCGATCCGCGGACCGTACACCGCCCTGACCGCCGACTCCCCCTCCATCACTCCCATGCGACCCGTCGGCCACGTGAAGATGAAGTCGGGATCGAAGCCCTGTCCGGCCATAGCGTAGTATCCGGCTCCGCTCGCGTGGCCCGTCGTGAGGACGAGCTTCGGTACGCGTGCCACGGACATGGCTTCCACCATCCGGGCCCCGGCGCGGATAATCCCAGAGTGCTCCGCGTCGGTACCGACCATGAAACCGCTCACGTCCTGCACGTATAGCAGCGGGATGCCGTGGCGGTCGCACATGTCCATGAAGTATGCGACCTTCTCGGCGCTGTCCGCGTAGATGATCCCGCCGAACTTCGGTGGCCCGCCGCCGGGGTCCTTGAACATCCCCCGCCGATTGGCGATCACCCCCACCCGGCGTCCCTCGAGCCGGGCGACGGCCGTCAGCACCTCCGGTGCGTACCCGGCCTGGAATTCGTCGAACCGGCCCGCATCGAGGAACGTCTGCAGGAGGGCCTCCACCTCGTACGGCTGCCGGTGATCCTCGGGGACGATATCGTAGGCCTCCTCGGCGGGTCGCCGCGGCGGCAGAGGCTCATCGACGGGAGCGGGAAGTCGGGCGGGCGGGAGATCACCTACCAGCTCCCGGATCTTCTCGATGCAGGCTTCGTCGTCGGGAACCTCGTAGTGGGCCACCCCGCTGATTCGGTTGTGGGTCGCTGCGCCACCGAGGACTTCGCCGTCTACCTCCTGTCCCGTCGCACCCTTGACCAGGTTCGGCCCGCCCAGCCCCATGAAGCTGGTCCCGTCTACCATCACGATCATGTCCGAAAGAGCCGGCAGGTAGGCGCCACCGGCGATGCACGGGCCCATGACGGCTGCGATCTGAGGCACATCCAGGTAATGCCGCATGATCGAGTTGTAGTAGAATAGACGGCTGGCGCCGTACTTGCCGGGAAACACCCCTCCCTGGTACGGCAGATTGATGCCGGCGGAATCGACCAGGTATACGATCGGCACCCGGCAGCGCATCGCGATTTCCTGCGCGCGCAGCTTCTTGGGAATCGTCTCAGGCCACCAGCTCCCGGCCTTTACGGTCGCATCGTTGGCTACGACCACCACCGGGCGGCCACAGATCTCACCGATCCCGGTGACCACGCCTACACCCGGGGCTTGCCCGTCGTAGCTATCGTGGGCGATCAGCAGGCCGATCTCCAGGAAACCACCCCCCGTATCGACCAGCCGTTCGATGCGCTCGCGGGCCGTCAGCTTCCCCTGCGCGTGCTGACGCTCGATGCGCTTCGCTCCCCCGCCCTGTCGCAGGCCGTCTTCCAGCGCCCGCACCTCGTCCACGAGGTCGCGCATGCGTGACGGAGCGGCCATCAGCCGTCGTCGTCCGTCCGGTTCTCCTCGAACCAGGACCGGATGTACGCAGCGGCATCGGTCGTCGCCGTGCCCGGCCCGAACAGGCGACCGATGCCGCGGGCCTGCAGCTCCTCCACGTCTTCCTGCGGGATGATGCCGCCGCCCGTGATGAGGACGTCATCCATGCCGTTCTCGAGGAGGAGCTTCTGCACCCGCGGGAAGAGCGTCATGTGCGCCCCGGACAGGATCGAGAGGGCAACGACGTCGACGTCCTCCTGCAGCGCGGTGGCGGCGATCTTCTCAGGCGTCTGATGCAGGCCCGTGTAGATCACCTCCATCCCCGCGTCACGCAGGGAGGCGGCGATCACCTTCGCACCACGGTCGTGCCCGTCCAGGCCGGGCTTGGCGACGAGGACGCGGATCTTTCTGTCAGCCATGGCGGAACCCCTGGGATTTATACGCTGACGCGCGGCGGTCGATCGCCCCGCCGCGCCTGCTGCAAGGTACCCGGCGGGAGCCGGCCTCAAAAGGCCACGGGCTCCTGGAACCGGCCGTATACGACCTCGAGCGCATCCCGGATCTCGCCCAGCGTGGCGTAGCTCCGGACGGCCTCGAGCATGGGGGGCATCAGGTTGTCGTCCGCGCGAGCGGCCAGGGTCAACGCCTCCAGCGAGCGCTGGACCGCATCGGCCTCCCGCTTGCTGCGGAGATCGTCGAGCCGCTTTCGCTGGGCTGTACCCGCCGACTCGCCGATCTTCAGGATCTCGATGTCCGGCTCGTCGTCCTCCTGGAACGAGTTCACGCCCACGATGAACCGGCTCCCGGCTTCCACCTCGTCCTGGAACCGACGGGCCGAACGGGCGATCCGGGCCTGGAAGTAGCCCGACTCGATCCCTGCCACGACGCCTCCCAGGTCGTCGATCTCCGCGAAGATCTCCTCCGCCTGCCGTTCGAGATCGTCCGTCAGGCTCTCCACGAAATACGAACCAGCCAGCGGATCGATCGTATTGGGAACGCCCGTCTCGAACGCCAGGATCTGCTGGGTGCGAAGGGCGATCCGTACCGCATGCTCCGTGGGCAGCGCCAGGGTCTCGTCCATGGCGTTCGTGTGCAGCGACTGGGTACCGCCCAGAACTGCGGCGAGTCCCTGGTACGCGACGCGGACGATGTTGTTGTGTGGTTGCTGGGCTGTCAGCGTGACGCCCGCGGTCTGGGCATGCGTACGCAGGCGCCAGCTCTCGGGCCGCTTCGCACCGTACACCTCGCGCATGTGCCGCGCCCAGATCCGTCGGCCGGCCCTGAACTTGGCGATCTCCTCGAAGAAGTCGTTGTGCACGTCCCAGAAAAATGAGAGCCGCGGAGCGAACTCATCCACATCCAGGCCGCGAGCGATCCCCTCCTCGACGTAGGTGAAACCGTTCTTCAGGGTGAACGCGAGCTCCTCCACGGCCGTCGCTCCGGCTTCTCGTATGTGGTAGCCGGAGATGGAGATCGTGTTGAACCTCGGGGCGTGCCGCGTGGACCATTCGAAGATGTCCGTGATGATCTTGAGAGCCGGCTTGGGCGGGTAGATCCAGGCGTGCTGCGCCTGGTATTCCTTGAGGATGTCATTCTGGATCGTCCCCGTGACCTTCTCGAACGGCACCCCCTGCTTCTCGGCGGCCGCAAGGAGGAAGCAGTAGAGCATGATCGCCGGGCCGTTGATCGTCATGGAAACGGAGACCCGATCCAGCGGAATGCCATCGAACAGGGTCTCCATGTCGGCCAGGCTGGAGATGGCTACGCCGCACTTGCCGACCTCGCCCTCCGACATGGGATCGTCGGAGTCGTATCCCATCAGGGTAGGAAAGTCGAACGCCACGGACAGCCCGGTCGTGCCGCGCGCCAGCAGGAACTTGTAGCGTTCGTTCGTCTCCTCGGCCGTCGCGAAGCCCGAAAACAGGCGCTTCGTCCACAGGCGGGTCCGATACATCGTTCCGTAAGGACCCCGAGTGAAGGGGTACTCGCCCGGCAGACCCACGTCGTCGAGGTACCGGTCGTCTCGCGTATCCAGTGGGGTATACAGCGGCCGGATGGGCTGACCGGACACGGTCGTGAAGTCCGTGTCCGAGCGCTGAGGCGTGGCCGCTGCGCCTTCTTCCCACGCGGCGAGTTTCGCCTCGAGCTCAGCCAGCTCGCCTCGCCTTCGCTCCACTTCCCTGGCCAGTTCGGCTGAACCGGGCGCGTGGCTATCGATCACGTGGCTCATCGGTGTCCTTCCATGATGGTCTCGTGCGCCAATTCGGCGCCAACGTGCCCGAATATACGCGATCTGCGGGAGGCCGTTCCAGTTTTCGCGCCCCCGGGTGGAGCCGGTCCGCTACCCCGAAGTCGGGGATTCGGAGCCAGATGCCAGTCGGCGGGCGATCTCGTAGGGGGAGCCGGATGGCCGTCCTGGGTCGCCGGCACCGCTCGCGACCCATTTTCCCCAGATGTCTGCAGCCCTGCGCTGCAGGGCCCTCTCCAGCACCCGGCGGGTGTGCTCCAGGGCGGCTCGCCGCCGCTGCTCCGCCAGCATTCCGGACCCTCGAAGCCAGTCAAAGTGCGCGTCGAGCCGGTCGATCAACTCGGGGACTCCCTGGCCGGCCACCGCGGAACACTTGAGAACCGGCGCCTCCCAGTCCTCGGGGCCTTGGTCAACCGCGCCAGCGGCCGGACCGTCCCCGCCTCTGCCGATGGCGGACAGGTCCACCCCGTGGTGCGCCGGCGCGGCGGCCATCGGAGTTCCCGCCCGAATCGCCTGTACGACCTCGATCTCCTTCTTGAGCCGGTCGGCCCCCGGACGGTCCGCCTTGTTCACCACGAACAGGTCGGCCACTTCCATGAGCCCGGCTTTCATGGCCTGGATGCCGTCGCCGGACTCGGGCACGAGAACCACCACGGTGGTATCGGCGTTGGTCGCCACCTCGAGCTCCGACTGCCCCACCCCGACCGTCTCGAGCAGCACGTGGTCGAATCCGAACGCGTCCATGAGGTCGGCGGCCTCGCGCGTGGTCGTCGCCAGGCCACCGCGGGAGCCCCGACTGGCCATGGAGCGGATGAAGATCCCGCTCTCAGTGGCCAGATCGTCCATGCGGACCCGGTCACCCAGCAGAGCCCCGCCGGTGAACGGGCTGCTCGGGTCCACGGCCACGATCCCCACGGTCTCTCCCCGGTCGCGGAGACGGCGCGCCAGGGCTGCGGTCAGCGTGGACTTACCGGCTCCCGGCGGCCCGGTGATACCGGTCCTCCGCGCGCGTCCTACTCCTTCGTGAAGCTGATCGAGAAGGTCCTCGAAACGGGGGGACTGGTTTTCCACCCGGGTGATGCAGCGGGCGAGGGCCAGGGGATCCCCGGACCGGAATCCTTCGATCAGGCCGCGAAGACGCGGCGGAAGCTCGGCTGCGGAGGCGTCATCCATACCGGCAATAGTGCCGCTGGCCGACGGGGGCGGCAAGAAGAACGGCCACTCCGCCATGGCGGAGTGGCCGTGTGCCTTGGTTGGCGGTTCGGGCGAGGATGCCCGGACCGCGGACTACTTGGTCCGCACGATTGCCATGTACGGCATGATCGCCGCGTTCAGGTCGGCGCCGGACCCCGCCTCCATGAGCCGCAGACCCGTGCCTCCGCTGGCCGCCGGGGCGGTCAGGGTCACGTACGACGACGTCGCCGTGAAGAGGTCCATGCGTACCTCGCCGGGCTGGGTGAGGAACCGGATCACCGGCATCAACGGGAAGGTGCCGTTGAGGACCGGCGGCGCACTTAGATTGTCGTATATGTCGCGGAGCTGGTACGACGTCAGTCCGAGCCTGGCTGGCAGAGTCCCGCCCAGGTCGTCGCGGTCTTCCACGACCAGCATGGCCGACCAATCGGCCACGAGCTCATCGTACGGTGCTCCGAACACTGCCTCGACCGCCTGTTTCTGGTCCGCCGCCGCAGCCGTGATGAGCTGGCGCGTGAGCTGCCACTCGGTCGCCGGACTGCCGAACCGGTCTAGCAGATAGCGCAGGAAGCTCCAGTTGGTTCCCCTCATCCGGAACGTGTTGTTCCCGAGCGGATCCACGGAGTTCAGCAGCGCCGCCGTATCGCCAGGTGAACTCATGTAGAAGCTGAGATTCACCCAGTTACCGAGGTAGTACTTGTTCACGATCTCGACCGACGCCGCCGACTGGAGAAAGTCGGCCACGCCGAGCTCGTTCCCGGGCGCGAAGTCGGTCAACCCCTCGGCCTGCCCGGTCGCGTGTCCCACGACCTCTTCCGCCACGTGCGACAGTCCCTCGTTGATGCTCACCTCGGCCGCAGCTCCTGTCCCGACCTGCGCGTTGATGAGATGCTGGAGCTCGTGCGCCACCGTGTTGTCGGTAATCCGACGCACCTGAGCCGATGAAATTCCGTCGCCCGTGGCGGTGGTGTAGTCGCCATCGGGATCTGGAACCAACACGTAGAACATCTTGGCGTTGTTTCCGCCCGCGAAGCCCAGATCGAGCGGGCAGAAGAAACCGGCGATGAAGCCTTGCGAGTAGTCCTCAGACATCCGGTTCACGCCCTCGCTGTACATGATGACAACCTGCCCGGGCGCGATGTCACCAGACACATCCTCGGGCGCACCGAAATACAGGGTATCGGTGCCGATGATGATGTCATCGAAGTTCTGCGCGATGTCTCCGTACTGGGACTCCGAGAACGAGCCCCGCGACAGGGTGTCCTCGAAGATCACGGCGTTGTTGCTCACCGCGACCACCTCAGCGGTGATCTGCGTCGGAGTTCCCGGGAACTGGGTCTGGCTCACACACGAGAACCCGAAGTCCATGACGTCGCCCAGCATCGGGGGCGCCGCCATGAGCCCGAACTCGGAACTCCGAACCGTGTTCGCGCGGATCTGCGGCCGCAGCGACGATTCCATCTGTCGAAGCTGCATGTCCCATTCGTACTGCGGTCCGCGCCAGCCCGTGAGGTCTGATGGACCGCCGAACAGGGAAAATGTCGGACTGGCTGCGCCGGCGGCGCTAGCGACCGCCGCAGGTGCCGGCGAAGCTACAGAAGTCCCACCGATCGCCAGCGTCATGTCGTTGAAGCCCAGGGCCTGGGGCATGGGCGTGACCACGACCTCGTACTCGGCCCCCGCAGCATGCGCCGGCAACTGGACGCACGCCACGTCGGCCCCGCTGATCACTGCGTCTTCGCCGGGCTCCAGGTCCAGAACCGTGGCGCCGGCATCCCCTCCGCACGCGTAGCCGGAGAAGTTGAGCGATGACCCGTTGGCACTGGCGCTCACACGCACCGGGCCGTTCTCGGACCCGAAAGTGAGCATCGCCGACCCCTCGCCCCCGGCGCCCGTCGTTACGACCGCCGGATTGACGGCGGCTCCCGTGCCGCTGGACTGGGTGACGGAAAACGTGACCTCGACCCCCGGGATCCCGACGCCGCCCGTGCCAACGGCCTTCACGACGAGCGGCTGCGCAGCCACGGAACCGGTCTGACCCACCTGCCCGTCACCCGAGATGATCTCGATCGCGCCGGAGGAGGTAGCTTCCGCTGAGAAAGTCACCGTAGAACCGGTGATGGACGCGCGGACCTCGTAGGCACCAGCCGCGTCTCCGAGGGTGAACGTGACCGACGTGCGCCCGTCGGTCCCGCTGGCGCTGGTGTTCGCGCTCAGGCTGGAGTTGGGGCCTGCCGCCGACTGCAGGGCCCACGTCACGGTCTGGCCGCTCACGGGATTGCCCGAGTCGTCCTCGACCAGAACCGTCAGAGGGGCGGGCAGAGCCGCGCCGATAGCCCCCACCTGCCCGTCACCGGATACGATGCCGAGGGTGCGCGATCCGCCGTTCGGCGGATCGCTCGGGCTGTCGCCACCGCAGGCAGCGAATGCCGCCGTAGTCATAAGTGCCAGAGCCGTTGCGCGAAGTCTCGTCATGACGTTTTCACTCCTGCCTGTAATCCTAATCCCGGGTCTCGGACGGCCGCGGGATGCAAGTATCCGGGCCATTTCGGGGCAATATCGGTGCCGAAGTCCGTCCGCGTGACCCCGTGGACTGGACCGGATCTGCCGGCGGCTGAAACACGCAAGTCCGGCGCGGGTTCCCCGCTGCAAACGCCGGTCTTCCGCATCAGGGCCCTACCGAGCCGATTGTGCCGGTCTGGCAGGGTACCATGGCGGGAGGGGGTCTGTCTTCGCTTTTTGCAAAACGAGTCCGCCGCTCCTCAGACGGCTCGAGAGGCGCCGCCGTCACATGAGTACCGCCGTCGCGAGCCCGAGCAGCAGGAAGAACCCGAACAGGTCCGTGAGCGTCGTGACGAACGGCGAGGAAGCGACGGCGGGGTCCACCCCGATCCGCTCGAGGAAGATGGGTATGAACGCTCCCGCGAACGAGGCGATGAGAAGGCTGCCCCACATCGCCAGGAGCACCACCACGCCGAACATGACCCCGGCGTCCGTGAACAGGAGTCCGAGGACCGCCGCGACGACCCCCATGACGAGACCGTTCACGAGGCCGACCAGCAGCTCCTTCCAAATGACGCCCATCCGCTCGCCCACGGTCTCATCCGACAGGGCGATTCTGCGGATCGTCACCGCAAGTGCTTGCGTACCCGCGTTTCCCCCGACCCCGGCTATGACCGGCATCGCGACGGCGAGAAGGGCCATGGCCTCGATGGTGCTCTGATAGGCGAACACGACGGAAGACGCGATGGCCGCCGAGATCACGCTGAGAAGAAGCCAGGGCAGCCGGCTGCGGATGGCATCGAGCGTCGTACCCCGGATCTCCTCCTCGTCCGACACGGCGGCGAACCTGAGGATGTCTTCCGTGGCCTCGGCTTCGACGACGTCGATGACGTCGTCGAACGTGATGCGGCCCACCAGCCTGCCGAGCGGGTCCACGACTCCGAGGGAGGCCAGGTTGTACCTGGAAAGAGCCTTACCTACCTCCTCCTGGTCCGTATCCACGGTCACTACGGCGGGCGGCTCTTCCGTGATCTCGGAGATGGGCGTCGCCGGATCGGCGATCACCAGGTCCTGCAGCGAGACCACTCCCCGGAAGGTCCCATCCGGATCGACCACGAAGATGGTGTAGAAGTCGAAGTCCTCGTGCGCCTGCCTCCGGATCTCGGCAATCGCCTCCGCGGCCGTCAGCCGAGCGGACACGGAGAGGACCTCTCGCGTCATCAGGCCACCGGCGGACTCCTCCGGGTAGGTGAGGAGCTCCTCGATCTCGGCCGCTTCCGCGTCGTCGACGACCGCGAGGACCTGCGCCCGCTGCTCCGGTTCCAGATCACCGATGAGGTCGGCCGCATCGTCATCGGCCATCTCGTGCACGATCTCGGCCGTGCGCCGTGGCTCGAGCTGCAGCAGGAGCTCACCGGGCCGCTCGACGTCCTCCATCTCGGCCAGCGTGTCCGCCGCGAGATCCGAGGGCACGTGCCTGAGCAGAGTGAGACGCTGATCGTCTTCCAGCTGCTCGACCAGATCGGCCAGGTCACTGGGGTGCACGCCCTCGAGGGCCGCGCTCAGGCCGTCGAAGTCGCTGGATGCCAGCAGAGTGAGCACTTGGCTCAGCAGCAGCTCCATGTGATCGGTCTTCTCGCTCATGGCTCGTTCACCGCGCCCTCCGCTCCGGCCATCTCGGGTACGGCCATCCCGGCGGAGAATATCATCTTGAAACCCTCTTCGACGGACATGTCCAGCCGGTGTACTCGACTTCTCGGCACGAAGAGCAGGAAGCCCGATGCGGGATTCGGCACCGTGGGGAGGAAGACCGCGACCGCTGGCTCGCCAATCACGTCTTCCGCCTCATTGGCCGCGTCCGCTGTCTCGAACACCAGCGTGTGGGACCCCGGGGAAGGATACTCGATGAGGGCACAATGTCGGAAGAGCTTCTGGTCGCGCGTCAGCACGGCCTCGAATACGTGCGACGAGGCACTGTACAGCCGCCGGGCCACGGGAACGCGGTTCGCGAATCCGTTCCATACGCGGAGCGCCCGGCGACCCAACGCCTTCTGGGACGCCCACCCGACCACCACGAGCACCACGAGCAGTGCGACCAGGCCGAGGCCCCGCGGTTCGTAGCCGGAAATCTGCGGCAGATAACGCCCGATGATCGGATCGAGTGTCTGGAAGAGCCAGGAGAGGACGAAGACGGTCACGCCGATCGGCGCGATCACGATGAGGCCCGTGATCAGGTACCGTCTGAGTCGCTGGACCAGCTTCTGCATCGGCTGCCTGCCCTGGTGATCGGTGTTGGCGTACCGTCAGGCTAGCCGTCGGGGAGGGACCGCAGCAACTCCTCCTGGCGCATCCACATCGGTCCGGTCTCGCGGGCCGGCCCCTCCGGGTGGTCCATCCCGATGATGTGCAGGGCGCCGTGGATCACGAGCCGAACGATCTCGCGCCCGACCTCCTCCCCCCGATCGGCCGCGTTGCCCGTGGCCACCGGCGGCGAGATGTAGACGTCGCCGAGGAGTCGACCTTCCTCGCCCAGATCGAACGCGATCACGTCGGTAGGTCCGTTGCGGCCCAGGAACCGGGCGTTCAGCGACTCGATCTCGTCGACCGGGACGAATGTGAACGAGACCTCTCCCTCCCGCTCCCCGTCCGACTCGAGCGCCGCCGTAGCCGCAGCACGCAGCACCGGCTCGGGTGGACAGGCATCCCGCCAGTCGGAGAGGCGATTGAAATGAAGTCGGAGGGACAAGACGACCTCGGCCTATGCCTGCGCGTCCGACTCGTCCGGCGCCGCTTCCGGCTCGGCGGCGGAGACGGTGGCGTGAACGCCCGACGGGTACTCGATGCGCCGGTGATACATGCCGATCAGGACCCGGGCGAACTCGGCCTTGGCGATTTCCAGGTCCCGCAGGGTCAGCGGGCACTGATCCAGTTGATTCTCGGCGATGCGGGCGGTCACCAGCTGGTCGATGGTGGCACGGATGCGATCCGGGGTCGGGTCCTGAAGAACGCGCGTTGCCGACTCGATGCTGTCCGCGAGCATCACGACGCCGGTCTCCCGGGTCTGTGGCTTCGGCCCCGGGTACGCGAAGTCGGAGGGATCCAGGTCGAGGTCCGGATCCGCCTCCCGTGCCTTGTCCAGGAAGAACGAGATCATCGTCGTTCCGTGATGCTCCCGGATGAAGTCGTGGATCACTCGGGGCAAGCGGTGCTCCGACGCCAGCCGCAGACCTTCCTTCACATGGTCCCGGATGATGGCCGCGCTGCGTCTCGGCGGGAGCCGGTCATGCGGGTTCCTGCCTCTCGGCTGGTTCTCCACGAAGAACTGCGGATTGGCCATCTTGCCGATGTCGTGATAGTAGACGCCGGCGCGCGCGAGCAGGGGGTTGGCGCCGATTCCGAGGCACGCGGCTTCGGCCAGGTTGGCCACGTTGATCGAGTGGGCATACGTGCCGGGAGCTTCCCGGGACAGCTCGCGCAGGAGCGGAGCGTTGAGGTCGCTGAGCTCGAGCAGCGTCTGGTCGGTGCTCACTCCGGTGAGCTTCTCCAACGCCGGGGTCAGAGCGCCGACGGCGAGGACCGTACACAGGGTGGCACTCACGCCGCCCCAGAACAGGGCCTGGAGGATCTCGGTCGCGGGAAGCGACCGGAGCAGCACGATCGCGAAACCCGAAAGGAAGTAGGCTCCAGTGATCAGGGCGATCAGCACCCAGCTGTGACTGCGGCGCCGCACGCGGCGAATCCCCATTGCACCGGCGCCGCCGGCGGCGATCATCTTGAACGGGACGCTGATCGCTGCGAGCGCGAAGACGGACTCACCCAGGAATACGATCTGGCCGCCTACCACGCCGGCTACCACTGCGACGGCCACGAAGCCGATGAGACCGTCGTACAGGGCTCCGACCAGAAGCGCGAGCAACGCCACCGGGATCAGCTCCGATGGATATCCCGCCTGCTCGATCAGGCCGGCGGACACCGTCACAACGGCTACGAGGCCCATGACGATCAGGTACCCGCGTACGTCCCGATAGATGTTCGGCCGGTACATGACGAGAACGACCGCCAGCAGCCCCAGCAGGATTCCCGTGTACAGCGCGCTGCCAGCGCCGGCCAGCCGTCGGCTCGTGCTCCCGGCGAGCCCCCTCTGGACAAGCTCGGCGTTGTACGCACGCAGGCGCTGGAGGTCGCGGCCGCCCACGCGCTCATGAGCGGTCAGGATCCGCTCTCCCTCGAGCACGACCGAGGAGACCGTGTCCACCGCCGCCCGCGCCTGCTCGCGCGCGGTGCTCGTTGCCAGGTCGTCCGGCAGCAGGGTGGGTTCTCGGAACCGGATCACGAGGCTGGCATAGATCTGGAAACCATCTACGGAGGCGTCCTCCGGCGCAAAGACCAGTGCGTCGTCGTGGAACCGGGTCAGCGTCGTGATGGAATCGCGAGACACGAGTCGGTCAGTGTCCCCTCGCACGGTGACGACGCTCGAGGACCGCCCATCCGGCCCGAGCATGGCCGCCACGCCTCGCGGAAGGAGCGTCCGAAACGCCGTCTCGATAGAGCTCTGGAGCGCGCCCCGGCGCTCGGGATCCGCCAGGTGTTCGATCTGGGCTTCCGTCATCGTGAGGCCGTTCGCGGCCAGGAGATTCCGAATTCCCTGCCGGTCCGCACCCGCCGGCTCGGCGCGGAACGCAGAATCCAACTCCGCGAAGAAGCTCCCGACGTTGGCCAGCGCCGTGTCAGCGGCGGTGACGTCGAGGATGTAGACCGGCAGGACGAGCCGCTCCGCGTCCTCGCGCTCCCGTGCCAGTTGATCCGGGTCCTTCGGGACGGCGAAGTCGAAGGCCGCGATCACGTCCTCCGTCGCTACGGCCCCCATCTGCACGTCCACGGTCTCCGGCAGGTTGTGGCTCCGGAAGAGCAGAGGTACCGCCACCGCAATCGCCAGGACCACGAGCAACCGGAAGCCGTGGTGGAACAGCTGATCTCGCCAGCCCTCGCCGGGCCGCCGATCGATCGCGCGCGCCGCGTCGCGCCAGGTCTCACGAAACCGGGCCGCGCTCATCCGCTTCGCTCGCCTCCGTTGTCGTGATCCGCGTACGCCCTGATGATTTCCTTGACGAGACGGTGGCGAACGACGTCGGATTCGCTCAGGTACACGAAGTCGATCCCGTCCACCGACTTCAGGATCTGCTCGATCTCAAGCAGTCCCGACTCCTCCCGCCGCGGAAGGTCGATCTGGGTCTTGTCCCCCGTGATTACGGTGCGCGAGTTCAAACCGAGCCGGGTGAGGAACATCTTCATCTGCGCCGTGGTCGCGTTCTGAGCCTCGTCGAGGATGAGGAACGCGTCCGAGAGGGTCCGACCCCTCATGTAGGCCAGGGGTGCGATCTCGATCGTGTGGTCCTCGATCGCGCGGCGCATCCGGTCACTCGGGAGCATGTCCTCGAGCGCGTCGTACAACGGCCGCAGGTACGGATCGACCTTGTCGCGGATGTCGCCTGGCAGAAAGCCGAGCGCCTCGCCCGCTTCAACTGCGGGTCGGGTGAGAATGATCCGTCGCACCCGTTTCCGCGCCAGGGCGTCCACCGCCATGGCCACGCCGAGATAGGTCTTACCGGTCCCTGCCGGGCCGATCCCGACAACGATGTCGTTCTGCCGTATTGCAGAAAGATATTCCTTCTGTCCCTTAGACTTAGGCCTGATTACCTTACGTGCTCCGGGAAGTGCTACGACTTCCTCGTCGGTCTCCTTTACTGTCTCCAGCGGCGCCTTCTCCGCCTCGGTGAAGAAACGCTCGACGTCCGCGAGGTCATACGATCGGCGCAGCTGAGCCATACGGATCATCCGCTGGGCGACGGGCGTGCAACGCTCCACGGCCTCGACGGCCCCCGAAAGAATGAGCTGGTCGTTGCGCAGGATGACGCGAAGATCGCCCAGACGGGCGAGGGCCTTCAGGTGCACGTCGTTGACCCCTGCGAGAAGGAGCTCGTCGGTGCCCTCGGCGGAGAGCCGATGCTGAATCACGGGAGCGTCCACGGCTTCACCCTCGGGGGGGCGCGGGTCAGTCACCGTCCGCTCCTCCCCCATCAGCCAGTCGGAGGCCCAAGTCGGCGAGAAGTTCCGTTTCGACCGCCGAAGGCGCGCCTTCCATCAGGCCGCGAGCAGCCGTCGTCTTCGGGAACGCGATCACGTCGCGCAGCGACGAGACGCCGACCATCAGCGCGATGAGGCGATCGAGCCCAAGGGCGAAACCTCCGTGCGGCGGGACCCCATACCGGAACGCCTCCAGGAGGAAGCCAAAGCGCGCGTCCACCTGCTCCTCGGTCATCCCGAGCACCTCCAGGATCGCCCTCTGAAGCTCAGGCACGTGACAGCGGATGCTCCCGCTGGCCAGTTCGGTGCCGTTCAAGACCAGGTCGTACGCCCGGGAGCGGACCGCGAATGGCTCAGCGAGCAGCTCGGCCGCCGTCACGTCCACAGGCATCGTGAACGGATGATGACTGGCCGCGGGCGCGCCCGTCTCCGGATCCGCCTCGAACAGCGGGAAGTCCGTGACCCATAGCCAGTGCTCTCCATCCCCGGCGGCTCCCAGCTCCGTGCCCAACTGCCGCCTGAGGACATCGAGGGCCGGCGAGCTCTCCGAATCGGGCCCGGCGACCAGCACCAGGAGATCCCCCGCCGTGAGCCCGTATTCCGTACGAAGCGTCGTCCCGGCTGTCTCATCTACCGCGCGGGCCGCCGGACCCGAGTAGCCGTCATCGGTGCACTTGAGCCACAGCGCGCCACGCGCGCCGGCCGCCCGGGCTACGTCGTTGATCTTGTCCAGGCGGGACCTGGACAGCGAGCCACCGCCCGGAACTACGATCCCGCGCGCCCGGCCCCCATCGGCGAGGGCGGAGTCGATGATGCCGAATCCGCGCCCCCCGAGCACCTCGGACAGGTCGTGAATGCGCCATTCGATCCTTAGATCGGGCTTGTCCGTCCCGTACGACTCCATTGCCTCGGCCCATGACATTCGCGGGAAAGGCACGGGGACGGTCCGGTCGAGCGTCACCGCGTACATGTCGACGAGCATCTGCTCGCACGCGGCGAACACATCGTCTTCCCCTACGAACGCCATCTCCACGTCGATCTGGGTGAACTCCGGCTGCCGGTCCGCGCGCAGGTCCTCGTCCCTCAGGCAGCGGGCGATCTGAAAATAGCGGTCGAAGCCCGACACCATGAGGAGCTGTTTGTAGAGCTGCGGGGATTGGGGCAGAGCGTAAAACTCACCGTGGTGTACACGGCTCGGGACCAGGTAGTCGCGCGCGCCTTCCGGCGTGCGTCGCGTTAGGAAGGGCGTCTCGACTTCCAGGAACCCCTGTCTCGCCAGCGCGGCACGTGCAGCATTGGTTGCAAGGTGACGCACTACGAAGTTGCTCTGCAGCTCCGGTCGGCGGAGATCCAGCACGCGGTGGCGCAGTCGCAGCTCCTCGGACGGGAGATCTTCCCCGGGTGGAACCGCGACGAGGATCGGCAGCGGGTCCGCGGAGGCGAGGACTTCCATTTCTCGAACGCGGATTTCGACCTCGCCCGTCGGCATGTCCGGATTCACGGCATCGGGCGGTCGCGACTCGACATCACCCCGGATCCACAGCACGTCCTCCGGATTCAGACCGGAAGCCGCCTCCATCACGTTCTGCGGCGTGTGCTCGGGCTCGAACGCGAGCTGGACCAGCCCCGTTCGGTCGCGCAGAAGGATGAACTTCACGCCGCCCTTGTCTCGGCGACGGTGCACCCAGCCCGCGACCTGTATCGACTTGCCGATCCACTCGTCGTCGACTCTGCCGCACGCCACATCCCGGTACCTGGTGGCTCCCGGGTGGCCGCGGAACGTACCGCGATCGAGTGGTCCGGACCGACCGTCATCCCCTGTGTGAGTCAGGATGCCTCCCTATTTCTATCCTCATCCGCCCGGAACGGCCGTGCGTCCGTCCCGAGCAGCACGCCGGCCACGAGGCCTGCGGTCGCGCCGACTACGTCGGCGATCCAGTCAGAAACGCTCGCGACCCGATGCGGAAGCCAGTGCTGGTGCGCCTCGTCCATCGCGGCGAAGATCGCAAGGCCCAGAAGGCCCGCCACCCACGCTCCCGCGCTCGTACGGCTTCCAGCCGACAGCGCCGCGCCCACCAGTCCACCCAGGACCAGGTAGAGCACCAGGTGCACGGCCTTGTCCGCCCACGGAAGCGAAGTGCGCAGCGTCGCGTCCGCCAGCGGGATCGTGGTCGCGACCAGAATCAGCGCCGCCCAGACCAGGACCGACCGCCAGGATCCCGACGGGCGTCTCAAGCCCCCGAGTCCAGGATCAACCGGCGGAATCGCGCCGCGTCTTCGGCCTCCGTCAGCCGAATGCGCAGGTCCTCATCCCTGAGCGCCCGACTGATGTGCCCCAGTGTCTTCACGTGATACCCCGCGGCCGAGGGGGGACCGACCATCATCACCACCAGTCGCACGGGAGCCCCGTCGACGGAATCGAAGTCCACCGGCTCCCGGGTGGTTCCGGCGACGATCTCCAGCCGATCCAGTCCCGGGCACTTCCCGTGCGGCAGCGCGATCCCGGAGCCCACACCCGTGCTGAGCACGGCCTCCCGTTCCATTACGACCCGGTGGATGTCCTGCACCCGGTCCACGGCATCCGCCGCCGAGGCAAGCAGGAAACACATTTCCCGCAGGATCCCGGGTTTGTCCAGGGAATCCAGGGGAACCTTGATCCGCTCCTCCGTCAGTCGAGACGAGAGCGTTAGGGGCGGGCCTGGAGAACGGGTACTCGTAGCCGAGCTCCGCAGGCGTGAGGATCTTCCGGGGCACCGTTCGTACCCCAATTTCGCGGCGGCTTAAGATATTCGGCACTTTGAGGAGCAGCAAGCTGGCCCTTGCGCCCCGGGAGCCCTTCGAGGAGAGTCCTCCACATGGAAGAGAACGCGCCGAACGGCGGGCGAAGAGAGCTGCTGGAGCACCTTCCGGAGGAACTCGAGGCCGTAGTAGGCCCGGCGCTGTCCGAGGCCGGGCAGCCGGTCTACCGGGCCCGGCAGGTGGCGAGCTGGATCTATGATCGCTTCGCGTCAAGCTTCGACGAGATGACGGATCTGCCCGCCGATCTCAGACCAATCCTGGCGGAGCGATTCTCAGCTTCCCCGCTCGAGATGGCCTATCAGGCACGGTCCCGGGACGGGACGATCAAGCACCTCTGGAGGCTGCGCGACGGAGAGCAGATCGAGTCCGTGTTGATCCCTACCGCGGATCGCGTGACTCTCTGCCTTTCGTCACAGGCCGGGTGCGCCCTGGCCTGCCGCTTCTGCGCCACCGGTGACTTCGGATTCCGCCGCCACCTCAGCGCGGCCGAGATCGTCGCCCAGTTTCGGGATTCGGAGCTCGTGGCTCGTCACGCGTTCGGACGCGGCATCGCGAACGTCGTTTACATGGGAATGGGAGAGCCGCTCGCCAACCTGGAGGCGGTGCTCACTTCGCTGTCCGTGCTGCACGGCGGCTTCGGGTTCGGCGCCCGCCGTATCACCGTTTCGACCGTCGGCCTGATCCCCGGAATCCGGGCCCTCGCCGCGAGGCCCGAACCATTTCGGCTGGCCGTGTCGCTGCACGCCCCGGAACACGCGCTACGGGAGAGGTTGGTCCCCGTGGAGAAGCGATACCCACTTCCCGAGCTGTTCTCGGCCCTGCGCGAGTACCAGGAGATCAAGGGCCGGAGGATCACGTTCGAGTACACGATGATCGACGGAGTGAACGACTCCGACGAGCTCGCCCACTCACTTGCGGACCTGCTCGACGATATGGATGGGTTCGTGAACCTCATTCCGTACAATCCGATTCCCGGCCACGACTGGGCTCCCAGCGCGCCGGAGAGGATCGCGGGCTTCAGCGCGGTGCTGGAGGAACGAGGAGTGGAGGCGGCCGTCCGGCGGCCGCGGGGTCGGGACATTGCCGCCGCCTGCGGGCAGCTGAGGCTCGAGCGGGAGGATCCGGGCGGCTAGCGGATCGCGGCCAGCCGCTCCTGCCAGTCACGACCCAGGATGATGGTTGCATCGAGGTAGAGAGCCGGTTCAGGCTGTAGCTGCACCTCTTCCACTCCCAGGGCGTCGGCGACGGATCTCGCGGCCCCGGAGCGCTCCGACCGATCGATCACGATCGTCACGTCGTACTCGAAGCTGGGAGCGTTGCCGAACGTCTTCACATCATAACCCGCGTCCCGCAGGGCCTTGGTGATGCGAGCCGCCGCTCCGTGCTCTCCTGCCCCGTTCAGGACCTCTACGCTGACCCTATGTTCCGCATCCTCAACGGACAGGGACGAAGGAAGCCCGTCGTAGGAGCCCGATTCGGAGACCGACAGCTCCCGCCCGCGCCATTCCAACAGGAACGAACCCAGAAGCACTCCGGCCCCGAGCAGGACCAGCACCACCAGGACGGTCTGCATTCGCGCGATCATGGCTCGACCAACCGATTCCAGAAGTCCACGGAGCACGTCATCAGCGGCCGTCCCTTCGCGAGCAGGCGCTCGAGGCGTCGATGCACGACCACGGTCAGCACGGCGTCTCGCTCCGCCGGCAAACGTCCGCGCAGCTCCGAGCGCTCGCGCGAACTTCCCTTGCGGCCAGGCTCCAGATAATCCGCGAGGATCAGGTACTCGCCGAGCTCGTCCAGGTCCGGGTGTCCAACGGGGTGATAGCGGATGGCCTCGAGGAGAGAGACGTCTTCCACACCTTCCGCCGAGAGCCGCTCGGCGCACGCCGGAGCATGGGCCACCGGCCTGGGCCACGTATTGCCGGCAAGCTTACACAGCTCCGAATTGGGCGCGTCCTTGAGTGCGTCGTGCAGGACGCCCGCCGCTCGCCATCGGATTCGCTCGGACTTCGGCCGTCCGAGGTCCCTCGCCCACTCGGCGAGCACGTCGCCCACCCGCACCCCGTGGGCCCGCCGGCTGTCACTGCAGCGGGCCCACTTGGGCAGCTTCGCGCGGGTACCCGCGCGCTCCACGATCGGGTGCATCGGGTGACGAGATCCTGGTTCGGGTGATCGCTGGACGGCCGGGGGTGCCGCTAGGCGCGTACGGATAGATATTCGTTTGAGTCGGTCGCATCAACGGTTCCGCGGCCGGTGGGCCGGAAACCGGCCTGAACCGCGCCAAGGGAGGGACGCAGATTGGCCATGAGGTTCGATCCTGCCCTGATCACGGGGATCGCGCGCGAGATTGGCTCCCGCTGGGAGGGGCAGCGCGCGACCTCGCTCGTTCTGCACCGGGATCCAAGGGAGGCGTGGCTGACGTTCCCGGAGGCCGAGGAACCGTATCGAGCGCTTGGTTTTCTCCTCCACCCGACCCGCGGGTACGTCGTGCACGCGGATCGCGTCCCGCCACCGATCGCCGGAAACGCTCGGGAGATTGCGTTCCGCAGACTCTACCTGGGCGCGGTGTGGTGCCCCCCGGACCAGCGGCTCCTCGGACTCGACCTCGGGCCGCGCCCCACGGTCGGGTCGGAGAGGACCGCTGCGTTTCAGCTTCACGTCGAGCTCCATACGAACCAGTGGAACGTGATCCACGTCCGTACGGCCAGCCAACGGATCGAGGCGGTGCTCTGGCCGAGGACGGCTGGAGGCCGGGTGCTCGGTCCAGGTGTCGTGTACGGATCCCCGGAGGGTGGGCGTCGATGGTCCCATGAGGTCCCGACGGCCGCGGAGTGGAACGAGTTGCTGGCGTCCGTCGAACCGGGAGCCCGCAGAGACCTGCTTCTCCGTTCGGTGGCCTGGACCAGTTCATTGAACGTCGACTGGATCCTCGGGGCAGTTGCCGAGGCAGGCGTTTCGGAAGACGACCTGCGGGACTCCCTGGACCGATACGCGGCGATCCGTGCCGCGCCGGAACCGGGCGAGGGCGGGTGGCTGGTCGGCCCAGAGGATACTCAGCCGTATCCGGTACGATTGACGCCGGATGCGCGCCCGGCCGGCGGACTCCTTCGAGCCATGACCGAGGCGGCACGCCGCGGGGCTACGACGACGCCCGGCCTTGACGCGGAAGCGGGGGCGGCGCCGAGAGAGGACGCGGAGTCCCGGCGCCTGGAGCGACGACTCCGGAAGCGGATCCGGTCGCTGGTCCGACGGCGAGCGGCCCTGGAGCGACAGCTGGAGGGAGAATCTCCGGACGAGCTGCGCGAGCGGGGCCACCTGTTGCTCGCCCGGCAAGCAGAGGTCCCGAAGGGCGTGGAGGCCGTTACGCTGGAGGGTTTCGACGGCGAGCCGCTGTCCGTCGAGCTGGATCCTCGGAGAGACGCCGTCCAGAACGCCAAGATCTACTACGACCGGGCCCGCCGGCGAGACCGGGCCGCTCGATCCATCCCGCCGCGCATCGAACGGACGACGGCGGTTCTCACGCGTCTCGAGCTCGCCCTGGATGCACTGCTCGACGCGGGGCCGAGCGAGGAGATTCGGGCGCTCGTCGGTGCCGAACCGGTGCCTCCGGGTCGAGGGGACCGGGAGGAGGAGGCGCCGCTGCCTTACCGCCGGTACCGGTCTTCAGGCGGCCTGGAGATTCGCGTCGGACGGTCCGCGCGCGGTAACGACGAACTGACGTTTCGCCACTCGGCCCCGGAGGACATCTGGCTGCACGCCCGGCAAGCGGCGGGAGCGCACGTGATCCTGAGGTGGGGTCAGCGTGAACAGAACCCTCCACACCGCGATCTCTCGGAGGCCGCGGTCCTGGCAGCGACGTTCAGCGAAAGCCGGCACAGCGGAACGGTGGCCGTGGATTGGACGAGACGCAAGTACGTGAGAAAGCCCCGAAAGGCAGCGGCCGGTGCCGTCCTCCCGGAGCGCGTATCCACGCTCTTCGTGACTCCGGATCCCGATCTGACCTCGCGCCTCGATCCCGAAGCATAAAAGAAGGGCCCGCCGCTCCTACCGGAACAGCGGACCCCTCGTGACCGTCTGCCGCCGTATCAGTCGGTCGTCGGTCGCTCCATCGGCTTGCGCGGCATCATCTCATCGCGCATGGCGAGGTGGTACGCGGTCGCCGCCACCACGACGGCCGCCTGCTTCAGGTCGTCGAGCATGAGGCGCTCGAACGTATCGGCCGCCGTGTGGTGCGTGTGCGTGCCGTACTCGATCGGATCCTGGATGAAGTTGAATCCTGGAATCCCGGCCGCATCGAACGCCAGGTGGTCGGTTCCACCTGTATTGCCGTGCTTGACGGCCACCACGCCCAGGTCGCGGAAGGGCCACAGGATCTGCTCGAAGACGGGAATCGCCGCCTCGTTGCTCTGGTCCCAGATTCCTCGGATCCGGCCGGTCCCGTTGTCCACGTTGAGGTAGGCGGAGATGTTCGGGTGCAGGTCGGAGTGGTTCTCCACCCAGCCTCGCGATCCCAGCAATCCCTGCTCCTCACCCGCCCACAGCGCGATTCGGATCGTGCGCCTCGGCTGGAGATTCAGGGCCTTCAGGATCCTCATGGCCTCCATCATCACGATTGAGCCGGCTCCGTCATCGGTGGCCCCGGTCCCGTAGTGCCAGGAGTCCAGGTGGGCACCGATCATGACGTACTCGTCGGCCAGATCCGAACCGGGGATGTCTCCCAGCGTGTTGTACGACTGCAGATCGTCCGAGTAGAACTGGTTCTGGACGTCGATCTCGAGATCCACCGGGATGCCCCTCATCACGTTTCGGTAGATCTGGTTGTACTGCTCGCCCGCGACGTTGAGCTCGGGGGGCGGCTCCGGGTTCGCGGGATCACGACCGGCTCCGCTGCCGCCCCCTCGCACCAGCGTATACTCACGCGAGGACGGAACGAGCACACCGGCAATCCCTTCGTCGGCGAGGAACTCCGCCATCGCCCTGCGCACCTCACGCATCTTCCGCCACTCGGCGATGCGACGGGCCCTCTCCTCAGGATCCATCTGCGGCCGGCCACCCTGCTCCTCCGCTGGCTCGAGAAGGTCCTCGAGCGGCGTGCGCAGGGGGCGGGGCTCCCAGTCCGGACTCATCTCGACCGGGGGTCGAACGAGAATCCATGCTCCAGCCAGTGTACCAGAATACTGATCGAGCTCCTCGACCGACTCGGCCTCGATGACCACGGCCGGACCGGTGACCATGCCAGGCGTGCTGCCCGTCCAGCCGGAGGGCTGCGCAACCAGGGGCTGAACGAAGGGGGTCAGGATGCGTCCGCTGTAGGACACGCGCTCCCATCCCCTTCCGAACTCGCCCCACGGCTCGATCTGGACGTTCGAGAGTCCCCACTCTCTCAGCATCTCCGCGGTCCACTCATTGGCCCGCGTCATTCCCGGAGAGTTGGTGAGACGCGGGCCGATCACGTCGGTCAGGTACCCACCCAGCTCCTCGATCTGTGAATTCTCGAGACCCTCGGTCCGGATGCGCTCAACGGCATCCGTGTCGACGGACTCCTGCGCCATTTGTGCGTGAGCCGCCGGAACCAGGGCCATCATGGCCGCGGCCGCGACCGCCGTACGGACGATGCGTCGCTTCACTCGTAGCCTCCAATGTGCGGTAGATTGGCACGGATTTTCCGGCCGGTTCGCCCCGCCGGGTCCGGAGCGCAGAGGTCGTTGCCCCCGCTTCATATCAAAGGAATGCCCGGAGCCCGCGAAACGTTTAGGGCCGGCTTCGTGCCCCGTGTCGCTCAATGAACGATCAGGATGCGGCCTGTTCGGGCTTCATCGTCCAGGCGCATGACGTAGAGATAGCCGCCGGACGCAGCTTCGAGCCCCCCGCCGAGACGTCCGTCCCAGGTTACGACCGGGAGCGCTCCCGACGGAGACAGGACGTACGTTTGCCGCACCAGGCGGCGCCCGGCCACGTCGTACACTTCGAACACGAGTGACCGGCCCGCGTCGCGGGCCGAAGCCGGGACCGAGTACGGGAAGTTCATCACCCGGCTGTCGCCCGTCAGCAGTGGATTGGGGAACGGAGCTGCGATCTCGAAACTGTCGTCGGGGCCCGGCGGATCGATCGGCTCGTCCCTCAGCTCCTGAAGGCGTGCCGCGGCCGCCGCCTCGGTCTCCGCGCTGAGGAGCCAGAACCGGACCGTCCGGGTCTCGCCGGCCGCCATGTCGAACGAGCCGACGCTCAGGAGCGCAGCCCGGTCAGTCGCGGTAGCGAAACCCGGAAGCCCACTGGGGTCGACGCCGCGGACGAGGGCTAGCTTGTCCGCTTCTTCGAAAGTGTCCCAGAGAACGCCACTCTCCTCCTCGTAGGCGCCTCCGGGAGCGGGGGCTCCGAGTGGCACCGAGGTCCTCGCGACCACCGGCCCCTCCGATGCCAGTACCGTGAGGGGACCAGTTCCACTGCTCGACTCCGCGATCATTGCCTGCATCTCGGTCGACCAGCGGACGGTCTCTCCGCCGTCGAGGTCCCAGTCGGCCAGCACCGCCGGGATAGCGTCCGGTATGCGCCCACCGGACAGATTCCGCACGTTCGCGATTATCGTCAGCGCCGCCACGCCACCTTCGTCACTCGCGACGGCCGTCGCCTGCACTTCGACGCCGATGGGAGCCAAAGCCTCCATGTCGTCGAACCGGTAGTCGGCACGGGCGGGTTGAACGTCCGTCTCGGATCGGGTCGGCGCCCAGTCCGTCTCGATGGCTGGAGCGGACGTCTTGAGATCCTGGCGGCCGAGAGAGGTCGTGTAGAATCCGTCGGAGACCCGACCTCCTCCGGCGAGCGCGAAACCGGCCGCGGTGAGGAGCTCCTCTCCCTTCCATTCGAATCCGCGGAACGCAGCGACGCGACCGAAGCGACCGAAGTCGTTTCCCCCCGCCGCCAGGTCGCCTGTCTCCAGGATCCAGCCCCCGAACAGGTTTGGCGGTCCGCTGAACAGGACGCGAGACAGGACGATGGCTCCCGCAGCATCCGTCACGGCCACGCGCACGGCGCGCAGAGGCCTGCTTCGATCGAGCGGGATGACGAACGTGACGTCCACGCCCGGAGGCAGCGCCGGAACGTCGCGCGCCTCCGGGGGGCGCCCCTCAGGCATGAGCCAGAGCTCACCACCTCCCCAGCTCCCCACACCACGGTTGGCGAGTGATACGTACAGAGAGTCCAGGGTCCGGCGCGCAACCGACGCCTGCAGCATGCCTCCGGCGAACGAGGCGTTCGCACGCTGGACGGCCGCCGGAACGTCCAGCAGACCGTAGCCCGAGTCGTTGTCCTGCCCCGGCGGCGCAAGATCGTCGGCGGTGTCGAGGAGAATCTGCTTGGCCTGGGCGGGCGCGGCCGAGGGCGTCACCTGGAGCACGAGGGCGAGCGCCCCGGACACTTGCGCTACGGAAAACGAGGTGCCGGTCACGGCGAATCCGGTCAGTCGTGCCGATGACTCACCCACGCCTCGGACCTCTGGGACTTGCCCTGGTGCCGCGAGCTCCGGCTTCGTTCCCCCTCCGCACGGCGAAGGGCCCCGGCCGCTGTAGTCGGCGACCTCCAGGCCCCCGGCCGGTCCGGTCGTCGCTCCCACCGCGAGGTTGCGCAGGCCCGGGTCATCGCGCGCTGCCGGAGGGGTTACGGAACCCGGGCCGGGCCCGCTGTTGCCGGCGGAGAACAGTACGGCGATCCCCGCGGCCTCCGCGGCGTCGATCGCGTCGTACAGGATGTCCGTGCACGGGTCGAAGTTGGCGGTGCCCGGAAACAGCCCCCAGCTGTTGTTGATCACGTCGGGAGCGTCGGCCGTTGCCGGGTTGCCATCCGGATCGATGGCCCACTGGTACGCCTGCAGAAGGACCGATCGCCGCGTGTACACGTCGCCGCCGAAGCGTTCGAACACGCGGGCTGCGATCCACTCCGCCCGCGGAGCCGGACCCGTGACCACGTCGATGTCGGAGGAGGCGACGATCTCGCTGCCGTCCGGAAACCTGAGCGTATCGCCGGTCGACAGGGCGCCCACGGAGGCAACCGCTACCTGCGTGCCGTGACCTATCAGGTCCTGCGGAACAGTCGCACGAATGAACGGGTCGAACCAGGACGCCCGCGAGTCCGTTCGCCTGCCTCGCCACCGCGACGAGACCATCGCGTTCGAGCCGTCCACCCCCGAATCGAAGAAGGCCACCGTCGTGCCCTCTCCGGTCACTCCCTGCTCCCAGACGGCGTCGGCCCCGATGATCTGCATCGCTTCCGAGGTGAAACTGGGGTCCGCGATGGCGCCGGCGGCCGGTGGCAATTGCACGAGCAAACGATCATCGAGATAGATGCGGCGGACCGCCGGGTCCGCGGCGAGTGCCCGCACGGCCGACGGGGAGGCCACGGCGGTTACGGCCGGAACGACCCACAGGCGCTGCCGAATCCTCAGGTCCGAGCCGATGCGCGCCGCCGACGAATCGGCCCGGATCAGGGCATCCGCGGACCGGACACGGAGGTACCGGGCGAGATCCGGGGTCGGCGCTATGGCGGGTGCCTCGGCGCCGTACTCGATGATGACGGACAGGGTGTCCGACGCCAGAGCCCGCTCGAGAGCCGCCGACAGCGACGGGGAGACGAGAGCCGCCGGCGGAGGTCCCTCCTGACCGTGCGCGGCGGCAGGAACGAGAAGGCCGAGCGCGACGAGCGCCAGGGGCACACCGCCCGGACGCGCCCGCACCGAGCGCGCCGCTCGCCCTGCTGTCAGGTGCCGATTCCCCGCCATGGTCCTCCCGATGCGCGCCTCCGCCTGCCCTCGATCGCGAAACGGCGTGGAACATATCCGGACGCCGCACGGATTCCAACCTCGCCCGGGTTGCGTTTCGGTTCCTGTTCGGGTACTTTCGCTTCGGTTTCCGTTCGGTTGCGATACCCGGTCCTGGGGAGAGAACGAGGTCATGGCGCTGACACGACGGCAGAAGGAGATCCTGGATTTCATCGAGAGCTTCCTCGACGCGCGGGGGTATTCGCCCAGCTTCGAGGAAATCGCGAGCTTCTTCCAGTACCGTTCCCTGGCGACCGTACACGAGCATCTCTCGAACCTCGAGGCCAAGGGCTACATCAGGAAGAGCTACAACGAGAGCCGCTCGATCGAGCTGGCTCGCACCGAGATGCGCCTCGCAGCCGTTGACCTTCCCCTGCTGGGCACGGTCGCGGCCGGGCAGCCGATCGAGGCGGTGGAGGAGAAGGAGGCGATCGCCGTCCCCGAGGACATGGTGTCCGGCCCGGTCGCCCATTACGTACTGCGCGTTCGGGGCGATTCGATGATCGAGGAACAGATTCGGGACGGTGACTACGTGATCGTGCGCGCACGGGACACGGCCAGCGACGGCGAGATGGTGATCGCGCTCATCGACAACGAGAACGCGACCGTGAAGAAGTTCTACCGGGAGCCCGCGGGAATCATACGGCTGCAGCCCGCCAACCCCGATCTGAATCCCATGCGCTTTCAGGCTGACCGCGTCACGGTGCAGGGCATCGTCGTCGGCGTCATCCGGAAGTACTGAGAATGTCCGGTCCGGGTAGGTGCGATGCCGAGGTCATGAGTCCGACCCGGGGCCGCGAGGGCGAGCGCCCGGAAGGCGGACGGCGCGTCCCATTTGCGGTCGGGAAACAGACGCGCGGCTCGTTCACGATGTGGGTCCTGCGACCCGAGCCTTCGGCTCTACCGGGTCCGTGGGACGTAGCGTTGCTGCTGCGCACCCCTTAGGGACTCCTTCGTCCGAGTTCCGTCCTCACGTTGACACTTCTTTTTCGCTACCGGTAGCTTCCGGCCGTGCACGACTCGGCCACCAGGCGCTTTCGCGCCACGATTCACTACGACGGCACCGACTTCGCCGGTTGGCAGGTGCAGCCGACCGTGCGCACCGTCCAGGGCGAGTTCGAGGCCGCACTCCAACGGTTGCAGGCCGGGGGACGCGTGAACGCCGCCGGCCGCACGGACGCCGGTGTACACGCAGCTGGCCAGGAGGTCTCACTGGAGGCCCCCGCCCGCTGGCGGGCCGCCGAGTTGAAGCGGGCTCTCGACGCGGTCCTCCCGGATGACATCGCGATCGAGTCTCTCGCCGAGGCGTCACCGGACTTCCATCCCAGGTTCCAGGCGACGGCGCGTCGATACGAGTACTACCTGGCCCCCGGAGAGGCGGGACGCGCTCCGTACCGCCGAAGGGGGACGGCCTGGATCGCCGAATCGCCGGGGCTTCAGAAGCTCCGGGATGCGGGGCGCGGCATCCTGGGTCGGCACGATTTCGCCGGTTTTGCCAAGGCAGGACAGCCGGACGTATCCCCCGTTTGTACGGTGGAGAAGGCGGAATGGTCGTTCACTCCGCTCGGTGATCTGCGCTTCACCGTGGTCGCGGATCGATTCCTCCACAGAATGGTACGCTATCTAGTCGCCGCGATGATCGAAGGGGCGGCCGGTATCCGACCGGAGGGCGACCTGCAGGACATCCTGCGAGGCGCTGAGGGAATCCGCCCTCCGACCCCGGCGGAGGGCCGTGGCCTGTATCTTACCGGGGTGCGGTATCGTGAGGGGTGGAATCGGCCACCTGGCGTCCCCGGTCTTTGGCCCGTTCGCGGGTGGGAGCAGCTGGTGTGAAGCGTACCGATTGGCGTACATGGGCTCCGATCCTGCTCGTGGCCGCGTTCCCGCTCGGCCTTGTCCTCGGATCCCGGGCTCGGTCGGTCATACCTGGGACCGCCGGGTCCCGGTCTGACGCGGTCGCTGCGCCGGCTGAGGCCACCATGGTCATCCCGGCGGCGGCTGCGGGCGGCTCCGCGCTCTCCTCACCCACAGCCACGCCTGAAAGCGCACCCCAGCAAGCCGGGGGCAGCCGCAGGTACACACCCATCGTCGAGGCCGCCAACCGGGTGGCCCCCTCGGTGGTGAGCATCAACATCCTCCGGGTCACGCAGGCCGGTCCACGCAGCCTCTTCGAGGATTTCTTCGGGCGCTCGGCGCCGCGGTCGCGCCTCCGACGTTCTTACGGCTCGGGCTTCGCGATCGACAACCACGGCTTCCTGGTGACGAATGAGCACGTGGTGCGCGGCGCTGATTCCATCGTGGTCACGGATGCCGCCGGGCGGGTTCACCCGGCGGAGATCGTGGGCTCGGACGAGCTCACGGACATTGCGGTTCTGAGGATCGAGGCTGGGGCTATACCCGCGGCGCCGCTCGGGACATCGTCCGATCTGATGGTGGGCGAGCCCGCGATCGCCATCGGCAATCCGTTCGGCTACCTGCTTGCCAACGCGGAGGCCACGGTCACGGCCGGGGTGGTCTCCGGGATCGGAAGGGACATCCGATCGGCGGACGAGCGCCAGACCCTGTTGGCCGACATGGTCCAGACGGACGCTTCGATCAACCCCGGCAATTCGGGCGGTCCGCTGGTGAACGCGGACGGCGAGGTCATAGGAGTGAACTCGTCGATCTTCTCCCGGTCGGGGGGCTCCGAAGGGCTCGGATTCGCGATTCCCATTGACCGGGCTGCCCGCATCGTGGACGAGATCCGGGACTTCGGACGCATTCGAAGACCCTTCGTCGGCGTGGATCCAATGGCCGTTGAGTCAGATACCCTTCTGTTCTCCGAGACTCTGGTTCGTCGGGTCGCACCGGGCTCTCCGGCGGCGAGAGCGGGCCTGGAGCCGGGGGACGTACTGGTGGCCGTTGGCGGCCGCCCGGTGGCCAGTCCGCTGGACTGGGAAGTCGGCCTGCTGGACGCCGGGGTCGGCTCCAGGGTGACGGTGACGTACCGACGCGAAGGATCGGAGCGGGAGGTAGAACTTCCCGTGGCCGAGCTCCCGTCGGAGTCCGCGGAGCGACTGGAAGTGGTGGCCGGCTTCGAGCTGATTACCATCGATCCCCAGATCGCCGTCGAACGGCGTCTCCAGGTCGATTCGGGAGCCATGATCACCGACATCTCGCAGCGAAACGCGGCCTACACGGGAATGCGCGTCGGCGACGTGATCCTGGAAATCAACCGGCGCCCGGTCAGCTCGGCTTCAGATGTGGCCGACCTCTTCCAGTATTACTCCGGACGTGGTAGCATCCGGGTCAGTGTTTACCGGAACGGGAAGACCTACATCACTACCTTCTACGTACAGTAACTTGTCAGCCAAAAGCCAACGTTATCCGCATCCGCTGATCGAACGCTACGCGTCGGCGGAGATGGCCGATGTGTTTTCCCCCGCTCGGCAGGCCCGCACCTGGCGTGACCTGTGGATCGCTCTCGCAGAGACCGAGCGCGATCTGGGCGTCGAGATTCCCGCCGAGGCGCTGGAGGCCATGCGGACCGCCAGGGACGAGGTGAATCTGGCCCGCGTGGCTGAGCTGGAGGCGGACCTCCGGCACGACGTGATGGCGCACGTGCATCACTTCGGCGAGCGAGCGCCAGAAGCCCGTCCTTACATCCACCTCGGGGCGACCAGCTGTTTCGTGACCGACAACGCGGGCCTGATCCAGCTGCGCCAGGGTCTGGAGATCGTGCGCGCGAGATTGGTCGCCGCCGTTTCCGGGCTCGCCGGCTTCGCCGATCGCTGGAAGGATCTTCCCACGCTCGGCTACACCCACTGGCAACCCGCGCAGCCGACCACCGTGGGCAAGCGTGCCACGCTCTGGCTCCAGGATCTCCTGCTCGACCTTGAGCAGGTAGATCTGGTGCTCTCCGAGCTTCGCTTCCGAGGCGCCCGCGGCACGACCGGGACCGAAGACTCTTTCCTCGAGCTCCTGGGCGACGGGGCGAAGGTGGACGAGCTGAACCGGCGGCTGGCCGATCGCTTCGGTTTCCCGGGAACCTACGACGTGGTGGGGCAGACCTACCCCCGCAAGGTCGACCACAGGGTGCTGTCGGTGTTGGCCGGGGTCGGAGCGAGCACCGCCAAGTTCGCGGGCGACGTCCGGCTGCTGCAGAGCTTCGGCGAGATCGAAGAACCCTTCGGGGCAAAGCAGATCGGATCATCCGCGATGCCCTACAAGCGAAATCCGATGCGCTCGGAGCGGGTGTGCGCCCTCGCCCGTCATCTCTGCAGCCTCGAGATCGACGCATCCTGGACCGCCTCGGTTCAGGGTCTCGAGCGCACCCTCGACGACTCAGCGAACCGGCGGATCGCGATCACGGACGCCTTCCTGTGCGCGGACGCCATACTTCAGATCGTGGGCAACGTCGCGGCCGGTCTGGTAGTACACGAGGCGGTCATCGGTGCCAGGCTGGCCAAAGCCCTTCCCTTCCTGGTGGTCGAGAGGATCCTCATCGCGGGCGTAGCCAAGGGTGGCGACCGCCAGGATCTGCACGAGCGGCTTCGGCAGCACGCCATGGACGCGCGGGTGCGGATCGATGACGGCGCTCCCGACAACGACTTCTTCGAGCGCGTGGCAGCGGACCCGGGCATCGACCTCGGGCACTCGGAGCTCGAGGCACTGGCAGATCCGGCGCAACTCGTAGGCCGCGCCCCGGTTCAGGTCAAGACCCTGCTCCGCCGGCGCGTGGATCCAATTCTGAAGGCCGCCGATCCGGACGGCCTCGGACCCGTGGAGCTGCGGGTCTGACCAGCTTGCACCTCGAACGTTACGGAGTGAGTGATATGTCGGCGGTTGAGCGTTCCGATCTTCCGTTTCCGCTTCTGCGACAGGGCAAGGTCCGGGAGATGTACGACCTGGGCGACCACCTGCTCCTGGTGGCGAGCGACCGGATCAGTGCTTTCGACGTCGTGATTCCACAGCCCATCCCGGACAAGGGAGCCGTCCTCACCCAGATGTCCAGTTACTGGTTCGACCGAACGGGTCATATCGTGCGGAATCACTGCGTGAGCGCCGACCCGGATCGTATCGTCGAGATCGAGCCCCGCCTCGCGGATACGCGCGACCAATGGGCCGGCCGCGGGATGCTGGTTCTGCGCGCCGATCCCTTCCCTGTCGAATGCGTGGTCCGTGGCTTCATCACGGGCTCCGCATGGAAGGAGTATCGATCGACCGGAACCCTGGCGGGCGAACCGCTGCCTGAAGGTCTGATCGAAGCGCAGCAACTCGATGACCCCATCTTCTCGCCGGCGACCAAGGCCGAGGAAGGTCACGACGAGAACATCACGTACTCGCAGGTGCAGGGCGTGCTCGGCACCAAGGTCGCCGAGTTTCTGCGGGAGAAGAGCCTCGAGCTCTACGGTTTCGCGCGGGACCACGCGCGACGCCACGGCATTATCATCGCGGACACGAAGTTCGAGTTCGGTACCTCGCCCACGGGCGAACTCCTCTTGATCGACGAAGCCCTTACCCCCGATTCCTCGCGCTTCTGGCCCGAGGCGGGGTACGAGCCGGGGAGCACCCCGCCGTCTCTCGACAAACAGCCGGTGCGCGACTATCTCGAAGAGCGCGTGCAGGCCGGCGAGTGGGACCGTCAGCCGCCAGCGCCGGATCTCCCCGATTCTGTGGTTTCAGCGACGACGGACCGCTATCGGGAAGCGTTCCAGCGGATCACGGATCAACCCCTTCCGGAGTTTTGATGGCGGACCCGAGGCGCAGGACCCTGCCTTCGTGGCGGGATGACGACCGGCTGCGGGACGAGTGCGGGATCTTCGCCATCAGCGGCGCGGAGAGAGCGGCGGAGCTGGCTTTCCTCGGACTGTACTCCCTGCAGCATCGCGGGCAGGAGTCGGCCGGCATCGTCGCGATCGACGGGGATGGCGCGGCGCGGGCGCACAAGGACATGGGGCACGTCAACGAGGCGTTCGACGACCAGATCCTCGCCGGACTCCCTGGCGATTTCGCTCTCGGACACGTCCGCTACTCGACAGCAGGAAGCTCCAGCCTCCGCAATGCGCAGCCCGTGCTGGTCAACTACCGTCATGGAAGCATGGCGCTTGCCCACAACGGCACGCTCACCAACGCGACCGAGCTGCAGGAACGCCTTTCGAGCGAAGGGGCGATCTTCCAGACCGAAAGTGACTCGGAGGTCGTGATCCACCTCATCGCCCGCTCGCGGCGCGAGGTCCCGGACCACCAGGTGGATGACGCGCTCTCCCAGCTCGTGGGAGCTTTCTCCCTGGTGCTCGCGGTGGGCCGCACGCTTTACGTGGCGCGTGATGCACGCGGTTTCCGACCACTCGTACTCGGGCGGCTGGGGGACGCCGTGGTGGTGGCCTCCGAGACCTGTGCACTCGACATCATCGGCGCCAAGTACGAACGGGACGTCGAGCCCGGCGAGGTCCTCCGGATAGAGGACGGCGGCATCCAGAAACTGCGTCCGCTCGAGCCGGAGCCGCACTCACCCTGCCTGTTCGAGCTCGTGTACTTTGCGCGGCCGGATTCACGTATCTGGGGCTGCAGCGTGGACCGGGCGCGGCGGGCGTTCGGCCGTCAGCTGGCCCGCGAGCATCCGGTGGACGCCGACTGCGTGTTCGCGGTGCCGGATTCGTCGAATTCGGCGGCTCTCGGCTTCAGCGAGGAGTCCGGCCTGCCGTTCGAACTCGCGCTGATCCGAAACCACTACGTCGGCCGCACCTTCATCCACCCGGGCCAGGCCGGCCGGGACTTCCGGGTGAGGGTGAAGTACAACCCGGTCGCCGAGCTGATCGAAGGACGGCGGGTGGTGGTGATCGACGATTCGCTCGTGCGCGGTACGACCAGCCGTGGCCTCGTGTCGCTGCTCCGCGAAGCGGGCGCGCGTGAGATCCACTTCCGTGTCGCCTCGCCTCCGATCGTGGCGCCCTGCTATTACGGAATCGACATGCCGACGCGCAAGGAACTCATCGGTTCCACGCATACGGTCGAGCAGATCCGTGACCACCTGGGCGTCTAATCGCTTGGCTATCTGTCCCTCGATGGCATGAGGGCCATGGTCGCCGAGTACGGTCCGTTCTGTGAGGCGTGCTGGACTGGCGACTATCCGGCTCCCCTGGTCGACCTCGAGAACGGAGCCGCCCTGCACCGCACATCCTGAGTGACACATCTGCAAGCTGCGATTCAACTATCAAACGACTATTCAAGAGATCTGACTGATGAAACACGTGTACTTCTTCTCCAAGGGACATACGCACGGCGATCGCGAGATGCGCAGCCTCCTCGGCGGCAAGGGCGCCAATCTGGCCGAGATGACCCGGCTCGGGGTGCCGGTGCCCCCGGGGTTCACCATCACGACCGAGGTCTGCCGACACCACCTGATCGCCGACCACCTCCCGGACGGTGCCGAGGAGCAGGTGGATGAGGCCATCCAGCGGCTGGAGAAGCTGACCGGCAAGCGTTTCGGAGGTACCGAGGACCCCCTCCTGGTGTCCGTGCGCTCCGGCGGCGCCGTCTCGATGCCGGGGATGATGGACACGATCCTCAACCTCGGCCTCAACGACGATACGGTTGAAGCTCTGGCACGCATCTCGGACAACGACGCGTTCGCGTATGACAGCTATCGCCGCTTCCTCCAGATGTATGGCGATGTCGTCATGGAGGTCGAACACGACTGGTTCGAGGAGATTCTCGCCGACGTTCGGCAACAGGCGGGCGTAGAAACCGACTACGAGCTCGATGGCGACGCGCTCAAGAGCGTGGTCAGTCGCTACAAGGAGCTCATCGCCGAGAGGAGCTCGGCTTCCTTCCCGGAGAAGCCCAGGGACCAGCTGTGGGGGGCTATCGAGGCCGTGTTCCTGAGCTGGCGCAACCCGAGGGCCCAGGCGTACCGGAAGGCGTACCGCATCCCGCACGACCTCGGCACGGCCGTGAACGTCCAGACGATGGTCTATGGCAACCGGGGCCAGGACTGCGGCACCGGAGTGGCCTTTACCCGTAACGCGGCCGATGGAGAGCCGAAGCTATTTGGCGAGTTCCTCATCAACGCACAGGGCGAGGACGTCGTCGCGGGAATCCGTGACCCGCTCTCCATCGAGCGACTGGCCGAGTTCATGCCCGAGGCCCTGGCCGAGCTCACCGAAACCGCGCGCAAGCTCGAGGCCCACTACCACGAGATGCAGGACCTCGAGTTCACCATCGAGAACGGAACGCTCTACCTGCTCCAGACTCGGGCCGGAAAGCGGACGGCCAGGGCGGCGGTGCGCATCGCCGTGGACATGGCGAACGAGGGGCTGATCTCGAGGGAACAAGCCGTGCTCCGGGTGGAGCCCGAGCGCCTCGAGGAAGTCCTGCACCCAATGGTCGATCCGTCCGCGGAGTTCACGCCGCTGGCCGTAGGAAATCCGGCGTCACCCGGGGCCGCCAGCGGCCGGGTGGTCCTCACCGCGAAGGAGGCGATCGAGGAAGCCGAGAAGGGCGATCCGGTGATCCTCGTTCGGGCCGAGACATCGCCCGATGACTTCGAGGGTATGGTGGCCGCCGAGGCCATCGTCACGAGCCGGGGGGGCAAGTCGAGCCATGCCGCGGTGGTGGCGAGGGGGATGGGCAAGTGCTGCGTGGTCGGGACCAAGGCGCTGGAGATCGATGAGGACGCGGGAGAGGTCCGGGCCCACGGAAAGGTCGTGCGCCGCGGGGACTGGATCACGGTCGACGGCGCATCAGGCGAGGTAATCGAGGGCCGGGTTCCGACCGTAAAGCCTGAACCGGGTGAGGACTTCCACACGCTCATGCACTGGGCCGACGAGTTTCGTCGTCTCCGCGTCCGCACGAACGCCGACAATCCCGATGACGCGGCCACTGCGCGTGAGTTCGGAGCGCAGGGGATCGGACTGTGTCGCACGGAGCACATGTTCTTCGGCGAAGAGCGCATCGACGCCGTCCGGGAGATGATCCTGGCGAACGACAAGGCGGGCCGCGCGGACGCGCTGGTAAAGCTGCTGCCCATGCAGCGCTCGGATTTCGCCGGGATCTTCAGGGCGATGGACGGCCTCCCCGTGACCATCCGTCTTCTCGATCCCCCGCTGCACGAGTTCCTCCCGGCGGAGGCGGACGAAATCCGCCGCCTGGCATCCGGGCTCGGGCGATCCGAGGACGACATCGTCGCCGCGGTCGCCCGGCTTCACGAGGCGAATCCCATGCTGGGGCATCGCGGCTGCCGCCTAGGGTACTCGCATCCCGAGATCACGGCGATGCAGGCGCGCGCGATCATCGAGGCGGCCCTCGAGGTGGCGGCTGAAGGTGTGGACGTGCAGCCGGAGATCATGGTGCCGCTCGTCGGCCACCGGGACGAGCTGGAGAACCAGCGAGCCATCGTGGACGCGACGGCACGCGAGGTGTTTGCCGAGCAGGACAGGAAGGTGGGGTACCTCGTGGGCACGATGATCGAGCTGCCCCGGGCGTGTCTCACGGCCGGGGACATCGCGTCCAGTGCCGAGTTCTTCTCCTTCGGGACGAATGACCTGACCCAGACTGCGCTGGGCCTCTCTCGCGACGACGCAGGCGATTTCCTGCCCCTGTACGTGGAAGCCGGCGTGTACGAGCGCGACCCGTTCCAGTCGATCGACACGTCCGGGGTTGGCCGCCTGATGGAGCTCGCGGTTCGCGAAGGTAGGGAGACCAAGCCGGACCTGAAGATCGGCATCTGCGGAGAGCACGGGGGAGACCCCTCCTCCGTGGCCTTTTGTCACTCCCTCGGGATGCAGTACGTGTCGTGCTCCCCGTTCCGCGTACCCGTCGCCCGGCTCGCGGCAGCTCACGCGGCGCTGTCCGACTCGGTCGAGCACGGAGCGGAGAAGGCATGATGGAAGGCGGGGCAGCGCAGGACCTGCGGGAGAAACTGCGGGAGGTGCCGAAGGCCGAGCTTCACCTCCACCTCGATGGTTCCCTGCGGCCGGCCACGATCCTGGAGTTGGCGAGGCATGCGGGGGTTACCCTTCCGTACGGCGACGAAGCGTCCCTGTGCGACTACCTGTTCGTGCAGGACGGCCGGGACCTGGTCGATTACCTGAAGCGTTTCGATCTGACGCTATCCGTCATGCAGACGGCGGAATCGTTGGAGCGCACGACCTGGGAACTGTGCGAGGACGCGGCCCGGGAGAACGTGCGGTACCTGGAGATTCGCTATTCCCCGATCCTGCACCAGCAGGGAGATCTCACGCTCGGGGAAGCCGTGGAGGCCCCGCTGCGGGGTCTCCGCAGGGCCGAGAGCGAGCTCGGAATCCAGGGCGGGCTCATCATCTGCGGAATACGTAACCTCCCGCCCTCCACGTCGGTGGAGCTGGCGGAGCTCGCAGCAGGATTCAAGGATCGGGGCGTCGTGGCTTTCGACCTCGCCGGGGGCGAGGCCGGCAACCCACCTTCCGATCATATCGAGGCTTTTCGCGTCGCCGGCCGGGCCAACATGAACGTGACGATTCACGCGGGCGAGGCGGCAGGTGCCGATTCGATCGCGGAGGCCCTGCACGACTGCGGAGCTCACCGGATCGGGCACGGGACCCGCCTGTACGAGGATCCGGAGCTGATGAGGTACGTCCGGGATCACCAGATTCCGGTCGAAGTGTGCCTCACCAGCAACGTCCAGACTCACGCGGCCGAGAGCTTCTCCGAGCACCCCCTTCGACTGTATTTCGACGAGGGGCTCAACGTCAGCCTGCATACGGACAACCGGCTCATGAGCGGCACGACCATGACGCAGGAGTACCTGCGCGCGGCGGAGCACCTCGGGTTCACGCCCGCCGAGCTGTCGAAGATCGTCTTGAACGGATTCCGGGGCGCCTTTCTGCCGTGGGGTGAGAAGCAGGAGCTGATCGTGCAGGTGGCACCGGAGATCGGTCGCCTGACCGCCTGAGGATCACGGCCCGGAACGCGCATAAGGCAATCCAAACAGGGTCTTTGCACCCTTGCGCCGGACTCATGAGGCAGGTATTGATTGTTCGTGCCGGACTGTTTGCTCCAAGGCACGGGAGTAGATTCTCCATGTCAGCCTCACGACAGAGTCGTACCTCTTCCCAGCTCGCTGGCGGGTGCCGCAGAGTCCCAGGCCCGTCCCCCGAGCAAGAGCGACATATCCTCCGCACCCGTCTAACTCACCAGATAACTGGGAGTGGCTCATGAGACTTCGTTCGTTGGTCAGAAACCTGGCTTTCGTGGCCGTCGGTACGCTCGCGTTTGCGTCGACGGCCGCCGCGCAGGGCGTAACGACGTCGGCCCTCGGCGGCTCGGTTCTCAACCAGGCCGGTCAACCACTGACTGGAGCCCAGGTGACCGTCACCAACTCGGAGATGGGAACCTCATCCGCGACCATCACCAACGACGCCGGTCGCTACTTCGTGGCGAACCTCGTTCCCGGCGGCCCGTACACTGTGGAGGTGGACCTGATCGGCTACCGGACCGAGCGCCGGACCGACGTGATTCTGACGCTGGGCCGAACGGAGGGCGCGAGCTTCGTGCTCACCGAGTCTGCCGTGGAGCTGGACGCTCTGGTTGTCGTGGCCGAGTCGAACCCGCTACTCAGCCCCACTCGCACCGGTACCTCGACCACGCTCGAGGCTGCCGAGATCCAGAACCAGCCTACCGTTAGCCGCGACATCACCAACTTCGCGCTACTCGACTCGCGGGTGCAGGTCACGGAGGGCGGGCCGAGCATCGGGGGGCAGAACAACCGCTACAACAACATCCAGATCGACGGCGCAGTGAACAATGACGTGTTCGGCCTCGCGGACAGCGGCATTCCGGGCGGACAGGTCGGCGGCAAGTCGGTGTCGCTGGAGGTGGTCAAGGAGTTCCAGGTCCTCACCGCCCCGTACGACGTGCGCTACTCGGGCTTCAGCGGCGGCCTGCTGAACGCCGTCACCAAGTCCGGTACGAACACGACGCGCGGTTCGGTGTTCGGGTACTACCAGAACGAGGGCTTTCAGTCGAGCCTGACCGTGAACGACGTGGAGATCGAGAAGAGCGAGTTCAACAACGCTCAGTTCGGCTTCACGCTGGGCGGTCCGATCGTCAAGGACAAGATCCATTACTTCGTGGGCGCTGAGTTCCAGAGGTTCGACGGGCCGACGTCCGGCCTCGGCGTAACCCCCACCGGCGAAGGCGGCTCCGCGACCCAGCCGGGCGCCATCCAGCGTGGCATCAGTCCGGACTCCGCCCAGCGCTTCATCGACATATTGGGCGACGTCTACGGGATCCCGCCGGCGGACGTGGGCACGAGCGCCACGGTCACTCTGGACAACCCCCGCACCAACATCTTCGCGCGGCTCGACTTCCAGCTGAGCGACAATCACCGGCTGGTGGTTCGCAACAACTACGCCCAGAACCGCGCGGACCGGGGGCCGTTCCGCGCCAGCTTCTTCTACGGCTATACGTCGCAGAACCAGGACTTCACCAACAAGACCAACACCCTGGTGGCGCAGCTGTACTCGACGTTCGGCGGCGCGTGGAGCAACGAGCTCCTGTTCAACTGGGGACTCGTGCGGGACCAGCGCGATCCGGTCGTGCCCTACGCCCAGATCGCGGTCGACAACGACAACGACGACCTGGACGGCAGCAACACGCTGGTGGCCGGGGCTGAGGAGTTCTCGCAGGCCAACTCGCTGGACCAGGACTTCCTGCAGCTCACCGACAACTTGTCGCGGGCGTGGGGCAACCACCGGGCGACGTTCGGCCTTAACATCGAGTGGTTCAAGTTCGACAACCTGTTCTTCCCGGCCTCGATCGGGATCTACGAGTACGACAGCCTCGCGGACCTCGAGAACGGCGTCATCGGCGCCTACGAGGTCAACACGCTGGCACCGGGCATAACCGACCCCGCGGCCAAGTTCTCTGTGACCCAGCCCGGCTTCTACGTCCAGGACGAGTGGGCGATCAACCAGAACTGGAACCTGCAGTTCGGCCTCCGCATGGACGTGCCGATCATGAACGACTCGCCGCCCGCGAATCCCGCGTTCGAGCAGGCGTTCGGCGTCAGCACGACGGAGACCCCGTCCGGCAACATCCTGTGGCAACCGCGGATCGGCTTCAATTGGCAGTCGGGCGCAGAGCGGATGACGCAGGTGCGCGGCGGCGCGGGCATGTTCTCCGGACGTCCGCCCTACGTGTGGCTGTCCAACATCTACACCAACACCGGCGGCCAGCAGGTGAAGCTGTTCTGCGACACCGCCAACGCGCCGGCGTTCAACCGGGACAACTATCCCGGCAACGGCCCGCAACAATGCACGGATGGCACGACAGCCGCATCCGCCGGGACGCCCGTGGTCAACATCTTCGACCCGAACGCCAAGTTCCCGGTGGAGGCCAAGTTCAACCTGGCCGTTGACCAGGTGCTTCCGAAGGGCTTCGTGATTACCGGTGAGGTCCTGTACACGAAGGCCGTGCAGCAGTTCTTCTTCGAGGACATCAACATTCCCACTGAACAGATCGGCGTCGATCCCACGCAGGGCAACCGGCCACTGTTCGGTACGCCGACCGCCGGCCTGCGCGACGGCGGTTTTGCGCCACAGAGGGTGAGCGACGACTTCGCACAGGTCATTCGGGTGACCAACAAGAACGACAACCGTGCGCTGCTGCTCACGTTTGAACTCTCGCGCCAGATGAGCCAGTGGCTGGGCCTGCGGGCCGGCTATACTTACTCCGACGTGGACGATACGCAGGGCCTGTTCTCGAGCCAGGCGACGTCGAACTATGGCCGGAACGCGATCCGCGCGAACCCCAACGATCCCGAGCTGACGAACTCCTCGTTCGAGCGCCCGCACCGCCTGGTGGTATCGGCCACGTTCCTGGCCGACCTGGGCCGCAACATGGAGCTCGAGGTCACGCCGCAGTACTTCGGGCAATCGGGTAACCCGTATTCGTTCGTAGTGCGCGGCGACGTCAACGGCGACGGATACCGTGGCCAGGGGATCAGCCGCGACAACGACCTGCTCTACGTTCCGAACAATGTCAACGAGTACCTGTGGCGGGACGCCAGCGATGCCACCGACTTCCAACGACTCATTGACGACAATGAGTGCCTGAGCTCGCAGGCGGGCTCGATCATGAAGCGGAACAGCTGCCGCAACCCGTGGACGAACCGGTTCGACCTGCGCGGCATCCTGCGCCTCGGTCAGGCCGGCCCCGGTGCCCTCGAATTCGTGTTCGACTGGTTCAACGTGTTCGGGAACAAGGTCTTCCGGACCGCGGATATCGACCGCGGCGACATCGCCGTTCGCTTCCGGGGTCGCGAGGGTGACGTGGACACCGGCCAGATGATCTTCAGCTACGAGGGTTCGACGGCCGATTCGAACGGTGACGGCAAGGTGGATCCGTACGAGATCTTCGACGGCGCATCCCGCAGCTCGTTCCAGCTCGGCCTGCGCTACGCCTTCTAGTTCAACCACGTCCCGGTAACAACCGGGGCCCGATGAAGAAAGCCCCCGTTCTCGACGAGAGCGGGGGCTTCTTCGCGCCAGGTGGCGGGCGGGGGCCGGGCGGCGTGCTCTACCCGCCCGCCATGAACTTGCCCGCCAGGTCCACCCACTCCGCGTTGCCCATGTACAGAGGGGTCCGCTGGTGCAGCTCCGCGGGCTCGATCGATGAGATGTCCCGCGCACCGTCGGTCGCCCGCCCACCCGCCTGCTCGCAGATCATGGCCAGCGGCGCCGCCTCGTACAGGAGCCGCAGTTTCCCGCTCGGGCTCTTGCTGTCCGCCGGATACATGAAGATGCCACCGTACAACAGGGTACGGTGGAAGTCGGCCACCATCGAGCCCACGTAGCGGTGGGAGAACCCGCCTCCGTTGCCGTCGTCGCCCCGGAAATAATTGACGAGGTTCTGCTGGCCGGCGCTCCACCGCGCGTAGTTTCCCTCGTTCGCGCTGTAGATTCGCTTGCCCGGCTCCGGGATCCGGATGTCCCTGTGAGACAGCAGGAACTCTCCGATCGACGGGTCGAGCGTGAAGCCGGCCACGCCCTGCCCCGTCGTGTACACCAGGACGGTCGACGAGCCGTACATCACGTAACCGGCCGCTACCTGTCTATATCCAGCTTGCAGGCAGTCTGTCAGCGTGCCGTCCCGTCCCTCGCTGATCCGTCGGTGGATCGAGAAGATCGTCCCGATGGATATGTTTGCGTCGATGTTCGAGCTGCCGTCCAGCGGGTCGAAGAGCAAGACGTAGTCCCCGGTCGGGAATTGCTCGGGAATCTGGATCAGTCCCTCTTCCTCCTCCGAGGCCATCACGCACAGCTGGCCGTTGTGATCCATCGCGTTGAACATCACGTCGTGCGCGTACTCGTCCAGCTTTCGCACCTCTTCCCCGTGCACGTTCTCTTTGCCCGCCATGCCCAGGATGTCAACGAGCCCGGCCTTGCTTACTTCCCTGTGGATGAGCTTCGCGGCCAGGGTGAGATCGTAGAGGATATTGGACAGGGCTCCCGTCGCGCCGGGGTGGCGGCGCTCCGACTCGATGATGAAGCGACCGAGGGTAATCACGTACCGGTCCATTCCAGCCTCCAGGGAGAGAGCGTATGATACGCTATTTCTCACCCCTTTGTGACGTCAAGACGCGTGCCAGCGGGAGAGATCGCTCCCATGTGCCTTCTCCGGAGACTCGCCAGCCCTTCTCGCGGTCTACCTCGACGCAGAGGGTGCCGTCCCGGTCGGTCCGCCAAAGCCGGGAGACGCTGCCTTCCGACAGGCGCCTGACCACCTCCGGATGCGGGTGTCCGTACCGATTCCTTCGCCCGGCGGAGACGATGGCAAGGGCTGGACGGACCGCCGCGAGGAACTCCTCGCTGGTGGACGTCCGGCTGCCGTGGTGTCCCACTTTGAGCACGTCGGCCCGCAGCGTCGCAGGCTCACGGCGGGAGAGCAGCTCGGCCTCCTCTTCCACTGTTGCATCCCCGGTGTTGAGGTAGACCAGCGCACGATCGATGGATGTGCGCAACAGGAGACTGCTCTCGTTGGTCCCGTCGTGCTGGGCGCCGGACCCGGCGCGCGGCGGCGGCCCGAGGATCTGAATTGTCGTGCCGTCGAGAGTGATCGCGTCGCCATCAGCGGCTGCGAGCCAGCGAATCCCCTCCTCCTCGGCCCGCGCCAGGAATCTGCCGTACGAAGCGCTGGGCACGGCATGTCCTGAATCGAGTATTCGGAAGACGGGCACGCTCTGGTGCACGGCCTCGAAGCCGCCGACGTGATCCTGGTCGGGGTGGGACAGAACGAAGAGATCGATCCTTCGTGCGCCGTATCGTCGCAGGAAGGGAACGATGACCTCGCGACCGGCGTCCCGCTCGCCGAAGCTCGGCCCCGCGTCGAACAGGATCCAGCGTCCCCTGGAGGTCCTGAGGACCGCGGCGTCTCCCTGTCCCACGTCGAGCGTGCACAGCAGCGCCCGACCGGGAGCCAGACGTCCGGCCACCGAGGGACCCCCCAGAGCCAGTGAGACGGAGGCGGCGAGTGGAAGCAGGGCGGATCGAGCCCGCCCCCATCTGGCGTACCTCCAAAGACCCAGCGTCGCGAGCCCGGCCGCCGCCCAAAGCCAGGGCGTGGGGACCCGTACCGCCGCGTGCGCCCCGGGCAGTGATCCCAGGACCCCGGCCGCGGCCGTGAGGCTTCGCAGCACCAGGGCCGCCCCGGCGGCGCCCAGCGCCTCGAGGGGAGGCGGCAGAGTGACGGCAAGCACCAGCGACCCGATGGCCGCAGCGACCAGGGGCGTTCCGATGATATGAGACACGAGGGCTACGGGAGCCACGTGCTGGAAGTGGGCCGCGGCGAAGGGTGCCGTGGCGAGGAACGCCCCACTCCCTCCCGCCAGTGTGAGTCCGATTCGGCTGAGGTGCCTTCGCAGCCACCGGGGCCACCGCTCTCCGAACCACCGCACACGCCCGATGCGAGCCATGGCGTCGCCGAAGCGCCGCCCGAAGTCGATTCCAGCTCCGAGCCCGGCGAAACCCGCGAAGGAAAGCTGGAAGCCGGGCTCGACGAGAACGAGGGGATCGGCCACGACCGCCAGGAGGGCGGCAGCGGCGAGGAGATCCCATGGACGTGCCGGAAGTCCGCGAGCTCGGGCGCCGGCCCAGCCCGCCAGCAGCAGTGAGGCCCGCACGGCTGAGGGAGGGGCACCGATCATGGCCACGTACACGGCGATGAGACCTGCAGCCCCCAGGGCCGCCCGCGCCGGTCCCAGCAGCGGCGCCAACGCGAGCATGACGGCTGCGGCGATCAGGCCCACGTGGAGGCCCGATATGGCGAGGAGGTGCGCCAGCCCTGCCTCTGCGAATCGCGCGCGTACCGCCCCCGGAACGTCATCACGCTCGGCCAGCAAGAGGGCCCGGGCGATCGGACGTGTCTCCGGCGGGAGTCGGCTGGCGAGGCGCCGAGAGACCCGAGCCCGGGCGCGGGCCAGAACATCTCGGACCGGACTGCCCCGGTCCGGTCGGGCTGACCGTGATTCACCGGCGGACTGCAGTCGGCCAAGAACGATCCCGAGCCGGGCCGGTCGCCGCGGCCACTTCGTCCGGGCGCCCATCCGAATCCATTCTCCTCGAACCGAGACGAGGCTCCCCGCCGCCAGATCTTCCGGACTCCGATCCAGCCGGACGACCAGCCCGTCCACGGCGCACGTCCGACCTGTCCGCGCTTCAATGATCGCCACATCGCGAAGCGTGAGGCGTGCGGCCGACCCGGTGTCTCGATGCTCTCGGGTGAGCCCCTCGATCCGCACCAGGTCCCCGGTCTCGAGTTCCGTGGCACACGCCGACCGGGCCCGGCCGGCGGCAGAGGTGCCGAGCGCGCAGCCGGCTGCGAAGGCCCCAGCGAGCGCGAGGATCACGAAGCCAGAATCGTCGCGAGGCCGGCGGCGGCGAATCGCCGCGCGGGCGATCAGCAGGGTGGCCAGAAGGCTGACGGCCGCCGGAACAGCCGTCTCCGCGTGTCCCGCAAGCATGTATGGAAAGCGGAGCCCGAGACCGCACCCGACGAGTGCCGGGATCGAGAGAGTGAGAAGGGGTGGGACGCGGCGGGGGCTTGCGCCAGCTGGGCGGGTCAGGGCTCCTCGGACGCCCCGCCGAGGGCGTCACGGTAGCGGCGGAGCATACGGCGCGTCTTCAGATCCGCACGAAGGCCGGCCAGGAAGACCAGCAGCATTCCGAAGATGATCGCAGAGAAGACCACCACGGGAAGCGAGACGGAGCGCAGGGAAACGACTCCGAGGTTCAGGGGAACCCGAACGGCACCGTTCTGCACGGCGAACAGGGCGGCTGCCGCCGCGAACACGGCAACGAGCAGCATACGCCCACCCGTGGCGCTCACGGCAGGATCTCCGCCCTGAAGGTGGGCCCGCTGGTGGACGTCAGGCGAACGTTGCGGTAGGTATTGCGCCAGCTCTCGGGCCCGCTGAACGCCGCGACCTTGCCGGTGGCGGTCCTGCCGAGGAGGTCTCCTTCCGAGCGTGCGCGACGCTCCACAAGAACCTCCCGCTCGGATCCGACCTCATCCTCGTTGATCCGCCGCTGGATCTCTCGATGCAGAGAGATGACCTCTTGCAGCCGGCGACCCGAGACGGCGTCATCCACGAAGTCTCCGGCGGGCAAACGAGTCGCCGGGGTGCCTTCCCGCGGGGAGTACCTGTACAGGAACGCGTCGTCGAATCGGATGTGGCGGAGCGCCTTCATGGTGGCTTCGAAGTCGTCCTCCGTCTCGCCGGGAAAACCCACGATGATGTCCGTGCTGAGGGCTATGCCCGGAACGCCCGACCTGACCCGGTCCACCGTGTCCATGAAGTCCCGGACCTCGTACCGTCGCAGCATTCTCCGAAGCACCCGGTCGGACCCCGACTGAAGAGGAAGGTGCAGCTGCGGACAGACCGCCGGCTCCTCGGCCATTACTCGAATCAGGTCATCCGTAACGTCGTTAGGGTGCGGCGAGGTGAAGCGCACCCTGCGGACTCCGTCGGCACGGGCCACCGCCTCCAACAGACGAGCGAAGCTCCAGCCTCCGCAGCGGTACGAGTTCACCGTCTGTCCGAGCAGGCTTACTTCGGTGAAGCCGTCGTCCACGGCCTGGCGCACTTCCGCCAGTATCGCCGCAGGCGCACGGTTCTTCTCTCCTCCTCTTACGTACGGGACGATGCAGAAGGTGCACCGATGGTCGCATCCGCGTTGGACCGTCACCCAGGCCGTCACCCCGTCACGGCGAACGGCCTCGATCCCTTCGTAGTCTTCCGTCCCATCCAGGGCCAGGAGGAACTGGCCTCGCGGAACTTCGCCGAAGCGCATCTCCTCGACCACGTCGCCCAGCGTCCGGTAGGAGTCCGGCCCCGCCACGAGGTCCACACCAGATGTGGTCTCGAGGAGCGACTCTCCCAAGCGCTGCGCCATGCAGCCCGTGACCGCCACGACGAGGTCGGGGTGGTTCCTGCGGTGCACCTGCAGCTGCCCGATGCGGCCCCTGACGCGCGTCTCCGCGTGCTCACGAATCGCGCAGGTGTTGATCACGATCACGTCGGCCATGGCGGGATCGCTGACCGTGACGTAGCCACGCCGTGCAAGAGCGCCGGCCATCAGCTCGGAGTCGCCTATGTTCATCTGGCACCCATAGGTCTCGATGAACGCACGCCGAGTGACCGGGACGGGGTGCGGCCCCGACAGGCGCCGGGTGCCCATGCGGCGTAACGGTATCAGTCTAGTCGAATCGTTCACGGCCACCTGCAAAAACGTGAGACCCTCTCTGAACGGTTTCTCAACGGGCCTGAACCTACCGGCCGTGCGCACCCGGGTCCATATCGACAGCGCAGGCGGCTGCCCTGGAGGTCCGGCTGGATTGCTGCGCTGGAGCGGGCGGAGTAGGATCCACGGATGATGATACGGCGCGAGCATTTTCGCTTCGACGGTCTACAGGTCCCCGTGCAGATTCACGGCGATGGTGATCCGATGATTTTCCTCCCGGGACTCGGGGTCCACCCCCGGTACTACGGGGACGGAATGGATCGGCTCGCACGTCACTTCACGGTCTTCGTTCCCGACCTGTCCTTCAAGACGCATATGGATCTCCCGGCGCGCGTCGACGCATATCGGAACCTGGCCGAGTCGCTCGCCGAGCGTTATGCCCCGCAGGCGTTCCGTGCGGGACATTCGTATGGAGGTTTCGTGGCCTTGCTCGGCTCGGTCCCGGCAGTCGCCCTGTCTCCCCTGATCCCGCTCACCGTAGGCTGGGGCCGCAAGTTCGGGCGTGCCGTCCGGCTGCAGCTGAGGGAATACATGGGTTTCGAAGGACGGCGCGGCGCCGGCTGGGCCTGGGGCATCCTGCGCGACTACGTCGGTACGGCCGTGCGCCGCCCTGCGAGCCTGTTCCCGGCCGTATCGGAGACCATCCACTGCATCGCGCACCCCTTCCGACCTACGGCCCCGCGAGCGCACGTCGTGCTCGCGGATTTCGACCAGCTGTACAGGCCCGGCGAATGCGAGACGTTTCTCGCGAAGGCCTCACGGGAGGAACTGGTGGTTCGGCGCGTGCCGAGGGGGCACAGCTGGCCCGTTACCCACCCGGAATTGCTGGAAGCGGAGATTCTGGCCGCGCGGGCCTAGCGGGCGTTGATGCCGAGTGAGAGAGAAAAGCGCTGGAAGCTCTCCTCTGTGCCCGTGGTCTGCACGTCTCCCCTGCTGCCGATCTCGGCCCCGAAATCAAGGAGGGCCCTGCCACCGGCGATCCGCAATCCGGTACCGAACGTGTACGCCTGCTCGTCCAGCTGCTCGAACCCGCCCCGGTAGAATGGCAGATCGGTGTAGCGGTAGCCAGCACGCAATGGCACCGGTAGCCCGAAGAGGCGCACGCCGACGTACTCCAGCCCTCCCCCCAGCCACGTGACGTCCGCCGACCGCGCGTCGGAGATGGTGAACTCGGTCGCGGACCACCCCTTCCACCCCCCGCCGAGGGCGAGAAGCAGGCGGTCTGTGACCAGGACGCTGCCTCCGACCGCGACCTCCACGGGCATGTCCCAGGTCTGGGTCCCGATGGCGATACCGAAGGTGTCCTTCTTCGCCGACAACTGCGTGTAGGTCGTTACGGCAGCCGACAGGACGACGCGGCGGGCCAGCTCACCGGTGACGCCAGCGCGGAACCGCCAGCCGCTCCACGCCCACCTCGAGTCGCCCAGCGCGCCGCCGATCTGGTTCTGGCGGTCACCGACGGCCGGATCGAACGTGCGCCGGAATACCTGTCGCAGGTTGCCGGTCAGGGCGCTTCCCTCGACCCCGACCCCAAACGCACCGAACCGGTACGCCGCCGCGACGCCAACAGAACTCACCCCTCCATCGTGTTGTCGAAACTCAGTATAAGGGTAGTCACCGAATCCCGTTTCGAGGGTATCCGTGAACAATACGTCCCAGTCCTGGTCGAGCTCCGCGTTCACGTTCAGACCGAAGCGCCAACCTTGGACCGGCAGCACCCCCTGGGCGAGGACGAAGCGGCTGCGTCCGATGTCCTGAGACCCGCCGCCCGGCAGCTCGAGGCTGCCCGACTCCGGTGCCAGGGTCGCGCCAAGCGCCTGCGAGTTGAACAGGATCAGGTCGGCTGGATTCCTGGAGGAGAACGTGCCGCCATACAGGCCGAGGCCTGTTCCGCCAAGCGCCGCCGCCCGCCCATCCAGCGGCGGGGCTGGATAGCCCAGCCCGAGGGCCGTCACCGGTGTCTGACCGTTGGCCAGGCCGGGAAGGAGCAGCCCGGCCGCGGCCAGGAGCACAGCGAGCGAGCGAACGATCGCCGCGGTTCTCACGGAAGCAGGAACGACGGGTTCGGCGTGAACAGGAGGCGCACCACAGGCCGGATGCCGGGTGCGTCTTCGCCGGAGAAGAACTCCCAGAATCCGAACTGCCGATTCTCCGGAACCGCCACGATTCCCACGCGAAGCGGAGGTACGGAGTCGAGGGGCGCCCGCGACCACAGGGCGACGAGCTGCGTGATCTCGTACTGCATCGTCGTTCCCCCGGCGAGGGAATCCGGGTTCAACGGCTGGAGAGAACCGAGCGGATTCCCGATCGGCGTCTTCTCGCCGAAGACGAACGGGTCCGCCAGCAGGCGCACCGCCTGCGACGAGATCGTGGTCTGCAGCGGAAACGGCTCGTCCGGCGTGCTCGTCGGGCGGAACTCGATCGCAGCGCGGTTGATCGTCGCCCCGCGGAGCGGAACCGGCCCCAGACTGTCCGGAAGAACGAAGTCCAGATAGATCCGGGCCGCCGGAAGGCCGGCGAGTCGCAGACGGGTCGTGGCCCCAGGCGTCGTCGGGTCGAAGATGAACGTGCTCGGGGAGGCGCCCCGGACCACGGTGAGCGTCGTATCCGCTTCCTCGGGAACGGCCTCGGCCCGGAGCGAGATCGTATTGATGCGCATCTCACTTCCGGGCCCGCTCAGGACGAGAGCAAAGCCCGGCTCCCCTTCCGAATCCCGCCATGCGGACAGCAGCGAATCCGCGTCCACCGAGAGCGGGATGACCACGGAGTCCGGAAGCTGGAATTCCTGAGAGACCGAATCGAGACCGAACTTCAAGGAGTCCGTGCCGAGCAGGGTCTGCAGGTCGCCGCCCGGGGTGGTCCACGCCTCGCCCTCTCTCGCCTCGAGCCAGGTGGCCTCGTCGGCCGCGAAGCTCCGGGCCAGGGACCATGCCGAGATCTCGACTCCCGCTTCGGGAATCGTGGAGAGAGCGGTGTCCAGCGCTACCCGTATTGCGGCCGAGCTGAAGCTGTCGATGGCGACCCGCGCGGTGTCCACGAAGACGGAGTCGGGGATGTTCTCGAAACGACCCAGCGGACGGGCCTGCAGATCCGCCCGGTCGGCCGCCAGGCGATAGACCGCCGTGCTCGGAACCACGAAGCCCAGGTAGGTCGTGTCCCGCCAGGACACCTCGCTCGCGTCCAGCACCACTTCGATTGTGGGCGTGGAAGCGCCAGGCGCCGTGTCGGAGTTGACCGCCAGGATCGGGTCCTCGGTGCAGCCCGCCGCCACCGCAGCGAAGGCGACGACCAGGCACCCGAATCCGCGGGAGCGCCTCAAAGCGGCTCCTCCGGCCGGTGCTCTTCGAGCCGGAACTGCTCCGGCAGCAAGTCGGCGAGCGACCAGGTGCGCACCGCGCCGATCCCACCTTCGCTGATGACCTCGAGTTCGGGTCCGAATTCGGACAGCGCCTGGCGGCATACTCCGCACGGCGGAACGGGCTCATCGGAGGTCGAGCACACGTACACCCTGCGAAGGGCTCGTGCCCCGGAGGCGACGGCCGCGCCGATCGCCACGCGCTCCGCGCACATGGTGACGGAGAACGAAGCGTTCTCCACGTTGCACCCGGCATGTACACGCCCGTCCCCGGTCTCGACGGCGGCCCCGACTCGAAAGCCTGAATAGGGGGCGTACGCCGCCTCCATCGCGCGGCGAGCCTCGTTCCTCAGCTCCGCCCATCCCCTATCAGCTGCCATCTTCTTCCGTTCCGAGGGTCCGGAATTCCCGGCCCGCGCGCTATTCGTTGTTCCCCGAATCGAACTCGATCCGAGGCAGTCTTCGGCTCAGACCGGTCAGAATCTCGTAGTCGATCGTGTCGCAGAGCCCGGCCACCTCAGACAGCGAGATTCGATCGTCCCCATCGGCTCCGAGCAGGGTGGCCACGTCGCCCGCCTGGACGTCGTCCCGACCCGAAACGTCAACCACGACGGTATCCATACACACGACACCTCGGATCGGTGCCGCCACCCCATGAATCAACGCCCTTCCCTTACCGGACAGGCCGCGTCGCAGCCCGTCGCCATACCCGATCGCCAGCGTGGCGAGACGAGCGGGGGCGTCGGCCGTCCAGGTGGCTCCGTAGCTCACGGTCGCCCCCCGGGGAACGTCTCGCACGGCCAGGACTCTCGCCCGGACGCTCACCACCTCGTCCGGCATTGGCTCCCAGGTCCCACCACCGTACAGGTAGATCCCCGGCCGCACCAGATCCGCCTGGGTCTCCGGGTTCAGCACCGCCGCCGCACTGTTCGCTGCGTGCACAAGCCCCGGATCCAGCCCTTCTCCACGCATGGCCGCCAGGGCACCCTGCAGCCGCCTCCACTGCTCTCGGGTCAGCTCCGAATCCCGGTCAGCGGAATGGAAGTGCGTCATCGTGCCCGCGAGCTTCACGCCCCCTCTGCGCACGACATCGAGCAGACCGGGAAGCCAGGCGTCCACCTCGTCCCAGCGCAATCCGAGACGCCCCATACCTGTGTCCACCTCCAGGTGGACGGACACTGGCGCGGGTTCCCCGACCCGCCCGCAAAGCGAGAGCGCCTCGAGGTCCGGCACGACCGGTTCGAGACGCTCTAACGCCAGACCATCCAGGTCGGCCGGCAGGGTCGGCGCGAACACCACCACCCGGCCACCCCAGCCCAGCTCGCGCAGATGACGGCCTTCCGCCGTCGTCGCCACACCGTACCCCCAGGGGCCGAGTGGGCGCAGAGCCCGAACAACGCGCTCCAGTCCCACGCCGTAGGCATCGGCCTTGACCATGGGGAGTAGGCGACAGCCGTCGCCCGCACGATCTGAGATGACCCGGCTATTCCTGCGCAGCGCGCCCAGATCCACTTCTATCCAGGCGCGCTCGGTCCCTTCAATTGGCACGTTTTTCACGGCGGGCGTAGTATATCCGGCCTATGCCCCCTGAGCAACAGATTCCGGACCCCGAAAGCGGCCACGTGGAGCACATGGAGCGGTCTCTCCCCGGAGACGTTTCTCTGGGCCGAAGCCTCGCGCAGGTGCGCTTCCTTCGCGACCACTGCGACTGGGACGCCCGCCAGACCGCTGACACGCTGCGGCCGTACCTTCTCGAGGAGGCTCACGAGGTAGCCGACGCCATCGCTCTCGGACGGGACCCGGAGCTACAGCGGGAGCTCGGGGATCTTCTTCTCAACGTGGCGTTCCAGATCGTGCTGGCGGAGGAGCGGGGAGCGTTCGACGCCGAGGGCGTGGTGCAGGGGCTGGAGGACAAGATGCGGCAGCGCCATCCGCACGTGTACGGAGACGCCACCGAGGCTCCAGACTGGGAGCGCATGAAAGCGGAACAGCGAGAGCGTGAGAAGCCGTCCTCGGAGGGGCCCGAGGAGACCCCGGACCCCTTCGATGGGCTTCCCGCGGGCCTGGAGCCTCTGAGTCGGTCCCTGCGCATGCAGGACCGCGCAGCCGGACTGAACTTCGACTGGCCGAGCGTTTGGGGAGCACTGGACAAGCTGGAGGAGGAAGTCGGTGAACTGCGGCGCTCACTCGAGGACGCCGACGGTCCGGCAGACGCCTCGGCCGTCGCGGTCGAAGAAGAGCTGGGCGACCTGCTCTTCGCCGCGGTGAACGTGGCTCGCCTGGCCGGAATCCACCCCAGGGGGGCGCTGGAGCGTGCGTCAGCCAAGTTCTCGAGCCGTTTCAGGGCCCTGCTGGAGATGGCCGAGAGTGAGGGGCTCGACACCCGCGACGCCAGTCTGGACCAGCTCGATGTGTTGTGGGAGCGGGTAAAGGCGGCCGGAATCAGCCGCCCGTGAGCTGTTTGACCTGCTTCTGTCCACTCCGAACGCCCGCCCCGACAACCACGCCGTAGACGATGGCCGTAAATGATCCGAGAACCGGCAGCAGCGCGACCACGGGAGCCGCGACCAGCGCTCCGGCCACTCCGGCGATCCAGGGTGCCGCCGCCTTCTGAGCCGAATCCACGAAGCGCAGCCTTGTCTTAACGAAATCCCGCACCTTGACGTAGCTGATGCCCATGCCGGCCCCGGCCGCTGCCAGCATCAATGCCGCGATGAGTTCCATGCTTCCTCCTCTCGCCCCTTCCTACGCCAGCCGCCGGCCATTCGTTTCAACAACCGGGCTTTGCTGAGCGGAGCGTCAGGGCGTCAGGCGAGTCATCATGCGGGGAAACGCGATGACCTCGCGCAGATGCGGGACTCCGCAGATCCAGGCCACGGTCCGTTCGAGCCCGAGTCCGAAACCGCTGTGGGGGAACGTTCCGTAGCGCCGCAGGTCCAGGTACCAGTCGTACGCCTTCTCCGGCAGTCCTTCCTCGCGGATACGTCCGAGCAGACGGCCGTAGTCATCCTCGCGCTGGCTCCCGCCGATGATCTCTCCGTAGCCCTCGGGCGCAAGCAGGTCGTTGCACTTCACCGTCCGCGGATCCTCCGGATTCTCCTTCATGTAGAAGGCCTTGGCCTCGACCGGATAGTCATACACGAACAGTGGCTTCTGCCGCCCCTCGGTGAGCACCGTCTCGTGCTCCGCGCCGAGGTCCGCTCCCCACTCGATATCGGAGCCGCCCTCGCGGAGCGTGTCGATCGCCTCCGTATAACTCATTCGGTCAAACGGAGGTGCGATCGCCTCGAGGCGGGCCACATCGCGGTCGAGGATGTCCAGGTCGGACCGACGCCGTTCGAGGACCCTGTGCACGATGAAGGAGACGAACTCCTCCTGCAGGAGCATGTTGCCCTCGGAGTCCATCCATGCGACTTCCGGCTCGACCATCCAGAACTCGGTGAGGTGTCTCCGGGTCTTCGACTTCTCTGCGCGGAACGTGGGCCCGAAACAATAGACTTTGCCGAGCGCCGCGGCCGCGGCCTCTACATAGAGCTGGCCCGTCTGGGCAAGGTACGCCGTGCCGAAGTCGAAGTACTCGGTGCTGAAGAGCGTCCCGGCGGACTCGCCGATCGCTCCCGTAAGGATAGGGGAATCCACCAGAACGAATTCGCGGTCGTAGAAGAAGTCCCGGATCGCCTTCACCACCTCGTCGCGGACCCGCATGATCGCTGCCTGCCGTCCATGACGAAGCCACAGGTGGCGGTGGTTCAGCAGGAAGTCCACCCCGTGTTCCTTCGGCTGGATCGGATACTCATCGGCCGTGCCGAGGATCTCGAGCGACGAGGCCGTGATCTCGTATCCGCCCGGAGCTCGTTCATCCTGCCGAACGGAGCCCGTGACCCGCACGCTCGTCTCGAGGGTCAGGTCTGCGATGGACGCCCACGAGTCGTCATCAACCTCGTTGCGAGCGACCACGACCTGAACGGTCCCGGTGCCATCGCGAAGTCCCAGGAAGGCGATCTTGCCGCTCGACCTGAACTGCGAGACCCAGCCGAGCAGGGTCGTCTCCTGGCCGGCCTTCGAGGCCAGGTCTCGGACGGAGGTGTGGATGGCGTTCATCTGGCGTCGGTTCCGTGACGAGGTCGTGTTCCGGGACTGGAGCGATACCGCGACAAGGGAGTCGCTCGCAGGGTACACAGGAGCTCGGGGTGCGTCAACGTCATCCCACGGCGTACAGGGCGGCATGGTCCGCGTAGCGTTCCTGGAGAACACGCGCGAATACCCGGTTCTCGGGAGACTGCAGCTCGGGGTCCGCCTCGACCATTCGGCGAGCCCTGTCGCGAGCGTGCTCGAGGAGTTTCCAGTCACGCTCCAAGTCGGCGAACCTGAGCGCCGGCAAACCGTGTTGCTCCGCACCGAACAGATTCCCCTGGCCCCGCAGCCTCAGGTCCTCGCGGGCGATCTCGAATCCGTCCGTTGTCGCGGCGAATGAGCGCAGACGCTCGGGCGGTCCGTCGCCGGAGTAGAAGGCGACGCAGTAGCTCTGCTCCGCACCGCGACCCACGCGGCCCCGCAGCTGATGGAGTTGGGCCAGGCCGAACCGCTCGGCATGCTCGATCAGCATCACCGATGCGTTAGGAACATCGATTCCGACCTCGATCACGGTCGTGGCGACCAGGACCTGCGACTCGCCGGCAAGGAACCGACGCATCACCGAGTCCTTGTCCGCCGCTCCCATCCTCCCATGCAGAAGCTCCAGACGGTACTCCGGAAACAGCGTGGACAGATCGTCGATCGCACGGGTGGCGGCGGCGGCTTCCACGGCGTCCGATTCGTCGATCAGTGGGTAGACCACGTACGCCTGGCGGCCGGCCCCGAGCTGTTCGCGCAGGAAGTCGAAGGCTGCGGGACGGTCGCCGGGCCCGCGGACTCCCGTGATCACCGGACGACGGCCTGGCGGCATCTCGTCGATGATGCTGAGATCCAGGTCCCCGTAGACGGCGAGGGCGAGGGAGCGCGGTATCGGGGTGGCAGACATCACCAGGGTATCGGCGGTCCCTCCCGCGTCGCGCAGGGCGCGCCGCTGCTCCACGCCGAATCGGTGCTGCTCGTCGATGACCACGAGCCCCGGCTTTCCGAAGGTGACGCCCTCCTGGATCAGCGCGTGGGTGCCCACGATGATCGGAGCGGCCCCCGACCGCGCTCCTTCGAGCACCTCCGCTCTTCGAGCCCCGGTCACAGACCCCGTCAGAAGCACCGGCTCCAGGCCTACCGGCGCCAGAAGGCCGGTCAGCGTGCGGAGGTGCTGCTCCGCGAGCAGTTCGGTCGGAGCCATCAGGACGGCTTGCCGGCCGCAGTCGGCTGCGCGGACCATCGCCGCCGCCGCGACCACGGTCTTGCCGCACCCCACGTCTCCCTGGAGAAGGCGGTACATGCGCGCGGGACTTTCGAGATCGGCCTGGATCTCGGACCACACCCGCGTCTGGGCGTCGGTGAGCTCGTACGGTAGCGAATCGAGCATCTGAAGGGTCAACCGGGGACGGGCGTCGAGGGCCCGGCCGGCTTCCCGGCTCCGGTACTGGTACCGGGCGCGTGCGTGCAGCAGCTGAAGGAAGAAGAGCTCTTCGTATGCGAGCCTGCGCGTGGCAGGTGCGATCTGGACAAGCGATTCGGGCCGATGGAGCTTCTCCAGCGCCTCCGGAAGCCTCATGAGGCCCAGTGCGCGAAGCCAGTCGCGGCTGAAGATCTCGGCCTCGGCGACCTCCTCCAGCAGCCCGTCCAGGTTGGCCTCCACGATCGCTCGGATCTGACGGTGGCTCAGCCCCTCGGTGGCACGATAGACCGGGAACACGCGTCCGCTCCCACCGTCGTCATCGCCGGCGGAGGCCAGCAGGGTGTGCTCGCGGGGCCGCATTTGCCGACCGTGGTAGAAGCCCACCGTTCCGGACGCGAGAATCAGGTCGCCCTTGCGGATGGAGTTGTCGAGCCACGGCTGGCCATGCCAGGCACACTCGATGAGGCCCGACTCGTCCTGAAGCACGGCGTGGAAGATCCGGAGCCGCTTGCGCGTAGGGATGACGCCCTTCGAGACCACCCGGCCGATGATGGTCGCATCGTCACCCGGTCTCAGAGTCGCGATCCGCGCGACCGTGGTCGCGTCCTCGTAGCGGTAGGGGACGTGAAGCAGGAGGTCGCGCGCCGTGCGAACATCCATTCGGGCGAGTTTCTCTGCCCGCCGCGGGCCCACTCCCTTGAGGTACTGCACCGACCGCTGGAGATCGCTGGATCGACGGTGCATATCAGCCGAGAAGCTTTCCCAGGTACGCGTCCACATCGAACGGCTGCAGGTCGGTCGCAGACTCTCCCGTTCCCAGCCACCGGACAGGCACGCCGAACTGTCGGCTCACAGCCACGGCCGTGCCACCTCTCGCCGTGCTGTCGTACTTGGTGAGCACGACGCCGGTCAGGGGGAGCCCTTCGCCGAATTCCTGCACCTGGTTCAGGACGTTCTGGCCCGCGGTGGCATCCACGACCAGGAGTCGCTCGTGCGGCGCCCCATCCACGAGGCGTCCGATGACGCGATCGATCTTGCGCAATTCCTCCATCAGGTTGGACTGCGTGTGCAGGCGGCCGGCCGTGTCGATGATGAGAACGTCCGCGCCGCGCGCCAGGGCCGACTCGGCGGCATCGAACGCGACGGCCGCCGGATCGCCCCCGGCCTGCCCCCCGACAAACCCCGCGCCCAGGCGGTCCGCCCAGATCCTCAACTGCTCCTGGGCCCCGCTGCGAAAAGTGTCCGTGGCCGCCAGGGTCACTTCGAGCCCTGCGTCCGATGCGCGCCGGGCCAGTTTCGCGGCCGTGGTGGTCTTTCCCGTGCCGTTCACGCCCAGGACCAGGACTACGAACGGTGCGGTACCCTGTCCGACGGCGAACTCAGGTCCCTGCGCCCCCCCCGTCGCCTCGGGCTCTTCCAGCATCTCCCGGATCCGGTCGGACAGGAGTTCGCGCAGGTCCGCCTCCGTCTTAACCTTTCCGCGCCTGGCGGCCGATTCCAGGCCGTCGACCAGGTCCATCGTGGCATCGACGCCGAAGTCCGCCTCCAGCAGAACTCGCTCGAGCTCCTCGATAGAATCGTCGTCGATTCCCTTGACGAGTACCGACACGTCCGTGAGAGACAGGTCCACGATCTTCTGCCACAGCGTCCGGCCGCCCTTCTGTCCCCGCAGGCTCATTCCCTCGCTCACTGCACCTCCCGCTTCATCTCAAACCCGACTTCCTTCTCCAGAGCCACTCCGCACACAGAAGCGCGATCGAAAGTGCGAACGGCCACACAGGCGGACCGGAACCGGGCGACGGTTCCGTCGGTGCCCTCGCCGGGTCGACGTCCAGCGGATCCCCGACGACGATCAGCAGGTCCTCGCGCGACGCGCCGACGTGGAACGGTACCTCGAGTCGGAACGGCTCGTCGCCCGAACGGCCCGTCGCTGTGAAACGCGCATCGCCGGCTTCCAGCGGCGGACCGCTGACCGATCGCACGCTCCCTGAGGTCTCGCGTGTCCAGACCTGGGTCCCCGAGGCGTCCTCGACGCGTATCTCAAGATCGCGCACTTCCGGAGCGGCGCGCCACCGCAGAGAGTCGCCGGCCCGCGGCGAAGCGTCAGCAAGCGCGACCGGAGCTCCGGCCATGCGCTCACCCAGCCAGCGAGCGATTCCCGAGTACAGACCACGATACAGGGAGAGTCCTTCTCCTCCCCTTGCCGCCCATCGCCAGCCTCCTTCCCCCAGGACCACGGCCAAACGACGCTCTCCCTCCGCCACGAGCAGCGCGACGGGACGAGTGGACCCCTGCCGGCCGAGGCGCGCCTCCAGGACCGCCGCGCCGCTCGCGCCCACTGCGCCCCGGAGGACGGAAAGCGGTGGAAGCCCGGACGCCGACGCCCCCAACAGGTGTGCCGATACGGGCCCCGCAGGAGCGGGCGTCTCGACGTACCAATCACCCGTGAGCGCCCGCTCGATCGTCATCCCGGTACCGGCGAGCGTTCCCGATCCGCGCACCAGGTGCATCACGGCCGGTTTTCCGGCCACGATTGAGCGGAGCCAGGGAGGGAAAGCGGAGGGACTGCCCTGCACCGCGAGCATCGAGGCCGCGCCAGCGACCGCCCGCACCCGAGCTTCGGTTACCCCTCCAAATGGCCGGGTCCCACCCTCGATCCAGGAGCCCGGTCCCGAACGCAGGAAGACGCGGACACCTCCCGGGACGGATCGTTCCAGGACGGGAGCGAGGAAACGGGCCTCCCAATCCGGATCCAACGAGATCAACGCGGCTCCCGTGGGCTCCGGCGTAACGAGGACCCACCTCCTTGCGTGGGCCGACGGCTCCTCCTCCGCAGGCGAAGCCCCCACGATCACGTCGAGAGGACGCCACTCCGCGGTATCAGCCGCACCGGAAACCGGGATCCGGAATCGGGCACGGGCGGTTCGACCGTCCGCGGGAGCCTCGATCGCTCCCGCGCGCAGCGTGTCCGAACCGAGGGTGACGAGGACGGCCAGTGTGTCCCCAGCCCTGTTTGCTGCCGTCAGCTCGGCCTCGGCCGTGAGCGAGTCACCGGTTGACACCGCACGGGGAGCCCCGAGCCGGCGTATCGCGAGGCCCCGAACTTCCGCCGCGACGCGAACCTCACGCACGTGGACCCCGAGACGCCGCGCGAGGCCCCGCGCAGTCTCTCTGTCCGCGAGCTCACCGTCCGTGACGACGTACAGCGTATCAGCGCCCGAGGCTCGCGCGAGCTCTATGGCCCCGACCAGGCGCGATTCCGGAGCTGAAGGCGACAGCGTGTCGAGGGCCCCGATCGCGACGGCCTCCACGCGATCACCGAAGCTCCAGATTGGCGCCTCGCGGTCTCGCTGCAGATCCGCAAGCGCGAGTCGCGCGGCGTCGATCCGCGAGCCTGCCTCTCCACTCCTGACCGGACGCCGCATGCTCGACGAGACATCGAGCAGGATGGCGGCACGCGGCGGCGCGCGACCGGAGTCCCCGAGGCGAGGCATCCACGGCGCGGACAGCAGGAAGAAGAGCCCGAGCGCCCGGAGCAGCGCGCCGATGCCGCGACCGCGCACGCGTTCCTCGCGCCGGCCGTACCACCATCCGGTCACGACGACCGAGACCACGGCGGCCGCGGCGAGCCAGGGCCACGCGCTCATCGTCTACGCATCGGTTGCGGGAGTTCCATGCTCAGGCAGTATAGATGCGGTTCAAAGCCGGCGGGAGACGGCAGGCGAGGGGCGATCTCGGTCAGTCGGCCACGGCGGGCCCGATTTCGTCCGAAGGCGCGACTGGAAGAGCGACCACGGACAGCAGGTCCAGGGCCGCATCCCGACCCGCCATGAACTCGGCTCGGTATTGCTCTTCGAGCGCCGGCGCCGAAGGCAGGTTCATCGTGGACGGGTTTCGATGCGCCCCGTTCTGGAGAAACTCGTAATGCAGATGCGGTCCTGTGGACAGGCCCGTGGAACCGACCCGCCCGATTGCCTGCCCCTGGTCCACTCGCGCTCCTACCCGTATCCCAGCACCGATCGAGCTCAGATGCGCGTACCTCGTCTGGATGCCGCGCGTGTGGCGGATCTCGACCATCCGGCCGTAACTGCCCCACGTCCCCGCCCTCGTGATCGTCCCGGCCGCGGTGGCTTTGACTTGCGTGCCGTGTGGAGCGCCGTAGTCCGTCCCCCGGTGAGCGCGGTACCGCTTGAGCACGGGGTGATAGCGCCGGTTCGAGAAGCCGCTCGTGATCCGGTAGGGCACCGGATAACGCAGAAAGACGCCCTTCAGCGCTTCTCCGTCCACGTCGAAGTACTCTCGCTGCCCAGCGGGTCGCGTAAACGGGATCGCCGACAGCACGCTGCCGCGGTTCCTTAGCTCGATGCCGAGAAAGCGCCGGCTGCGCAGCGTTCCGTCGGGACGCAGCTCTCGCTCGATGGCCACGCGGAAGGCGTCTCCCCTCCTGATGTCGCGCGTGAAGTCCACTTTCCAGGCGAACACGTCAGCCAGATCGAAGACGTACTCCTGAAACTCGCCCTCTCCAAGCCTGTCGACCTGACCGGACAGGTCCGCGTACCACAGGCTCGATTCGATCAGGCCGGCGAGCAGCAGGGTGTCGACCATAATCGGAACGGTCGCCACGTCGCTGGCCCAGCCTTCGGGTCGGGCATCCAGCTTGAGAAGCGAGTCCTCGTTCAGCTGCAGGAGGATGCGTTCCGCGGGGCTATCCGGCGGACCCGTCAGCTGAAGCACGACGCCCGGTCGAAAGCGCCGTGGGCTCTTGTACTGCCGTACGACCTCGATCAGGTCGTAGATCTGTTGCGGCGAAAAGCCATGACCATCCAGGACTTCCGCCAGGGTCTCTCCACTGCGCAGTGTGTCGTACACGCTCTCGGGAGGTGGTGGAGCGGGCACGTACACCGTGCGAAGGTCCCTCGTATCGGGCCCGGTACGAGATCGGAGCATGGACCACACTCCGAGCCCTACGAGAAGAAGAGCCCCGACGGCCGCGGCGGGAACCCCATACCGCCTCACGGACGCGAGCGCATCCCTGCGCGCCGCGCGCTTGCCATGATCGGGTCCTGGCCTGGCGTCAGTGAATTTCAACCGGTCCTTCCCCTTCGTGTCGTCTTCCGCGGTCAATCCATCTGCCGGCGGATAAACGTCGGAATCTCAAGGTCATCCACGTGCGACCGTCCCGTGAACGCGCTTCCGATCTCCGGAAGAGCCCTCGCGACCGGAGTCGTGTCGCCCCCGATCACGGATACCAGCCGGGGACGCACCACCGGCTCGCTCTCGACCGGGACCACCTTCAGGGTCGGGGCCGGCTCGTCCTCGACCTGCTGACCGAAGCCCGTGGCGATCACGGTGACCCGAAGCTTGCCATCCAGGTTCGGATCGTGGACGGCGCCGAAGATCATCTCGGCCTCGTCCCCCGCCGCTTCCTGCACGATCGAGTTCACCGTCGTGACTTCATCGATGGCCAGATCCATGCCACCGGAGATGTTCACCAGGACACCCGTCGCGCCGTTAATCGATACGTTGTCGAGCAAGGGTGAGCAAATCGCCTGCTGGGCCGCCTCCACGGCGCGCTCTTCGCCGGTCGCCTCGCCGGTACCCATCAGGGCGGCTCCCCGATTCGACATGACCGTGCGTACGTCCGCGAAGTCGACGTTCACCTCTCCCGTCACGCTGATCAGGTCCGAGATTCCCTGCGTGGCGTGCAGAAGCACCTCGTCGGCCTTCTTCAGTGCGGCACGGAAGGTCGTTCCCTTGCCGACAACGGAGAGAAGCTTCTCATTCGGGACGACGATCATCGTGTCGACCGACCGGCGCAGATCTCGCAGGCCCATCTCCGCGTGCTTCATGCGCTTCTTTCCCTCGAAATTGAACGGCCGCGTGACGATCGCGATCACGAGCGCGCCCATTTCGCTGGCAATCTGCCCGACACGCGGAGCGGCTCCCGTACCCGTGCCGCCACCCATACCCGCCGTGACGAATACGAGGTCCGCACCCTCGAGGGCCCGGCGGATCTCCTCCTCGTTCTCGGCCACCGCCTGCCTGCCCACTTCGGGCCGTGCGCCAGCGCCAAGTCCGCGGGTGAGCTTTCGCCCGATCTGCAGGCTGATATGCGCCGAACAGTTGCTGAGTGCCTGCGCATCCGTGTTGATCGCCACGAACTCGACACCGTCGAGATTCTCGTCGATCATCCGGTTCACGGCGTTGCCTCCCGCTCCGCCAACGCCCACGACCTTCATCCGGGCGTTGCGCGTCGTCTCGCGCTCGAACTCGAATACCATCTGTCCCTCCCGACTCGTTGTGGGGTTCATCCTTGCTCCGATCTCTAGTTCGACTCCGACTCGCCGGACTCAGAAGAAGTCGCGCAGCCAGTCGGTGAATCGACTTACCGTCCGCACGGCCAGTCCTCCGCCCGATTCCTCCGTTCGCATCCTTCCGTACAGCGCCAGTCCCACTGCCGTGGACAGGCCTGGATCCCGGGTCGGCTCTACCACGCCGTCCAGACCGTTCCCCGGCTGCCCGAGGGCCACCGGCATGTTGAACACGCCCTGCGCCAGCTCGACGGTGCCTGCGAGCTTGGCTCCACCGCCGGTGAGCACGACGCCCGCGGGCAGGGCGCCGAGCATCTGCTTCTCCTCCAGCGCTTCGTAGACGAGCCCGAACATCTCGTCGAGGCGTTGCTCGATGATGTGGGCGAGGAGCTCGCGCGAGATCTCACGTGTTCGACCCGGCGTCGGGCCGGCGATCTCGAGCTTCTCTTCGGAAGCCACTGCGCGAGTCGTTGCATTCCCCTGCGTCCGCTTGAGCTCCTCTGCGTCGCCCAGGGGAATCCCGAGGCCCTTCACGATGTCGTTGGTGACCGTAGTACCGCCCCATGGCAGGGTCGCTACGAGATGCAGGCGTCCCTCGCGATAGACCAGCATCTCCGTGGCGGCGCCCCCGATCTCCAGCATGGCCACACCCGCCTGCCGCTGGTCGTCGGTAAGGACGGCCAGGCTCGTCGCAAGCGGTGAGAACACGAGCTCTTCCGGCCGATAACCAGCCCGATCGATGGCCTTGCGCAGGTTCTGACACGCGGGGGAGCCCGCGGTGACCACGCACACCGCTGACTCCAACCTCGTGGCCTCCATGCCGCGGGGGTCCTGTATCCCGGCCTGACCGTCGACGAGGTAGTCCTGGGGGATGGCGTGCATCAGTTCACGATCGGGTGGGATCACGATGGCGCGCGCGACCTCGTGAACGCGGTCCACGTCGCCCTGACCGACCTCGTCTCCAGCCACCGCCACCACGCCGGAGGACGAGCCCACCTCGATGTGGTCGCCCGCCAACGCAGCGTAGACCCCGCCCACTTCCATCCCGGCCATTTCCTCCGCGTCCCGCAGAGCCTCACGCACCGATTCGGTCGCGGCCTCGATGTGCGTCACATTGCGGTTTCGAACGCCCTCGGTATGGGTGACGCCAACGCCCACGACTCGAGCCGGGCCAGGGTCCGCATCCCAACCGGCGGTAATCTCCAGCAGGACGGCGACGGTCGAAGTCGTGCCCACATCGAGACCGGCGAGGCAGCGCGGTTTCCCGATCACGCGGCCTCCTCGATTTCGACCACGATCTGATCGCGGAACCTGCCGTCGACGGTGAGGACGCGGCCACGACCCGAGCACTCGCTGATCGCGTCCTCCGCGCGCAGGAACACCCGCTCTGCGTCCTCAACGGGAAGGAGCATCCGCCCCACATGGCTGCCGTCGAGAAGCAGCAGTTCGATCGCGTCTCCGGTTGCTCGACGGGCCTCCGACACGCGGTGGACGAAGCCCGGACTCAGGGCCTCGAGGCGTTCGAGCACCGACAGGACCCGGCGCGAGTCTTCATCCGACACTCGCCCCTTCTCGACCCTGGCCTGGAGAAGGATGGGAAGGTCGAGAGCGTGCTCCGCGGGATTCAACGGAAGGATCGATCCGCGTCCGTCTACCGGCTCCAGCATGGGAGCGGGCACGAGCGCGATCGGCTCGACTTCGCGAACGTGGATCGAGAGCCGATTGAAGCCGGCCATCCGGATGCGGACTTCCTCGATGAGCGGATGCCCGTGTAGTCGCAACTCCGCATCCGAGTGATCGTCCCACACGGACGAACCGGCCGGGATGTCGGCCAGCGCGAGGACGTCCTCCCGAGCCACGAATCGGGAGCCTTCGATCTGAATCGTGGACACGTTGAAGGCGGGTACGGTCCGCATGAGGGCGGGACCCCACATGGGACTGAGCACCCCGGCAGCGGCGGCCAGGCCAACGGCCGCGAAGCGGCGCTTCGCCTGGCGGGTCACGCGGCGGCCCCCACGGAGTCCAGCTCCTCAGGCTCGAAGCCCCACAGGCAGATCTCCGGTTCGAGCCAGATTCCATCCGTCTCCGCGACGCGGCGTCGCGTTTCGGACATCAGCCACAGCACGTCCACTGCCGTCGCGTCCCCGAGGTTGGCGATGAAATTGGCGTGACGCTCGGTTACCTGCGCTCCGCCGTGAATCGCTCCGCGCATGCCCGCCCGGTCCACGACCTCCCATGCGGACCCGTGCGGCGGGCCGGGGTTCTTCCAGATGGAACCGCACGTCGGCAGTTCGTAGACCTGGCTCTCGATCTTCCGTCGTCGGCGCTCCTCGTGCGCGGCATGAACCTCTCCGGCTTCTCCCGCGGGGGCGCTGAAGGAGGCGGCAGTGAATACCCAGTCCCCGGGAATGTCCACGGATCGATAGGCAGGCCGTGCGTCGGCGGGGCCGATCCGGACCTGCTCACCCGAGGCCGTGACCGCCTCGGCCCACAGCACCCGATCCCAGATTCCGACATCCACAGATCCCGCGTTCATGCGAAGCCCGCCACCTACGCTGCCAGGGACGGCCTCCAGGAAGTCCCATCCGGCCCGCGAACTGCGTCTGACGTCACCGACCAGCGCGGGGAGCCCGGCACTCGCGCCGGCCTCCACTGCCTGCTCCGACAGGCTCACAAAGTCGAACTCGCCCGTAAGCGTCAGAACCGGCTCCGACACGCCCCGGTCGGCAACGAGAACGTTGGCCCCCCAACCGAGCACCCGGTATTGAAGGCCGTCCAGTGACCGAACGGTGTCCACGAGATCCGCCAGCGTCCCGATGCGGGCGAACCGTGGCGCCGGGCCCCCGATCCGGTAGCGTGTCAGCGTCGCGAGGGGAACGTCAGCTTCCCACACCGTTCGCCCCCTTTCCTTGCGCTACGGAGTGTGCCAGCCGGGTCACGTCGCCGGCCCCCATGAAGATCACGACGGCGCGACTCTCCAGTCCGTCCACCCACGCCGGAACCTCGTCGACGGAGAGCGGGCGGGCGGACCCGCCCGCGGCATCCGTCACCAGTCGCGACGTCACGCCGGGGATGGGCGCCTCGCGGGCCGGGTAGATGGGCAGGACCCTCGCTTCGTCGGCGTCGGCCAGGGCCGAGGCGAACTCGGCGGCCATGGAACGGGTGCGGCTGTAGAGGTGCGGCTGAAACACGACCGCGAGGTGGTGATCGGGCCACGCTTCACGCGCTGCTGCTACCGATACGCGGACTTCAGTGGGGTGGTGCGCGTAGTCGTCGACGATCACGCGACCGTCGCGATTCCCGACGAGCTGCAGTCGTCGGTCCACCCCCCGGAAGTCCGACAGGGCGTCTGAGAGCCTCTCCGGCGTCAGGCCGAGACGTGTTCCGACGGCCAGCGCCGCCGCCGCGTTCTGCGCGTTGTGGTCTCCCGGCGTCGCGAGATCGAAGTCGAAGGAACTGTTCTCTGATTCGAAGCGACAGCTCTGACGCGTGCCGTCCCGATCCAGGATCTTCACCCGGAAATCGGCGGCAGGATCGAGGCCGTAGGTACGGACTCCCGGCAGCCCTTCAACGACGGCCGGGACGCCCGGGGCCTCCGAGCAGGCCAGGACGCCCATGCGCTCGGATGCTCGGGACGCGAAGACTCGGAAGCTGTCGAACAGGTCCCGGGGGCCGTCGTAGCACTCCAGGTGCTCCGGCTCCACGGACGTGATCACGGCCAGGCTCGGCGATAACTGAAGGAACGAACGATCGTATTCGTCCGCTTCCGCGATCGCCGGGCCGGCTCCGACCCGGGCGTTCCCATCCCAGGTCGAGACACGCCCGCCGACCAGGACCAGCGGATCCAGCCCAGCGAACTCGAGCACCCTGGCGATCATGGCGGTGACCGTGGTCTTTCCATGAGTACCGGAGACGCCCACGAGGCTGCGGTCGTTGAGCAGAGCTCCCATGGCGCGCGCCCGCTTCATCACCGGGACACCTTCGCGTCGGGCCGCAACGAGCACCGGATGGTCCTCTGGAGCGGCGGACGTGTAGACCACCAGGTCCGACTCCCCCGCCCGCCGAGCTTCGTCGTCTTCCACGAGACGTATCCCGTCCGACTCCAGACGCCGGGTCTCGGGCGTGATCTCCATGTCGGCTCCTGAAACGGCGAATCCCTCCGCGGCGAACAGCCTTGCGAGCCCGCTCATCCCGGCGCCTGCGATGCCGAGGAAGAACACGGCCGCGCCCTCGGGCGGCAGCAGATCACGACCGGCGACGCGGGGATCAGTCATCGGCCCCCTCCTGCGCCGCTGACGCCAGCTCGAGCAACGCCTCGGCGATCCGGTCCGCGGCGTCCGGCCGGCCGCGCTGTCGACTGGCATCGGCCATCGCGCGAAGGCGGCCTGCATCCGAGAGAAGCGCCGCTACGTCCCTCCAGAGCTCTCGGCCCGTGACGGAGTCCTCCTCGTGCATTACGGCGGCGCCCGCCGAGACCATGGCGGCTGCGTTGAACCGCTGGTGGTCCCCCACCGAAGTCGGGAGCGGCACCAGGACCGAAGGCACGCCCGAGGCGGTCAGCTCCGCACATGTCATCGCGCCCGCCCGGGTGACCGCGAGCGAGACGTGCTCCAGCTGCGATCCGAGGTCGCGGATGTACGGGACGAGGTGCACGCGGTCGCGGAACGGCACCGTGCTCATGCGAGCGGCTACCGATTCGTGGTGCGCGGGCCCCGTGACCCAGACGACGGAGCCGTCGTCCGGCCATTCCTGCGCGGCAGCCAGGCCCGATAGAACCAGGTCGTTCAGGGCTCGTGCGCCCTGGCTTCCGCCGAACACGAGCACGGTTCTGCCCCTCGGCCAGTCGAACGTTCTCTCTCCCGCACGCAGGGCCACGGGATTGCCGAGATCGAACACACGGGTGCGCCGCCCCGGTCGAATCCGCGGCCTCGCCTCCGGGTAGCCGAGGTGAATCTGGTCGACCTGGGACGCGAGAACCCGCGTGGCCAGGCCCGGCACCGCGTTCTGCTCCTGAATGGCTGCCGAGACGCCTCGGGCCACCCCCCAGGCGACAGCCGGTGCGGATGCGTATCCGCCCGTGCCCACCACTACCTGGGGATTCAGCTCTGCGAAGATCTTGCTCAGCCCACCCAAAACCGCCGGACTGCGTGCGATCAATCGCCAGTTCCGCCAGGGCCGGGAGCGATACAGCGGCTCCAGCGGCAGCAGGTGAAATGGCCAGCCCGAGTTTGGAAGGACTCTCGCCTCGATGCCTCTGCGGGCCCCCACGAGCACGATCCGGATGTCGGGCTCCGCGCGCCGCAGAGCCGCCGCGAGGTTCAGGGCCGGGTACAGGTGTCCACCCGTTCCGCCACCCGAGAGGAGGATACGATAGCACACGAATCAGGCTCGCCCCCCTTTCGAGACGTTCAGCAGGATCCCCGTCATGCCGAGCATCAGTATGAGGTTGGTGCCTCCGGCCGAGATGAACGGGAGGTTGATGCCCGTAGTCGGCATCAGGCCAAGCGCCACGGAGATGTGTCCGAAGGCGCCGAAGGCCACGAGAGCCGTGATCCCTACGGCCACCAGGCGGCCGTACAGATCCGGAGCCGAACGTGAGATGCGCAGGCCCAGGAGCGCCCAGACGAGGAAGAGCAGGATCACGGCAGCGGCACCCACGAAGCCCCACTCTTCCGCAATGATCGAGAAGATGAAATCGTTCTGGGGCTCGGGCAGGTAGGACATCTTCAGGCTGCTGCGTCCGAAGCCGACCCCGAACATCCCGCCCGATCCGACGGCCATTAGAGACTGTTTGAGCTGGTAGCCTCCCGCCGCGGCCGTCGAGTCCGGATGCAGAAACGCGCTTACCCTGGCCATCCGGTACCCGCTGCCCGCCACCTGCAACCAGAGCACCGGAAGCGCCGCCGACACCAGCAGCGCGAAGTGACCCAGTCTGGCGCCGGCCGTGAACAGCACGGTCCCGGCAGCGACTGCGATGAGCAGCGTGGCCGAAAAATGGGGCTCCAGCAGTACGAGGAGGCATACGAGACCCAGCACCAGGAGAAACGGCAGAAGCCCGTACCTGAAGCTGTGCAGGCGATCTTGCTTCTTCACCGCTACCGCCGCGGTCCACAGAACGACCGTGATCTTCGCCAGCTCCGAAGGCTGTACGGTGAATCCGAGGTCCAGCCAGCGCCGAGCTCCGTTGATTCGCGGCGCGATGGACTCGGTCCCGGGAAGAACGAGTAGCATCAGGAGGAGGACGGTCAGGGTGAGCAGCGGCCACGCGACGCGCTGGTACACCCGGTAGCTGATCAGGCTGGCTACCGTGAGGGCGGCCAGCCCGACGCCCGCGCGGCTGATCTGCTGAAACAGGTAGTGGCTGTCCCCGAGCCCCTGTGTCTGCGCCACGTATGAACTCGCGCTGTACACGGAGATGAGGCCGAACGCGACCAGCGACAGAGTGACCGCCAGCAGAGCCCGGCCGGTCACCGAGGGCCGCGAGCTGGCCGGTCTGATGGGCAGGACGCTCAGCACCCGAGACGCGCTCACGGGAGAGCCTCAGCGGCAGGGAGTGTCCGAAACGAAGCCTCGAAGGCGCGTCCGCGCTCCCGGTAGTTCGGGAACATGTCGTAGCTGCTGCAGGCCGGAGAGAGAAGCACGACGTCGCCGGGCCGGGACAGCTCCCCAGCCGCATGGACCACCGAGTCGATCCCACTCTCTACGCGCAGCGTTTCGACGCTTCCTGACAGGTCCGACAAGATACGTGGGGCCGCTTCTCCGTAAGCCACCACCGCCCGGGCTCTTTGCCGCAACTCTGCCGCCAGGCTGGAATACGACTCTCCCTTGTGCCTGCCCCCGAGGATCAGAACGACGGGCCGATCGAATGACCGAAGCGCCACCGCCGTGGCCGAAACGTTGGTGGCCTTGGAGTCGTTCACCCAGAGCACCCCACCGCGCTCGCCGATGGGCTGCAGCCGGTGCGGCAGTGCCTCGAACGTGGAAAGACCCTCGCCGATCGCCTCTGCCGGCACGCCCGCGATGGAGCAAGCGAGGCCAGCCGCGAGAGCGTTGGCCACGTTGTGGGGGCCGAGCAGGCGCAGGTCGCTCGAGGGCAGCCACTCCGCCTCGGACTCGAGGCGACACCGGAGCCGGCCCGCATCGTCCAGCCAGGCGCCGCGCTCCACCGGCCCGGCTACGGAGAACTCGTAGACGTCACCCGGCACGCCGGCTGCCAGCTCGAGCGTCGCAGGATCGTCCGCGTTGAGCACCCAGCGGGATCCGTCGTCGGCAGAGTCGAAGAGGCGCCGCTTGTCGGCGTAATAGCTTGCCAGATCCTGATACCGATCCAGGTGGTCCGGTGAGAGATTGAGCAGCACGCCGATGTCGGGACGGAGGGTCTCCTGGTCAGCTAGCTGGAAGCTCGACAGCTCCAGTGCCACCCAGTCCGGCTGCGGATCCTGCAGTGCAATCTCGGATAGAGGCAGTCCTATGTTGCCGGCGGCGACCGCGCTCAGTCCCCCGGCCGCGAGGACGTGCGCTGTCAGGCCGGTGGTCGTGGTCTTGCCATTCGTACCGGTGATCGCGATCACGCGGCTCCCGAGGTTGCGCCATCCAAGCTCCACCTCCGCGATCGTCCGGATGCCGGCCTCGCTCACCCAGCGCCTGATCTCGGTCGCCGGACCGATGCCGGGACTCACGATCACCACGTCCGATTCCAGGATGCGCGCGGTATCGTGCGCTCCGGTCTCCGCGGCGACGCCCTCTGCGGAGAGCCGGGAGGCGGCCTGAACGGGCCCTGTGGCCGTGGAGATGTCGCTGGCGTACACCACCGCACCGCGCGCCGCCGCCAGCCGCGCCGCCGCCTCCCCGGACACACCGAGTCCGAGAACGGCCACCTTCGCCCCTTCCGGAAAGGTTCGCGGCCGACCCGAAGCGCCGCCGCCGGTCATCGGATCTTCATGGTCGCAAGACCGGTCAGAGCGAAGATGATCGCCAGGATGTAGAACCGAATCACCACCCGGGTCTCGGGCCAGCCGAGTTGCTCGAAGTGGTGATGCAGCGGTGCCATTCGGAAGACGCGGCGCCCCGTTCCGGTACGAATCCGTGTGTACCGGAACACGGAGGTCTGGAGCATGACCGACAGCACCTCCAGCACGAACATGCCGCCGACCACGAATAGCAGGAGCTCGGACTTGAGGAGCACCGCGACCGTCCCGATCGCGCCGCCGAGGGCCAGCGACCCCGTGTCGCCCATGAAGACCATTGCCGGAGGAGCGTTGAACCACAGAAAGCCGATTGCCGATCCGGCGACAGCGACGGTGAACACGGTGAGTTCGCCGGCTCCGGGCAGGTACGGCAGGCCCAGATAGAACGACGTATCGACTCGCCCCATCACGTACGCGAATACTGCGAACGCCAGAGCGGCGATCGCGCTGAGGCCTGCTGCGAGCCCATCCAGACCATCCGTCAGGTTCACGGCGTTCGCGCTTCCGGCCACCACGAGGGCCACGAAGACGGGAAACACCAGGGGAACCAGTGCCAGGTGGATGTCCTTGAGGAACGGAACCATGCGGTGCGTCACGTCGTGCGTAGACAGGGGCTGCATGAGCAGGAATACGCCAAGGGCGAGCCCCGCGAGCATCTGCCAGAAGAACTTCTGCCGGGCGATGAGACCACGAGACTCGTGACGAACGACCTTGAGATAGTCGTCCCAGAAGCCGATCGCTCCCATTACCAGGGTCATCCCGAGGGCGATGTTGATGTAGGGATCGGAGACTTTGGCCCACAGAAGGGTCGACACGACCATGGCGATCAGCATGATCACACCGCCCATCGTCGGAGTACCGGCTTTCCTGAGGTGTGACTTGGGTCCCTCCACCCGGATGATCTGCCCCACCCGATTCTGCTCGAGCCGCCTGATCACGAAGGGGCCGACCAGGAAGGAAACCAGGAGCGCGGTCACCATGGCGCCCGCCGCCCTGAAGGAGATGTACTGGAACACGTTGAAGATGATGTGCCGGTCCGCGAGGGGGAAAAGCAGTTCGTAGAGCATCAGCCGTTCCCCCCGGTCAGACCGTCGATGACGCGCTCCAGCCGCATCCCGCGTGACGCCTTCACCAGGACCACCTCGTCCCCCGCCAGGAGCCGGAAGAGCGCGTCCGCCGCGCCGTCCACGTCCCGGGGATATTCGACGGAAATGTCGCCGGGCACCGGCAGGGCTCGAAACGCTGCCTGAAACGCGCCCAGCGCCACGATGGACTTGAAACCGGCGTCCAGGAGGCTCCTGGCGACATCTGCGTGGGCGGAAGCCTCCCCGGTGCCCAGCTCCAGCATGGTGCCTACCACGGCGGCCAGCCGGCGCTCGGGAAAGGAATCCGCACAGTGCCGGATCGCGGCCTCGAAGGACTCGGGGTTGGCGTTGTAGCAGTCGGCCAGAACCGTGAGCGGGCCGACTTGCAGCAGTGCACTTCTCATTCCGAAGGGCCGGTACTCGCTCATTCCGCGGGCCGCGCCTGCCGCGCTCACCCCCAGCTGAGAAGCGGTGGCCGCCGCGATGATGGCATCCCGGAGATGGTGCGCTCCGCCAGCGTGAACGACGTAGTCGGCCCCGGAGTGCCGGAAGCGCACCTCATGGGGCCCGGTCTGCCACTCGGAGGGGCGGTAGTCGCTTTCGGAACCGAGGCCCGCCGTAACGACGTCCGACCGAATCTCCCGGGCCCCGGTTGGCAGTGCGGGAGGCAGCTCTCCCACCACGGCACACCCCTCGCGCGAGGCTCCGCGCACCAGATCGAGCTTCTCCTCCAGGACGCCGGCAACGCTCCCCAATCCCTCGAGGTGGGCCGGACCGACCGTGGTGATGATCGCGTCATCCGGCTCCGCGATCTCCGTCAGGCGGCGGATCTCGCCCGGAGCGTTCGTTCCGAGCTCCAGTACCCACACGTCCGTGCCCTCGTCGGCGGCGAGGATCGAGAGAGGCAGGCCGACCTGGTTGTTCAGGTTGCCCTCCGTCGCGTGGACCGACCTCTCGGACCGGAGCGCACAGGCCAGCATTTCCTTGACCGTCGTCTTCCCGGAGGACCCGGTGATCCCGACGACGCGCGCACCGGCCCGGCGCCGGTGGAACCGCGCGAGGTCGCCGAGGGCCCGGGTGGTGCTGGCCACCGGAAACACCGGCAGCTCCCCCGACGGCAGCGGCGAATCATCCGAGACCACGGCTGCAGCCGCCCCCAGGCTCTCGGCTTTGGACACGAATTGGGCGCCATCGAACCGCTCGCCGCGCAGGGCTACGAAGAGCGCCCCGGGCTCGAGGCTCCTGGTATCCGTCGAGACGGACGCGAACTCCAGATCGGGACCGGTGTGAGGAAGCCCCAGTGCCTGGCGCACTTCAGCCGCCGTGAACCGGGCGGCCATCAACACGGTCCTCCAACGGTGAGCGATCTTACGATCGAGGCTTCGTCGAACGGGATCTTCTCGCCGGCCACGTCCTGGTAGGTCTCGTGTCCCTTACCTGCGAGGACGACGACATCGCCGTGCGAGGCGCTCCCGATGGCAAACTGAATGGCTTCCTCACGATCGAGGATCACGCGGAAGGAACCGTCCGGCATTCCCGCAGTGATGTCGGCGCAGATCGCAGCCGGATCTTCGGACCTCGGGTTGTCTGTCGTGATCACGGCCAGGTCCGTATGCCGGGCAGCGAGTTCTCCCATCAACGGCCGCTTCCCTCGATCGCGGTCGCCACCGCACCCGAAAACGACGAACAGCCGGCCCTCGGAGAGCTCGGCGAGGGCGCTGAGCACGCGCGTGTAGGCGTCAGGCGTGTGCATGTAGTCACGAAGGACCAGCACCGGACCGTCGCTCAGGATCTCCATACGGCCGGGTACCTGCGGGGCGGTCGACAGGCGCTCGGCCACGTCCGCCGGCGCCATGCCCAGGGAGACGGCGGCCGCCGCAGCGGCCAGAGCGTTGTGAACGTTGAACTCCCCGAGGAGGGGTAGGCTCACGGCGCCGCCCCCGGTGGGCGTCTGCAGCTCCCACTGGCTGCCCCGCGCCGCATGCCGAACCTGCACGGCACGCACCTCAGCGTCCGGCCCCAGTCCATAGCGAACGGTTCTCCGGCCCGCGAAGCTCGCGGAGGCCCACGCCGGATCATCGGCGTTCACTACGCACGCCCCGTCCGACCGCACCTGCTCGGCGAGCTTCAGCTTTGCCGCGCGATACGAGTCAAGGTCGGGGTGATAGTCCAGGTGCTCGCGCGTCAGGTTCGTGTACACACCGACATCGAAGTCCAGGTTGGCTACCCGCCGTTGATCCAGGGCATGCGAGGAAACCTCCATCGCCAGGAATCGGGCGCTCTCATGCCGCAGGTCCGCCAGGATCGACATCAGGTCGAGGGGATCAGGCGTGGTCAGGCGTCCGGGGTGCCTGACTCCGCGGGTGTCGAACCACCCGAGGGTCCCGAGTGCGGCAGACGGACCCAGGCCGGCGAGCACGTGCCGCGAGATGATCGCCGTGGTCGTCTTTCCGTTCGTGCCGGTAATGCCCACGAGAGAGAGACCGGAAGCAGGATCTCCATACAGAAGGGCAGCAGCGTGAGCCGTGGCGGCACGCGCGTCCGACACGACGAGCTGTGGAAGATGCGCATCGGTCACTACCTGTTCGACCAGGGCCGCGACCGCTCCAGCGGCCGCGGCCCGTGCGACGAACGTGTGCCCGTCGAATTCAGTCCCGCGCAGTGCGCAGAAGAGGACCCCCGGCCGCACATTCCGGGAGTCCGTCACGACACCGGCAAAGCCAGGCGGCGGTGCTCCTTCCCACCGCGGACCGAGGCCACGCCGTTGCAGTCGCTGTTCGAGTTCCTGTCTCTGTATCACACCCGGATTCGTTTCGGCGTTGCTGTTCCCCCGCCCTCCACCACCGGGGAGGGCTCGACCTGCTATCCGTCAGCGCAGCAGAATCGCCGCACCCCTGACGACGCTTGTTCCCGGCGCCGGTTCCTGTCGGACGATTCGGCCCGACCCCGTGAGCTCGACCCGGAGACCGAGCGCATGGAGACGGGACACCGCGACTCTCGTCTCCAGCCCCCTGAGATCCGGAAGCCTCAGCTCCTGCCGTGGACCCGAGGAAGACCGGACCCCCTCGGTCGAGGCCAGGCGGTAGGGCGAGGCCTCGGCCCGGCCGGCCCAGTCGAGGCGCGCCCGCTGGTGCATTCCCGAGCCCGGCTCAATGAGGCCCCGGCCCCGCGTGGCGAGCACGGCCTGTACGACCGCGCGGATTACCGGAGCGGCCGTCAGGCCGCCGTAGACCGCACCCTTCGGATCCTCGAGCTTGACCATGATGACGAGCTGGGGATCGTTCACGGGCGTGAATCCGACGAACGAGGAAGCGTACCGTCGCTGGTCGTAGCCCCCGGCTGAGGCGATGCGGGCGGTCCCGGTCTTCCCCGCCATCCTCAGGGTGGCCAGCGAGGCCTCGGAGCCCGTCCCCTCGCCTACGACGGTCTGGAGAACGTCGGATACGGATCGCGCCGAGCTCTCGTCCAGTACCCGGCGAATGGGCCGCGTCTGGAATTGGCGGGTCGTCTCGCCACCCGATCGCACCTCTCTCACCAGCGCCGGTTGCATGAGCGTCCCGCCGTTGGCGAGCGCCCCGTACGCCATGACCTGCTGGAGGGAAGTCGTCAGCAGCTCGTAGCCGATGGCGAGAGACGCCTGGCTGAGAGCGGACCAGTTGCTCGGACGCCGAAGCAGGCCACCCGACTCGCCCGGGAAGTCGATCCCCGTCGGTGTACCGAATCCGAAGTCGCGTAGATAGCGGTATTGGAGGCCCGGCTCGAGCCGGTCCGACAGCTTGGCCGATCCGATGTTGCTGGAGTACCGGATCACCTCCTCTACAGAGAGCGAATCATACGGATGCTCGTCCGTAATCACCCGGTGCGGCGTGCGGAACTCACCGTTCTCCGCGAAGACCTTCTCATCCAGATCGGCGAGGTCCTCGGAAAGCAGCGTCGCGAGGAGAAAGGGCTTCACGGTGGAACCTGGCTCGTAGGGAGACGTGAATGCGGGAATCGTGCCCGCACTGCCCTTACGACGCGACGCTACCGCCAGGAGCTCGCCGGTCCTCGGATCCGCCATCAGCACGTCGCCGCCCGACGACCCGGTTCGCTCGAGAGCCGTCGCGAGGGCGGCTTCCGCGATCGCCTGAAGATCAGCGTCCAGGGTGAGGTAGACGTCGTGTCCGGCCTCGGCGAGGAGATCCGGGTTCTCCGGGATCGGATACAGCTCTCCGTGCGCGTCCCGGCGCCCGGTGAGGCGGCCGGGAGTGCCCGTGAGGACGGAATCCAGCACGCCTTCCATCCCTGACCGGCCGTGGCCCTCGGTATCAAGCGTGCCGAGCAGAGAGCGTGCGAGATCTCCCTCCGGATACACGCGCGTGACGATAGACTCGAACTCGACACTCGGGCCGACGGCCCGAACCAGGGCCTCACGCTGCGAGACACCCACGCGGCCGATCGAAATCCAGCCGGTGGAGCGGCGTCTCAGCCGCTGCCGGTCCTTGCGCGACAGGTCGAGAGCCGAGGCGATCGACTGTATGTCGCGGTCTACGTCGGCGGATTGGGCTGGTGCGAAGAAGGCCCGATACTCCTGTCGAGACAGTGCGAGGGCCTTGCCGTTTCGGTCGAGAATGGCTCCCCGGGCCGCGGGGAGCTCCACCGTTTCCGTGGTCTGTGACCACGCCTGCGCCTGCCAGCTCCCACCTTGGACGATCTGAAGCTGTGCGGCGCGGCTGACGAACACCGTGGCGAGCACCGCGAGCACGGCGGCGAAGAACTGCGTCCTCCGTCCGTGTGTCCTCTTCGCGATCTTTCGCCTCTGCGTCGTTGCCATTCCGGCGGCCTTTCGCCTCTTCATGGTCCCACGTCGGGGAGGTGCAGTACCTCGCCGTCCGTTGCAGGCCTCATCCCGATTCGCGCCGCGCTCGCCAGGATCCTTTCGCGGGACGCGAGCGAATCGACCCGTACGAGCTCCTCGGACTGCCGGGTCCGGAGAAGCTCCTCTTCACTCCGAAGCTCGTTGATCGACTCTGCCAACCTTCGGCCCTCCGCCGTGCGGTCCACGGACACGAACAGAGAACCGACGACTGCCGCCCCACAGGCCGCCACGATCAACTGCCTCCGGCGAGCGCCAGGTCTGGCCCGGCGGCGTCTCGGAGCCCGCCCCTTCCCGAGCGGCGCTCTTTTTCGGGTCACGCCTGCTCCCACGCGCGAAGGCGAGCGCTTCGCGCCCGCGGATTTGCCTCAACTTCGGACGCCGATGGTCGTAGAGGCTTCCTCGTCAGGCGCCGGCCAAGAGACCGGCCGCGGCAGCGACACACCGGCAGTTCCGGCGGACAGACACATTCCCGGCTCCACTCGCGGAACACCTCTTTCACGATTCGATCTTCCAGTGAGTGGTACGAGATAACGACCAGCCGCCCGCCTGCCTTCAGCAATTGCGCGATCTCCTCCAGGCCCTCGCGCAGGGCCTCCAGCTCGTCGTTCACCGCGATCCGCACGGCTTGGAACAGTCGCGCCTTGTCCCGCGGGGTCAGAGGTCCCCTGTAGACTGCCGAGGCAGCCGCCATGAGATCATCCGCCGTGAGCAGCGGCTCTCGCCGCCGGCGCCGGGCGATCTCCCGGGACATTCTCCGCCACCTCCGCTCTTCCCCGTAGTCCCGGAAGATCCTTCCCAGCTCTTCCTCATGCGCCGTGTTCAGCAAGTCGGCCGCGGTTCTCCAACCACCGGTTGTCCCGCCCATCCGCATGTTTAACGGTGTGCCCCGGCGGAAGGAGAAACCGCGCGCCATCGTGTCGATCTGATGCGAAGACACCCCAAGGTCCAGCAGCGCTCCGTCCAGACCGACGTCTATGTCTTCCTTCAGCAGCTCCGCCGCATGGCGGAAGTTCGCTGTCCGTATCGTCACCCGGTTCTCGAACCCGGCCAGTCGCGTCGTTGCGGCCGCTATGGCCTCCGCGTCCTGGTCGAGCCCGATCAGGCTCGTGCTCGATCCCGCTTCCAGGATGCGCTCGGCATGTCCGCCCCCACCTAACGTCCCGTCCAGATAGAGGCCGCCGCGCTCCGGCTCCAGCAAGCCGAGGACCTCGGCCACCATCACTGGCTGATGCTCGAACGCCTGGCCGCTCATGTCCTCACGCCTGGCCGCCCCGGCACGGTATCAGGCGAAGATCCCGGCCAGCCTGTCGCCGAAATCGTCCCCGGGGTCACCTACGGCCCTGGAGAATCTCTCCGGGTCCCATATCTCGATCTTGTCTATGGCCCCTATGATCTGGGCCTCTACACCGATGCCCGCGCCCTCGCGCAGACGATCGGGGATCAGGATTCGGCCCTGCTTATCGGGAACGACCTCGACCGCGTTGGCGGTGAGACCAAGCATCTGATGGCGTGCGCGGGGAGCGGTTCGGGCCAGCTTTCGGAGACGCGCCTGGACATCCTCCCAGGCCTCCTCGGGGTAGAGCGTGAGGGCGTCGGGCTGGGCCTGAATCAGGACGAAGGAAGGAGCGTCGCTTCCCCGACGAAAGGCTGCCGGGAGCGTGACTCTTCCCTTCTCGTCCACCTGATACAGGTAGCTCCCGAGGTAGCCGCCCAATTCGCACCGCTTTCAGGAAGGAAGGAGAGTTTCCCCACAGTTCTCCACTTTTCCCCACTGCGCCCCATTTTACAGGTCACTCCCCTGTCGCGCAACCCCGGAGTCCCACGCCAAAACGGTGATGCGAAAGACCCGGCGGGACACGTGGTCCCGCCGGGTCTGGCGGCTTGGTCGGGGCCGGGCGGGCCCCGCAAGAGTCGGCTATCGCAGGGCCAGGCTCACCCTCCGCAGTTCTTCCGGATGATCTGCTCCTGACGATAGACGTAGACGTCCGTGCTCTCCCGGATCTGCGCCTGACTCTGTGGCTGCTCCGCCCCGGCCCGATCCAGGTTCGGCAGCACTTGCTGGAACTTCGACAGCGCCCGACGGGCCGGCTGACACGCCTCGTTCACTTCGTTCGAGCCGTCGATCCTCACGCCCTGCTGGTAGTAGCCGTAGGCCGTGAAGAAGTACAGCTGGTCCCGCACGCGGCCCGGCGTCGCGAGGTCCTTGCCCACCTCGAACATCGCCAGAGCCTCGTCGTACTGCTCGTTCTTGAAGAAATCGTTGTAGCCGCGCGCCAGAAGCTGGCCGGCCACGACCTCCACATCCGCGCCCTGGTCCAGCGCCGTCCGCAGGTCCGCCTCCCCGGCGGCGGAATCCCCAGCCCGGAGCTTCAGGAACCCGCGCCTCAGGTACGCGTTGGGATAGGCCGGATCCAACTCCAGCGCTCTATCGAGCGCCGCGATCGCGTCGTCGAACCGGTTCATGCGCCCGTAGATGTCGCTCCGGATAGACCACAGGCCCGCGTCCTCAGGCATGAGGGCCTGCGCCCGGTCCGCAAAGGTGAGCGCGGCATCGAAATCGCCGAGCTCGAGATTCGCCGCGATCACGTTGCGGAGGATCTCGGGGTTCATGTCCTCGCCCTTCAACTCCAGCACATGGTTGTACGCGTCGACGGCGAGTCGCACGGATTCCTCGTCCGCGATGGCCCCACCTTCGGTCGACTCATCGGCCGAGGTGGTGCCCTTCTTCAGCGCCACGTTCCCGAGGAACTCCCACAGGTCCGCGTTCGTGTCATCGATCGCGAGGCCCTCCTGGAGGAGCGCGATCGCCTCGTCCTCGCCGCCCGCCTGCGCCAGCTCGAAGGCCACCGTCATGCGAACGCTGGCGTCCGCGGGATTGAAGTTGAGGTACTCCCTGTACAGCTCGACCGCACGGTCCATGTCGCCCATCTGGGCGTTGACGTACGCGAGCGCATTGAGGGCATCGACCTCAGCCGGATTGTTCTCCACCACGACCATCAGGTCTTCCGCGGCGGCCTGCCAATTCTCCTCGCCCATGTACACGCGGCCGCGCAGGTAGCTGCCCGACGTACTCGCGGGATTCTTGGCAAGGGCCTCATCGCAGTTCCGGAGCGCGTCTTCGTACTGCTCCGCCGCCAGGTAGTCCTGGCAGAACAGAAGCGCCCGACGGTAGTCGACCTGCTCGGCGAATGCCGACACGATCACGCCGGCGGCCTGGCGAACCTCATCCTTGCCGTCACCCGCAACGGTGAACACCGGTACCGCGACCTCGTCGCCGCTCTTGGAATCGACGAAGCTCACGGCCAACTCGTTGCCGCTCGCCGCCGACGCGACGCTTCCGGTCATCACCACGTCGGCGTTCAGCCGACCGGCCAGCTGCCTCCACTGAATGAGGCCCAGATCCTCCTCTTTCAGCTTCAAGGCACGGAGCTCGTCCTTCACTTCGTTCCAGTCGATCGCCACGAGCGTGGGGATCTCCTCGAGGTCATCCCGCACTTCCTCCGCGACCTTCTTGCCGAAATCCTTCTTGACGTCGCCATCCAACTGCAGCGGAGCCACAAGGACTCTTGCCCGGCCGCCCGCCCCGCCGTCGTCCTGCGCTATGGCAGAGCTCGAAGTCAGCACCAGAGAGGCGGCCGCGAAGATTAGACTTCTGCCACCCCAGCTACGTATCGCACGCTTCATATTCCGGTCCTCACCTGTTCCAGATCGCAGCACGGGGCCCATTCTGCCCCGCGCAATCATTACGACACTGCATTGCGGCCTATTGTTCCTCCCAGCGCCGCACTCGAACACATGGGCGAAGCTGGATTCGAACCAGCGACCTCCTGCTTGTAAGGCAGGCGCTCTGGACCAACTGAGCTATTCGCCCTCGCCCGCCCGATCCGATTCCGAGCCTCTGAACCCGAGGAGGAGTCCCGCCGGAATCAGAACGACGTATCCCGCGAACAGGAGCAGGGGTGCAATGACAACCGAGCCCCGGTCCAAAGAGACATATCCAAACAAAACGACCACGGCTCCGACCACGAGGAGAATCACGTTCCGTGTCTCCAACAGGCCGAACAGCCGTGGACGATGCAAGCCGCCGTCGGCTTCGCTTCCGCGGTTCCCGTCCATCGCGAAAGGATACCCCCAAACGGGGACCAAGTCAATCTGTTTCGTGGCCGGGATTCCCGCCTTCGGACGGGGGCTCGCCGGTACTCGCGATGGCCTCGTTCTTTGCCATCACCGTGCCTGCGTTCCAGGGACTCACGTCTTCCCGATCGTGCCGCTCCGCTTCGCGAAGCGCATCGAGCCGGGTGCGATCCCGGCGCGCCCTCCGAACTGCCACGAAGAGGACGAGAACGGTAACACCGATCCAGAACGCGCCGGCCCTGGAGAGCAGGTACAGCCAGCCGTACCGGTCGACCAGGGATTTCTTCCAGCGGACCTCGAATTGCTCCGCCGTGACTCCAAACGTGAGCCGCAGGGCCTCCTCGAACGTCTGCCCCTCCCGCAGGCGGCGGAACACGGCTCTCAGCCCCGGCTCTCCGCCCAGGGCCGCGAGCTCGTGCACGGCCGTATACGAGAGCAGGTAGCCCATGCGGGCCTCGGTGGAATGGCGGCGGAACCTGAGATCGATTTCCCGGAGCGTCGTGGCTCCGCGGCGCAGGAATACGGACTGCAGGTGCCAGGCGTCCTCGAAGCTCCACTCGCCCGAAGCGTACTGGGCGTATCCCTCCGTCAGCCAGCGCGGGTAGTTACCACCGGTGGCCGCCCCGAGCGCCACGTGGGCCACCTCATGCCGGAGGACGGAGCGGAGTCCCCCCGGGCCGTGCAGTCCCGGACCCGCCTTCAGGGCAATCCGGCGCGATGCTGGGTCCGCTGTCCCGGCTACCCACGGCTCGGGATGCCGCACACCGTCTGGCACTCCCTCGGACAGATCCGACGTCAGCCAGAGCTCCAGCGTGTCAATGCCGATGTCGGGCAGAGAGCCGATACCCGGCAGTGGCTTCCACACGGCAGGATCATCGGCAAGTGTGGCGCCGAGGAGCTGGAGATCGGGATCTCCCAGGACGTCCACTCGCGCCGGTTTTCCGGGCACTGCCTGAGACTGAACCGGCGATGGGAAGCAGGCCGTGAGCGCGAGAGCGAGCGCCGCCGCGGCAACGACCGGGGCGCAAGCTTGGCCCCGCCGGATTCGGACCCGGGGAATCACGTCGTGGAGTCCGTGGACGCTGTCTGCCGGGCCCATTCGACCGCAGCGTGGAGCCGGTCGGGAAGCGGCGACGTGAAGGTCAGTTCCTCGCCGGAGGCAGGGTGAACGAACGAGAGGCGTGCAGCGTGCAGGAAGAGCCGGCCCGCACGCCGGTTGAACTCGGCCGCCCAGCGGCCACCCGCTCCGAGCAGACCCTTTTCCCAGTCAGGGCCATAGACGGGGTCACCGACGACCGGATGACCGATCGAGCGAAGGTGGACACGAATCTGGTGGGTGCGGCCGGTGTGGAGGCGAATGGCAAGCAGATCCGCGGCCCTCCAATGTTCGAGGACGCGGAAGTGCGTGAGCGCCTCGCGCCCGCCATCCACAACCGCCATGCGCTGACGGTGCTTGGGGTCCCGACCGATGGGATCGTCAACGCTGAATTCGGCTGCCGGGGCGTGCCCCCAGCAGACCGCGAGGTAGCTCCGTCTCACCTCACGCCGGGAGATCGCCCGGGCCAGCCGCGCGTGTGCCTCGTCCGTGCGGGCGACCACCAGGAGGCCGCTCGTGTCCTTGTCCAGCCTGTGCACGATCCCCGGGCGGTTGGGCTCGCCGATGGACGACAGCCCTCCGAGCCGGCCGAGGAGAGCGTTGACCAGCGTACCGGCGCGGTGCCCGGCCGCCGGGTGCACCACCATTCCAGCCGGCTTGTCGACGACCACCAGCTCATCGTCCTCGTAGACCAGGTTCACCGGGATCATCTCGGGCGCGACCGACGCCGGGGGGGCGGCCGGGATGAAGACCTCGACCTCGTCCCCCTTCCGCAGGCGCCCACTCTTTCTGCCGGGAGATCCGTTAACGCTCACGCGCCCTTCGGCGATCAGCTCCGCGATTCGGTTCCGGCTCAGACGCAAACGATCGGCCAGATGCACATCCAGCCGATCGTCCGGTTCCTCGTCTACGCGAAAACGGTGAACCTCACCCGGCGGCCTGCTCCGGTTCGTCACCGTCCTTCTCCTCGAAATAGAATGAAATCAGCAGAAGGACCGCCCCGATGCTCACGGCCATGTCCGCCACGTTGAAGATCGGCCATCGGTGGGTCCCCAGGCCCACGTCGAGAAAATCCACGACGCCCGCCTCGAACCTGAAGCGATCAATGATGTTGCCGATCGCGCCTCCGCTGACGAGCGCCACCGCGAGAAGACGGAGGCGATCGCTGGCCGGGGTGGAGCGGTATATGAGGCCCAGCACGACGAGCGCGACCAGGGACAGGATCAGGAAGAACACCCTCGAGTGCTCACCGATGTTGATCCCGAACGCAGCGCCCGGATTGTGCGTGTAGGTCAGCCTGAAGAACTCTCCGATCACGGGAACCGGATAACCGAAGGTGAGAGTGTTCATGGCCCACATCTTCGTAACGAAGTCGAGAACCACGACGGTTCCGACCACGCCGACGATCAGGGCTGTCTTGTTCACACCCGGAAGGACCTGAGGCTCCGCGAGCGTACCGGTGTCAGCGGGAGGCACCCGTCTCTTCCTTCTCCTTGCAGCGAATGCAAAGAACGGTGTGCGGCAGCGCATCCAGTCTCTCGAACGAGATCTTGTCGCCGCAGTCCTCGCAGACGCCGAACAGCTCCGGCGTGCGATAGAGCCGCCTCAAGGCCTCATCCAGGTGGTACAGATACCGGCCTTCCTTGCTCGCGAAGAGGAAGGCCTTCTCCCTCTCCATCGCATCGGTGCCCTGGTCGGCCATGTGGAAGCTATAGGCCGACAGGTCGCCATCGGACGCCTGAACGCTGTTGGAGAAGGTCTCGTCGTAGTGGCCGAGGTCCTTGAGGGCCCGCTCCCTGAGCTGGAGTAGCCGCTTCTCGATGTGTTGCAGGTCCTTCTTCTTCATCCCGTTGCCCCGATCTAGCCTAAAAGTGTGCTTGATGTCGTATTCAGGTCCGGATCTCCGACCCATCCGACCTGCTCAACCCCACGAGCAGGTTCTCGCCACTGATCTGCACTCGAGTCGTATACTCCAGTGCATCAACCTCCGCCTCGTCCATCTCCATCGATACCGCCAGCGTCTCTCCCGCGATGTAGCCGCGATGGGCTTCAACCGCCTCCGCGAGGCGACCCGGCCCGGCAGACAGGCCCAGGCGGATACGGTCGCTCACGTCCAGTCCCGAGTCGCGACGCATCCGTTGGACCCGGCTCACCACCTCACGCGCTATCCCCTCGGCTTCCAGCTCCGGCGTCACGGCTGTATCCAGCCCCACCAGGTAGCCGTCGTGGACCTGAACCGTCAGGTCCCCCGAGGCTTCTTCCAGCACCTTCGCGTCGCCCGGCAACACTTCCAGCACTTCGTCCCCAACCTGCACGAAGACCGGCTCGCCGGCCGCCAGCCGCCGGATCGAGGGCGCGTCCAGGGCCTCGATCGCCTTTGCTACCTCCGGCGTCCGCGCACCGAATCGAGGTCCCAGTTTCGCAAAGTCAGCCTTCGCGGACAGCCGTACAATATCGTCGGTTCCGGACGGGAATACAACTTCCTTCACGTTCAGTTCCTGGCACAGGATCGTTTCCAGCTCGTGACCCGGTCGTCGGCCGCCGGGCACGACCGCCTGAAGCAGCGCGAGCGGCTGCCGAACTCGCGTTCCCGCTTCCTCCCGCGCTGCCCGTCCCAGGGTCGAGAGGCGGCGCACGTCGTCCATGCGGAGCTCGAGGTCCTCGTCTCGAACCCCGGAGAGCTCCGGGAAGTCCGCCAGGTGGACCGATGAGCCCTTCAGCTGCCGATGAAGCCAGTCGGACAGGAAGGGAGCGATCGGCGCCAGAACGAGCGAAGTGGCCAAAAGCGCCCCATGCAGTGTGGCGAACGCATCGGAGGTGCGGGGACCGTCTGAATCCGCCTCGGATCCCGTCGCCCAGAACCGGTCTCGCGTCTGCCGCACATACCAGTTCGAGAGATCGTCGAGCACGAAGGCCTGGATGCGGCGGGCCGCCCGCGTGAGATCGTAGCTCTCGTAATCCGATCGGACGTCGCTCACCAGGCCATCGACGCGGCTGAGCAGCCAGCGATCGATCGCTACCCGCTCACCGGGTGGCGAACAACGCGGAGCATCGTGACTCCAGCCCTCGAGGCCGGCGTACATCGCAAAGAACCGGTACGTGCTCCGCAGCGTATCGAACAGTTTGCGGTTCGTCTCTGTCAGGGCTTCGGAGTCCCATTTCTTCGGAAGCCACGGATTGCTCGACGCGAGGAGGTAGAAGCGCAGCGCATCGGCTCCCTGCTCCGATACGGTATCCCAGGGATCCACCACGTTGCCCCGGGACTTGGACATCTTCTGCCCCTGCCCGTCCAGGATCAGGTCGTTGACCACGACGCTGCGGTAGGACGGCCCCTCGAAAACCAGGGTGGAGATCGCGAGGAGCGAGTAGAACCAACCGCGGGTCTGATCTACACCCTCGGCGATGAAGTCAGCCGGGAAGTGATCCTTGAAGGCCTGGACGTTTTCGAAGGGATAGTGCCACTGCGCGAACGGCATGGAGCCGGAGTCGAACCAGGCATCCATGACCTCGGGAACCCGCCGCGCCGTGCCCTGGCACCCGTCGACTCCGCAAGTCCACAGGACCTCGTCGATTCCCGGGCGGTGAGGATCGAAGTCCTCGTCGAGGCCGCCCGCCCGGTCGCTCAGCTGGGCTAGAGACCCGATCACCTCCACGTGCTCCGGATCCGCATCGCACACCCAGACGGGCAGTGGCGTCCCCCAGTATCGATCGCGCGACACGGCCCAGTCCACGTTCCCCGAGAGCCACTCGCCCATCCGCCCCGCCCCGATCTCCGGTGGATGCCAGTCGACGCCCGCGTTGTGCGCGAGAAGCTCCTCCCTGGCAGCGGTCGTTCGTATGTACCAGGAATCACGGGCCATATAGAGCAGCGCGCTGTCGCAGCGCCAGCAATGCGGGTAGCTGTGCTCGTACATCTGCCGGCGGTACAGCAGGTCAGCGCCGGACAGCGCGCCGATGATGGCCGTGTCGGTCTCTGGGTCCTTCACGAAGCGGCCGGCGAGCCCGGCCGGCACCGTGTCCGCGAATCGCCCGTCCGGATCCACGGTGTGCTGCATTGGAAGACCCTCGCGCGCACCAAGCTCGAAGTCGTCCTCTCCATACATCACCGCAGTGTGGACGACCCCGGTGCCATCGTCCGTCGTCACGAAGTCGGCGGCGAGCACCGTCCACGCCGCACGGTTCTCCGCTCCCTCCACCGCGCCCGGAAACAGCGGGGCGTAGCGTCGACCCACAAGGTCTCGGCCGGGTATGACTTCGACGATGTCGTACGGGTGGCGGAGGACATCGGGCGCGAGAGCCGACGCCACGATGAGCTCCTCGCCCGGGCTCGCCCCTTTGGGAAAGCCACTCTCGTCATCCCGCGGTTCGCGCACGCGCACTCGCAGGTAGTCGATGTCGGAGCCGACGGCGAGGGCCACGTTGCCGGGCAGAGTCCATGGCGTAGTGGTCCAGCTGAGGATGGCAGCGCCCTCTGGGTCGTCCTCCAGGCGAAATTTCACGTAGACGGAGGGCTCCGAGACGACCCGGTAGCCCTGAGCCACCTCGTGGCTCGACAGTCCCGTTCCGCAGCGCGGACAGTAGGGAAGGACCTTGTAGCCCTTGTACAGCAGTCCTTTTCGGTGAATCTCGGAAAGCGCCCACCACACCGACTCGATGTAGCTCGGGGTGCACGTGACGTAGGCGTTCTCGTAGTCGAGCCAGTACCCAATGCGACGAGAGAGTCGCTCCCAGTCTTCCTTGTAGGTGAACAGGTTCTCTCGACACACCTCATTGAACCGCGCGATGCCGATGCGCTCGATCTCGGGTTTGCCAGAGATTCCGAGCTGCTTCTCCGCTTCGATCTCGACCGGTAGACCGTGCGTGTCCCAGCCGGCGATCCGGGTGACGTGGAAACCGGCCATGGCCCGATAGCGGGCCACCGCGTCCTTGATCGCGCGAGCGAGGACGTGATGCACGCCCGGCTTGCCGTTCGCCGTGGGAGGTCCCTCGTAGAACACGAACTCGGGTGCCTCGCGCCGAAGCTCGAGGCTTCTGTGGAACGTGTCCTCGGCCTCCCAGGCCTCGAGCATCTCCTCCTCGAGGTCGATCGGTCTCTCGGGCAGGGTGCGGTAGGTCATCAGTCGGTGTCTGCCTCCTCGTGCTCCTCCGGCTCCGGATGGGGCTCCATGTCGGCGGCGTCGTTCACCCGCGACTCCGCGATACGCTCTTCCTCGTAGTCCACTTCGTGGAGGAAGCGGTCCAGAATGGACCTCATCTCCCGGAGGAATGCCGACCGGCGCGCCTTGAGCTCCTTGAAGGCACGCTCCGAGTCCTCCACCGCACGGCGAGCGTCGTCCACGAGCCGCGCCGCCTCCTGGTCCGCCTCCTGCAATCGCAGACCGGCCTGCTTCTCGGTCTGCAGGCGCGCCTCCTCGCGCAGCTCCTGGGCGGCGATCAGTGCCTCATTGAGCGCCCTCTCGCGCTCCTCATAGCCGGACAGCCTCTCGCGGAGCTGCACGATCTGCTCGTTCATGCGCACGTCCTCCTGCACGACCGAATCGAGCCGGTCCGCGACCAGATCCAGGAAGGCGTCTACCTGGCCCGGGTCGTACCCCCGGACCGTGCGGCGCAGGTCATCCTTCTTCTTGCGGACGTCCAGCGGCGTCAGATCCATCGTACCTCCGGTCTCTCTCCCAGGAGAACCGTCCCGAGGCGCACCTCCGTGCTCCCCTCCTCGACGGCAATCTCAAAGTCGTTGCTCATCCCCATGGACAGCTCGCGGCCCTCGAATCCTCTCAGCTCTCCCTGACACCTGGCAAGGCATTCGCGGGTGGTACTGAACGCGCGCCGAAGGACGCCTTCGTCTTCCGTGAACGGCGCCATCATCATGAGGCCCCGAACCCGGACCCGACTCAGCTCGGCCAGCTGGCCCACAACGTCGACCACCTCCGCCGGAGCGAGGCCGCTCTTCTGCTCCTCGCCCAACGCATTCACCTGAACGAGGATCGAAAGCAGGCTCACATCCGCCCGTTCCGCCTCGAGCTGCAGCCTACGGCCCAGGCGAACCGAGTCCACTGAGTCGATCCGGTCGAACACCCGAATCGCGCCGCTTGCCTTGTTGCGCTGCAGGTGTCCCACCATGTGCCAGCGCAACGCGACGTCGCCAAGGGCGCTCCGCTTGCGCTCCGCCTCGGCCACTCGATTCTCGCCCACGGCCTCGAATCCGGCAGCGGCTACCGCTGAGACGATCTCGGGCGGATGCCCCTTCGTGATCGGCAGCACCCCGACCTCGGATCCCGATCTCCCGCTTCGCGTAGCCGCTCGCGCGATTCGCTCACGGATCGCGAGGGCCCCCTCGCTGATTTGCTGTGCGTTCACGGCGGGAGTCTACCGCCGGCCACGTGGGCCGGCAACGGAGGTACCGATTACCGCTCGCCGGCATCCCCGCGGGCACCAAAAGAAAAGAGCCGCTCGCCAGAAGGCGAGCGGCTCAAGCTCGTATCCCCGCTTGTACGCGCGCCTATCTCGATACGCTGAAGTCGATAGGCTGGGCAATCCACACCCCGACCGGCTTGTCGCGGTTCATCGCCGGCGAGAACTCCATCTGCTCGACGATCTGGGCCGCGGCGTTGTCCAGCGCCGGATACCCGCTGGAAGTGTGGATCTGCGACCGCGCGGCGGAACCACGCTCGTCCACGAAGACCCACAGCAGGACGCGACCGCCGATACCCGCTTCCTTCAGCATCGGGGGATAGAGCCGCTCCAGCAGCTGCTGGATGTCTCTCCCGTTCCTCAGCCTCGGCTCCACATCGCGTGCGATGTAGGACGGCGTGGCGGACGGATCCGCACCAGCCGGCGGCGGTGGCAGGTTCTCGACGGGGTTTTCCTCGAACGTGGTCGGCGCAATGGTAATGTCCTCGCTGACCTCCGCCGCCGCGACGCGCGGAGTCGCAGGACGGGCGATCTGCTCGGGCGGAGGCGGAATCTTCACCTCTGGCGGCAGTTCGATCGCCGCGAGTTCATCCGACACGACCCCGAGATCGGCGGCCTCCAGCTGCGGGAAGAACTCGAACACCGCGAAGTGCAGTGCCGTCGCCACGATGACGCCCAGATACGTGAGCGCCGAGTAGCTCTGCTTGAACCGGTCGTTCGCCGGCAGGAACGCTGCCGCGCTGGCGCGCCGGGCGACGCGCGCCTTACGCGCCTCGTCCTTCGTGGTGATCTTCTGTTCGTCGTGTGGGTTCGCCACGAGACTACCTCCTAGCTCTCTGGACCCGCTGTTCTACCCTCGTCGCAAACGTCACGCGAACCGCACCGGATGACTGGAGCTGCTCGGTGATCGTGTTAATCTGGCTGTACGGTACGTCCCGGTCACCGCGGATCGCGACGACCAGCTCACGATTCTCGGCGTAGATCGGCCGCACCACGTCCCCGATGTTCTCGTAGACCACGATCTGGTCGTTGATGAACACCGTGCCATCCGGCTCGACCCAGATGTGCAGAATGTTCTTGCGCTTCTCGTCGATCTTCTCGGTGGCTTCCGCGGTCGTCCATTCGATATTCCGCTTCTTTTCTTTCCGGAACACGGTAGAAACCATGAAGAAGATCAGGAGAAGGAACGCGATGTCGGCCATCGACGAGGACGGAATGTCGCTGCTCGCCCCGGATTTGCGCTTGAATCCCTTCTTGGTGGACATGCCCTACTCCTCGAGAATCTGCAGCGAGATCCGCTCGGCTCCCGCCTTCTTTACCTCGTCCAGCACGTTGACCATGTGCCGGTACGCCGCATTCGGATCCGTCTTCACGGCCGCGATCAGATTGCTGTTCTGCGCCAGCTCCTGCCGCAGGATGATCTCCACCTGGCGGTACTGAACCACCTGCTCCTGCTCACTCTCGCCGCGCTTGACCACCACCGATCCATCCGGCCTGACGATGAAGAAGATCAGGTTCTTGGCCGAGACGTCCTGCTCCTCCGCCTGCTCCGGAAGGACGATGGGCAGCCCCTTCTCCTCGTTGAACACCGTCGTGGTGAGGAAGAATACGAGAAGCAGGAAGGCGATATCCGCCATGGAAGCGGTCGGGATCTCGTCCGACACCCGCTGCTTGCGATTCAGAATTGGCATGTTCCATCCACCTCGCTCTGCGGCGTGATCGCCATCAGGCCTGTCCCGCCTCGGCCCGCTTGCGTGCTTCGGCGTTCCAGATCAGGTCGAGAACCGCCTGCGCCCCCTTCTCCATGTCCATGATCAGGGTGTCGATTCGGCTCACGAACCAGTTGTAGAAGATGTTCACCGGGATCGCGATGGCCAGTCCGGACGCCGTCGTGATCAGGGCCACCTTGATTCCGGAGGCTACGAGTGCCGGTTCGACCTGGCCTGCGGCCTCGATGGCCGCAAACGCCGCGATCATTCCGATCACCGTGCCGAGGAAGCCGAGCATCGGCGCGACATTCGCGATCGTCGCGAGGACGTTCATGCCACGCTCCAGGAAGTCGAGCTCGATGCTTCCGGTCGTGGAGATCGCCTTCTCGATGTCCTTGCCCCGCTGCTCGTCCTTCACCCGGGTGAGCCCCGACACCAGGATCGCAGCCACGGGGCCCCTCGTGTCGCGGGCCATTTGCATGGCCTCGTCGAGTCGACCCGTCGTCCCCAGCTCCTCGATGTGCATGAGCAGCTTCTGGGAATCCAGGTGAGCGACGAGAAGCGTCCACCCCTTGGCCAGGATGACGCCGAGAGCGACGAGGGAGCACAGGACGAGGGGAACCATCATGAAGCCCCCGTCGCGGAAGATCGTCAGCAGTTCATAGCTGGTGTCTTGCACCCGACCGTCTCCGTTTGTCCGTTGACCACCGCCTGTCCAGCCCAAGAGGACGTAGTTTACCGGGCCGCGGAGGCCTCGTCAACGCGATTAAACGCGCGCATCGCCGCTCGCGGGAAGTACACCGGACCGATCCGGCGGGTCCAGAGCGGGCACCTGCCCGGGGGAGGACAGGGAGACGTCCTCTTCCCCTCCCGCTGCCAGACGCGACTGGAGGTCGTCGGGGCGGAGACCGCGGTGCAGCACCCCCCGTTGGGCGAGCGAGATCTGTCCCGTTTCCTCCGAGATCACGACGACCAGCGCGTCCGTCTCCTCCGAGAGGCCGATAGCCGCCCGATGTCGTGTTCCCAGCGACCGATCGAGGCCGGGAGACTCGGACAGGCGCAGGATCACGGAGCCGGCGTTGGCGATCTGGTCCCGCCGGACGATGACGGCACCGTCGTGCAGCGGCGAATAGGGTGTGAAGATCGTGGTTAAGAGCTCGGCCGTGACCTGGGCGTTGATGGGGGCGCCCTGGTCGACGTAGTTCGCGAGATCGACCTGTCTCTCTACGGCTATGATCCCGCCGATCTTGGCCTTCGCGAGCCGATCTGAAGCCCGGACGATCTCCTCGACCACCTCCTGTTGCTCGCGCCGTGCGAACAACTGGAACAGTCGGGAGCGCCCGAGACGGGCAAGGGCCGCGCGAATCTCCTGCTGAAAGATGACGATCAGCGCGAAAGCACCGTAGGTGAAGACCTGGGAAAGGATGTACGGGATCAGGCGGAGGCCGGCGGCCTGGGCCAGGACATACACCGAGACGAGAAACACGAACCCCAGAAGCACCTGGAACGCCCTCGTACCGGTGTACATCAAGAGGATGCGGTAAACGAGCCAGGCCACGACGAGAATCTCGACCAGATCCTGCCAGGCGAACTGGTCCAGAAGAAAACCCACGTAGTCGAGGATGGCGCTCATGACCGATGCCCCTCGGCGGCCACTCGAATGGCCCAGGCCAGGTCCAGCGCCCTCCGGACCGCGCGAACATCGTGCACGCGGAAGAGGCGCGCACCTCTCTCCAGGGCCGCGACGCAGGCGGCGATCGTTCCCTCCACGCGCTCTTCGACCGGCAGATCGAGGGTCTTCCCGATGAAGGACTTCCTGGATGGTCCCACCAGGACGGGCCGCTGCAGGTCGAGAAACCCGTGCAGACCTCCGATCAGGGCCAGGCTATCCTCGGCGGACTTTCCGAAGCCGATACCGGGGTCCACGACGAGCTGCTCGGGCCGACAGCCTCGCTGCCCGGCGATGAGCATGGACCGGCGCAACCCGTCCGCTACCTCGCACAGAAGGTCCGCGTAGTGAAGGTCGGTCTGCATGGTCCTGGGTGTGCCGCGCATGTGCATGAGTATCAGGCCGGCGTCCGCTTCCGCAGCGACCTCCGCCAGGGCGGGATCGTGGTTGAGCCCCGAGACGTCGTTGAGCGCCACGGCGCCCGTTGCTACCGCGCGCTCTGCGACGGCGGCCTTCATCGTGTCCACGCACGCTGGGATCCCTCGCTCCGCCAGGCCCTCCAGCACTGGCCGGATACGGATCCATTCCTCGGCCGCGTCCACGGCGCGGGCGCCCGGTCGGGTCGACTCGCCGCCGACATCGACTAGGTCAGCACCGGATTCCATCATCTCCTCGGCCCGCGCCAGAGCCGCCGCCGCGTCCGGGTATCGGCCGCCGTCGGAAAACGAATCGGGCGTCAGGTTGAGGACTCCCAGCAGGATCGGACGATCGACACGGACCTCGGTTCCCCGGAGAGTCCAGCGCTCCGGGTCCGCCATCACTGACACACCGGATCCGGAATGCACGGCGATCAGGCCATCGCCGGAGAAGGCTCCCCGCCCGTATCCTCGCGCGGGGACTCGGCTGGCCGCCGCGGCTCGGGAGCCGCCGGAAGTACTGGCGGCGGAGGCGTCTGCGGGTCCAGGAGGGGAGGCAATTCGCCGCCGTCTTCGAGCACGCGCACGTCATCCGCATCCAGGGTCTCGCGTTCGAGAAGCGCCTCGGCGATCGCGCTCAGGAGCTCGCGGTTCTCCGTCAGAACCTCTTCGGCCTTCGAGTAGGCCTCGTCCAGCATGCGCTTGATCTCTGCGTCCACCAGCTCGGCCGTCTTGTCCGACACCTCTCGTCTTTGGCTGATCTCCCGCCCCAGGAAGATCTCGTGCTCCTGCTCGCCGACGGCGATGGGACCGAGCACATCCGACATGCCGAACTGGGTGACCATTCGCCGGGCGATGGCCGTGGCCCGCTCGATGTCGTTTCCGGCGCCGGTAGTGATCTTGGACGAGCCGAAGGTCATCTCTTCGGCGACCCGACCGCCGAACAGCATGACCAGCTGCCCCTCGAGCCACCCCTTGGTGTAATTGTGCCGATCCTCTTCAGGAAGCGACGCCGTGATTCCGAGCGCCCGTCCGCGGGGCATGATGCTGACCTTGTGGAGCGGATCCAGCCCCGGCACACGCCGAGCGATCACCGCGTGACCTGCTTCGTGGTACGCCGTCACCCGTCGCTCTTCATCAGAAATGACCATGCTGCGCCTCTCGGCGCCGAGCATGACCTTGTCCTTGGCGGAATCGAAGTCATCCATGTACACCCGGTCTTTGTCGTGCCGGGCGGCCAAGAGAGCCGCCTCGTTCACGATGTTGGCCAGGTCGGCTCCGGACAGGCCTGGCGTGCCTTTGGCCAGGACCTTCAGGTTCACGTCGTCCGACAGCGGGATCTCCTTGGTATGCACCCGGAGAATCCCCTCGCGTCCGTTCACATCGGGAAAGTCAACCACGATCTGACGATCGAAACGCCCCGGACGGAGGAGAGCCGGATCCAGCACGTCCGGCCGATTCGTCGCCGCCAGCAGGATGACTCCCTCGTTGGATTCGAAGCCATCCATCTCCACCAGGAGCTGGTTCAGGGTCTGTTCTCTCTCGTCGTGTCCGCCTCCGAGACCGGCGCCTCGATGTCGGCCCACCGCGTCGATCTCATCGATGAAGATGATGCACGGAGCGTGGGACTTGCCCTGCTCGAACAGGTCTCGGACGCGGCTCGCGCCGACCCCGACGAACATCTCCACGAAATCCGACCCGCTCATCGAGAAGAACGGGCGGCCCGCTTCGCCGGCGACGGCCCTCGCGAGGAGCGTCTTGCCGGTTCCCGGAGGACCTACCAGCAGGGCACCCTTGGGTAGCCTTCCCCCCAGTCTCCGGAACTTGGCCGGGTCCTTGAGGAACTCGATGATCTCCTCTAGCTCCTCCTTGGCCTCATCGGCGCCGGCCACGTCGACGAAAGTCACCTGCGGCGTGTCGCCGGTGAGCAGTTTGGCCTTCGACTTCCCGAAGCTGAAGGCGCGCGAACCCCCGGCCTGCATCTGGCGGAAGAAGAAGAACCACAGACCGATGATGAGGATCCACGGCAGGACGGATACCAGGTAGCTGACCCAATTGGCTCCTGTTTCCTCGGCATTCAGCTCTACACCGGCCGCTGCCAGCTCGTCCACCAGCTCCTGGCTCGCCTCGGCGAGAAGGAGGGTGTGGAAGTGATCGACAGGCTGGCCGTCCACCTGCAGCGGTGTCCGAAGCTCGCCCTCCACCTTCAGCCCTTCGGAGATCGTGACGGACCTGACATTGTCCGCCTCGAGCTGCTCCCTGAACTCGGTGTACGTCAGCTCCCGCTGGAGCTGACGGCTCGTCTCCATCACCTGGAATATCGCGAGCGGAATGAGGATCACGAGCGCCCAGAAGGACGCGGTGCGCAGGAAGCGCCCCGTCTTCTGATCCTTGTTCCCGTCTTCCGGATTCGTCTTCGTCACGTCAGCCCTTCCTCTGCGGTACCGTCAACGACTCAAATGCTGGCCACGAACGGGAGGTGTCTGAAGTCCTCCGCGTGGTCGAGGCCGTAGCCCACGAGAAAGTCCGTGGGCGCGTCGAATCCCACCCAGCGCGGTTGGAGCATCAGGCCCTCCGCGATGTGCTTGTGGAGCAATGCGCACAACTCGATCGACGCCGGCTCGCGGCTCTCAAGGGCCTTCGTCAGCCGGTTGATCGTGTTCCCGCTGTCCACGATGTCCTCCACGAGCACGATGTGCCGTCCCTCGATCGGCGCCGTGGGGTCGTACAGCAGCCGGACGTCTCCCGACGACGTGGTTCCCGCACCGTAGCTCGAGGCCACGATGAAGTCCACGTGCAACGGCCGTGCGATGTGCCGGACCAGGTCGCTGAGAAAGATGAACGACCCCTTCAGCAACCCGAGTATCAGAACGTCGTCGTCCGGCCCGTAGTGCCCGGTGATCTCTGCCCCCATCTCTCGTACGCGGGCATCGATCGCCTCGGCTCCGAACACGACGCGCTGCAGCGCCCGGCCCCCGGTGCGCGCCATCAGCCCCTCCGCGGTCAGATAGGGCGCCCCGGCTTTCGCGTGCTCATTCATATCGCAGATCGAACTCCAGCATGGAGTGTATTTCCCCGCCCCGGTCACTTCCGACCGCCGTACCCAGGCCCTCCACCCACAGAACGTTGCCCGAGCGATCAGCCAGGACCGGTCGGCGCATTCGCTCGCTCACGGGCACCCGCCGGTCACCAAACAACTTCTTGAGCTTCCGCGTGCCCCCGGGGAGACGGATTCGATCTCCGTACCTCCAGCCCCGGAACATCAAGGGATAATGCCCCGGAGAAACGACCACGGCAATGCAGTCCTTTGAGCGTCGGGGCGTTGAGATCGGCCGCCAGCTCACGCTGAGCGTCCGTCCGCCGATCCGCATCCGGCCTTCTCCCCGCGTCGGGTGTACGACGACCTCCTCGCAGGGTGCGGGATCAGGCTCACCGGTGATCACGATCCGATCGAACTCCCGCATCACCCTGAGCCCGCTGCCGATCGTAACGTAGGATCCGCTTCGACCTCGCCTCATAAACTCCACCGCCGCCCGGGTTCCTCCGCGCGTCAGCTCGACCCGCCATCGGCGGGCGACGCTGCGGAACGCGGCTGCCGCCAGCTCGCCTCCCGCGCGCTGTAACGCCGCCGCATCCAGTTCCACCCGGCCGGGGCTTCCCTCCGCGGTTTCCGCCCGTTCCAGCAGAAGAGCGACCATCTGGCACGTCAACTCGCGGCCGAGGCCGGCCGCCCTGCTCAAGCCGAGCAGCCGGTCTACGGCGTCCCCTGCACCGGCCTCGAGCACGGGAATGACGTCGTGTCGGATGCGAGCTCGGGCCCAGCGGCGATCCCGGTTGCCGGGGTCGTTCAGCCACGGGGTCCCACGCTCCTCCAGGTAGCGCCTGAGGTCCACGCGGCGAAACGGAAGCAGTGGCCTCACGAAGAGCCCGCGACGTGCAGGAATGCCGGCCAGGCCCTCCAGGCCCGTGCCGCGCATGACCCGGAACAGCACGGTCTCAGCCTGGTCGTCGGCCTGGTGCCCGAGCGCGATGCGATCGGCATGCTCCCCGGCCGCCAGCTGGTGAAGCCAGGCATGCCGGGCGCGCCGCAGGTCGGCCTGGTTCAGCGCCGGAGGCGCGGAAGGTCGGCCCAGCTGGAACGGGAGTCCGAGAGATGCCGCTACTCTCCCGGCCTTAACGGCATCGCTCGATGAGCCCTCGCGGACCGCGTGATCGAAGTGGGCCGCGAGCAGCTGGAGTTCCAGGTCGTCGGTGAGGTCGCGCAGCAGGTGCAGAAGCGCCGTCGAGTCCGCTCCTCCCGAAAACGCCACCACGACCCGGGAGCCGCGCGGGAGAAGGCCCGGCTCGGCGCGCAGATGTTCCCTGAATAGGGTCGGGAGGCCTACTTCGAGCGCCACGTGCCCGCGTTGCGGTCGAACCGGAGTCGCTCCGGGACCGCTACGGCCCCTCGCTGTGCGGCCGCCAGCTGGGCGTCGCCACCCGCCGTGAGAGCCGGAGGGGTCTGGTCGCTCGGGACGGCCGCGCCCTTCTCGTCCGGTCCCAGGGTCCGGTTTCGCCCGAATACGTAGACGTCGAACGCGCGGCGCATGTCAGGCCTTACGGGCAGCGCCACCGGGGCGACGACCGTCGGCGTGACGGATTCTCCGCTCATACTTCCATCACTTCCTTTTCCTTGCGCTCGAGCATCGCGTCCAACTTCGCGATGTGGCCGTCTGTGAGTTCCTGGAGCTTGTCCAGGTCGCGGCGCATCTGGTCCTCGCCGATCTCGCCTTCCTTCTTCTGACGCTCGATCTCGGCCTTCGCCTTATGCCTGGCATGACGCACGGCGACCCGTCCCTCCTCCGTCATTCGGTGAAGCACCTTCACCATCTCCTTGCGCCTCTCCTCCGTGAGGGGCGGGATGCTGACCCTGATCACGTTCCCGTCCACCGACGGATTCAAGCCGAGATCCGCTGCCTGGATCGCTTTGGCTACGGTGCCCACGAGGCTGGTATCCCATGGCTGCACGACCAGCATCTGGGGTTCCGGTGCGGTGACCGTCGCAGTCTGCTTGAGGGGCATCTTGGAACCGTATGCATCCACCTGCACGGTATCTAGAAGTCCGGGACTCGCCTTACCCGTGCGCACGCCCGTGAACTCCCGCGAGATGGCCTCCAGGTTCCGGTCCATCTGATGGGAGGCTTCCTTCAGTGTCGGGCTGACCATCTGATCTCCCCCTTCAGGTGACGAGTGTGCCGATCTTCTCACCCCGCAGGGCAGCCAGGATGGCCCCCTCCCTGCGGATGTTGAGGACGATCACCGGCAAGTTGTTGTCGCGGCATAGTGATACGGCCGCCGAGTCCATGACTGCCAGCTCTCTGTTGATCACGTCCCGGTAGGTGAGGTCGGCAAGGAACTCGGCCTCCGGGTCCTCCATGGGATCCGCGGAGTAGACTCCGTCCACCTTGGTCGCCTTGAGAATGACATCGGCTTCCATCTCGATGGCCCGGAGGACGGCCGCAGTGTCCGTCGAGAAGTACGGATTGCCGGTCCCCCCGGCGAAGATCACAACGCGGCCCTTCTCGAGATGCCGCAGGGCCCGACGCCGGATGTACGGCTCCGCCAACTGCTCCATCCGAATGGCCGTCATGACGCGGGACTCGACCCCGTGTCGTTCCAGCGCATCCTGGAGGGCGAGGGCGTTGATCACAGTCGCCAGCATGCCCATGTAGTCGGCGGAGACCCGGTCCATTCCACGCTGGCTCGCTACCGCGCCACGCACGATGTTGCCGCCGCCGACCACCAGACCAAGGCGGACTCCCGCATCCCAGACCTTCTCGATTTCCAGAACGAGACGGTCCACGACTTCGGGCTCGATCCCGAAGCCCTGCTCTCCCGCCAGCGACTCGCCGGACAGCTTGACCAGGGCCCGGGGGTATTCCAGTTGCGACAACGGTGCCTCTCTAACCTCCGATCGCGAAACGCACGAAGCGCCGAACGCTCACGTCAGAGCCATGGCTGGCCACCAGATCCTCGATGCTGACGTCGGGGTCCTTCACGAAACCCTGCTTCAGCAGCGTGTTCTCCTCAAAGTACTTCCGCATCCGGCCTTCGACGATCTTCTCGGCGATGTGCTCAGGCTTGCCCTCCGCCTTAGCCTGCTCCACCAGCACGGCCCGCTCCCTCTCGCGATCCTCCGCCGGGATGTCATCGGGTGACACGCCCACCGGATTGGTCGCGGCCACGTGCATAGCCAGGTCGCGCGCCAGCGCAGGCGCGTCGGAGGCTTCGCCGTCGAGCTCGACGAGCACGCCGATACGTCCACCAAAGTGGAGGTACGACCCGAGCTCACCGCCATCTACGATCGCGAGACGAACAGCCCTCTGCACTTCCAGGTTCTCGCCGATCGTCGCGCGCAGCGTTGACAGTTCCTCGGCGACCGATTCGAATCCGCTCGAGGCGAGGAGATCGTCGCCGGTGAGCACGGTCCCCTCGGGAAGGTCTGATTCGCGGACCTTCTCGGCCAGACCCGCGGCGAACGCCTGGAAGTCCTGATTCCTGGCCACGAAGTCCGTCTCGCTCGAAACGGCGACCATACCCACACCCGCGTCGTCCGCGGCGATGGCCACGATCCCTTCGGTCATCTGCCGCTCCGACCGCTTCGCCGCCTTGGCGATACCCCACTGCCGCAGAAGGTCGATCGCCTGCTCTTCATCACCACTCGTTTCGAGCAGCGCCTTCTTGCAGTCCATCATTCCCGCACCCGTCCGGTCCCGCAAGGACTTCACCGCCGCCGCTGTGATCGCACCCATCTCTCTATTCCCTTCTCGTTTCGTTTCGATGTCATCCAGCGCACCCTGTACGCTCTCCTGATTCCACCCGGACCAAAAAAATGGGCCACCGAAGTGGCCCACCGTTTCGGGTCGCTCAGGGTGAGCCGGGGTCTTTTCCGTCCCCGTCCTCACCCCCGGACGCCTCCGCGGTCACCGCCACCTCCTCGGCTTCCACCGGATCATCAGACGGCGGGGCGCCGACGTCCTCCGCGACCTCCACCTCTTCGGCCGCCGCTTCACCCGCGCTGCCGTCCTCGCTGTCATCCGGTCCCGCCTCCGGGTCCGTCGCATGGCGCCGACGCTTGATCAGCTCGGGCCGCGGCCGACGCTTCGGTCTCTTCTTTCGATTGCCGTCCGCCGCCTCTGCCCCCCCGACGTCCGAGGAGTAGGTCATCGCCTTACCCTCGGCCTCGTCTCCCGCCGACTCCGGGGCCTCGCGGCGCGCCATGAGGATCTCGTCCGCTATCACACCCGTGATGAGTGACACGGACCGGATCGCGTCGTCGTTTCCGGCAATGGCTATCGTCAGCTGGTCCGGATCCGCGTTGGTGTCCGCGATAGCGACCACGGGAATGCCCAGACGATTCGCCTCCCGAACCGCGATATCCTCCTTGGTGGAATCCACCACGAAGACGAGGCCGGGCAAGCGGGTCATGTCCTTGATCCCGGACAGGTACCGCTCGAGCTTCTCCCGCTCGCGCTCCAGAAGAAGGCGCTCCTTCTTGGTGTAGAACTCAAACGCGCCCTCTTCCACCCCACGTTCCAGGTCCTTCAGACGCCGGATGTTCTTCTTGATCGTCTGAAAGTTCGTCAGAAGCCCTCCGAGCCAGCGCTCGGTCACGTAGAACGCACCGGCGCGCTCCGCTTCCGCCCGCACCAACCCCTTCAACTGCGGCTTCGTGCACACGAACAGGACATTACCTCCACCGCGCACCACTTCGCTGACCATGTCCCTCGCCCGATTCAGCTCGCGCAAGGTCTTCTTCAGGTCGATGAGGTAGATGCCGCCGCGTTCCGCGAAGATGAACCGGCGCATCTTCGGGTTCCACCGGTGCGTCTGGTGGCCGAAGTGGACGCCTGCCTGTAGCAGATCCTTCAGACCGACTTCTGACATGCTATCGTTAACTCGCTGCTCGGGTTCGGCTTAGCCGCGGCCTGACTACCGCTTCGAGAACTGGAACCGCTTGCGCGCCTTCGGCTGTCCTGGCTTCTTCCGCTCGACGACCCTCGGGTCGCGCGTCAGCAGGTCGTGGGACCTGAGCGTGGCACGCATCTCCTCGTCCGCCGAGAGAATGGCTCGGGCGATGGCCAGCTGGATGGCTTCGGCCTGTCCGGACGAGCCTCCCCCGGCCACGCGCGCGTGGACCGCGTACTGCCCCTCCGTGCCCGTCACCTCGAACGGCTTGCCAGCCGTCGTCCTGTGGCGAGCAAGCGGGAAGAATTCCTCGAGCCCGCGACCGTTGATGCTCCAGGAGCTGTCTCCCGGCCGGAGCCAGACGCGCGCCACTGCCGACTTGCGCCGGCCGACCGCCTGGTATGTCGTGCTGTCCGCCAAGCTACCTACCTCCGTGTCGTGTATCGCCTGATCCGTCAGACTTCCAGAGGCTGCGGTTGCTGTGCGGCGTGCGGATGCTCAGGCCCCGCATACACCTTCAGCTTCAGCGCCATCTGGCGTCCGAGCGCGTTCTTCGGGAGCATTCCCTTCACCGCCCGCTCGATCACGCGCTCAGGGTGAGTCTTCATCATCGTTTCGAACGGGATCAGACGTTCGCCACCCATGTAACCGCTGTGGCGGAAGTACTCCTTCTGCTCGGCCTTCCGTCCCGTGAGACGCACGTTCTTCGCGTTGACCACGACGACGTAGTCGCCAACGTCCATATGAGTGCTGAACGTGGGCTTGTGCTTGCCTCTGAGGATGGAAGCCACCCGTGTCGCCAGACGGCCGAGGACCTGGTCCGTGGCGTCGACGACAAACCAGTCGTGCTGTATCTCGCCTGCTTTTACCGAATACGTCTTCATGCCCGCATCGCCTCATTCGCGTACGCTCTCGAGGCGCCTTCACTCGATGACCTGATATCTGGGAGAAAAAGCGAGCCGCCCCGCACTTGGCGGCAGCGGCCGAAATCATCCCGCTAGCAGCCCCGGAAGCTAAAGGGCGGGTCTGTAGGTGTCAAGACGCGGCGGGACGCGGTTTCAGCGGTCGCGAAAGGACTCCAGGACCCGGCCCGTCGAGCCCAGACGGAGGCGCACCAGGGCGCGATCCTTGATCTGCCGAATTCGTTCGCGGCTCACGGAGAACACCCGTCCTATCTGCTCCAGCGTATGTGCCTCTTCGCCGTCCAGACCGAAGTACAGCTTGAGGATCCTCGATTCTCTCTCCGGAAGGTGCGTCATGCTCGCCTCGAGGACCTCTCGCAGAGCCTCGCGTTGAGTCCTCTCGTCCGGCTCCTCGCTCTCGCGATCCGGGATCAGCTCGAGCATCGACGTGTCTTCGGTATCCGGCACAGGCGCGTCCAGCGATATGTACGCGCTCTGAATGCCCATCGCCCGCTGGACCGCCTCGGGGGTGAGATCGAGCTCGAGGCCGACTTCCTCAGGGGTGGCCTGACGTCCCAGCGACTGGCTGAGCCTTCGAGCGGTGCGCACCACCTTGTTCGCCTCATCCATCCGGCCAACCGGAACACGAACGATCTTGGACTGCTCGGCAATGGCCTGCATCATCGCCTGCCGGATCCACCACACTGCGTAGGAGATGAACCGCACGCCCTTGGTCTCGTCGAAGCGCCGGGCAGCGCGCATCAACCCGAGGTTCCCCTCGTTCACGAGATCCGCGAACGCGACTCCGTGGTTGCGATACCTCTTGGCCACCGATACGACGAAACGGAGATTGGCTGCCACGAGCTGGTTGAGCGCCTGGTCGTCACCGTCCCGGATCGCCCTGGCCAGACGAGCTTCGTCCTCTCGTTCGAGGATCGGGTGACCGGCGATTTCTCTCAGATAGAGATCGAGAGAACCGCCTTCCATGCCATCGCCTCTTCGCGCCATGCTCCTCGCGTTCGCGGCATCCGCGGCGGCCCGAGCCGCCGCGTGTGGCAGGCGCTACGCCCGCGCCCGTCACTTGATGGGGTTGAACAACCGGCTCCAGCGGATTTCCGTCAGCCACGGGAAAGGAGTGATCTTGTTGCGATCATACGAGAAATAGATGATCCAGGGCCGACCCTTGATGGACTCGTCCGGCACGAATCCCCAGTAGCGGGAATCCTCTGAATTGTCCCGGTTGTCGCCCATGACGAAGAAGCTGTCGACCGGGACCGTGATCGGTCCCCAGTTGTCCCTGGTGGGTCGGTACTCCTGCAGGCGGCGCCCGTCCTCGACCAGGTGCGTCCGCTGCCAGTCGAACTGAGGGCTCCTGGGATCCTCGTACGGCCGCGTGTGCCGGGCATAGGGCTCGGAGACCTGAGTCCCGTTCCGATAAAGCACCCCCTCGACCATCAGGAGCGTGTCTCCCGGGAGCCCCACGATTCGCTTCACATAGTTCGTGTTGGCAGCCTGGCGGGCGGCCGGTGGCGGCTGGAAGACGACGATGTCGCCGCGCGCCGGAGGATCGAAAGCGGGAAGCCGCACTCCGGTTCCAGGCAGTTCCGCCCCATATACCATCTTGTTTACGAGGAGGAAGTCACCGACCAGCAGCGTCTGCTCCATGGACCCCGTGGGGATCTGAAACGCCTCGACGACGAACGTCCTGACGAGGATGAACAGCAGGAAAGCCACGGCGATGGACTTCGTCCACTCCCACAGCCACCGACCCACCGAACCGTTGTCCGCTTCCGCTTTGCCCTTCGGCTTTTTCGCTGTCTTGCTCATGCTCTGCGTGCGCCTGCCTGACTTGTCTGAGTGCGCTCCGTCGCGCGGGAATAGAGCTGGTGGCGGAATCTACACCTCCGAATCAACGCTCGTTCCCACGGTTCGCGGCCCCATACAATAGGTACTCACGGTGGTTCCTGCACTCAACCGGAGATCAACGTCACCGGTCTCCGGCCTCGCCATCTTCGCTCCCGGCCATTTCCAGCACGAGTCGGTCGCCATCCACGGCGAACCGGGACACCCGGCCCGGAGTCGGAAGGAACAGAGTCACTCCCGTCGTTTCAACGCCCGGCATCTCGATGCTGTCGAGAATCCATGGAATCATCAGGGACGGGACCATGATGGAGCCGGCCTGTAGCTTGAGAACTTCGACCCGTGCGATCCCCGGGGACACCACGCCCGGCCATAGCTCGACCAAGACCCGGGCGGAATCGGGGAAGAGCCGTTCGACGACCTCCGGCGAGGCGAGCCCCTCGAGTCCCTGCGGGTCGACACTCGCCGAGAGCACGACCGTGCTGTCCCTCACTTCGACGACGGGCTCGGAGATCCCTTCCGGGAACAGCGGTTGGGCGCGATACGTCAGAAGGCTCTGAAGCTCGGCCTGGCTCAACGCGAGCTCGTCTCCGCCGTCGGGTGTCGCGAAGGACTCCAGCTTCTCGGAGGCGCGGGCCGCCAGCTGCTCACTCGGCCTGGACGCCGAGGTGATCTCGAGTCGTTGCAGCCATCCCGCGATGTCCTCCCTGAACCACCACCCGCCTCCGACGACGATCAGGACCAGGCTCAGGCACCCGATCCGCGCGAGACAGTTCTTGATCATCTGCGTGTTCCCCCCGTGAGGGCCCGGGCGCTCACGCGCGCGCACCGAGACGAGCCAGCACCAGCCGCGCGTGGACGGGCCCGTCCGCCCCGAGCTTGCTCTTCATGAGATCCAGGTGCGTCACGGTATACACGTCCCCGATCCGGAGCGAGCGCGCCACCTCCTCGAGCCTCCGGAACTCCCCGGCCTCCGCTTCACGCGGTGCGCGCCCCAGGGTCACGTGAGGCTGGTACGGTCTCTCTTCCCTCTCGATTCCGAGCTCGGCGAGGCGTCTCTCCAGGTCATCCTTGATGAACCGCAGTTCCGGAGTCTGTTCTACCCCAAGCCATACCACTCGCGGTCTGCGCGGGGACGGGAACGCCCCGATCGGGCCGAACTTCATCTCGAACGGGCGGAAGCTGCCGGCGACCTGTTGTAGCGCCTCGGAGATCGGTTCCACGTCGGCCGCCGGGACTTCGCCAATGAACTTCAGCGTCAGGTGGACGTGGTCCGCCTCCGTCCACCGCCCGGGAATGCCGGCGTCCTTCAGCGGGCGACTGAGCCGTGCGATCTTCTGCCTGAGTCGAGCCGGAAAATTCACGGCCACGAAGAGGCGCATTCAACCTCGCTTCCAATTGCCGCGGTCCGTTTTGCTCGCGGAGGGAGTCGCGTCCCCATACAAGCTGGCGCGAGCGACTCGGCAGCGGCAAGAGCGGCGCCCACCGCGGGATGCGAATCGGCTCCCCGCACCGTACGATGGGTGGGTTCTTCGAGTGTCACGGCCCCAGATGCGCAGGTGAGCATGAGCGAATTCAGAGTCGCGGTCGGCAAGGAGGTTCTCGTGTTCGCGGCGGCGCACTTCATCACCTACGGCGACGGCGGGTGCGAGACCTTGCACGGACACAATTACCGGGTTGGCGTGACACTGACCGGTGACCTGGATCCGCACGCGCTCGTGTACGACTTCATCGCGCTCCGTCGCGACATGGAGGGTTACCTCGCCGAGCTCGACCATCGAGTCCTGCTACCGGAATCGAGTTCCGAGCTGACCGTTGCGCGCCAGGGTCACGAGATCGAAGTGCTGCATGCGACGCGCCGCTACGTGTTTCCTGAAGCGGATGTGGTCGTACTGCCCCTTTCGAATACCACGGCCGAGATGATCGCTCGGTACCTCGGATTGCGGCTGGTGGCAAGCCTGGCCGACCGGCCGGGCGTGGTGGTTGGGAGGTTGGCGGTCGAAGTCGAGGAGACGCCTGGCCAATCCGCGTTCTGGATCTCGAGCGTCGGCGCTTGAGGCCCGGCCGCCTTCCCTGAGTCGAGCGATGGACCGGCCCCTCGTCCGGTACGTTCCCGGCGCGCCCGCTCCCGAAGCACTCGTCGCAAGACACGCCGACGAGCCGTGGCTCCTCTGGCTCGACACGGCGCTGCCCGGCGGCCCGTGGGGTCGGTACTCATTCCTGGCGATCGACCCGTACCGGGTACTGCGCGGGCGTGGCGGGCGAGCGGAGTGGGTGGATGGGCGTGGGGCGACTCCCGCCGCTAGCACCCCGCTCACCGAGCTGCGGCGTGAGCTGGCGAGCCGCCCGCGATCAAGGACATCGGAATCGGTTCCCTTCTGCGGTGGCGCGGGCGGGATCTTCGGGTACGAGCTCGGCGCCGATCTCGAGACGGTTCCCCCGCCGGCCACGCGAGATCTTCCCGTTCCCGACATGGAGGTGGGCTTCTACGACCTGGTCGTCGGCTGGGACCGGCTCGAAGATCGGTGCTGGATCGCATCCGCAGCGATCCCGGTGGACGGAACAGGTCCCCGAAGGGGCGCCGCCGAAAGGCTCGAGCGGGCCGCAGCCTGGCTTCGCGGGGGCGCGCCGCCCCGGGACCACTGCGTATCCCTCGATTCCACGATGGCTGCCGGCGTGGGTCCCCCGCCGCCCACGTTCCCTGTACCCGGTTCCGACGGGCTGCGCTCCACTTTCGAACCGGAGGGGTACAGGCAAGCCGTACGCCGGGCAATCGAGTGGATCCGGGCCGGGGACGTCTACCAGGTCAACCTCTCGCAGCGATTCGAGACGGAGTGGACGGACGATGCCCTTGCCCTCTACCTCCGCCTGCGGCGCGCGAGCCCCGCTCCCTTCGGCGCCTACTATGCCGGACGCGGGTTCTCCGTCCTGAGCACGTCTCCAGAGCGTTTTCTGCATGGAGCGGCAGGTGGAGTGGTGCAAGCGCGTCCCATCAAGGGGACCCGACCCCGGAGCGAGGATCCGGCCGAGGACGCCCGGCTGGCGGCTGAGCTTCAGTCGAGCGATAAAGAACGGGCCGAGAACCTGATGATCGTGGACCTCCTCCGGAACGACTTCTCCCGCGTCTGTCGGCCCGAATCCGTTCGGGCCACCGACCTGTTTCGGGTGGAAAGTTATCGGACGGTTCATCACCTGACGTCCACGGTGGAAGGACGCCTGCGCGCCGGCCACGGAGCAGCCGACCTCGTGGCGGCCACTTACCCATGCGGGTCCGTGACCGGCGCGCCGAAGATCCGCGCGATGGAGATCATCTCCGAGCTCGAACCCGTGTTTCGCGGACCGTACTGCGGCGCGATCGGTTATCTCGGCTTTGGTGGGGACGTCGACCTGAGCGTCTCGATCCGGATCGCGGTCGCGGCCGCCGGCAGGATCGTGTTTCATTCCGGTGGCGGCGTGGTCGCGGACTCCGAGCCCGACGCAGAGTATCGGGAGACTCTGGACAAGGCGCGTGCCCTGCTCGCGACCATCTCGGGACCGTGACGATGATCGTCCTGATCGACAACTATGACTCGTTCGGGCATAACCTCGCCCGGTATCTCGAGCAGCTCGGAGAGCGGGTGCAGGTGATCCGCAACGACGAAATGGACGCCGCGGACATCCTGGAGCTGGGTCCGTCGCATGTCGTGATCTCGCCCGGACCCTGCACACCTGCCGAGGCCGGCATTTCGGTAGAGCTGGTCCGGGCATGCGAGGCGAGAGTCCCTGTGCTGGGGGTATGCCTCGGACACCAGTGTATCGGGGCGGCCTTCGGTGCTAGCGTGGTTCGTGCGGAGCCCGTACACGGTAAGGTCTCGACCGTGAGTCACGGTTGCGACGACCTGTTCGCCGGGCTGCCGTCGCCGCTCGAGTGCACTCGCTATCATTCGCTGGTACTCGACGCGGGATCGCTCCCGCACTCGCTGCTTCCCACTGCCTGGACCCCGGACCGGCTCGTGATGGCGTTGCGGCACCGGTCGAGACCCGTGTGGGGAGTACAGTTTCATCCCGAAGCCGTTCTCACCGAGCACGGGCATGCACTGCTGCGGAACTTCCTCTCGCTTGGACGCGGCGAGCCGCCGCCCGGGCTCGCCGCGGGGCTGCCAGCCCCCGAATCACCGCATCTCCCGCCCGCCGGTCCCCCTCGAGCCTGAATCCGCGGCCGGCTGACGCCACCGATACTGGAGTGCCTCGGCAAGCTGACCCCGGCGCACCCGGTTGCACGCCTCCAGGTCGGCAATCGTTCGCGCTACTCGCAGCAAGCGGTGACACGCCCGGACGCTAAGACCGTATCTGGAAGAGGCTCGACTCATGAGAGCATCCGCTGAAGCATCCAACCGGCACCGATCTGCGAGTGTCCGGTGCGGGATTCGGGCGTTCAGGGTGTGGGCCGCACCGTTTCTCGCGGCGGCCCTGCGCCGGGCCGCCGCCACGCGTCGCCTCATGCGGGGGCTCTCCCGGCCCCCGGGGTCCACGTGGATCTCGCTCCATTCGAGCGGCTCGACGTCTACGTGCAGGTCGATTCGGTCCAGGAAGGGTGCGCTGAGCGTCGCCATGTGCCGCCGCACCATCGCCGGACTGCAGACGCACGGGTGAGGGGAGGTGCCGAGACGGCCGCAGGCGCACGGATTCATGGCTGCGACCAGCAGGAATCGAGCGGGAAACCGGACGTGGCTCCCGGCCCGCGTGATCCAGATCGCGCCCTCCTCGAGCGGCTGCCGCAGCGCTTCCAGGACTGGCGCGCGGAACTCGGTCACCTCGTCCAGGAATAGGACCCCATGGTGGGCCAGTGATATTTCCCCCGGCCGGGCGGAGGCGCCCCCGCCGACGAGGCCGGCTGTGGTGACGGTGTGGTGCGGGGAGCGAAGGGGACTTCGCTCCAGCAGGCCTACACCGGCTGGCAGTCTACCGGCCACGCTGTGGACTGCCGTGACCTCGAGTGCTTCCTTGCGGGAGAGCGGAGGGAGGATGGAGGAGAGGGCACGAGCCAGCAGGGTCTTGCCCACCCCAGGCACGCCGCGGAGGAGAACGTTGTGGCCACCGGCCGCCGCGATCTCCATCGCCCGCTTCGCCGCCACCTGGCCGGCCACCTCAGAGTAGTCGGTCCCGGAGCGTGTGTCGGCGGGATCGAGTCCGCTCGCTGCGTCGGCGGATACGAGATCGGCCTCGCCGCGCAGGAACGCCAACACTTGCGCCAGATTGCGGGCACCCAGCACGCGCAGTCCGGAGGCGGGCCGGGTCTCGGCCAGGTTGTCCTCGGGCACGATCAGACCGTCGATCGCAGGGGTCGCCCGGAGCATGAGCGCGATGGGCAGCACTCCGCGCACCTTTCTCACCGTGCCGTCGAGCCCCAGCTCGCCTACCAGAGCCCACCTCCGTGCCTGATCCGAGGGCACGTGACCCGCGCCGGCGAGCACGGCGACCGCCACCGGAAGGTCGAACGCTGCACCGTCTTTTCGAACGTCGGCGGGGGCCAGGTTGACCGTAATGCGGAGTCCCGGGACGCGTAGACCGAGCTGCGAAGCCGCGGAGCGAAACCGTTCCCGGCACTCTCGCGCCGCAGCCGGAGCGAGACCCACGAACCCGATCATTGGCGTCCCGCGGCGCACGGCCACCTCTACGCGTACCGGCAGAGCCTCGACGCCGTTCAGGGTGGCGGTGAAGACGGTCTGAACCATGCCGGGAGCGTGCGCCCCGCTCTCATCGGGGCCTCACCACCCGGTCGGCTCAGACGAACGTGGCGATCTCGGCCAGGGCCTTCCGGCGTAGTACCGGTACCCGTGCCTCGTCCGCGGGGTGGCCCACGACCAGGATGAGGAACGGACGTTCTCTCTCCGGACGGTCCAGAAGCTCAGAGAGGAAACGCATCGGGCTGGGTGTGTGGGTGAGTGTAGCCAGACCCGCCGCATGCGCCGCCGCTATCAGCATCCCCGTGGCGATGCCGACGGATTCCTGCACGTAGTAGTTCTTCACCCGTTCGCCCGACTCGTCGACCCCGTAGCTCTCCGCGAATACGACGATGAGCCAGGGTGCGATCTCCAGAAACGGCTTCTGATCGTCGGTGGCCAGCGGCGCCAGCGCCTCGAGCCAGTCGGCGGGGGCCCGGTGGCCGTAGAACTCCCGTTCCTCCGCTTCGGCTGCCTCACGGATGCGGACCTTGGTCGCCGGATCCGCCACCGCCACGAAATGCCAGGGCTGCCGATGGGCACCGCTCGGGCCCGTCCCGGCCGCCCGAATCACGTCTGCGATGACGGACCGGGGCACCGGCCGATCGGAGAAATGACGGACCGTTCGCCTCCGCGCAGCCAGCTCGCGAAAGTCGCGCGCGCGCTGCTCGATCTCCCCATCAGCGAGTGAGATCCAGTCGAGGCGTTCGAATCGAGCGTCGGGCATGGGCTCCTCCCGGGAGACGGCGACCTGGGTGCCAGGTCACGGGATTACAACGTTTCATCCCCCGGGGATGTGAGCAATCTCCACTTGCCGGCCGCCCGGTCGAGCCTATACTCGGCCGGGATCCTCGACCTCCCGGGAAGGCGGGCAACATGGCTCCAGAGTCCGGCGACGCGGTGCTCGGCAGGCGGGCACGAGTGCTCGGATATGCATTTGCGGTCGGCGCGGGCGCACTGTGGGGTACGACCGGTCCGCTGAGCACGGCCCTCTACAGCGAGGGGGCGACCCTCACTGGCGTCGGCTTCTGGCGCATCGCCGTGGCTACCCTCGGTCTGCTGGTCGTCGGGCTGTTCAGGCGTGATTTCCTGGACGTAGACCGCCGTGGGCTGTGGACGGTGGGCCTGGGAGGCGGAGCACTCGTGGCCCTCTTCGAGGTGGCCTACCAGTACGCCATCGCAGGCGTCGGAGTGGCGGGCGCGGCGACTCTCCTCTACACGGCACCGCTTCTCGTGGCCGTTCTCGCCTTCCTGATTCTCGGTGAACGCCTGACGCCGCTGAGGGTCGTCCTCGCCCTCGTCGTTCTCATCGGCGTGTATCTGACGGTTCAAGGGGGCGAGGGAGTCGGCTCGCTCTTCGAGTCGAGGGAGGCGGGACTGGCCGCAGGGGTCGCAGGCGGGCTACTGGCTGCCCTCGCCTATGCTGGCACTACGCTGCTGGCCCGGTGGGCCGTGCCCCGCTACGGGGCGACCCGTGTTCTACTTCTCGAGCTGGCTGGAGGTACGCTGCTGCTGGCAGTGTTGCTACCGGCGGCAGGTCGCCCCCCGACTCCTCCGACCACGGTCAGCGCGTGGGTCTACGTCGGACTCCTGGCGCTCGGAGCCGTTCTCGGTGCCAACTATCTGTTCTTCTCCGCTCTGAAGCGGATCGAAGCGGCCCCCACGGCGGTGGCCGCCACGATCGAGCCGGTCGTAGCGACGGCCCTCGCGCTGGTCCTCTTCGGTCAGACCCTGAGTGGCGCAGGTTGGTCAGGCCTCGCGCTGGTCGTCGCCGGTGTGGCCGTGGGATACCTGGTCGAGGCCCGGGCGGATCGAAGCGATGGACGAGGCTGAGCCCATTTCAACACAAGCAAAAGCCCTTACATTGCCACTCATGACCGAATCCTCCGAGCACGCTCCGCGGCGCCTCGATCGCTTGAGCTGGCCGGAAGCCGCGGCCTGGTTTCGCCGCGACCCGCGCCTTCTCCTTCCGGTCGGCACGTGCCTGCAACACGGTCCGCATCTGCCACTCGGCGCGGACACGATCGTCGTCGAGCGTCTGGCCGAAGAGGTTTCCCAGCGCACGGGAATCCTCGTCGCGCCGACCCTGGCCTACGGCGTGAGTTCGGACCTGGAGCAGTCGTACGCCGGCACGGCCTCGCTGGAGCGAAAGACACTCCACAGGGTATTGAACGAGCTCGTCGACTCCTGGGAACGGCAGGGACTGGAGGAGATCATCATAATTACGGCTCACGGTTACGGGCCGCACATCCAGGCGATGGCTGCGGTCGTGGCGGACTTCGTGCGCGTCCGGGCCGTGGACATTCACGCCATCGATCTCGGAGCGTTCCTGCAGGGCAACGTCGAAGCGGAGCACGCGGGCGAGATGGACACCGCGATACTCCTCCACCTGGCACCGGACCTGGTTAGGATGGAGCAGGTCGCAGACAGCGACCCCGGCTACGACATCCGTCCGGCGGTAAAGGACGAACCGGTCCCGCCGCCGGGATCGCCTGGGGTGGTGGGCCGCCCGAGCCGCGCGACGGCCGAGAACGGGAGGCGGATCTACGACTACCTGGCAGACTACATTTCGAGGCGCCTCGATGCGTAGGCGCGTCGCTCTCTTGACACTGGGCCTCTGTCTCCCGGCGGCGATTCCGGGTCCGTCTAAGGCACAAACGAGTGGACAGCTCGACGGGGGCACTTTCGAGCACTTCGTGGCGGGCGGATTCGCCGGGACCGAGACGTTCGCCGTCCGGCGCCGGGGCCAGGACCTGGTCGCGGTGGGACGCGTCACTCGGGAGGGAGGCCCGGAGGCTCTGCGCGCGGTCGAAGTAGGCATGCGCATCGAGGAGTCGGGACGCCCACTCCGCTACGAACTCCAGACGCGCGAGGGCCCTGCCCTTCACGTGGTGGTGAATCGGACGGGCAGCCGCCTGCGCGTGACGACCACGGCCGACGAGGGCGAGCGCTTCACGGAATTTCTCGCGGGCGAGCGTCTTCTTATCGTCGAGCGTGAGATCGCACACCACTACTACAGTCTGGCTCGACTTCTCAGGCGTTCCGCCGAGCCTCGCTCCGTGAAGGTCGAGGCCCTGATTCCGTCCGAGGGCCGCACACAGCAAGTGCGGGTGCGGGCGCTGTCGCGGGACACAATCTCGGTGCGGGACATCCGGGTACCGGCGACTCGCTACAACATGACGGTGGGCTCGGAGCAAACGACGCTGTGGACGGCGACCGATGACGGTCGCGTCCTGCGGGTGGCCATTCCCAGCCGCCAGTGGAACGCGGTGCGAGTGCTTCGGCCCTGAACCGCCGCGGCCCAACGGACAGCCTCTTTCGGGTGTTTCATTGGCTGCAGGCGCCTGAAACCGGGCGCCCGTTTTGGACGTATGTTCAGCGGATCCGGGCGGATTCTGCTAATCAGCTGTCAAGGATAGAAATATGTCTCGCAAGCGCAAATTCGCGATCGGGGCGGTCGTTCTGGTGGTGCTCGCGATCATCGCGTCGGCCGTCGCAGGGGGGGGTAGCGAGGCCGTCGCGGTAAGGGTCGAAGAGGTCGGACTCCGCGATCTCGTGGCGCGCGTCACGGCCACCGGTCACATTGAGCCCAAGACCTCCATCGACATCAGCGCCGACGTCTCCGGACGCATCGTGGAGCTCACGGTCGAGGAGGGAGACGACGTCGAGGAAGGCCAGCTTCTTCTCGTGATCGACCCGGCTCGTTTCGAGGCGGCCGTGGATCGGGCGGAAGCCGCCCTGTCCGACGCCCAGGCCCGCGAGGCACAGGCCAGGGGGAACTTCCTGCAGGCCGAGCGCGACTGGGACCGCATCCGCCAGCTGAAGGAGGCGGCGGAGGGCATGCTGACCGAGACGGAGTACGAGCAGGCTCGAACTCAGGCGGAGGTCCAGGAGGCTCTGTACGAATCCGCGAAACACGGCGTGAACATGGCGCGAGCGAGCGTTCGCGAAGCCCGTGACAACCTCTCCAAGACGGTCATAGAAGCGCCCATGAGCGGCCGGGTCACACGGCTCAACGTGGAGCGGGGCGAGACGGCCGTCGTCGGTACCATGAACAACCCGGGCAGCCTGCTGCTCACGATCGCCGACCTGTCGGTCATGGAGGCCGTCATCGAGGTCGATGAGACCGACGTGCCTGAAATCAACATCGGCGACTCGACGGTGGTGACCATCGACGCCTTCCGGGGACAGGAGTTCTACGGGAGGGTCACCAAGATCGGTAACAGCTCGATCCGGCCCAGGAGCCAGCTGCAGAGCAGCTCGGAGCAGGCGATCGATTTCGAGGTCCGGATAACCCTGGAGGACCCCGATGTGGATCTCCGCACTGACCTGTCGGCCACCGCCGACGTGATCACGGCCGTGCGCCCCGACGTGCTGGCCATTCCGATCATCGCGCTCACGTTGATGGACCCGTCGCAGTTCGAGCGGATTCCCATGGAAGGTGATGAGGTCCAACCGGAGGGAGAGGATTCGTCTGGACAGCAAGAGGACGAGGCGGCTGATCGCGCCGAGGCATCCGAGCCCATCGAGGGGGTATACGTAATGGAAGGCGACCGGGTACGCTTCCGGCCCGTAGAGATCGGGATCGCCGGAGACAACTACTTCGAGGTCGTATCCGGACTCGACGAAGGCGAGACGGTGGTGTCGGGAACGTACCAGGCGATCCGGGAGCTCGAGGACGGCGCGCTGGTGAGCGTCGAGGGACAGGGCGACCAGAACGGCGCCGCGGCCGAGGACAGCGAGGAATAGATGAACGTGGTAAACGACGTCGTGATTCAAACGCACGATCTCAAGAAGCACTACGTGATGGGCACCGAAACGGTCCGCGCGCTCCGCGGCGTCGACGTGAGCATCCGCCGGAACGAATACATCGCGATCATGGGTCCGTCCGGCTCCGGCAAGTCGACGTTGATGAACTTGATCGGCTGCCTGGACACTCCGACATCGGGCGAGTACGTGCTGAACGGCCAGCCCGTACAGCACCTTGATGACGACGAGCTGGCTCGAATCCGGAACCGGGAGATCGGCTTCGTTTTTCAGACGTTCAATCTCCTGCCGCGGGCGAGCGCGCTCCACAACGTAGAGCTTCCCCTGATCTATGCCGGAGTCTCGGCCAGGGAGAGGATCCAGCGTGCCAAGCATGCTCTCGCACAGGTGGATCTGGCCGACCGGATGGATCACAAGCCCAACGAGCTGTCCGGCGGACAGAGGCAGCGTGTGGCCATCGCCCGCGCGCTGGTCAACGAGCCTTCGATCATCCTCGCGGACGAGCCCACTGGGAATCTGGACTCGGTGACCTCCGAGGAGATCATGACCGTGTTCGACGCGCTGCACGACGCCGGGCAGACCATCATCATGGTCACGCACGAGCCGCACATCACGGCGCACGCCGAGCGGGTGATCACGCTCAGGGACGGGATGATCGAGTCACACGACGCTCCGCGCAGCGGTCGCGTCGAGACGGTGTGAGCTGGATCCGGGAGTGAACGGGTGAGGATTCTCGAAGGCATCCGCATCGCCCTGCAACAGATCTGGGCGCACAAGCTGAAGTCGGTGTTCACGCTGGTCGGCGTGATCATCGGCATCACCTTCCTTATCGCCGTGATCACGGTCGTCGAGGGGATGAACCGGTACGTCCAGGACGACTTCGCCGGCGCCATCTTCGGAGTCAACACGTTCTCGGTGGTGCGACGAAGCCAGGTGTCCACCGGGGCGGAAAGCGATGAGCGAAGGCGTCGCCAACTCCGGAACCCCTATCTCACGATGCACGACGTGGAGGTGGTGCGGCAGGCGGTGCCGAACGCATGGCGCTTCGCGTACAGCGTGGATCGCGGGTTCAGACAGGTCTCCTACAACGAGAACAGCCGCAGGAATATACGGGTAATCGGGGCGTCGGACGGGTACGAGACCATGCAGGGCTGGGACATCGCCGAGGGGCGGGGGATGACCTCCCTGGATGATCGAATGTCTCTGAAGGTGGCCGTCATCGGATCCGACATCGCCGAGAGGCTGTTCCCAGAGGTGAGCCCGATCGGGAAGCGGATCCGACTCGGGTCGACCCGGCTCGAGGTGGTGGGAGTTTGGGAGCGGCAGGGCGGCCTGCTGGGCAACATCCGGGACGCGTCGGTGCTCGTGCCGATCTCCACCTTCCGCGAGACCATGGCCTGGCAGCGCAATCGCATCGACGAGATCACGGTAAAGGCCCGCACCACCGAGGAGATGCAGGCCTCGATGCTGGAGGTGGAAGCCGCCCTCAGGCGCGATCGAGCGCTGCGTCCGGGCGAGGAGAACAACTTCTGGCTCCAGACCTCGAGCGACCTGCTCAGCACGTGGGAGACCATCAACCGGATTCTCTTCGCGGCGATCCCGGGGCTCGTCTCCGTCTCCCTGGTTGTCGGCGGAATCGTGATCATGAACATCATGCTGCTGTCGGTGGCGGGACGGATCCGCGAGATCGGGGTGCGGAAGGCTCTCGGCGCGAGGCGAAAGGACATCCTGTTCCAGTTCCTGGCCGAGTCGTCGACGCTTTCGGTGGCGGGCGCCGCGATCGGCATCGGCCTCGGCATCGGCCTCGGCAAGACCGTTGACGCTCTCACGCCGCTCCCTGCGTCCGTACCGATGTGGTCGATCGTGGTGTCCCTCGTCCTCGGTCTCGCCGTGGGAATCGGCTCTGGCATCTATCCGGCGTACCGGGCGGCAAAGCAGGATCCCATCGTGGCGCTTCGCTATGAGTAGGCGGCGACGCGGAGGCATGGGCATCTGGGCAACCCTGAAGGAGGGCCTGCTGGTCGCCTTCGACTCCCTGCGCGCCAACAAGGTACGCAGTGGTCTCACCATCCTTGGGGTCACGATCGGCGTGATGGTGGTGCTCATCATGGCCGCCATCGTCCAGGGCGTGAACGAGAGCTTCCGGGACATCATTGCCTCGTCCGGCCCAACGACTTTCTACGTCTTCCACGCTCCGGTAGGCGGAGGGGGCATCAACACGGGTCTGGAGGAGGAAGAGAACGCGTTCATGCGGAACCCGCCGCTGGACCCGAGCTGGGTCCGAGAGCTGGAGCGTCTGGACGTGATCCGAATGGTGGCGCCCGGCGCGGACCTCGGCGAGTGGGGCTTCCACGCCCGATCCGGCGACAGCGACGTGCGGATCTCCCTGTATGCGGTGAATTCCGAGTACATGGAGATGGACGGCGGCGATCTGATCGACGGACGGTTCTTCACAGCGGTCGAAGAGAGTCGCCGCCGCCCGGTTGCCGTGATCGACTCCGCTACGGCTGCCGACCTGTTCGGCGGACTGGATCCGCTGGGGCGGCGTTTCAACGTCGGGTTGCCGGGACGGCGTCAGGCACCATTCGAAGTCGTCGGTGTTTACCGACCGCCCGACAACCTCTTCATGGGTTTTCAATCGCACTACGTGCTCGCCCCGTTCGGCTCACTCGAGAAATCGGTGGGCATCTGGGACCGCATGGTGTACTTCCTGGTCAAACCGCACGACGGCGTCGAGCTCGAGACGGCGCTGGATGCGGTCAGGACCCGAATGCGGCAGCTGCGTGGCCTGGACCCGGGTCAGGACGACAATTTCAACCTGATCACCCAGGACCAGGTGTTGGACTGGTGGAACGACTTCACCGGAATCTTCTTCGCCGTGATGGTCGCGCTTTCGGGCGTAGGCCTTCTGGTCGGCGGCATCGGGGTGATCGGCATCATGATGATCTCGGTAACGGAGCGAACCCGTGAGATAGGCCTTCGGAAGTCCCTGGGCGCCCGGCGGCGAGACCTGCTGTGGCAGTTCCTTGTCGAAGCCGCAACGCTGACCCTGCTCGGAGGCGCCATCGGGATGGCGCTCGGCGGCCTGATCGTCTGGGTGGTCGCATCCCTGACCCCGGTACCAGCCTCGGTGCCGCTCTGGTCGATCGGCGTGGCTCTTCTGGCATCGATCTTCACCGGTGTGGGATTCGGCCTGTACCCCGCAGCCCGCGGGGCCGGACTGGATCCCGTCGAAGCCCTGCGTTATGAGTAGAGCGCTCGCCACTAGCTGATCGCAGACGACGGGAGAAGATCCGATGACGGTTCAACCGGTGGATGTCCTCGCCATCGGCCCCCACCCGGACGACGCGGAGCTCCTGTGCGGGGGCACCCTCGCGCGGTGCGCGGACCAGGGCTACCGGACGGCGATTCTGGACCTCACTCGGGGCGAGACCGGTACGCGGGGCACTCCCGAGACGCGCGCCGCGGAGGCCGTCGCGGCCGGCGAGGTGCTCGGCCTGGCCGCGAGGGAGAGTGCCGGATTGCCGGACGCCGACCTTCGCAACGATCGGGCGGCGCGAGAGTGCATCGTGAGATGGCTGCGCAAGTTGAAGCCCCGGGTCGTCATCCTTCCCTTTCTCCGTGGCCGGCACCCCGACCACCGCATCGCGGCTGAGCTGTGCCGGGACGCCTGCTTCCTGTCCGGCCTCGCCCGGTTCGGTGAAGGGCCGGTTCACCGCCCGCACAAGGTGGTGTATGCCCTGGCGTTTCGGGAGGACCCGATCAAGCCCACGTTCGTGGTGGATATCTCGGAGCAGTTCGGAAGGAAGCTGAAAGCGATCCGTGCCTACTCATCGCAGTTCGATGGCGTGTTGCAGGCGGGGGAGGCCTTCCCGACTGGCCAGCCGCTCTACGACCTTGTGGAATCCCAGAGCCGGCACTACGGCAGCCTGATTCGGCGGGAGTACGGCGAACCGTTTTACACGGAGGAGACCGTCGAGATCGACGACCTGGCCGCCATGCGCGTTCGATCCATCTGACGGCCCGGGCATGATCTACCTGGACCACGCCGCCACCTGTCCGCTGCTCGCTCCGGTGTGGCAGAGGATGCAGGCTCTGGTGGGCGAGGCCGACTTCAACCCGGCATCCGTCCACTCTGCGGGAGGCCGCGCCGCCGCATCACTCGAGCAGTCGCGTCAGGAAATCGCCGGCTTGCTCGGGGTCGCCCGCTCGGAGATCGTGTTCACAGCGGGCGGAACGCAATCGGACAACCTCGCGGTCCTGGGCTTCGCTCGGGCGCACGCGGGCTCGGCCCGAATCGTGACCTCTGCCGTCGAGCACAAGGCCGTTCTGGAAGCGGCCGGGCGGGCCGAATCGGAGGGGGCAACGGTCCACGTGCTCCCCGTGGACTCCAGCGGACGTGTTCATCCGCACGTGCTTGCCGATCTTCTCGACTCCTCTCCCGACGGTCCGACGCTCGTCTCCGTGATGTGGGCCAACAGCGAGGTTGGAACGGTGCAGCCGATCGGCGAACTGTGCCGGCTCGCCGGCGAGCGGGGCGCACACTTTCATACCGACGCCGTCCAGGCCGTGGGCAAGGTACCGCTGCCCCTTGCGGACGTACCGGCGGACCTGGTTACGGTGACGGCCCACAAGCTGGGCGGACCCGTCGGAATCGGACTGTTGGTGAAGCGGGGGAGCGTGGCGATCGAGCCCCTGTCCTACGGAGGCTCCCAGGAGAAGTCGCTGTGGCCGGGTACGCAGAATCCGCTCGGGGCTGCCGGTTTCGCCGAGGCGGTGCGTCTGGCGGTGACGGCTCTGCCGGCATCAGCCGTACGGTGGCGGGGTATGCGACAGGGCCTGGAGCAAGACCTTCTCGCGACCATTCCCGATCTCGTCGTGCACGGTGGAGACGCGACCGACCGGCTTCCGAACCTGCTGAGCGTCGGTATCCCCGGCTGCGATCAGGCGGCTCTTCTCACGGCACTCGACCTGGCCGGCGTGGCGGTATCCGCCGGCTCTGCCTGTGCAAGCGGCGCATCCACCGGCTCGCACGTTCTGGAAGCCATGGGTGTGCAACCCGCGGATGCATATGCGGTCATTCGATTCAGCTTCGGCCCGCGGACGACAGAGGCTGAAGTCGAGGAAGCGGCCACGAGGCTCCGCGAGGCCGTGAATCGCGTCAGGAGGCCCCCTTCGTGAGACAGGGATCGGCTCTCGTCGCGATGTCCGGGGGCGTGGACTCCAGCGTCGCCGCCGCAATGCTCGTCCGGGACGGGCTGCAGGTCATCGGTGCGACGATGAAGACGTTCTGCTACTCGGACGAAACCGGTCCGGCGCAGAAGTGCTGCGGGCTTGAGGGGATCTCGGACGCCCGAACGGTCGCCGCTGCTCTTGCCATACCGCACCGCGTGTTCGACCTCGAGAAGGAATTCACCGACGACGTGATCCGCGATTTCGTGAGCGAATACGCCGCCGGGCGCACTCCGATCCCGTGCGTACGCTGCAACAGCTTCACCAAGTTCAGGGACCTGGTGCGCCGAGCCGACGAGCTGGGATGCGATTTCGTGGCGACCGGCCACTACGCCCGTGTGAGCCGTTCCGGGAGCTCCGCCACCCTCCGCCGGTCGGTGGACGCCCGCAAGGACCAGACGTACTTCCTCTGGGGTATCCCGCGCTCGGTGTTGGACCGCCTGCTCCTGCCGGTGGGAGACATGGAGAAGGCCCAGGTGCGGCAGGTAGCCCGTTCACTCGGCCTCGTCACGGCAGAGAAGCCGGAGTCGTTCGAGATCTGTTTCGTCCCGGACGACGACTACGCCAGCGTCCTCGAGGACCACCTGGGCCAGCGTCATCCGGCGCTCTCGCCGGGTCCGATCGTGCTGGAGGATGGTGCGGAAGCCGGACACCACGACGGATACGCAAGGTTCACGGTCGGCCAGCGGAAGAGACTCCCCGGGGGCTTCACCGAGCCCATGTTCGTTCTGGAGATCCAGCCGGAAACTCAGACCGTGGTCATCGGCCCGCGGAGCTCGCTTTCCGTGTGCGGCCTGACGGCCGAGTCGGCCAACTGGCTGACCGACCGTCCCGCGACCGGCGAGCAGGTCGGGGTGAGGATCCGGCACGGCGCTCCCATCGTCGAGGCGACTCTGTCCGAGGTGAAGGAGGACCGGTTCTCGCTGGAACTCCGGATGGCGCAGGATGCGGTCACGCCAGGTCAGAGCGCCGTCCTGTATCGAAATGACGTGGTGCTGGGGGGGGGCGTGATCACGCGATCCGCCAGGGTCTGATCCGGCGGATCAGTGTCGCAGTCCCTCAACCTCCGCGAGGCGCTCGGCCGCCTCGCGACCTTCCTCCGAGAGATCCTCCGGCACACCCACCACGACCCGGACCAGCTGGTCGCCGGTGCGCTCCCCCTTCTCCACTCCCTGCCCCTTGATTCGGAAGGTCGTGCCAGACTGCGTACCCGGTGGGATCTTGAGGACGATCTTCTTGTTGTCCACGGTCCGCACGCGAATCTTCGAGCCCAGCAACGCCTGCGCCACGTTGATCGGCACTTCGCAGATGAGATCCAGGCCGTCCCTCGTGAAGAAACGGTCCGAATGGACCTTGAACTTCACCAGCAGGTCTCCGGGTCTTCCGCCTCCGGGGCCCCGTTCCCCCTGGCCCGGTATCCGGAGCCGGGAGCCGTCGTCAACCCCGGCTGGCACGGTGACCGCAATGCGACGCCTGGACGAGACCTCACCCCGGCCTCCGCATGCGTTGCAGGCCTGCCGCGGAATCTGGCCTCGCCCCAAGCACGCCGGACACGGTCTCGGCACGGAGAACGTGCCCTGACCGAAGGTCACCGTTCCCCTGCCCTGGCACTCGTCGCACGTGTCGGATCCCGCGCCTGGGGCAGCGCCGGTCCCGTCGCACGTGGCACACTCTTCGGACAATGGAACGTTGATCGTGACCTTGCCCCCGCGCACCGCCTTACGGAACGGAATCTCGATCAGATACTCGACATCGTGACCGCGGACGGGTCCCCTCCGCCGCTCCTCGGTGGTCCGCTTCCCCATGTCGAAGATCGAGCTGAAGATATCGCCGATCCCGCCCAGGTCTTCGAATCGGAAGCTGCGCCCGGTTTCGGGGCCCGTCCCGGGCATTGGACCTGAACCCGGCCGGAAGCCCCCGAGGCCCCCGAACTTCCTTAATTGGTCGTACTTGCGCCGACTGTCCGGATCCGAAAGTACGGTGTACGCCTCTGAGATGTCCTTGAATCGCTCCCCCGCCTGCGGATTGTCGGGATTCGCGTCGGGGTGGTACTTCTTGGCGAGAGATCGATACGCCTTCTTGATCTCCTCGTCCGAGGCATTCTGCGTGACGCCGAGCTGCTGGTAGTAGTCCTTCGTCCGGGTGGACATTAGACTTCCTCTTCACCGTCGGGCGCGTAATTCAGGACCTCCACCTGGGCCGGCCTCACGAGGCGGCCCTGGAACGTGTAGCCGTCTACGAACACCCGCGACACGATGTCGTCCAGCTCCTTTTCGGCGGTTTCCGCCGTCAGGACCGCCTGGTGAAGCTCTGGATCGAATCGGGATCCGAGCGCCTCGATCGGATCGAGACCGATCTCCTGAAGCTCCTTCCTCAGATTGCGAAGGATGAGATCCAGGCCCTGGTCGAGGGCCTCGACCGTGGTGCTCTCCGGGGGCGTTGAGCTGACCCGCGCCAGGTCGTCCAGTGTCGGAAGAAGGCGGCGCGCGAAATCGGCCTGGGCCACCACCGAGGTCTCCATCGCCTCTCGCCGCGTTCTCTTCCGGAAGTTCTCGAACTCGGCAACCAGACGCAGGTGCCTGTCGTTGGCCAGCTCCAGTTCCTCGGCGAGGGCCCGGGCCGGCTCCTCTTGCCCGGGGGTCCCGCCCTCTTCGACGAGCAGCTCTTCTATCTTCTCAGTCGGCTCTGCCGAGCCCCGATCCGTATCGTCGGGGGAAACCGCTTCATCGTCGGCGGCATCCGGAAAGATCTCGTTCTCGGGCCCGCCTCCGGCGGCCCTCTCACCTTTGCGTCCCAGCAAGACTACCTCCTGTCATCCACTCGGGTGCGACGGCTCCAGCGCGATACTATACGGCCACGTTGCCGTCGGCGCTTCCCATCTCGTCCAGACGCCGCCCGACCCACTCCTCGAGGTCCGTCGCAGCCTCTCCGGCCAACGGATCCCGGTACAGGTCGTGATAGGCTCCCTCGTACTCGATGGCCAGGCTCTCACCCTCGAACGCGTCCGCCAGATCGAGGGCAGCCGCGGTGCTGACGGCGTGGTCCTCTCCCGCGGCCTGGATGAGGACCGGTACCCGGCTCTGCCGGGCGCGATCGACCAGGATGGCCCCCTCGCGCAGCATTTCGCCCCACATCCGTGCGCTGATCCTGTGGTGTACGAGCGGGTCGTTCTCGTGCTCGGTCACCTCACCCGCCGTCCGGTACAGCATCTCCGGAGGGAGCTCGTTGTGCAGGGTGAGCGCAGGGATCCATCGGTCGGCGACAGCACCCAGGCGGAGCTTCCAGGCCGGAGGTTGGCGCGCGACATCGACGAACGGAGCCACCAGGACCGCACCGGCTAGACTCGGGAAGCCGAATTCCTGCACATAGCGACCCACCACGAGTCCGCCCAGCGAGTGGCCCAGCAGAAACGTGGGCTGTCTGGGCTCCCCGTCTCCGGTACGGCGTCGCAGGCGATCCAGGTCCGACAGCAGGCGGTCGAAGGACGCCGCGTGCCCCCGACGTCCCGGGGAACGCCCGTGGCCACGCAGGTCCAGAGCGTAGTAGTCGAGGTCGAGCCGGTGTGCGGACTCCGCGATCCCAGCCAGTCGTCCCGAATGCTGTCCCAGGCCGTGCACGGCAAGCAGTCGGCCGCGGGGTTCAGCGGCCGCCCGACTGCGAAAGAAGAGCCGCACTCGCCCCGCGACCTCAATCGTCCCCGTCCGCTCGTCACTCATCGGGACCGCACGGCCTCCTCGAGCAGACGCAGGGCCTCGTCTACGGCCTGCATACGCACCTGCCGCCTGTCTCCCGACAGAGCCAGCGCCCTGAGCCGAGAGGCGGGACCATCCACGGAAATGAAGACCGTCCCCACAGGTCGGTCCGGCGTCGCCCCGGACGGCCCTGCGATTCCCGTGATTGCGACTCCCCATGTGGATCCCGACAGGGCCACGACACCGGAGGCCATCTCGCGAGCGGTCTCTTCGGACACGGCCCCGTAACGCTCGAGCGTCTCGGGGCGAACGGAGAGGACGTCGATCTTCGCCCGGTTGTGGTACGCGACCACACCACCCCAGAAGCAGCTCGACGCGCCGGAAACGGCCGTAATGGCTTGGCCAAGCCCGCCCCCCGTGCAGCTCTCGGCGACCGCCAGCGTCTCGCCTCGTTCCAACAGGCGCTGGATCAGCCGGGCGGGCGTATCGCCGACGTGGAGTCGCTCGGCTCCCGCTCCGGGCACCGGCTCCGTCAATCGACGACCCTCTTGAACACCCGCCGAAACGCGAGCAGGTAGACCACGAGGGAGATGACGGTGAGCGCGAGGGCCACCGTCAGGCTGACCGTCGTGAACCAACCGTGCAGCCCAGCCCAGAACCGGTTCAGCGGACCGGTCCAGTCTCTTTCGATCGCCGCCGTGCGGTAAGCGATCCACAGGATCATCGAGCCGATGAACACATTCTGGGCAAGCGCCTTCCTCTTCCCCAGCGTGGTCGCTGGAACCACGACGCCACGTCTCGCAGCCGTCGTTCGCAGCCAGGTGACCACGGCTTCCCGGCCAAAGAACACGATGAGCACCCAGAGGCTGACACCGCCGTACACGGGGAGCATCCCGAGATCCGGCTGGCGGAGCGTGATGAGGTAGAACGGGATCAGGGTCGCGACGAGCAGCAGCTTGTCCGCCAGCGGGTCCACGAGCTTCCCGAAGTCCGTGATCTCGCCTCGCCGCCGCGCCAGCGACCCGTCTACAACATCGGAGAGCGCGGCGAACAGAAACACGGCGAAAGCGGCCAGGCGCGCGTTGACTCCGGACTCGAACAGCAGAACCGTCACGACGGGCGCAAGGAGGACTCGCAGAGTCGTAATCGCGTTGGGCAGATTGACGTCGCTCGGGACTCGGTCACGCACGATCGAGACTCTTGATCACCTGTCGGGAGATTTCGGTCAGCGACTCCAGGACGCCTTCCCCGTTGATCGCCACCGCCTCGAAGACGACCCGGCCGTCCGGATTCAGCTGAGTCTGAAGGTCCTCTAGGGGGGTGGCTCCGTCCAGGTCACGCTTGTTGAACTGCAGCACGATCGGAAGCTCGCGCATCTCCAGGCCGCCGTCGGCGAGAAGGGACTCGAGATCCGCGAGAGACTCCTGGTTGGCGGCCATTCTCTGCGGGTGGCTGTCGGCGACGAACACCAGGCCGTCCACACCTCTCAGAACCAGCCGACGACTCTCGCGCTGCGGCGCCTGTCCCGGAACCGTATAGAGATGGAATCGGGTACGCGTCCCACGCACGATGCCCATGTCCACAGGGAGGAAGTCGAAGAAAAGCGTTCGTTCGGGTCCGTCCGTCGGAGTGATGAGCTTTCCCCTCGCGCCAGGATCCAGACGACCGTACGCGTACTTCAGGTTGGTCGTCTTCCCGCTCGCCGCAGGACCGTAATACACGATCTTGCAACCGAGATCTCCCGAGACGGGGTGGGTGATCGCCATTCCGTCAGGCCCTCTCGACGCTCTCCTCCGCCGCGAGGTGCTCCTCCATCCCGGCGAGGATCGCTGTCGCGCGGCGCCGAAGCATCGGTCGCTCCTCCCAGGCAAGGTAGTCCCGCAGGAGAAGGACATTGTCCACGTCCGGATGGGCCCGGAGGTAACCGAGCGCGGCCAGCCGTCTGAGGGGATGAGGACTGAAGAGCTCGCTCTGGTGCCTGGCCATCTGGTCTCGCGCGAGGAGCACGCCGGCGCCACTCACCGCCGCGAGTCCCACCAGACCGAATGCCACAACCTTGAGGACCTTCCAGGTCGCGGACTCTTCCCGCACGACGATCACTTTGTCCGACATCTACATCTCCCGGCGCCCGCTGAACGCCTCCGCTATGGTCACTCCGTCCATATACTCCAGGTCACCACCTACCGGCAGACCGCGTGCCAACCGGGTCACCCGGAGCTTCGGGAAGCCCGACGCCGCCCGGTGAAGGTACGCCGCCGTCGCCTCACCCTCTACGCTCGGGTTCGTAGCGATGATCAACTCCGTCACCCCTCCTCCCAGCCGCTGCAGGAGGCGGGCGATATTCAACTCGTCCGGCCCGACACCGTCCAGTGGCGAAAGATGTCCGCCGAGGACGTGATATCGGCCCCGAAATCGACCCGAGGCCTCTATTGCAGCGATGTCGGAGGCTTCCTCCACCACGCAGAGTTGCGCCGCGTCTCGCCTCGAATTGCGACAGTATTCGCAGGGCGCGTCGCTGCTGAGGTTGCCGCACTCGGCGCAGGGCTTGACCTCCGCCAGGACCCTCTCGATCGCCGATGCGAGCCCGCGGGCCTCCTCCGGTCTTCCCTTCAGCAGATGGTAGGTCAGCCGCTGCGCCGTCTTGCGACCGATGCCGGGCAACCGACCGAACTCGCCGATCAGCGATTCGATTGCCGACACTCAACCACCCAGAATCGAGCCCAGATTGGGCATCGGCATGCCTCCGGTAGCCTGGCGCATCTCGGACTCGAGCTTCTCCCGAGCCTTGCCCTGCGCCTGCGCGATCGCCGCCAGGATCAGGTCCTCCAGCATCTCGAGATCATCGGGATCTACCGCCGAAGGATCGATCTTGAGGCCGCGAATGCCTCCCTTTCCGTCCGCTGTGACCTCCACGAGTCCACCGCCCGCCGAGGCAGAGAACGTCTCGTTCTCAAGCCTTTCCTGGATCTCGGCAAGCCGTGACTGCATCTGCTGGCCCAACTGCATCAACTGCTGGAGCTGATTCATGTTCTCCAAGAGCCGTCACTCCTCGGTTAGTTTCAGGTCCAGTGTTTCTACCGCCTCGCGGAGCCGTGGGTCCGCTTCCACGAGTCGCTGGAGCTTGAGATCCCGGGCGGACTCGGCCGTGATCCGCTGACTCGCGGCCTCGCCACCGATCCGGAACCGCAGATCGGTTGAAGAGATCCCGAGCCGGTCGCCGAGCGCCTTCCGCAGCTCCGCAGATCGCCGGGCGTCTCCCAGAAACGCCTCCAGGTCGCCGGCGAGCCCCGGCGGGAGCTCGAGCGACAGTTCCCCATCCTCGAATCCGGACACCTTCGCGCCGCGCAAGCCGACCAGTCGGCCGCCAGGAGCCGATCCCCGGGCCGCGTCCAGGGCCTCGGCCCAGGCTACTCGCAGATCCGGCGGCTCACGTTGGTTCTGAGACTCCTCGGGCCCCGACTCCGGGTGGGCCGCAGGCTTCGGCCGGGATTCAGGATCGGGGCCCGCCGCGGGAACATCTGCCGCAGGCGCCGGTGGCTCCGCGCGGGAGTCCACGGAAGGAGCAGGGGAATCGTCGCCCGAGCTCGCCGGCCGTCCTCGTGCTCTTCCGGCCGGCTTCTCCGCCGGCGGCACCCCGAGCGCTTCCAGGAGCTCGGCAAGCTCCACACTGCTGCCCAGGCTGGCGAGACGGAGCAGCAGCACCTCGACCTGAATCCGCGGCTGAACGCTGCGCCGGAATCGTCCGGCCGCTTCGAAGTCGGCGGTCGCGGCCAGAAGGCGAAGAAGATCCTCGCCGCTGAATCCCTGCCCGACCTCCGCAAGTGCGCGTCTTGCCGAATCGCTGAGTTCCGCCGGATCGCTCTCCGGATCCAGACGAAGCGCCAGAACGGCTCGCAACGTGTCCCCCAGGCCCTGAACGAACTCGGCCAGGTCGTAGCCGTCGTCCAGGAGACCCTGAACGAAGGGGAAGACCGCGGCGCGGTCACCCGCCTGGATGATCCCGAGGAGTTCCAGGAACCGTTCCTCCTCCACCAGACCCAGCATCTTGCGCACGTCCTCAGATGAGACCGAGTCGCCGCTGAAGGACAGCACCTGATCTAGAAGGGAGAGCGCATCGCGCACCCCACCTTCCGCTCGTCGCGCGATCGGCAGCAGCGCGTCGTCTTCCGCCGAAACGCCCTCGATGTCGAGCACTTCGCCGAGACGCTCGACCAGGTCCGCAACGGCTACGCGACGGAAGTCGAAACGCTGCACGCGGGAGAGCACGGGCGACGCGCTCTGCCGTATCTTCTGCGGCTCCGTTGTGGCGAAGACGAACAACACGCGGGGCGGTGGCTCTTCCAGGATCTTGAGGAGCGCGTTCCACGCCTCCCGCGTGAGCATGTGCGCCTCATCGATGATGTAGACCTTGTACCTGTTCTCATCCGACGGAGCGTACATGGCACGCTCTCTCAGGTCCCGCGCGTCGTCGACACCCCGGTTGCTGGCGGCATCGATCTCGACCACGTCAAGGGAGGTGCGTCCGGACCAGATGCTCGTGCACGAGTCGCACTCACCGCACGGCTCGCCACCCAACCGGTCCGGGCAATTGAGAGCCATCGCGAGGACACGAGCCGCCGTGGTCTTTCCGATCCCCCTGGACCCGCAGAACAGGTACGCGTGAGCGGTGCGACCCGACTCGACGGCGCTCCTGAGCGTGGACGCGACGTGTTCCTGACCCACGAGATCCGCGAATCGCCGGGGGCGGTGCGTTCTGGCCAATGCGGTTCGGTACATGAGGCGCAAGCTACCCTGCCGGAGGCGGCGTCGAAAGCAGAGCGAGAGCGGCGAAGGGCCAGTTCGGCCGGTGACGCGGGACCCTATGCCGCCCCTCGAACGAAAGTACCCCAGGCAAGCCGTGGCGACCTCTACGCGCTTACCGCTGCTACCTTCACGGTCCTGACGGGATTCACACGCTCGGGCCCCACGGGCCTGGGGCGAAGCGAAGGTATCGGTCTCCCCAGTTCCGGTCAACGAATCGGACAGGACTGCCGAGACGATTGGCTGGGCTCAGGAATCGCCGTCCTCGAAGACGCCGGGGAAGTGCTCGATCCTGGGACTTCCGACCGCTGGCCAAGTGATGGCCACCAGGTCGAAACGGAACGAGCTGCCCAGAGGATTCTCGCGCATCCATGCTGCGGCCGCCCGCCGAAGACGGCGGCGCTGTGACCAGTGGACGGCCTCCCGTGCGGGCGCCGGACCGGGCCGCCGCGTCTTCACTTCGACGAACGCGATCTCTCCCTGCCGCTCCACCACCAGGTCGAGCTCGAGCCTGCCCGACCGCCAATTCCTGGCCAGGATCTGAAACCCTCGCACCGCCAGCCACTCGGCCGCTGCCTGCTCACCGCTTTGTCCGAGGTCGCTCGTACGGGACAGGTGGTCCTCCGAGTGCGGGGTCTGGAGGATGGTAGCCGGACGTCATCATCCCTCGATCAAGTTCGCGAGCAGGATGGATCAAGACCCGCCGGGCCCGTCTACAGGTCGATCGAGAGACCCTCACATGCCACGTCGATCCGACCCGAATAGCCGGCCTCTGCAATCAGCGCCCCGATATCGGCTGCGCGTCGAAACTGCGGATAGATGTGGGTGGCTACGAGGCGGTGCGCTCCGGACCGGGCGGCCAGGCGTGCAATGCGGGAGGGCGAAAGGTGGTTATCGCCGACGCGGTCGTCGGGAAGCGAGCACTCACCAAGCAGAACGTCCGCGCCGTGGCAGAAATCGGCCAGGGACTCGTCGGGCCCCGTATCCCCCGTGTAGGCCAGTACCGCGCCGCGATCGGCGGCCTCCAACCTCAGGGCGACGCTTTCGGGAGTGTGGGGGACGCTCCGGCTGGACACGATCACGTCGCCCGCCGACACCGCCGACCCGGGAGCCAGCTCCCGCACGCGCACCTCGAAACCGGGATCGAGGAAGAACCCCCCGAGGGTGGCGCTGAGCCCGTCGAACAACGCGCGCGTTCCGGCGGGTCCCCAGACCTCCAGCAGCTCTTCGCGCGGCGGCAGGATGCCGTGCCGGAAAGCGAAGAACAGGCCTGGGAGCGCCCCGACGTGATCCGAGTGAAAATGGGTGATGAAAAGGTGTGTGAGGTTCTGCCAGGGAATGCCGAGGCGAGCCATACCCTGAACAGCACCGGGACCGCAGTCGAGCAGCGCTCGGGTATCAGCGTGCTCTACGAAGTACGCCGAACAGCCGCTGTCGGGCTCGGGGACCACGGTTCCACAACCGACGACGGTGAGTCTCATGCCGCCGCGACGTTCAGGCTACCTGGCCGCGCGGTAGATCCTGCAGCTCGACGCTCACGATCTTGCTCACTCCAAGCTCCTGCATCGTGACGCCGTAGATCCAGTCCGCCGCTTCGATGGTACGCGCGTTGTGCGTGATGACGACGAACTGCGTGTCGTTCTTGAAGCGCTCGAGCATGGCTGTGAAGCGACCGATGTTCGTCTCGTCGAGCGGAGCGTCCACCTCGTCCATCACGCAGAACGGACTCGGCTTCGCCAGGTAGATCGCGAAGAGAAGCGCCAGAGCCGTGAGCGCGCGTTCCCCGCCGGACAGGAGGTGAATTCGCTGCGTCTTCTTGCCCCGCGGACTGGCCGAAATCTCGATCGGCGAGTCGAGGGGGTCTTCCGGATCCTCAAGCCACACATCCGCCTCACCGCCCTCGAACAGGGTCCGGAATATCTCGTGGAAGTTCGTCCGAACTTCGTCGAACACTCGACTGAAGGCCTCGGAGGCCGCTTCGTTGATCCGACGAATCGAATCATGCAGATCGTTCCGCGCCCGCTCGAGGTCCCCTTTCTGCTCCTCCAGGAAGTCGAGTCTCTCCTTCTCTTCATCGTATTCCTGGGCTGCCAGAAGATTAACCGGACCGATTCCGGCCAGCTTCGCGCGGATGGACTCCAACTCCTCGGCCCACTCCTCCGCCGTCCCCGTTTCAGGTTCGTCGACTCGTGCCTGCAGCTCTTCGAACGCTGTCTCCCACTCGGATTCGAGCCGTTCCCTGATATTGGCCCGGCTCCCTCTGAGCTGAGCCACTTCGAGTTCGAGCGCGTGTCGCTGTTCGGAGGTTTCCCTCTCCGAGAGCCGCTCCAGCCTGAGTGCTGACTCTCTTTCCTCTAGTTCCTCGCGCCGGTCGTCGAGGCCTTCCTGTGCTTCGCGCACCAGGGCCGCGAGTTCGCTGCGGCGCTCCAGGAGGCCGACCAGCTCCTCTTCCCCGCTGGCGATCGACTCTCTGGCAGTCGCGATAGCCTGCTGCTGGCCTTGTAGCTCGTGGGCCAGGTCTTCCTTGCGTCGTTCGAGGTCCGCCAGCGCCTCCTGCGCACGTTCGCGCCGTTCTCGTTGACCCCCGAGCCGGGCTTCGTGTCGGGCCAGCTCCAGGCGCAGCTCCTGGAGTGCGGCGTTCTCACGCTCCCACTCGGCCGTCGCGGACATGTGCCCGGCCCGCTCACGCGCGAGCACTTGCTCCGCCTCGACCCTGCGCGCTTGGAGTTCCGTCGCGCGCTCACCTTCGTCCGGCTTCTCAGCTGAGATGGAAGCGAGCGACTGGCGCAACTCGGAAACGCGCGCCTCGAACTCATCCACCCGTTTCCTCGCCCTCTCGAACTTGCCTGCCGCCGTCTCTCTCTCGGCGTCCTTCTCGCGACGCCACACCACCCCGGAAGCGAGCTCCCTTTCGAGCCGCTCCAGCAGTTCGGCGGCTTCGGCCGCCTCGCTCTGCACCCGAGCCTCTTGATCCCGTGCGGTATCAAGCTCCGCGCGGACGGCCTCGAGACGCTCCTCGAGCTCCTGGAGCTCTCCGCGCCGCCTCAGCGTGCCGGCTCCCGAGGCAGGCCGGCCCAACCGGACCACGCCCCGCTCGTCCTGCCCCGACCCGTCAACGGTTACCCAGGAACCCTCGCGCGGCCCTAGCTGCCTCCCTTTGTCGAGCTTGACGTCTGAGAGCAGGCCTCGCGCCCAGTTCGCTCCCGGGCCGCTGAACTCGACGCGGGATGCCAGGTCACCACCTCCGGCCGCGTCACGGAGGGCCGGGCCCGGAGACACCGGAAGAAGCACCACGCCTTCCTCGCCGTCACGCGCGGCGAGCCACTCACTGATCACTCGAACGGCTTTCCAGTCAAGCACGAGCACGGCGCTGAGAAGGGACCCGAGGTGCGCCTCCACCGCGGGGCGCAGCTCGCGCGGCGCCTCCATCGCGTCCGCCAGGACGCCGACCACCCCATGTTCAGGTCCCAGATCGTCCAGGAGATCAGCGACTACCGGCGGCAGGTCGCGCCCTTCCGCCAGCATCGAGGCCAGCCCGGCGGCTACGGCCGCCGTCGAGGCAACGTCGCTCTTGAGCGCTCCGACTCGATCTCGCTCCCGGCGGAGCCGCTCCCGCAGTTCCTGGTCGGCCGCCCGCGCCTCGGCCACCCGGCGCTCGAGATCCGCGAGGGAATCCGACTCCTGTCCCGCCACGGCGTCGATCTGGTTGACCCGACGCTCGGCATCGGCGACCGTCTGCCGCAGCACCCGAACTTCCTCTTCGCGGCGCTCCAGCTCTCGCTGCCACTCCCGGCTGCGCTCCCGGATCGCCTCTCCCTCGGCCTCGAGAGCTCCGGCCTCCCGAATCACCTGCGCGAGCTCCGCGAGGGCCGCTTGCTCCCTTCCCTCAACCTCCTGGCGGCCGGCACGCAGGCTCTCCACGGTCGCCTCGAGCCCCATCCGCACCCCGTCCCTGGCCTGGAGGTCTTCTTCGGAGGCCTGTATCTCCTGCTCGAGCTGCCGGGCCTCCTCTTCGAGGACGAGCCGCCGATCGGCGATCCCCTCCAACTCTACCGCGATGGCCTGGATCCGCCCTTCAGCCGTGGAGACACGTTCCGCTGCGAGAAGCCGCTCGCGCTCGAGGAGCTCGGCGCGAGTGCGTGTGCTCTCCAGGTCAGCGGCCACGGCCGAACGCTCTCTCTCCCTCTCGACGAGCTGCAGCCGCAAAGTTTCGGCTTCCGTCTCCGCCTGGCGCAGGTGCGCCTCTTTCTCGGGCTGACTGCGCCTCAGAGCCTGGAGCTCCGCCTCCGCTTCCGCGAGCCGGGCCTCCATCGAATCTAGCCGAGCCGCGGCCACGGCCACGTCGAGCTGCAGGCGGCGTTCACGAAGGTCCTCGTACTTCCGCGCTCTGCCCCGCTGGCGTCCGAGAGAGCGGACCTTGCTGCGGACCTCACCGAGGACGTCTTCCAGGCGGTCCAGGTCATGTTCCGCCTGGTCGAGGCGGCGCAGGGCCGTGCGGCGCCGGTCCTTGTAGCGTCCTACCTCGGCGGCCTCCTCGAACAGGGAGCGCCGCTCCTCCGCTCTGTCCGAGAGGATCGCGTCGATCATCCGCGCCTCGATGATCGAGTAGGCATTGGCCCCCAGACCGGTGTCCCGGCACAGGTCGTGGATGTCCTTGAGCCTGCAACTGGATCCGTTCAGCTGGTAGTCGGAGTCGCCGCCGCGAAGGACCGTACGCCCGATCACGACTTCCGGGTAGGGAACCGGCAGGATGCCGTCCTCGTTGGCCAGCGTCAGCGCGACTTCCGCCCGGTGAATCGGCTTCCGGTGGGACGTCCCCTGGAAGATGGCCTCTTCCATCCGGCTTCCACGTATGGCCGTCGGCCTTTGCTCGCCGAGGACCCAGCGGAGCGCATCCGAAATGTTCGACTTCCCGCAGCCGTTTGGGCCCACGATCGCCGTGATGCCTTCATGCACCGAGATCTCGGTCCGATCGGCGAACGACTTGAACCCGTGCAGTGTGAGCGTCTTGATCTTCAACTGGACTCGCCTCTCCTGGCTACGAGCGTCACACCGAGGCCCGCGGCAGAGAGAATGCTGTCCGCGGGCGCGGCCGCCGCCTCAGACTCGTACGCCCCCGAGTAGAGTCGGTACGACACCTCGGCAGAATCGCCTACCGAAAGCACATAAGCGGGCAGCCCCGCCTCGTGCAAGCGTTCGCGCTCTGCATCGGCATCCTCGCGGGACCGGTATTCGCCCAGAGAGAGGGCCCACGTCGTCGGCCGCATGTCCCAGTCGCGTTCACGCTCCTTGATCCCACGGTCCACCAGCCGCACCATGAGAGCCCGCGCCTCCATACGGTCTTCGAGGGCCCCGGCGAACACGCGGTAATAGAGCCGGCCCCGAACCGGGGTCGGGGCAACGAAAGCAAGCTCACCCGCTCGAAGAACCTGGTCACGTTTGGCCGCTGCGTCCTCCCATGCGACCGAGCTCGCAACCAGCACGGAATACAGGAGCTCCGCCCCCGCGTCCCCAGCCGGCGACGGTTCGACCGGGGCGGCCGAAGTGTCCCCCGCGATCACTTCCACAGCCTCCTCCCGCGGAGAGCTCAGAGGGGGCCGTGCGGCGGTCGAGCCCTCCGACGACACATCCAGGCTTTCCTGGAAGGCCGGCCAGCCCGACAGTGCCTGCCACACCAGCCAGACTGCCAGTATCGCCGCAAGCCACACGACGACGACCCCTCTCGCACCGCGGAGGAACTCGCGCTGTCTGACCCTGGCGACCCATGCCGCCAGACGTCCCCGCGGCCGCCTCGTCGCTCTTCTCCCGGCGAGTATCGACGGCGTGCCCGTCGGCCGACTGAAGCCCGTCCCGCTCGAGGTCTCGGGTTGCGAGGAAGGGCCGGTCGGAGAGGGGGAGTCGGTCACCTCCACGTGAGCCAGCATCCGGATGTCCGGCGCAACGTCGGCCGGAAGACGGTCCGCACCGAGAACGACCAGCCCGTCGAATGCGGGACCGTCGTGGGCGGCCAGGACCTGGGTAAGCTCGGCCACCTGGTCCGCTTCAGCCAGGAGCAGGAGGGTCCCACCACGGCCACCGGCGTCCAGGAGGTGCCGAAATGCAGGAGCGCGGCCAAAGTCAGCCGCTGACATCGGTGTCACACCCGCGGGAACGAGGAGAAAGGCCCGTCCGGGAGGGTGGACCGCGACGTCCTTCACACGACATTCGCCACGAACGACCTCGGACAGGCCTGGCGCGTCCTTCAGATCCAGGAGCGTCTCCACTCCCGCGAGGCCGCTCACCAGGCTGACGAGAAGCGTGCGCGGTCGATGACTTGCAACCAGTTCCGCCATCTCGAGCGTCACCGTGCCCGGCGCGCCCTCGACTTCCCGAGGTACGACAAGCAGGATTCGGCGCGCCGTCTCGGGCAGCCAACCGAGATCGGCGGCGGTTCCGTCACGCTCGATCATCTTCCCCGCTCGATCAGGTCGGCTCCTCCTGTGTCCGGCGAGCGGCAGCGATCTCGGTGACCCACGCCTCCAGACGTCGCTCCCTCAGGAGTTGACGCGCGGCAGCCTCGGCCTCGGACCGCGACCGATACGGACCGACCAGGCCACGGAACCATGTTCGCCCCGCCTCATCGGGGAAGCTCTGGACCTGCGTCGCGAACCCCGCTTCCTCCAGCGATTGAACGAGATCGCGAATCCCCCCGGACTGCCTGGCCGACCCCACGATCGCATAGAACCCGGAAGGGGGACCGGACTCTGCAGGTACCAGCTGCCGGTCTCTCAGCCCGGGAACGATGTCCCCCGCAACCGCGGAATCCCTGCCAGCGCCCTCGTCAGCGGGTACGGGCGAGTCCTCCACCCCGGCCGTCAGCCGGTCCGCCGTTACAGTCGTCCGGGATGGGTTCCACTGCATCGGAAGCCACCACCGTTCGCTGCCAGCGTCGTCCAGGACGACGACGGACCCCGAGTCGCCTCCGCTCAAGACCACCGCCCCATCCGAAACAGCCAGCACCGTACCGCCGGGAAGTCCGAGCGGGAGATCCGCTCGCCACTCGGCGGGAATTCGAGCTGCGGCTCCGCCCGCCACCGGCAACCGGGCAACGCGGTCAGCCTGGGCCACGAGTATTCCCTCGCCAAAAAGCGTCGGCCGGATGTGCGCGGTCGAAACCGCGAGATCCGCAATGGTCCGACTCGAAAAATTGAAGCGGTTCACCGCTACTACACGCGGCGGATCGTCGAGGGCCAGATAGACCTCGTGCGTCGAGGGCGACGTAGACATCGCAGTAATCGGCGACCCGAGGTCCAGGCCTCCCGCGCGCTCTATCGGCGATACGGAAAAGACCTCGATGGCCCGGTTCTCAGCGGTCGTGAACACGGCGCGGCGACCCCATGCGGTCACGATCCCAGGTGCGCGCGCGTCCGCCGTGCCAGTCTCGACCGGCGCATCCTCGTCTCTTCGCAGAAGCCAAATCTCCCGCTGGTCGGAGTCGGCCTCCAGCGCCACCAGGACTCCGCCCTCGGCCGGCGCGGCCCACGCGACCTGCCGCTCCATCGAATAGCGCCACACACCCTCGGCGGAGATCTCCACCAGCGAGCCGTCCACTCCTACGTATAGCCCCACCCACCGGTCGCCCGCCCAGATGGCCTCGGACGGGGCCTCACCCAACTGAAGCAGGAGGTCGGAAGCCGGGTCGTAGGAATGGAGGGCTCCCTCGGCCGTCCGAAGGATGATTCGGCCGCCTCGGAGCGCGTGAGCGTCGACCGAGGCCGGGAGCTCCGTGCGCCCGGTCCAGAGCACCCGCTCCGGATTCGTAAGATCCCTTGCTTCCGCGACGCCTCCATCCACGGGCAGGCTCACGAGGCTCCACTGATCCGCCGTGCTGCCCACAACGAGGCTTACGCCACGCGGGGCCGCCTCCGGAGGCAGCTCCGTCGAATCGGGCGCGGCGTCGCACCCGCACGCGAGGACCGCGGTCAGCAGCGCGGCGCCGTGCACGGCGGCGGGCCGGATCCAGCGCGGAGTGTGCTTCAAAGCTCTTCCTCTATTCCACGGCCAGGGCCGGGGCGTCGCCCCAGAGCCGTTCCAGCTCATAGTAGTCTCGTACCCGCGGGAGGAACACGTGGACCACGAGCGTGATGTAGTCAAGTAGAATCCAGGTCGCCGCCGACTTTCCCTCAACACCTTCGGGCCGATAGCCTGACGCTCGCAGACGCTCCAGGATGTTGTCCGCGATGGCCCGTGAATGCGTGTCGGAGTCACCGCTCGCGATCAGGAACCAGTCGGTGGCGTCCGAAAGGCCCCGCAGGTCCATCAACAACGGTTCCCGGGCGTTCCGCTCAAGGGCCGCCTCGACGGCCAGAACCACTTCCGGTGGACGCTGCTCCTTTGCCTTTCCCGTCTCGTTCCTGCTGGTCGTCACGCGAACCTCTCCAATGGAGGATGAAACCGGAAGTGCGAGAGAGGGGACCGTCTCTCGCAACCGGGCCGTCCATGTGCTGGGAATCGACTCACTCTTCCACCTGGTAGGCAACCGCCCAGGCTCCCGGACCCGTGTGCACGGCCAGTGACGCGGTCGTGGGGGCGCTGAGTATCTCGACCGGATCGAAGCGCGCCTCCATCTCGCGAACCAGGGCCTCGGCCACCTCGGGAACCGCGAAATGGGCGACGCCGAGGCGATACCGGCTGGCGCCGGCAAGGCGCTCCTCCAGCAGCAGCATGACCTGCTCCAGAAGACCTTCCGTGCCCCTCGCGGTTCCCGCCTTGATCACCCGGCCCTCGTCGTCCAGCGACAGGATGGGCTTCAGATCGAGCAGGCCGCCGAGCCAGGCCTTCGCCCGTCCGACGCGGCCGGAGCGCAGCAGGTACTCGAACGTGTTGACCGTGAGGAAGATGTTGGACCGATCTCGAACGGCGCGCACTTCAGCCGCCACGTCCTCGAGGCTGTGGCCGTCGTCCAGTAGCTCAACCGCACGCGCCACCAGGAGCCCGACCCCAAGCGAGCCTGACCGGGAGTCGATCGCCTCCGACGGCACCTCAAACTCCCGCATCGCCGCCGCCGCAGATCCATACGTCCCCGAGAGCGCCCCACTGACGAAGATCCCGAGCAGCTGTTCGGCCCCGCGATCGAGGGCCATTCGATACCGGTCCACGAACACGGAAGGTGCGGGCTGCGAAGTCGTCGGCGTCGGAGCCCCGGGGGTCATCATGATCTCCTTGAGACCGTCGCCGCTCAGGTCGACGCCGTCCCGGTAGGTCGCATCGCCAACCATCACCTGTAGCGGGACGACGGTCACTCCGTGCCTCTCAGCCCAGTCGTGCGGCAGATCTGCGGCCGAGTCCGTCACTACCGCCACGTGCCGCCCGGCCCCTACCAGCTGCGTGTCCTCGATCACTTCGGACACGATCTCGCCGTACCCGCTCAAGAGGGCACGGACGGTCTCCGGCTCGTCCACGTGGATGTGCACCTTCGCCACGTTTCCGGTCCGGATCACGATGGTGGACGTTCCCATCGCATGCAGTGTCCGGCGCAGCTCGGCGGTCTCGGGCACTCCCCGCCCCCGAACTGCGATCTGGGTGCAGAAGCGGCCCTCGTCCGCACCGTACCCCGCCTCGCGGGCAACATAGAGAGAGGGTCGATCCACCCCGTGCGTCCGCTCCAGCGGCGCTTCGTAGATCACGTCTCCCGGGGCATGACCTTCGATGTAGTGGACGACACCCTCGAAGAAAGAAACCAATCCCTTGGCTCCAGCGTCCACGACGTCGGCCTCCCGGAGCACGGGCAGCAACTCTTTGGTCCGCTGCAGGGACCGCTCCGCGGCCCCCTGCAGATCCCGAAGCCACAGATACAGGTCCTGTCGAGAATGGGCCCGACGCTTAGCCTCTGAAGCAAGATCCCTGGCCACGGTGATGATTGTGCCTTCCCGCGGATTCTCGAGAACATCGTGCAGAGACTCGGCGGCCACGGACAGGGCCTCAGCGATATCTCTGGGGCCTACCCGGAGGCGGCGGCCGATGCTCTCCGAAAAACCGAGGAGGTACCGGGAAAAGAGCATCCCCGAGTTGCCCCGCGCCGCGAGCACACCGGCTTCCGCCGCGACCCCCGCGACCTCTGCGAAAGAGTCGCTGCGCACGCTCCGGACCGCGTCCGAGATGGAACGCAGAGTCAGCGTGAGATTCGTGCCGGTGTCGCCGTCCGGGACCGGGAAGACGTTGATCCGGTCCAGCTCCGCTCGCTGGCGGCCCACATATGCCGCACCGGCGAGGAACCCCCGTCGAAGACGGTGACCGTCGAGATACGCGATACGGAGGCGAGGACGCTCCCCTGCGAACGCAGGATCAGGGCCTCTCGTCTGGGACTCAGAGTAGTCGCTCAACCCCGGATTCCTCCCGTCTCGGGGCGGGGATGCCGCCCGCCTCAGACCAGCGCAGGGGTCAGCTCTCGGCTTCACCCTCCGCGACGACCCACACCGTCACTTCGGGCCGCACTTCTGCGTGCAGGCGAACCGTGACCTTGTACACGCCAAGCTGTTTGATCGGCTCCTCGAGGCGAATCAGATGCCGGTCCACCTCGAGCCCCTTCTCTGCGAGCGCTTCCGAGATGTCTGAAGCGGTCACCGAACCGAACAGCTTCCCTTCCTCTCCCGCGCGGACCGTGAAGCTAACCGATTGCCCCTCGATGCGCTCCGCAGCGGCCTTCGCCCGATCAAGCTCCCTCGCGGAGCGCTCCAGAATGTGACGACGCTCCTCCTCGAAGCGCTTCTGGTTCGCATCCGTCGCCTCGTAGGCAATGCCCTGCGGAATGAGGAAGTTGCGAGCATAGCCCGGCTTCACGTCGACCACCTCGCCGATGTCCCCGAGATCGTCGACCGCCTGCCTCAGAATTACCTGTACCATATCCAGCACCCCTTACCTTGCATATCCAGCCGCTCCCGACGTTTGGCACCGAAAGCAGCGCGTCTAAAGATCGTGATCCACGCGTGACCGCGACAGTCTCGCCCTGAGATCCACCCAGGTATCGCTTAGGCCGAGCACCAGGGCGGTCCCGAGGACCACGGGATACAGGAGCACCGCCGCCAGAGTCAGCAACAGACCGCTCCACACCGAAGTGGCGGCCGCGGCGCCGATCCACAGCAGGATCGCCACGCCCCTGAGCAGGTAAAGCCCGCCCATGAACAGGGTCGCGTTCTCGCCCACCTGAAACGCCATCCGCCCGAGCGGCAGAACGAGCAGCAACAGCCCCCCGATCAACAGCCACACCAGGTGGTGGCTGAAGCGAAAATCACGGATCGCGCGCGGGCTCCGGAAACGGCCCGACAATCTCTCGTAGCCGAACCACGCCACACCGAGCCCCGCCGCTGTAGCGAGCGAAAGCATCGCCGGGTAGACGTCCTGTTGAAACACTACCCAGCGCTGCACGGCCCCCTGCAGGCGGCCACGGACCTCGGGATCGGCGCTGCCCTGCAGCTGCTCCAGTATGCTCCCGGCCACGAGAGAGGCCTGACGGATCTCGCCTACCATCCACCAGTTGACTCCCTCGATCACACCCGGTCGGGCGACTCCGATCAGCAGTACCACGGCAGCCCCTGCGACGATGGCCCACAGGACGCGATCGAGTAGTCCGTCCATCCTCGTGAAAGCCGTGACCGCGACAAACGCTCCCCCGGCGATCAGGCTCCAGGCCCGCGGTACGTACCACTCCATCCCGCCCGGGCGGCTCCCGGCGAAGGCCAGTCCGAGCACCACCGCGGCGACGGCCACGCTCAACCAGTCGTGGGACCGGAATGCGAGAAGGAGCAGCGCGAGCGGGACGAACACGAGCCAGATCGGACTGATGGGCGACAGCATGGCCGTCACCATCACCAGCAGCGCCGCACGAGTCAGCGTCCACCCGCGCTCCGTCACTCGATCGAGGCCTTTCCCCCCCCGCGCAGGCTCAGGAGTAGTAGCCCTGGATGTACGGGACCAGAGCCAGATAGCGAGCCCTCTTGATCGCCGTTCCCAGCTGGCGCTGGTGACGGGCACACGTCCCCGTCGCGCGCCTCGGGAGGATCTTCCCGCGGTCGGTGATCAGCCGGCCCAGCGTATCGGCGTCCTTGTAGTCGATCCGCTCGACGTTGCGCTCACAGAACTTACAGACCTTTCGGAAAGCCATCTATCGATCCTCCTCTTGATCAGCAGCGTCGTCCCCGGCTTCTTCATCGCCGGCGTCGTCGGCCGTATCATCGCTGGCGTCATCCCCGGCCGCATCGTCGCTGGCGTCATCCCCAGCCGCATCATTGGCGGCGTCGTCCTCTGCCGCATCGTCGCCGTCTTCTTCAGCCGCGCTACCTTCTCCTTCAGCGGCGTCTTCTCCCCCGTCTCCCTCGGCGGTGTCTTCCTTCTTCTCTTTGACGTCTTCGCCGCGGCCGCGGTCGCTTCTACGATCCTCGTCGCGGTCCGCGACAGCTGGCACGGGGAGTTCGCCTTCGGATAGAACGACGAGATGGCGCATGAGATCCTCGTCCAGCTTGAGGACGCGCTCGTAGTCCGGCAGAACGGTGGGAGAGGCCGTGAACTGGGTCACGACGTAGTAACCGTTGTCGTTGCGGTCGATGGGATAGGCGAGCTGGCGCTTGCCCCAGTGCTCGACTGCCGTAATCTCGCTCCCGTCGGAGGCGAGGATCCTGGCATGATAGCCCTCGAGCCGGGCCTCGATTTCCTCGGTCGTCAGGGACGACTTGAAGATGTACACGACTTCATAGTCCCGCATTACGTCGCTCCTTCGGTCTGGGTCGGCCACGGGCTTGTCCCGCGGCAGGAGATTCTGTTTCCCGTCTCTGTCCAGATGGGCCGCGCTCCCCGGGGGTAACGCGGCCCGCCAAGCTACTGGACCCTCCGCGGCAATTCAAGCCGCTTCCTGTCCTTATCCCAGGAACGGCAACCATGCGAACAGCTCGCGAATGGCGTCCGAACCCGCGTCGCTCACCGCCACCCCGTGCACCTGCACGAACCACGGCGCCAGGACCAGGGACACCACGCTGATCAGCTTGACGACGATATTCATGGACGGCCCCGAGGTGTCCTTGAACGGGTCTCCAACTGTGTCCCCTACCACGGCCGCCTTGTGCGGCTCGGAGCCCTTGCCGCCGTGAGCGCCGCCCTCGATGTACTTCTTGGCGTTGTCCCAGGCGCCGCCGGCGTTCGCCATGAACAGTGCGAGGAGCACGCCGGAAAGCGTCGCACCCACCAGCAGCCCGCCGAGGGCCTCCACACCGAGGAAACGGCCTACCAGCACGGGCACCATGATCGCCGTGACCCCGGGGATGATCATCTCGCGAATCGCCGCGCGGGTCGAGATGTCGACGCACCGGGCGGAATCAGGCTTGGCCGTTCCTTCCATCAGACCCGCGATCTCACGGAACTGGCGCCGCACCTCTGCGACCATTCCCGCCGCCGCTCGGCCGACGGCCGTCATCGTGAGTGACGCGATGAAGAACGGTGTGATTCCCCCGATGAACACTCCGATCACGACGAGCGGATTCACGATGTTGATTCCCGTCTCCGTGAGCCCGACCGCGTTCGCGTACGCGGAGAACAGGGCCAGGGCGGTGAGCGCCGCGGAACCGATCGCGAAGCCCTTTCCGATCGCCGCCGTCGTGTTGCCCAGGGCATCCAGCTCGTCGGTGATGGCTCGAACGTCCGGCCCCAGTGCCGACATCTCCGAAATGCCCCCCGCGTTGTCTGCGATCGGGCCGTACGCGTCAACCGTCATGGTTACGCCGACGGTAGCCAGCATGCCTACCGCGGCAATGCCGATCCCGTACAGTCCCGCGAACTGGAAGGCGAAGAAGATCGCGCCGCAGATCAGGAGCAGGGGGAGAGCGACCGACTCCATCCCGACTGCCAGTCCGGTGATGATGTTCGTCGCCGCTCCCGTCTCCGAGGCGTTTGCGATGGCGCGCACGGGCCGGGCCGACGTGTAGTATTCGGTCACCAGCCCAATGAGGATCCCGACCAGCGAGCCGAAGAGCATGGCCCAGAACGGTCCGGCCGCCGCGTTCCCCCACGACCAGAACTGGCCAGAGGTGCCCGCGAAGACATCGAGCCGTACGGTCACGAAATAGGCTCCGATCCAGAACAGGATCGCGCCCACGAACGTCGTGTTCCTGAGAGCCGCGGCCGGATTCATCTTCTCCAGCAGCCGTATGGAGAACACCCCGACCAGCGATGCCACGAGTCCGATCATGGCATAGAGGATCGGCAGGGCCAGCGCGGCCATTCTCCGGTCGGGCGCGATCGCGGTCACCGTCACGCCGAGTACGATCGTGGCCACGATCGAACCGACGTACGACTCGAAGATGTCGGCTCCCATGCCGGCCACGTCGCCGACATTGTCTCCGACGTTGTCCGCGATGGTGGCCGGGTTCCGGGGGTCGTCCTCGGGGATCCCGGCCTCCACCTTCCCGACCAGATCAGCGCCCACGTCGGCGGCCTTCGTGTAAATACCGCCCCCGATCCTCGCGAACAGGGCGATGGACGACGCGCCCATGGCGAAACCGCTGACGATCTCACCGAAGTTGCGGAGGCCCACGGCCTCGGGATTGAAGATCAGGAGGACCGCGCCGAGGCCAGCGAGCCCGAGGCTGCCAACCGCCAGTCCCATGACGGCGCCGCCGCTGAAAGCGACGCGCAGAGCCTTGGCCTGTCCATCCGAGCGCGCCGCCTCTGTGGTGCGGACGTTGGCCCGCGTCGCGGCTTGCATGCCCAGGAAGCCGGCGAGGATGGAGCACGCTGCGCCGAACACGTACGCAGCGGCCGACGAGGGCCCGATCAGGAAGTAGAGCATGGCCGCCACGACGAGCACGAAGGGCACGAGCACCGAGTACTCCCGGCGCAGGAACGCCATCGCTCCCGCCTGGATCGCCGCCGCCAGCTCCCGCATCCCGGCGTCTCCGTCCGGCTGCCGCTTGACGTAGACATAGAGCAGTACCGAGAAGAACAGGCCGCCGAGGCCGAACCACAGGGCCCAGTTTATCCAGTGCACCACGAGAAGCCTCTCTTGTATTCCGTTGCTGGTTTACCGCCCGCCCTGACCGCTGTTGAAGGCGTTCATGGCGTTCTCCACGCCCTCGTTGATCCAAGCTTCGATCGCGAGGGCCATCCTCGAGAACTGCTCGAGGATCGCTTCTTCTTCCTTCGGTAGCGGGGAGGCCAGCACCCAATCCGTGAGCGCGACTTCCCGATCTCCCGGCGATCCTACGCCGATCCTCAGGCGAGGATACTCCCGGCTCTGCAGGCAATCCTCGACTGACAGCAGTCCCTTGTGACCGCCGCCCGAGCCTCGGCCCCGCAGCCGGAACCGGCCCGGTGGAAGGGCCGTGTCGTCTACCACCACGAGGAGGTCCTCCTCGGGGCGGAAACCCGTCGCGGCCAGGTACTTCGCGAGTACCCGGCCGCTTCGGTTCATATACGTCAGGGGCTTCACGATCCGGACGGATTCGTCACCAACCCGGCCGCCGGTGGAGGCTTCCGCAGCCTCGCGCTGAAAAGGCGGCAGCGACCACCGTCTCCCGAGGTGATCGGCAAGCCACCAGCCGGCGTTGTGTCTCGTGTCCCGGTATCGGTCCCCCGGGTTCCCGAGGGCCAGGATCAACTTCAACTTCATCCGCCCGAGCCGACCAGACTACTCGTCCTCCGGCTCCTCGTCGTCGCCCCGGGCCGTAATCACCTCCGGCTCCATCTCGTCCTCGAGCTCAGAGATTTCTTCGCCCTCTTCCTCGACCTCTTCCACGACACGCGGCGCCACCACGGTGCAGACCGTGAGGCTCTCGTCCTCGAGCAGGAATACGTCGCCCGTGTCGATCTCCGAGATGTGAAGGGAGTCTCCGATCTCCATCTCCGAGATGTCCGCCTCGAACCCCGTGGGAATCTCCCGGGGCAGGCACTCGACCTCTAGCTCGTACCGGATGACCTGGAGGGTCCCACCGTTCCTCACACCGATCGGAGTGCCCTCGAGGCGAACCGGAACCGCGACCTTGATCTTCTCGCCGGCTGTGATCTCGAAGAAGTCGACATGCAGGATGGCGGAGCGGTACGGGTGCCGCTGGATCTCACGAATCAGCACCGCCTTCGGCTGGTCGTCCCCGATCTTGAGGTCGATCAGCGTGTTCTCGGTCGAGATCTTGCTGATCAGGGCCTTGAACTGTAGCTCGTCGGCCTGGACCGCCGTCGACTCGGCTCCATGACCGTAGACGTTGCCCGGGATCTTGCCGGCCGCGCGGATCCTGCGCGCCGCCCCTTTGCCCGTCTCGCTTCTCGTCTCAACCTCTAATGTCACCAGCTCAGTCATCTCTGATCTCCGTCCGCCGTCCCGCAGGGTCCGGCTTCATGGTCCATGCTCATGTGAACAGCTTGCTCACGGAACGATTGTAGTGCGTGCTCTCGATGGCCCGGGCCAGCAGACTGGCCACCGAGACGGTCGTCAGGTTTCGGAGGCTGCGGCTCTTCTCCTCCGGCACGGCGATGGTGTCCGTGACCGCCAGCTCCACCAGCTCGGCCCCGTTCAGGCGCTCCACCGCCGGGCCCGAGAGCAGCGCATGCGTCGCGATCGCGTAGACCTCGCTGGCCCCGCGCTCGCGAAGCGCCACCGCCGCGTTCGCCATGGTCCCCGCCGTATCCACCATGTCGTCCGAGATGATGCACCGCATTCCGTCCACATCTCCGACGACGTTCAGCACCTCGGCCTCGTTCGGCTCGGGCCGCCGCTTGTCCATGATCGCGAGGCCCGCGCCGAGACGCTTCGCGTAGCCGCGTGCCATCTTCGCCGCGCCCACGTCCGTGGCGACGACCACCAGGTCGTTCTTACTCATGCTCTCGTAGTGGCTCATGAACACCGGCGCCGCATACAGGTGGTCCACCGGTATGTCGAAGAACCCCTGCAACTGGTGCTGGTGAAAGTCGATCGTGATGAGCCGGTCCGCTCCAGCGGCCACGATCAGGTTCGCCATCAGCTTGCCCGCGATCGACACGCGCGGCTGGTCTTTCCGATCCTGGCGGGCATAGCCGAAATACGGCACTACCGCCGTAACCCGGGCCGCCGAGGCGCGCCGAGCCGCGTCGATCAGGAGCAGAAGCTCCAGTATGTTCTCCGCCGGCGGGTTCGTGGACTGAATCACGAACACGTCCCGCCCGCGCACGTTCTCATCGATCCGGACGAAGATCTCTCCGTCCGCGAACCGCTTGATCGTCACCTCGCACAGCGGCTGGCCGAGCTCCTCGGCGATGTTCGCTGCGAGGGCCGGGTTCGCCGTGCCCGTGAGCACCATCATGGGAGTGCCGGTCGCTGACAGCTCCATCATGTCCGTCCCGCTCCAAAGGGTGCGTCGTTGAGGCGTCCCGAAAACAGCCGCGTATGTTATACCTGAGGCCCCGGATCGTCAACCGGGCCGCGGTCATTACAGCTCCGATCAGGCTGTGCGCGACTCCAGTTGTCTCTCGTACTGGAGGTGCGTCGGATACGCAAACTCGACGCCGGCAGCGGCCAGGCGGCGCATCAGAGCCAGGTTCACGTGCTCCTGCACGTTCATGAAGGCCGTGTAGTCCGGAACGGTCATGTGGTAGACTGCTTCGAATTCCAGGGCCCACTCACCGAGCGCCTTGAAGTGGCAGCGCGCGAATCGCGTCATCTCTTCCGCCTCGATGATCTCCTGCACCCAGCCCGGGATCTGTTTCACGATGTCCGGCTCCGTCTCGTAGACGATGCCGAAAGTGAAGGCGGCCCGCCGTTCCTCCATCCGCCCGTAGTTGCGGATTCGGCTCCTGAGGAGATCGCTGTTGGAGAAGACGAGCTGCTCCCCCGAGATGCTGCGAAGCTGGGTGCTCTTCAGCCCAATGGACTCCACCGTGCCGCCGAAGCTGTCGACTTGCAGGTAATCCCCCACCAGGAACGGCTTGTCGAAGATGATCGACAGTGATGCGAAGAGGTCGGAGAGTATGTTCTGCACCGCAAGCGCGATCGCGATTCCGCCGATGCCGAGGCCCGTGATCAGGGCCGTCACGTTCACGCCCCAGGCCTGCAGGACGAACACGAAGACCAGGAACCAGATCGTCCCGGTGCCCAGCAAGCGAATGAGGTTGAACGACGTAGCGACCTCCGGGTCGTCGGGGTAGCGGTGATCCCGGGCATCGATCAGAAAACTGCGGTATCCCGCCACCAGCCAGAGGCCGAGCTGTAGCAGCAACGCCGTGGCCAGGAGCTGGTCGAAGATCCGCTCGACGCCGGGGGAGAGCCGGACGTAGCGAGCGCCGGCCCACACTCCGGCCGCCACATAGAAGAAGCCCTTCGTCGCCCCCGCCGCAGCCACGAGCGAGTCATCCAGATGCGTGCTCGTGGATCGGGCGAGGCTCCTGGCCCGGCGGATTAGGCGGGGCACCAGAAACCGGAGAAGCAGCGCGGTACCGAGGAATACCCCCACGCCGGCGAGCCACTTTTCGACCGAATTGCCCCAGACGATCTCGCTCAGGAAATCCATGAACTCCACTCCCATGTCGAAGTCCGGCCACCAGGACGCCGCTCGGCGAGCGGCCGCGAGCAATCTTACCGCCCTGAGCCGTCCCGCAAGCACCCGGTGCCCTTGTAGCGACACCCGGCCACGATCTATTGTCGTCGCATGAACAGGGACCCCGCCCGAAAGGACCGTAGCAGTGGCTGAGTCCGGCGCCCCCTCGGACACGCGGAGCCGAGCCGTGAGTCAGGGCGCGGACTCCGCCCTGGACCTCGAAGTACTGATCCGGTCGCGGTACCCCGTGGTGGCGGTGGACACGCTGGAAGAGGACCGCCTCACGGAGCTTCTCGGCCGGGTCGCGCGGCGTCTGGACGTCCCCCTGTACACCTGGAGCCGCACACGGGGCCTGGTGAGAGAGGGAATGAGCCAGGCGGCTTACGATACGACCGACCCACTGAAGATGCTGGCCCACCTGCAGGCGGCCGAGGCGCCGGGCGTGTACCTGCTGGCCGATTTCCATCCCTATCTCGAGGATTCCGTGATCGTGAGGAAGCTCCGCGAGGTGCTTCCGGGATTCGTCGACGACCGGCGGGCTCTCGTGCTTTCGGGTCACGGCGTGACGCTGCCGCCGGAGATCGGCACGCAGGGGGTCCCCTATCGGCTGAGCCTTCCGGATCTGGAGGAGATCCGGGTCGAGCTTCGGGAGGTAGTGCGCCAGGCCGCCCGTGAGGAAGGGGTCCGCATCGAGATCGGCCAGGCCGAGGCGGAGGAAATCGCCCGTGAGCTGCAGGGACTCACCAGGGACGAGGTCCGCCGCACGATCAGGAGGGCCATGGTCGTCGATGGGAAACTGTCGGCCAGCGACATCGATCTGATTCGCGCTGCCCGGCGGGACAGCCTGGGCCGGAAGGGAGTCCTGGAGTTCGTCCCGGTCACGGAGCCGGAGCCCGTCGGCGGCATGGACTCATTGCGCGAGTGGCTGTCGAAGCGTCGCGACGCGCTCGGAGAGGCCGCGCGAGAGTTTGGACTGGAGCCGCCGCGCGGAGTTCTTCTGATGGGCGTTCAGGGCTGCGGCAAGAGCCTCATGGCCCGGAACGTAGCTGCGGAATGGGGTCTTCCCCTGGTTCGCCTGGATCCGGCGGCGGTGTACGACAAGTTCGTCGGAGAGACGGAAAAGAACCTCAGGCAATCGCTGGACACGGCCGATGCGATGTCGCCCGTCGTCCTGTGGATCGACGAGATCGAGAAGGGATTCGCCCGGAACGGAGGGGAATCCGACGGCGGCGTGAGCGGTCGGCTGCTGGGGACGTTCCTCACCTGGCTCCAGGAGCGGGACAGCCGCGTGTTCGTTGTCGCAACGGCGAACGACGTGGAGCGCCTCCCGCCGGAGCTCCTGCGCAAAGGGCGCTTCGACGAGGTCTTCTTCGTGGATCTGCCCGGTCCCGCCGAGCGGCGCGTGATCTTCGCGCTGCACCTCGCGCGGAGAGGGCGGGACCCCGACGCATTCGACCTCGCGGCTCTGGCCGAGCGCTCGCAGGGCTTCTCCGGAAGCGAGATCGAGCAGGCCGTCGTGGCGGGCCTGTACACGGCTTTCGCGCGCAAGACGGACCTGAACCAGCATATCCTGGAGGAGGAGATCCTGGCGGCTGTGCCTCTCTCCATTACGCTCGCGGAACGGGTCCAGGCGCTGAGGGCGTGGGCGCAGGGCCGCGCCGTTCCTGCCGCGTGATGCAGCCGGAACCGGCCGGTGCGGGGCCGGGCCGCGCGGTTCACACGTTCGCGGGGGGTGAGCTCGACCGCGCCGCACACCTTCGCACGGACGAGGCCCGGATTCGCGAGCTGCACGACTCACCCCACTCCAGGTACCTGGCCTTTCGAGCCCACGACCCCCTTGTCTCCTTCGACACGGCGGCGCGGCTGGTATGGCTGGCCCGGACCGATCTGGAAGGACTGGTCGACGTCTCGGCCGGTGCCTTGTTCCTTGGCCTCGGCAGCGGCGGGGCCAGGTTCGCCGTCCCCGTTCCCGACACCGTGGGCCCGGGAGAACTGGGACCGGACGGAGCCGAGTTCCTGGGCGTCCGCGAGGTCGCACCGCTGGTGGACACGGCCGACGCATCGGTTCTGGCTCTCGGACGCTCGCTTTCGAGCTGGCACGCTGCGCATGGCTTCTGCCCGCGCTGCGGTCACGCCGCCGCGATCGCGGAAGCAGGGCACGCGAGGGTGTGCACGTCCGAAGGCTGCGGGACCACCCAGTTTCCGCGAACCGATCCGGTGGTCATCATGCTGATACACCGGGACGGGCGCTGCCTCCTCGGACGCGCCGTTCGCGCCGTGCGGTACCCACCTGGATTGCATTCCTGCCTGGCCGGCTACGTCGAGCCCGGGGAGTCGATCGAGGAGGCCGTGAGGCGCGAGACCTGGGAGGAGGCGGGAATCCGTGTGGCAGGGGTGCGCTACCACTCATCGCAGCCCTGGCCGTTCCCGTCCACCTTGATGATCGGGTGCTTCGCGGAGGCGCTGGATGGAGAGCCGCGAATCGACCCGGCAGAATTGGAGTGCGTGCGCTGGTTCGACCGCGCGGAACTCCGGACGGCGGTCGAGCGTTGGGAGGAGGCAGACGCACTCCGACTGCCTCCGCCCATCACGATCGCGCACCAATTGGCCCGGGCCTGGCTGGAGGATGACACGCCCGCGGCGTGACACACAAACGCAGAACTGCCACGCGCATGGAAGATCGAGTCGTAGCCCCATACACCACCACGCCGGCCCTGCCGACTTCTACGGACGTCGGTATGGGCTTCATGCCGTCCGACATCCTGGAGCAGACGTGCAAGCGGGTGGGCGTCGCGTCGCTCGTATTCGCCGCAGTCTGGGCTTGGGTACTGGCGATGACGCACCTGGCGTGGCGACCGTTCGGCCCTCCACCTCCCCAGGTGGAGCTGTGGTCGGGATTCGGTACCCCCATCGCCATCATCGGCCTGGTGATCTCCCTCGGCATGGTCTTCGTCGCCGGGAAGCTGCACCACGAGCCGGAGAAGCTGCTCGACGTCGGGCTAGGGTTCGAGGTCGTGACGGCGTCGCTGGTGGCGGCCACCAACTGGTGGATCGCGGTGCCCCGAGGAATGGGTGTCTCTTGGGTCTGCGTGATCATCATCTTCTACCCCGCCATCGTGCCCGCGGGTATGCGCAAGATCCTGCTGGCGTCCCTGGTGGCGGCGTCGATGGATCCGCTCTGGTACTGGATCGGTACGCTGCGGGGCGTGGACTACCAGCTCACTCAATACGAGCTCCTTTGGTCCTTCGTCCCCAACTACGTGTGCGCGTTCCTGGCCGTGGTGCCGGCCAAGGTGATCCGTGGGCTGGGCCGCCGGGTATCGAGGGCCCGCGAGCTGGGGGCCTACAAGGTCGGGGAGCTCCTCGGGCAGGGAGGGATGGGTGACGTCTACCGGGCTACCCATCGCCTGCTCGCCCGGCCGGCCGCCATCAAGCTGATCCGGCCGGAGGTGCTCGGCGAGTCCGAGACCTCGCGAGCCGTGGTGGTCGAGAGGTTTCGCCGCGAGGCTCGCGCCGCGGCCAATCTCAGGTCACCTCACACGATCGAGCTCTATGACTTCGGCGTGAGCGACGACGGAAACCTCTACTACGTCATGGAGCTGCTCGAAGGACTCAACCTGCAGGACCTGGTGCGCCGCTTCGGCCTGCTTCCGCCGGCACGAGCGATTCACCTGCTCAAGCAGGCCTGCCTGTCACTCGGGGAAGCCCACGACCGGGGGCTCGTGCATCGCGACATCAAGCCCTCGAATCTCGTCGCCTGCCGGATGGGCCTGGCGGTGGACTTCGTCAAGGTCCTGGATTTCGGGCTGGTGAAGATGGCCGCCGAACCGGGAGCGGATCAGCCCTACCTGACGTCGCCGAACGTCACGACCGGGACCCCGGCATTCATGGCGCCTGAAGTCGCCCTCGGTAGTCAGCCTGTCGACGGCCGCGCCGATCTCTATGCCCTCGGTTGCGTGGCCTATTGGCTGCTCACCGGACGCACGCCGTTCGAGGCACCCACGCCCGTCGCCATGCTGATGAAGCACGTCCAGGAGAGCCCGAAGCCGCCGTCCGAGGTATCCGAGCTCGAGATTCCCGAGTGCCTCGACCGGGTCGTGCTGGACCTGCTGGCCAAGGACCCGGAGAACCGGCCCTCGACGGCGGGAGAGGTCTACCGGCGCCTGGCCGACTGCTCCGCCCCGGACCCGTGGGACCGCGACCGGGCCGTTCGCTGGTGGAGCCTGCACCTCCCGGAGACGTTGTCCACCCCGGGGACGGAGGAGGATCCGCCGAGCGCGGCGGGCCATGAGACGGTGCTGTACGTGGAGGATCGTTCGAGGCCGTAGAGGCGAATTGGCCCTCCAGGATTCGAACCTGGATTACCGGCTCCAAAGGCCGGGGTCTTGCCATTAGACGAAGGGCCAGCGCTTCGCGCGCCCGACGACCGGATTATCGACCGGGTCCGCTGGAGCGTCAAGCCGGCGGGCCGAGCGTCACCCGGCTACGGTCGGCCCGGGGTGCGCGTTGAGATCGTTCGTATCCCGCCGGTTGAAGCGCGGGCCTGCTCGGCCTCATCCCGCCCGGCATCGTCATCGAAGAGCCCCACCACGCACGAACCGCTCCCGCACAGAAGTGCGTGCCTTGCCCCCAGGCCGATCAGGTCGTCGCGCAGGCGCTCGAGCTCCGGGTGCCGGCGGAAGACCGGCGGCTCGAGATCATTGACGCCAATGAGTGCGGGCGAGGTCTCGTCCAGGAAGCTGGACGGACGCGGGAGGATCGCCGGTCCTGGTGGCGAGTCCAGACCCGCCTGCCGGTCCTCCGCCAGCCAGCCGTACGCATCGCCCGCCGCAATCGGAGCGCCCGGCACGAGGATGAGCACGGATCCCCGCAGCGGCGGATCGAGCGGCAGAAGGCGGCGTCCCCGCCCCCAGGCAAGAGCGGCCTCTGACGGACACAGGCCGAAGGGCACGTCGGAACCGAGCTCGCCCGCCACGTCCAGCAGCTCGTGTGGTCCGAAGGGATCCCCCCATAATCGGTTCAGGCCCACGAGAACGGCGGCCGCGTCCGCGCTTCCACCGCCCAGGCCCGCGCCAGCCGGGATTCGCTTGTGGAGCCGGATGTGAACGCCTGAATCGGGATGCCGCCGGCTGAGAGCTTCCGCTGCCCGCCAGCACAGGTTGGACTCATCCGCGGGGACGGTCGAGTCACCGACGACGTCCAGGCGGATCTCCCTTACCGGGATCAGCGTGAGAGTCAACTCGTCATGCAATTCGAGTCTCTGCAGGAGGGTCTCGACCGAATGGTAGCCGCTCTCTTCCCGGGCCAGCACGCGCAGCGACAGGTTGAGCTTCGCGTGAGCTCGGAGCTGGAGCCTGCCTTCCGCGCTCGCCTCACTCGTCATCGACGGCGGCCTCCACGATTTCCTCCGAGTGCCCCATCTCGGACCAGGAGAGGCCGAACCGCCGGATGTACCACAGGCCCAGGATCGTGACGGGAACGAACGTGAGGATGTGGTAGCTCGTGGCGAAACTGACCATGTCGGTCGCAGGAACGTTCCATACGCCGAGGCCCAGGCGTGAGGCAGCTTCGAACACACCGAAGAATCCCGGGCTGGAGGGAGCCGCCACCGCGAACGCGATCACGCTCTGCAGGAAGATCGCACCGGTGAAACCTGGCGCCGTAATCCCGAAAGCAAGCAGCCCGAGCCAGATCGACGCGGCCAGGTTCAGCCACACGACGACAGACCACGCGAGCGCCTTGAAGAACGTAGGCGTGTGCCGGAGCGAACCGAGGCCCGCCAGGAAGCCGGCGACGATCCGCGTCGCCCGCCGGCTCAGCGATGGGCTCAGGAACCGGGCAGAGAGGCGCTCGAACAGCGCCACGGTCTTCTCGGAGTTCCGGGCCGCCACCCACAGGAGGAAGAACGCGATGGCGAACGCGACGGCGCCGAGGTTGGCGGTGCGCCGAATGAGGACGGCCGTACTGCCCTCTCCCAGCGGGAATCCCGGCAGGGAGATCGTCGCGAACAGAAAGAAAGCCAGCACGAGTCCATCGAATACGCGCTCCGCCACCAGTGAAGCTACGGACGCGCCTATGTTCATATCTTCCGTTCGAGAAAGCGAGTATGCGCGGGCGAACTCTCCCAGACGGGCCGGAAGGAGGTTGTTCACCGCGAACCCGATGCACACGGAACCGAACCGGGTTTCGAAACGCGTATGCGGATGGGAGGGCTCCAGGAGAACCCTCCAGCGCCAGGCTCTGAGCACGAAACTGAATGTCGCGGCGATGACGGAGCCAGTCAGCAGCCACGCATCGGCCTCACGGACGCGGGCCCAGACCTCGGCAACCGAGACGTCTCGGAGTACCCACCATAGCAGAAGGACGGTGAGAAGGAGGCCGAGGGTAGTCTTCCAGGCGTGTCCGCGCACCGATCAGGCCTCCCGGGCCCGCCGGATGATCTCCTGCATCTCACGCACTGCCCTTTCGAGCCCGACCAGGACCGCACGGCTCACCACGGAATGACCGATGTTCAGCTCCTCGCAGCCCTCGATCGCGGCAACGGACGCCACGTTCTCGTAGGTGAGGCCGTGCCCAGCGTGAACGGCCAGCCCGAGCTCCCTGGCCAGCCCGGTTGCGGCGCGGAGTCGCTCGATCTGATGCCGGCCTTCGTCTACATCCTGAGCGTTGGAGTACTCGCCGGTGTGGAACTCGACGGCAGTGGCCGGAAGGTCAGCGCAGTGGCGCACGGTCTCCAGCTCCGGATCGATGAACAGTGACGTGCGCACACCGGCCTCCCGCAGGCGACCGAGCGCCGCCTCGAGCCGGCCGGTCGTTCGCTCGCTCACCTCGAGCCCGCCTTCGGTCGTGATTTCCTGTCTCTTCTCCGGCACCAGGGTCGCCTGATATGGAAGCCAGGACGTCGCCAGGTCCAGCATCTCCTCGGTGACCGCGAACTCGAGATTCACGGGAGTGCGCGCCGTGGCCAGTAGCAGCTCCACGTCGCGATCCTGGATGTGCCTGCGATCTTCCCTCAGGTGCACCGTGATCCCGTCCGCCCCTCCGAGCTCCGCCAGAACCGCGGCGCGAACCGGATCGGGTTCGTCCGTTCCGCGCGCCTGCCGGACCGTAGCTATGTGATCGACATTGACATAGAGCCGCATGGGACACTCTCTGTTGAGCCGTCTCGACGAGGGACACGATACTGCAGGGTACCGGACCGGTCGAGAGCGGCTCTTACTCGGGATCGAGTCGCGTCACCCGCACCGTCCTCTTCCCTCTCCATCGACCCAGGGTCGCCACGGGCAGTCGGGCCACGAGCACCACGTTCATGTCCCGATCCACGCGTTCGAGGATCTCACCCGCTCGATACGCTTCTGCCAGGGTTCGGCCGTCCGTCACCGCGATCTCCAGCTTCACGGTGGGTCGCAGCTCACGGAGGCGAGCGAGCAGTTCCTTGCGCAGGGGCTCGAGCCCCCCTGGCTCGGTCACGGAAGTAAACACGTTCGCCGGCCATTCCACCGACACCCTGCCACGCAGGGCCTCCTCCTCGGGGTGCGTGAGCTGGTCCGCCTTGTTGAAGACCATCAGGGTGTTCGAGTCGGGAATCTCGAGGTCGTGCAGGACCTCCTGCACCGCCTCCACCTGATGGTCCCAGCCGGGAGCCGACGCATCCACAACGTGGATCAGCAAGTCCGCCTGGCGTGCCTCCTCCAGCGTGGCCCTGAAGGAGGCCACGAGGTGGTGAGGAAGCTTGCGGATGAAGCCTACGGTGTCCGTAACCAGCGCTCGGTAGCCCGCGTCGAGCTCCACCGCGCGCGTCGCTGAGTCCAGTGTGGCAAAAAGACGATCCTCGACGAACAGATCGGCACCGGAGAGCGCACGGAGAACCGAGGATTTGCCCGCATTGGTATAGCCCACCAGGGCAGCCCGAAACTCGCTTTCGCGGCGGCGGCGGCGGGTGTCGCGCGACCGCGCGATGTGCTCCAGCTCCTGGCGGAGCCTGGTGATCCGTCGGTCCATGAGCCGGCGATCGGTCTCGAGCTGCGTCTCACCGGGCCCCCTCATTCCGATCCCGCCCTGGATCCGGGACAGGTGGTTCCACATGCGCTTCAGGCGCGGGCGCATGTACTGCAACTGCGCGAGCTCGACCTGCATGCGAGCCTCGGCGGTACGCGCCCGAAGCGCGAAGATGTCCAGGATCAGCTCGGTCCGGTCCATTACGCGACGATCGAGCGCCTTTTCCAGGGCAGAACCCTGAGCCGGCGAAAGGTCCTCATCGAAGATCACGAGGTTGGCATCCGAGCGGTCGGCCAGCAGCCGCAACTGCTCGGCCTTGCCCCGCCCGATGTACAGAGCCGGGTGTGGAGCGTCGAGTCGCTGGACCAGCCGTCCCGCGACCTCGGCCCCCGCCGTGTCGGCCAATCGCTCGAGCTCCTCCAGGTGCTCGTCCACAAGTGTCTCGGGCTCGTCCGCGACGGGCGCCCCCACCAGGATGGCTCGCTCCAGCGGACGCTGGATTTCGATCAGGTCAGACGTGGTTCCCCTCCTCGTCCCGTGGGGCCTCGTCCACCCGGGCCGATCGAGCGCCGCGAGCCTGACCGAGACGCCGGCCGATATCGGTCTCTTCGCCGGCGTCGCCGGGCCGGTAGAACCTCCGTCCCGCGAGAATCTCCGGCAGGTAGGTCTGAGGGGCGACGCCTCCTTCCCAGTCCGGATCGTACCGATATCCTGCGCCGTACGCGAGGTCTTTCATGAGCCGTGTGGGGGCGTTTCGAATGTGGAGCGGGACGGGCTCGGCCGGAGTCTCGCGCGCCGCCCGCATCGCTTCGCCGAACCCTGCGTACACTCGATTCGACTTCGGAGCGGCAGCCAGGTACGCGCACGCTTCAGCCAATGCAAGATTGCCCTCCGGGGATCCCAGGAAGTGGTACGCGTCCCTCGCAGAGATGGCCACTTGCAGCGCGCGAGGATCCGCGAGTCCGATGTCTTCCACCGACATTCGTACCAGCCTGCGCGCGATGTACATCGGGTCCTCCCCGCCCTCGAGCATGCGGGCCAGCCAGTACAGCGCGCCGTCGGCATCCGACCCCCTGACCGCCTTGTGGAGGGCCGAAATCAGATTGTAGTGCTCCTCGCCGGACTTGTCGTAGCGAGCGAACCGGTGCTGCAGCGCCGATTCCACGTTCGCGAGCTCGATCGTGCCACCGTCAGGCACCAGGTGCGCGGCCGTCTCGAGGGCGTTGAGCGCTCGCCTGGCATCGCCGTCCGCTGACTCCGCCAGGCGCCGCAGCGCTTCCGGACCGATGGACAGCCCTCGTTCGCCCAGTCCACGATCCCGATCCTCCAGTGCCCGGCGGACCAGATCGGACACGGTCTCCGGTTCGAGCGGCTTCAGGACGAACACGCGCGTGCGGCTAAGCAGAGGACCCACGACTTCGAAACTGGGGTTCTCGGTCGTGGCTCCGATCAGAGTGATCGTCCCCGACTCGACATGCGGCAGGAACGCGTCCTGCTGCGACTTGTTAAAGCGATGGATCTCATCCACGAACAGGATCGTCTCCTGCCCCGTGGCTCGTTTTCGCTCGCCGGCCTGATCGATGAGCTCGCGGACGCGCGCGATACCTTCGGTCACGGCTGAAAACGGTTCGAAGCGCGCCCCGGTGCGTCGGGCCACGATTCCGGCGAGCGTGGTCTTGCCGCATCCGGGTGGGCCCCAGAGGATGAGACTCGGCACCCGGTCCCGTTCGATGAGCTCTCGGAGCGCCGCCCCCTCACCCAGGAGCTCGGGCTGACCGAGGAACTCGTCCACCGAGCGCGGTCGCATGCGAGCGGCAAGGGGCGCACCGACTCCTGCCGAGAGCGGGTCCTGCACCGGCCGGCCTGCATCCGGACCGAACAGATCTGGAGCCCGGCTCACTCGGCTCCGCCCGGTTCCTGGCCGTCGAGGGCGTCCAGACCGCCGAGCTCGATCAGCTCCCGGGCGCTTCCGAGAAGGGTCTCCCGCTCGTTACGCTCGGGCGATTCGATCACCTGGGCGAGGAGTTCCTCGAGCATGACCCCCACCAGAGGCCCACGGGGAAGCCCGAGCTCGAGCAGGTCGGATCCGTCGACGGCGAGCTGTGACAGAGCGACCGGCGCCGCGCGCACCAGTTCGTCGTGCACCCGCTGCCACGTGTAGCGCAGGGCTCGCTGGTGCTCGTCCGAGCCCGAGGCGCGGGCCGCCGCGAAGTGGAGCCGGAACAGATCCCGCGCCTGATCGGGTCCTACCGAGTGCAGCCACTCCCGCAGCGTCGCCGAGCCGTCCGCCGGGTGAACGAGCGGAAGGTAGTGCTCCACCAACCGGGTGCCCCGCCGGATCTCCGCGTTCGAGAACTTGAGCCTCCGCAGGATCGCCTCCGCGGCCTCCGCGGCCTCCCCATCCTCGCCGTCGCCCCGGCCGGCTGCCAGGAGGAGGCGAATCACCCTGAGAAACGGGCGATGAGCCGGAATCGAATCCACGGCCTCGAGAGTCTCCGCCCACGACGGTGCGGGGGCAGCCGGAGCAAGCTCCCGGTACCAGCCCTCGAGCGCTCCATAGTCCGCATAAAGGCGGAGCGTCGCCGAGGGCGCAGGCGAGGAAATCACCTTGAGAAGCTCCTCGCGCACCCTTTCGGCCGAGAGCCGGGACAGGTGCTCGACCGAGCCTTCCAGCGCTGCACGGGTTTCCGGTTCGATCGAAAGGTCATGGAGCCCGGCGAACCGAAAGGCGCGCAACACCCTCAGGTAGTCCTCCGCGAAACGCTGCCAAGGATCGCCGACCGCTCGCAGGAGCCGATCCCGAAGATCGGCTCTGCCCCCGTACGGATCCTGCAGCTCGTCCGTGGACGGCCGCCAGGCCATGGAATTGATCGTGAAGTCGCGCCGGGCGAGGTCCTCTTCGATGCTCGCGGCGAATTCGATCACCGCGTGCCGCCCGTCGGTCTCCACGTCGAGCCGAAACGTGGTGACCTCGTACATCGTGCCATCCGTGGCCAGAACACCGATCGTCCCATGCTCCGGTCCGAGCGGCACGGTGCGCGGAAACAAGGCGCGGACCTCTTCCGGAAGGGCATCCGTCGCGAGGTCCCAGTCCGCCCTCCTGCGGCCGAGAAGGGCATCCCGTATCGCCCCGCCGACCGCCCATGCCTGGTAGCCCCCGGCTTCCAGCCCCCCCGCAACCTCCAGGAGCCCGGCGGGCGGCTGGAGGACCGCCGGCTCCGTCACGGGTCGTTCCGATCCGCCGCGAACCACCCGTCTACCAGGTCGGCTACGGCGTGCTCCAGAGCGAGCTGCAACTCCTGCACGCCCGCCGAGTCATCGGCCGGCAGCTGAATCGAGAGATCCACGAGCGCAGCCAGCCTGCCTCCATCGCGATTCAGAAGCGCGACACTGGTGATCTCCAGGTCACGGGCCGCCCGGGCGGCCTCGAGGAGGTTCTCCGAATTCCCACTCGTGGAGTGCAGCACGAGCAGATCACCGGCGCGCCCGTGCGCTTCCAGGACCCGGGCGAAGACCCGGTCGAAGCCAAAGTCGTTGGCGCAGGCGGAGAGGGTCGCGGTGCAGGAGGAGAGAGCGATCGCGGGCAGGGCCCGCCGGCGGCGGCGCAGACGGACCACGTACTCCGTGGCCATGTGCTCCGCCGATGCGGCGCTTCCCCCATTGCCAGCGAACAGCAGCTTCCCGCCACCCTCCAGGACCTGGCGAACGAGTGCTGCGTAGCGCGCCGCCGGTTCGGCGACCTCGTCTGCCGCCGCCAAGGCGTTTCGGGCCAGTTCTTCCAGATGCCGGCGCACGGCATCGGCCGATTCGGTATCCATCTCAGCCTCCGGTCACGAGACGGCGAAGCCGATCCACCCAGCCCGAGCGCGGCTCGCACGGCGGAACCGCTACCGGCGGCTCACCCGCGAGGACGGCAGCCGGGTTCGTGGCCGTCAGGAGAGTCGCCTGCTCCTCGCACCCGGCTTCGACCAGGTACTCCCAGGCCTCGCGCACCGTCGTCGCCCGGTTGGGACGGGCGTGGTTGTCAGAGGCCACCAGGTCCACTAGGCTCTCGGCCAGCATGCGGCGTACCACACGCTGCGCTTCCGCCCCGTGGGCACCCCAAAGGCTACCGGCGTTCACGCACATTAGCGCCCCGATGTCGCGCCAGCGATCGATCCAGCCGAATGAGCGCTCGACCCCTGCGTAGCGCTCCGGGTGAGCGAGAACGGGGACCCAGCCGGCCGCGAGAACGATCTCCAGCATACGGTCCGGATAGGCTGGCATCGCGAGCATCGGGAACTCCACCAGGAGTCGGCCGCCCTCACCGAGACCAATGCTCCGGTCGCTGAGGTCCGCATCCGGATCGTCCAGCCTGAACTCGAAAGAGCGCCGAAGATCGACGCCGGGGCAGTCCCGCGCGGCCGCTTCCTTCAGCTCTGCGAATGCCGTCTCGATCCCGTCCCGCCAATCTCCGTGAACGGCGCTCGCCGCAAGATGCGGGGTGGTGACCACCGTGCGGATTCCGAGCCGGTCAAACTCCACGAGCTGAACCATGGCCTCCTCCACGTCCCTGGCCCCGTCGTCGACGCCGGGTACGAAGTGACAGTGGAGGTCCACGAGCGGAGGTACGTTCAAGAGCCCTCCGTCCCGGGGGCCGGCGACGTGGCGGCCGCTTCGGCGAGACGCTGACCAAGCTCACCCCGCAGGCCCACCCACTCCGCGAGCTCCTCGGACCGACCGGAGTCGGCTGCGGCTTCGAACGCGTACGTGAGCGCCGCATCCGCCGCGAGAAGTCGGAGGGCCTCGCGCCGCACGCCGGCGCCGCGAGCTACCTGCTGCAGCCCGGCGAGGGCCGCCGCCGCCAGCCCCAGGACGGGATCCTGGAGGTCCGAATCCGGGAGCCCGGCGACCAGCGACCTGATATCGGCGCTCAGTTCCGCCGGGGCGGTCACGAGCCGTGGCTCCAACCAGCGGAGCGTCGCGTTCTCGCTCACGGTGCGTCCGCTGAGCCGCCGGCTTCACGAGCCAGCTGCACGGCCGCAGCGATCGCGGCTTCCACCGAAGCCGAGTCACCAACGCCTCCCCGGGCCAAATGCGGCCGCCCACCACCACCGGAGCCGGTCACGCGGCTCGCTGCCGCTACCAGGTCGCCGGCCTTCAACCCGCGCCCGATCCAGTCGTCCGTGACCACCGCGAGGAATGCGCCACGGCCCTCGCCGGTGCGGACGTGTACCACCGCAGCGCCGGATCCCAGCTCCGCACGCAGGAGATCTCCAAACGCCGCGACATCGGATCCGTCGGGAAGGTCCACGGCTCCTGCGACGAGCCTCCCGCCCGCTCCGAGGTCTCCTGCCGCCTGAAGGATGTCCTCGACCACGGCCGAAGCGTCCCTGCCATGCTGCTGATCCAGGCGCTTCTCGAGAGCTGCCTTCTCCTGGAGAACCGCCTCCAGACGTCGGGGCAGCTCCGCCGGAGGAGCCCGCAGAGCCTCGGCCAACCCGGCCACCAACCCTTCAGTCGCGCGAACTCGACGATACGCGGCTGGTCCAGTCACCGCTTCGACCCTTCGTATGCCGGCTGCCACGCCCGTCTCGGAGACGATCTGGAAGAGCCCGATCTGCCCGGTGCTGCGGACGTGGCAGCCCCCGCATAGCTCCAGGCTCACGCCCGGCACGCTGACCACCCGCACACGCTCCCCGTACTTCTCGCCGAACAGGGCCATTGCGCCCGCCGAGAGGGCCTCTCGGTAGTCCCGCTCGCCGATCTCCAGGGGGACGTTGTCCCACACGCCCCGGTTCACGGCTTCCTCGATCGCTTCTCTTTCCTCTGCTTTTAGCGGCCCCGTGTGGGTGAAGTCGAACCTGAGGCGATCGGGTGCCACGAGAGAACCGGCCTGCTGCACGTGATCGCCGAGCACGGCCCTGAGCGCGGCGTGCAGGAGATGCGTCGCCGTGTGGTTCCGTTCAGTATCGCGTCTTGCCCGCTCGTCCACGGCGGCTCGCACCGCGCCCGGCTCGTCGGGCAGAGAGCCGGAGCGCAGCTCGCCGACCAACACGGCCTGCCCCCGGTCATTCCTGACGACCGACTCGATCTCCATCTCCCAGCCGTCTCCCGAGACGAACCCGTGGTCGCTGACCTGGCCGCCGGCCTCGGAATAGAACGGATTGGTCTCGAGTACCAGGGCATGGGCACCAGCGACGGCCCGGCCCGCGAGGACCACTGAGTCTACGGCGAGCCGGTCGTACCCCACGAATTCCTGCTCTCCGTCCGCCGTCAGGGAACGGGCGGCCAGAACGACCGCCTCGCTGAGCTCTTCGCCGCCTGCCCCGGCCGCCCGATCTTCACGGGACCGCTGTCGCTGCTCCTCGAGGGCTTCCTCGAATCCGCGGGTATCCACGTCGTAACCCCGCTCTGCCGCCATCAGTTGGGTCAGGTCGAGCGGAAACCCGTAGGTGTCGTAGAGGCGAAAGACCTCTCTGCCAGCGATGGTCCCCTTCCCACCGGCGGGAGCCAGCTCCTCGAATCTGCCCATCCCGGCGTCGATCGTCGCGAGGAAGCGCTCCTCCTCGGAGCGGGTCGTGCCCACCAGGTAGTCCCGTCGATGCGCCAGCTCCGGGTACGTGTCGGACATCAGGTCGGCGACCACGCTCACCAGCCGATCGAGCGTGGGCTCACGCCGCCCCAGCAGCCAGGCGTATCGGCCGGCTCGCCGAAGGATCCGTCGCAGGACGTAGCCTCTCCCCTCATTCGACGGGAACACGCCGTCTGCGAGCATGAACGCCACGGCACGAGCGTGGTCGGCAAGGACCCTGAACGGCAGGCCCGCTTCCCAGTCCGCTGGATCCAGACTGTACTCCCGGCCGACGATCTCCTCGGCGGCTGCGATGATCGGGAGAAAGAGATCCGTGTGGTAGTTGGTCCTCGTTCCCTGCATGATCGCGGCGATCCGCTCCAGGCCTGCGCCCGTGTCGATGGAGGGTGCCGGAAGCGGTGCATCGCCATCCGCGGACCTTTCGAACTGCATGAAGACGAGATTCCAGATCTCCATGAACTCGTCCGCTTCGCCCAGCTCGTTGAACTGCTCCGGCGTGAGATCCGTCGTAGCCCCGGAGGGCCTCATGTCATAGTGAATCTCGGAACAGGGTCCGCAGGGCCCCGTCTCCCCCATCTGCCAGAAGTTGTCCTTGTCTCCCAGACGAAGGACGCGCTCGGGAGGAATGCCGGTGAGCCGGGGCCATAGCTCGGCCGCCTCGTCATCGGTGTAGTGCACGGTGGCCCAGAGCCGTCCGGGTTCGAGGCCGAGCTCGGAGGTCACGAACTCCCATCCGAAAGCGATGGCGTCGCGCTTGAAGTAGTCGCCGAAAGAGAAGTTCCCGAGCATCTCGAAGAACGTGTGATGACGGGCCGTCCGTCCGACCTCCTCGAGGTCGTTGTGCTTCCCGCTGACCCGCAGACACTTCTGTGACGTGACGGCGCGTGGAGCCGGTCGCTCCGCCTCACCGACGAAGACGCTCTTGAACTGCACCATCCCCGCGTTGGCGAACATGAGAGTCGGATCGTCTTCGGGCACCAGTGAGCTGCTGGGAAGATGCAGGTGGCCCTGCCGCTCGAAATATCGAATGAAGCTGGAACGGATATCGCTGGCCTTCATGCCGTACCGGTCGTGTCGATGAACGCTCGCCGATGCCCCACGGGATCGGACATATCCGGGTAATATGCCGAACGGACAGCGCGCCAACAATCGGCATGTGGGTGGGTGGACGGATTCTCACAGGCGGGCACGGTCTTCAGGTCTCGCACCCGTCCGTTTCATCGGGTAGCAACTCGAGCACCACCTGCCGTATGTCCCCGGCTCTGAATCCCCTGCGCGCCAGGTAGGCGGAGAGCCGCCGTCGCGCTGTAGCAGGTTCCAGGGCCCCGAGTGCCCCTGCGCGGCGGGTCGCGGCCGTTCTCAGAAGCGACTGCTCGCTCACGCCCTCTTCGGCGAGGACCGTCTCCACGGCCCGGTCTGCCGTCTGCCGTTCGATCCCGCGCGCTAGCAGCTCCGAGACCAGCCGGGGCGCTCCGCGCGGCTTTAAACGAATCCGTTCCCTCACGAACGCCTCCGCGTAGCCGCGGTCATCCAGGTAGCCAAGCTCGATGAGCCGCCCGATCGCGTGGTCCGCGTATTTTGCGAGTCTGTGCTTGCCCAGGTAGCGGCGCACCTCCCGGCCGGTCCGGGGTCGGTACGACAGGTAGTGCACCGCGCGGTCCATGGCTTCCGCGCAGCCCGCCTCGTACATGAGCGCCGCCAGCTGCGGTCCCTCGATGCTCATGCCGAGCTCCAGGTTCTCCCTGCGGGCCAGGTCCTCAGAAACGCGGAACGGTGCCTCGCCATCGACCTGAACGAGACAGCCCCCGATCCAGCCCGGGGCTGGTTCGAGGGCCGTAACTATGGGCAACGGGCCGCCTCCCTCATCTCGATGGTCTAAGGGAACGGTCTCCGACCTGCCCGTTTCCCGCGCACTCACTCCGTCGGAGCGGCCTGCGGAGAAGCTGAATCCTCTGCGGGCTCGTCCGTCGGCTCGCTGACCATGCCGAGCGTGACCCGCAGGCGGGTCTCCAGCTCTTCGGCTATGTCGGGGTTCTCAGTCAGGAATATCTTCGCGTTCTCGCGGCCCTGACCGAGCCTGACATCGTCGCCATACGAATACCAGGCACCGGATCGCTTCACGATGCCATGCTCCTCACCGATGTCCACCAGAATGCCGGTGCGACTGATCCCCTCATTGAACATGATGTCGAACTCGGCCTGGCGGAACGGGGGGGCGCACTTGTTCTTCACCACCTTGACCCGCGTACGATTCCCCACCTGCTCGTTGCCGTCCTTGATCGACGCGATTCTGCGAATGTCCAACCGCAGCGATGCGTAGAACTTGAGCGCCCGACCACCCGTGGTCGTCTCCGGATTTCCGAACATGACGCCGATCTTCTCACGGATCTGGTTCGTGAAGATCACGGCCGTGTTCGACCGGCCGATCGCCCCGGTCAGCTTCCTGAGCGCCTGGGACATCAAGCGTGCCTGCAGACCCACGTGCGAGTCCCCCATTTCCCCTTCGATCTCCGCCCGGGGAACGAGCGCCGCCACCGAATCCACCACCACCACGTCCAGGGCGCCGGAACGGACCAGGACTTCTGCGATTTCCAGGGCCTGCTCGCCCGTGTCCGGCTGGGAAACGAGGAGGTTCTCCACGTCCACCCCGAGCTTCGCGGCGTACGCCACGTCGAGCGCGTGCTCGGCATCGACGAACGCGGCCACGCCACCGTCCTTCTGGGCGTTCGCGATGATGTGCAGGGTGAGGGTGGTCTTTCCTGACGACTCGGGACCGAAGATCTCCGTGACGCGGCCGCGCGGCACACCGCCGATGCCCGTTCCGTGGTCGAGCGACAGCGCGCCCGTCGAGATGGACTCCGTTCTCACACGGGCCCCCTCCGACCCCAGGCGCATGATCGCACCCTTGCCGTGTTGCCGTTCGATCTGGTTGATCGCCACGGAGAGTGCTTTCTTGCGCTCGTCATTCAGTTCCAGTGCCATCGCCGCCTCATCGCTCGTCGAGGGTGGTCTGTGGTTTCGCTCAACCCAGTATATGCAGGGCCTGTGACTTTCGCAATTTGTTCGGTTTTTGTCTCCGCGGCCTGCCCCGGAGGGTCCGGCGACGGATCAACACGTCATCAACTGGCGAGCGCATGATGATGCTTCGTAACAGCGATCGCCACGCCCCGTGAACGGCTTGCCCCCGGATCGAGTGATCCGCAGGATGAGGCGTGCCCGGAGCGCTGAAACCCGCTGGAGAGGTGACCGCGATGCCCACCGAAGACATGCCAATCGACGCCGCGCAGTTCGAGAAGCTGGGGTCGTTCTACCTCGGCCGGGAGGTGGACCCGGAGGATACTGATGCAACAGGTCCGTTGCTCATGTACGACGCGCGCGACCTGACGACCCACGCCGTGGCAGTGGGCATGACGGGAAGCGGTAAGACGGGCCTCTGCCTGTCGCTCCTCGAAGAGGCGGCGATCGACGGAATCCCGGCGATCGCCATCGACCCGAAGGGAGACCTCGGCAACCTTCTGCTCACGTTTCCGGATCTGGCACCGGCCGACTTCCGACCGTGGGTCGACGAGTCCAAGGCCGCGCGGGATGGCCTCACGGCGGATGAGCTGGCGCAGAGCGAAGCCGCCAAGTGGAAGAAGGGGCTGGCCGGCTGGGGGCAGGACGGGGAACGCATCGCCAGACTGCGGGAAGCGGTGGATCTGGCCGTGTATACCCCAGGCGCCAGCCACGGCATCCCACTGGCGGTACTCCGGTCCCTGGCCGCTCCCCCGGCCGGCTTGGAGGCGGATCCAGACGCGCGCCGCGAGAGAGTGGCATCCACGGTATCCGCGTTGCTCGCGCTGGCCGGAGAGGAAGTCGATCCGCTCCAGAGCCGGGAGCATATTCTGCTCTCGCACATCGTGGAGCGGGCGTGGGACGAGGGGCTGGACCTGGATCTCGAGGCGGTGATCAGGGGAGTGCAATCTCCGGGCTTCGACCGGGTCGGAGTTCTCGACCTCGATTCGTTCTATCCCGAGAAGGACCGGTTCTCTCTCGCGATGAAGTTGAACAACCTGCTGGCGGCCCCGGGATTCGAGGCGTGGCTCGAGGGAGAGCCGCTGGATATCCGGGGCCTGCTCTATACGCCTGACGGGAGGCCCCGCATCTCGATCCTGTCCATCGCTCACCTGGCGGATTCCGAGCGGATGTTCCTCGTCACGCTGGTGCTGAACGAGCTCCTGGCATGGATCCGGACCCGTCCGGGCACGTCCAGCCTGCGGGCGATCCTGTATATGGACGAGGTGTTCGGCTATCTGCCGCCCACTCGAATCCCGCCATCCAAGCCACCGCTGCTCACCCTGCTCAAGCAGGCCCGAGCCTACGGCCTGGGAGTGGTGCTCGCCACGCAGAATCCCGTCGACCTGGACTACAAGGCCCTCAGCAACGCCGGCACCTGGTTCCTGGGGCGCCTGCAGACCGAGAGGGACAAGAAGCGGGTGATGGACGGACTCGATGGCGCGGCCGCATTCGCCGAAACGGGGCTCGACCGCCGGGAAATGGACCGGATCCTCGGCGGGCTGGAGAGCCGGATGTTTCTCCTCAACAACGTCCACGAGGATGGCCCCGTCCTGTTCCGGACGCGCTGGGCCATGTCCTATCTGCGCGGTCCGATGGCACGGCCGGAGATCAAACGCCTGATGGAGCCGCGGCTTGCAGCTCTCCAGGAGCGGCCGGGCGCCGGGCAGCCCGTGAGCGCCGGACCTGAAACGCCTGCGGGCCCGGCGGTCCCGACCTCGGCAGCTCCGGCGGTGGAGAGGCCGGTGGTGCCGCCGGGGGTGGAAGAGGGCTTTCTCGCACCGGGACAGCCGGGTCAGCCGGGAGAGTACCGGCCCGCGCTCTTCGCTGAGGTGGATCTGCACTACGCGCGCGCGGCCCTCGGCCTCGATCACTGGGAGAGGGTCGTGTGCGTTTCCCCGCTTCCCGCAGACGTCCCTCCGGACCCGTGGCACGAGGCCGTGTACTCCCCGGAGGCAGACCTGAGATCGGACCCGGCACCGGGCGTGCCCTTCGCCGGTCTCCCCGCCGCCGCGGCCCGGCCCGCCAGCTACCGTGCTTGGAAGTCCGCTCTCAAGGGCCACCTGTACAAGAACCGGCTGCTGGAGCTGCGGCGCAGCCGCAGTCCCAAGGTCGTGTCGGCGGCCGGAGAGTCAGAGGCCGACTTCAGGATCCGCCTGCGCGAAGCGGTGCGGGACGCGCGCGACGAAGCGCTGGACGACTTGAAAGAGAAGTTCACGAAGCGGCTGACTCGACTCGACGAGAAGATCCGCAGGGCAGAGGAACGGGTCGAGCGCGAGGAATCGCAGTACTCACAGCAGAAGATGCAGACCGCCATCTCGGTTGGAGCCACGGTTCTCGACGCCTTCCTCGGTCGCAAGAAGTTGAGCCGCCGCAGCATGGGCAGGGCGACGACGGCCATGCGAGGCGCGGGCCGGGCATCGCGGGAGAAGGACGACATCAGGCGTGCGGAGGAGGCCCTGGAAACGGTCGTCGAGCAGAAGAGGCAGCTTGAAGAGGAGTTTGCCAGCGAGACGACGGAGCTTCGCGATCGCTTCGACACCGACAGCGTCGAGCTCGAGACCGTCGCGGTCGCCCCGCGGAAGTCGGACATCACGATCCACCGACTGCTGCTCGCCTGGGTACCGAGCGGTCCGGCGTCCTGACGGGGAGCGCGGCCCGGTCAGGCGGCGGCCAGCACGTCGGCCAGGGCCTCCACGGCGAGATCGATACCGCGGTCGTCGATGCCGAGGTGTGTGACCGCGCGTAACCTCCGCCGCCCCGCGCCAAGAACCAGGATCCCCCGTGCTTCGAGTTGCCCGGCGATCACGGTCTCATCGAGGTCGTCACGAGCGAGCTCGATCATCACAATGTTCGTCTCCGGCTCGTCGGCCTCCACCCCGTCGATCGCTTCACACCCGGAGGCCAGGCGGCGGGCCCGCACGTGATCCTCGGACAGTCGTTCCAGATTGTGATCCAGCGCCCACAATCCAGCCGCCGCCAGGATGCCCACCTGACGCATTCCGCCGCCCAGGCGTTTGCGGACGGACCACGCGGCCTCGATGAGGTCGGATGGACCGGCCAGCAACGAACCCACCGGACACCCCAGTCCCTTGGAGAGGCAAACGGTCACGGTGTCTGCACATGACGAGAGATCCGCGAGGGTCTCTCCCGACGCCACGGCCGCATTCCACAGCCGCGCCCCGTCGAGGTGCACGGGAAGGGATCGGCGGTCAGCGAGTTCCCGGATCGCGCGCATGGCCGCGAGGGGCACGACCGCTCCACCATGCATGTTGTGCGTGTTCTCGATGCAGAGGAGCGTCGTCACGGGATGGTGTCGATCCCCGGGGCGAATCGCGGTCACCACGTCCCGGGCCTCCAGCGACCCCCGGTCCGACGATACTGGGTGAAGCTGGACTCCCGCGAGCCAGGCGGCGTCCGCGAACTCATAGTGAAAGACGTGGGACTCCGCCTCACACACCGCCTCGGTGCCGGGACGCGTGTGCAGCAGGATCGCCGCCTGGTTCGCCTGAGTGCCGGAGGGAAAGAAGAGAGAATCCTCCTTGCCCAGCAGGTCGGCCACGCGCCGCTCCAGGCGGGCCGCTGTGGGATCCTTTCCGAGAACGTCGTCCCCGACCTCAGCCTCGGCCATCGCGCGGCGCATTCCGAGCGACGGCTGCGTGACCGTGTCCGATCTCAGGTCTACTTCGCTCATCTCCCGCCTCAGGTGAGCGCCCCGCCGCACGCCGAGCAGAACTTCGCCCCTTCCTTTGCCGTGGAGCCGCAGGCGGGACAACTCGCGGAGTCCACGGTCTCGCCGAGGTCATCCCGGGCGGCCAGTGCATGCCGGGCATAACGGGCGCGCAGTGTGGCATAGTCCCCTTCTGAGACTTTTCCGGTCTGATACTCGAACTCCAGTTCCCGCAAGTTGGCCAAGGCCTCCTCTTTGCGGTCCTCCGCGGAGTCGCTTCCCTTCCCTTCTCTCCAGCGCCCTTCGATCAGCGGGGCAAAAATGACTGCCGCGACGAGCACCGCCATGATGGAGCCGAATATGTAGACCGCGTACACCGTACCTCCGTTGCTCGAAACGTCGTGCTACCGGCTCGCGTGGGCAGGCTGGCCTGCCGCACGCTGCTCGGTGGCGAGTTCAAGTGCCCTGGCGACGGCAGCCGCCGGGTCATCGAAGCGCTCGATCTCGAATCGATCGCCGAGCCGGTCGTGCACCCCGACCAGGGGACGGCCGATCTTCATGCAGTGCGCCGCTTCGTTGAGAGTTCCCCAGCCTCCCGCCACCGCGATCACCGCTTCCGCGGCTCGAACCACGAGGAAATTTCGTGCCTCCCCCAGTCCCGTCGGCATTGGGATCGAGACCCCTCCGGCCGCACTCTCGGGATCGTCCCCGGGCAGGATCCCCAGCACCTGCCCGCCCTCCGCCGCAGCTCCTTCCGCAGCCGCCGCCATCACGCCCGCGCCTCCACCGCACACGAGCAGTGCCTCCGCCCGTCCGAGGGCGCGCCCCACGGCGTGCGCGACGGCCCAGGCTTCGACGTCCGCGGCCGCCGATCCGATCACGCCGATGCGCAGCGGCCTTTGCACCGTACCTGCCTGTCCCGATCCCCCACAGGTCATCTCATCACTCCTCGAGATCCCCGATGTGAGCCCAGTGGATAGCGGTCTCGACGGCCCGGCGCCACCCCTGGACGCCGTCGTTCCTACGTTTCGACCCGTCCGCCGCCGGCTGGAACACTGCCTCCGCACCCCGGGCCGCGAGGAACTCCTCCGGCTCGTTCCACACGCCGGCGTGCAGTCCCGCCAGCCCGGCCGCCCCGAGGGCGGTCAGCTCGGTGGCCGCCGGCCTGCGCACCGGAACGCCCAATACGTCGGCCTGGAACTGCATCAGCCAGTCGTTCCTGGCCGCCCCGCCGTCGGCTCGCAAGGACCGGAGGTCGGCACCCGCGTCGCCGGTCATGGCCGACAGCACGTCGCCCGTGGAGTACGCCATCGCCTCCACGGCGGCGCGCACCAGGTGTTCCCGCCGGGTACCACGAGACAGGCCGACGATCGTCCCCCGGACGTCGGGTTCCCACCACGGAGTTCCGAGTCCGGTCAGCGCCGGAACGAAGTACACCCCGCCGCTGGATTCCACGGAACGGGCCATGGCCTCCGACTCGGCAGCTTCCTCCAGCAAACCCAGACCGTCGCGAAGCCACTGGATCGCGGCTCCGGCCACGAGCACGGCTCCTTCGTACGCGAAGGCGCGGCCGCCGCGCCGGTCGCATGCGGCGGTCGTCAACACACCGGGCACGTCGGCGCCACGAGTCGTTCCGGCGTTGAGGAGGAGGAAAGCCCCGGTTCCATATGTGTTCTTCGCCTCGCCTGCATCCCAGCAACCCTGCCCGTACAGAGCCGCCTGCTGGTCTCCGGCGACGCCCGCGATCGGGACCTCTGCACCGAGTATGTCCGCCCGCGTGTGGCCGAAGTCTCCGGCCGAAGGTCGTATCCCGGGCAGCATGGCCTGCGGAACGCCGAAAAGGTCGCACAGCCACGGATCCCACTCCCCGTCGTCGAGGGAGTACAGCATGGTCCGCGAGGCATTCGTGTGGTCGGTGGCGTGAACTTCACCGCCGGTCAGGCGGAAGATCAGCCAGCTGTCGATCGTGCCGAACGCGATCTCGCCTGCCGTCCCCCGGTCCCGCCACTCCGGATGCCGATCGAGAAGCCACTCCAGCTTCGTTCCGGAGAAGTACGGGTCGAGCACGAGCCCCGTCCGACTCCGAATCACGTCCTCGTGTCCGAGCCTCTTCAGCTCCGCGCACCTGTCGGACGTCCGCCGGTCCTGCCAGACGATCGCCGGCGCAAGCGGCCTGCCCGTGGACCGATCCCACACCACGGTCGTCTCTCTCTGATTGGTGATCCCTACCGCCGCGAGCCGATCGAGCGGGCGGCCGGCCGCCCGAAGACACTCGTCCACCGTCCCGCGGACGGACGTCCAGATCTCCTCTGCATCGTGCTCGACCTGCCCTGGCCGGGGAAAGTACTGTCGAAACTCCCGGTAGGCTGATCCGAGCAAGGTCCCAGCCCGATCCATGACGAAGGCCCGGGTACCGGTCGTGCCCTGGTCGATGGCCAGGACCAGGTCGCTCCGGCCGCTCATGAGTGCGGCACGAACAGCGCGATCGGGATCACGTGGCCTCCAGGGTTCCAAACGCGTATCGCAGGTCGAATCGGGCCAGGAGGGAAACGAGGAGCTGGACGGGAAGTCCCATCACGTTGAAGTACTCGCCTTCGATCCGCTCCACGAGGGCGGCGCCGAGACCCTGTATGCCGTAGGCCCCCGCCTTGTCCATAGGTTCCCCGCTGGCAACGTATTCCGCGCATTCGGCCTCAACAAGCGAGCGGAACCATACCCGGGTGACCGCAACGTCAACTTCCAGATGCCGGGTCGAGCGCAGCGCGACCCCTGTGAACACGTCGTGCGGACGACCCTGGAGCCGCATGAGCATCCTGATCGCATCGGCCTGATCCACCGGTTTTCCGAGGATCCCTTCCTCAAGCACGACCAGGGTGTCGGCCGCGAGAATCAGCTCGCCGGCGCTGAGTCGAGTCGCCTCGGCTTTTTCCCGGGCCAGGCGGCGGGCCTCGTGATCCGCGGAAGCTCCCGGGTGCAGCGTTTCCACGACGTCAGGGGGACGCACTTCATGCTCGAGGCCCAGAAGGTCGAGAATCTGGCGTCGTCTCGGCGATCCCGAGGCGAGTACGAACCTCAACGCTCCACCACCAGCGTGACCGGCCCGTCGTTGACCAGCTCTACGCTCATTCTGGCTCCGAACTCCCCCGTCGCCACGGGAACGATTCCCGCTCGGCATACGTCCACGAACTCGTCGTAGAGCGCCTCCGCCTCCGCCGGTGGCGCCGCATCTACGAAAGACGGTCGCCGGCCGCGGGCAACACTACCGTACAGGGTGAACTGCGAGACGATCAGCATCTCGCCGGCCGCCTCCTTGACGTCCAGGTTCATCTTCCCTCCCGAATCAGGGAAGATCCGCAGCCCCCACAGCTTCCGCGCCATCCACTCCAGGGTCTCCCGATCGTCCCCGGGAGCGAAGCCGGCCAGCACCAGCAGCCCCCTCCCGATCTCCCCGACCCTTCGACCTTCCACGGTCACCGCAGCGCCGGACACACGCTGCACTACCACTTTCATACCGTGCGCTCTCCTGTACCGAGGAACGTCCCTAACTCCACTGACCTGAAAGTAATCACCAGTCCGTGGATAACTCCACCGCCTCTAGCGCTACGGCGATTTCTCGCACCGTCCTCGCGGCCAAAAACCGTTTTTCCACATCTTATCCACGCGCATTCCACATCCCAGTTTTTGAAAATTTTTGACCTGCCAGCTTTCCGTCTGCGACGCGCCGGGACTCTCCGCGAGTGGGCCTGCGACGGGCGTGTCGCATGCAGCTGCGACGGCTGGCAGAGTGAGTGCGAGGGGACGAACGTCATCTGGCCTGGGGTGGCCCGATCGTCGAAGATGCAGGTGCTGGATGTACTCAGCCCCTGGAGGCTCCGAAGAGTCCCAGGGGCTGAGGAAGGATACATTTTCCGCACCTTAGCGTTCTTCTTGGTCGGTTGCGCTCCCCTTCCAAGAATCGACGGGCCTGGTACCGTTCGTCCGGTTAGCTGTGCGGGCTCTCTCGCTCACGGGGAGCTGAGTCATCCACGCCGAACAACCCATCGTCGCTCTTGCGGTGCAGCGGCCTACCGGTCACGCCGGTGCCTCCTCCGCGGCACGCAACCATTATACAATAAATTTGTTTTTGGTCAACCC